>Ga0070735_10002238_pt1 | contig 17726 bp, 13 predicted proteins | sample Coa_R1_FD_66443 | JGI IMG/M metagenome (GOLD analysis project Ga0070735, IMG submission 66443) | Surface soil microbial communities from Centralia Pennsylvania, which are recovering from an underground coalmine fire - Coalmine... | ecosystem: Environmental > Terrestrial > Soil > Unclassified ... | reverse complement strand
ATGGGGTGGCCGATGGGGCTCGAACCCACAACCGCTGGAGCCACAATCCAGAGCTCTGCCAATTGAGCTACGGCCACCACGGCACCCGGGCCCTTCCGGAGAAACAGGGCTTCGGATCCCCGGATTCTAGCACGGGCCTGTCGCGCACCGACCGCCACGGGGTGGCGTGTGGTGGGCGATACTGGACTCGAACCAGTGACCTCACGGATGTGAACCGTGCGCTCTAACCAGCTGAGCTAATCGCCCGGGAGCCCCAGTCTAGTTGGAAGGGCCGGGGAACCGCAATCTGTTAGCGAACGTCAGCCCGCTGCAGTCGTTCCTCCATGATGGATCGGAGCAGAGCCGGACTCGCCTTCGACCCGCTGGCGGATATCGCCTTGCCGACGAGGGCCTCCAGCACGCGAGGGTTCTTCGCGAATGCCTGCACCAGTCGCGGATTCTCGCGGAGCACCGACTCCGCCAGCTCCTCGAGCGCACGTGGATCCACGAGCTGGGCAAGGTTCAGCCGGCGAACCACTTCGTCGGGCGACTCGTGGGTCGCCGCCACGGTTTCGAGGACGGTCTTCCCGGCCGCGCCGCTAATTGTGCCTCGTTCGACCAGGGACACGATCGCTCCCACGCTGCGCGCGGGAAGCTGCGGTCCACCGGGAGCGGCGTCGATTTCGTGGAGCACCCGCAGTACGTCTCCGGTCACCCAGTTGGCGACTCGCGAGGGATCGACGGGGCCGGCGGCGGACACTGCCTCCTCGAAGTAGTCGGCCAGGAGACGGTCGTCGGTGAGGAGCGACGCGGTCTGCGGACGCAAGCCGTACTCCGCGATGAACCGCTTCTCTCGATCCGCCGGTAGCTCGGCGAGCGACTCACGGAGAGCCGAAACCCGTTCCCCAGTCAGCAGGAGCGGCGGAAGATCGGGCTCGGGAAAGTATCGGTAGTCGTGGGCGTGCTCCTTGGTGCGCTGTGAGACGGTGACCTCCTCGTCCTCGAGCCAGCCGCGAGTCTCCTGTTCGAGCAGTTCTCCCCGTCCCAGCACTGCGCGCTGGCGGTCGATCTCGTACTCCAGGGCGCGCTGGACCGACCGGAAGCTGTTGAGGTTCTTGATTTCCACCTTGGTCCCGAACGAGCCGTCCGGCCGGCGAACCGAAACGTTGACGTCGGCACGTAGACTCCCTTCTTGCAGGTTCCCGTCGTTGACGCCGATGAACATCAGGATGCGCCGCAGCTCCACAAAGAAGCGGCGCGCCTCTTCCGGAGAGCGGAGATCCGGCTCGCTGACGATTTCTATGAGCGGAACTCCTGATCGGTTGTAATCCACGAGACTGTACTCGCGTCCGCTTTCGGCGGCGTGGATGAGCTTGCCAGTGTCTTCCTCGAGGTGGACACGAACCAGACGGCATGACCGCGTCTCTCCTGCCAGGTCAAAGTTGAGCCGGCCCTCGATTCCAATCGGCATGTCGTACTGTGAAATCTGGTACCCCTTCGGCAGATCCGGATACGAGTAATTCTTCCTGTCGAATTTGCTCTGCTCCGCGATGCGGCAATTCAGGGCCAGCGCGGCGAGCACGGCCATATCGACCGCGGCCCGGTTAATGACCGGGAGCGCACCCGGCATGCCGGAGCACACAGCGCATACGTGGGTGTTTGGAGGCGTCCCGGAGTACGTGGCGCTGCAGCCGCAGAACATCTTGCTCCGCGTGAGAAGCTGAGCGTGTACCTCCAGGCCAATGACCGGCTCGAGCCCCTGTCCCTGTACTCCGGTCATGCCGGCGCCGCCGCGCTCAGATCGGGTCGGTCCGCGGAGTAGCCGGTCGCCTCTTCGAAAGCGTGACCAACCCGGAGAACGGTCGCCTCGTCGAGCTGGCGTCCGAGGATCTGCAATCCCACCGGCAAGCCCTCCGACAGACCGGCCGGAACCGAGAGTCCGGTGTTGCCCGCCATATTGGCGGGGACCGTGTAGACGTCCGATAGGTACATCTGGAGAGGATCCCCCGCCTTCTCGCCGATCTTGAATGCAACCGTCGGCGACGTGGGAGCAAGGAGGGCATCGAACCGCTGGAAGGCCCGGTCGAGCTCGGCCTTGACGAGCGTCCGGACCTTCTGTGCCTTCAGATAGTAGGCGTCATAATACCCCGCGGAAAGCGCGTAGGCGCCAAGAAGGATGCGGCGCTTGACCTCTCGTCCGAATCCTGCCTGGCGAGTGTTCGCGTACGTTTCCCAGATGTCGCAGCCGGCGCTACTGAGCCCGAAACGAACGCCGTCGTAGCGCGCCAGATTCGCCATGGCCTCGGCGGGAGAGATGACGTAATACGTCGATATGCCGTAGTGCGTGTGGGGGAGCGATATCTCCTCCACCGTCGCGCCGAGATCGCGGAACGCATCAACCGCGGAGCGGATGCGAGCCTCCACACCCGGCGACATGCCCTCGCCAAAGTATTCAATCGGGAGGCCCAGCCTCAAGCCCCGGATGCCGCCGTCGAGCGCCGCCACGTAGTCCGGCACGTCCGCGCGGGCGGTCGTGGAGTCGCGCGGATCCCACCCCGCGATCACCTGAAGGACCAGTGCCGCGTCGCGGACGGAACGGGTGATTGGGCCGACCTGGTCGAGGGAGGACGCGAAGGCCACGAGCCCGTACCGAGACACCCGCCCGTAGGTGGGCTTCAGCCCTACCGTCCCGGTGAGCGAGGCCGGCTGACGAATCGATCCGCCCGTGTCCGTGCCAAGCGCGAACGCTGCCATTCCCGCCGACACGGCGGCCGCGGAGCCGCCACTGGAGCCGCCCGGCACGCGGTCGAAGTCCCACGGGTTCCTGACCGGCCGGAAGGCGCTGTGCTCGTTCGAGCTTCCCATCGCGAACTCGTCCATGTTGGTCTTGCCCAGGAGAACCGCCCCCGCGCGCTCCAGCTTCTCGACGACCGTCGCCGAGTACTGCGGGATATACTTTTCGAGAATGCGAGAGCCGCACGTTGTCGGGAGCCCGCGCGTCGACAGGATGTCCTTGAGAGCCATTGGGATGCCGGTCAGTGGGCCGCCTTCGCCCCGGGCGAGTAGACGGTCGGCGCACTCGGCCTGATCCACCGCGAGGTCAGCGGTGACGGCAAGATACGCCCCGATCCGGCGATCATACTGTTCTATGCGGCGGAGGTAGTCGTGGGTCAGCTCTACCGAGCTGATCTCGCGTGTGGCGAGCAACCGGCCCAGGTCGCTGATGGTCTTGAAAGCAGTGTCGTATTCCACCGTCGGCTCCACTATCCGCGCGGCCCTCGGTTGCTCCGGGCCGGGAACCTTCCTCAGTCGAGGATGCCCTGCACCTCGAAGAAATCACCATTCCGCCGCGGCGCATTCGCCAGGACCTCTTGCGGCGACCAGGATGGAACGACGACATCGTCGCGCATCACGTCACGCATCTCGAGTGCGTGACCGGTGGGGGACACGTCGCGGGTATCCACCTGCTGCAGGATCGCAACGTGCTCCAGCACGCTTGACAGATCGCGCGCGAGCTCTTCAGTTTCACTCGGGTCGAGCCCGAGGTGCACCAGGGCCGCTACGTGCTCGACGACCTCCCGAGAAACAGCCATTCCGTCCTCCGCACGGATTGTAGCACTCGATGTTTGACGATCCTGGCGTTACCGGCGCCTGGCGCGCGCCCTTGACCCGGCGTGGCGACGACCGGCTTTGGGCGGGACACGAGCGAAACGAGACGATCCCCCGGCAAGGTAGGCCATTAGCCCGAGCAGCGCGCCGGTAACGCCTCCGCCGATCAGACTCGCCACCATGGCGAGCGCCATCTGGCCGGCCGATGGGATGTTGGAGACGTTCGTGCCCACGCCGCTTGCCAGCAGGATGCCAAAGAGCCCGCCGAGTCCGCCGGCTACGATACCGGAAACGACTCCGTCGGCAGCACACGCCTGGCGGACTGACTCGGGCCGAGTGGGGCCCTGCGACGCGAACACAAGGTAGGCGACCAGTCCAGCCATGACCGACCAGACGGCAGTGTCGACAATCGCCGCGGTGCCACCGACCAATTGTTCGGCTACGATGATGCCGATCACCAGGGCTGCCGCCGCGAAGATGAGCCCGGCAACCCGGCCGGCGTCCGGGTACGGGTATCTGGTTCTCAACATCATGCACGCTGTTCGGGGAGGTCCAGTCGCAAATGCTGCGCGCTACGAGGCAGCACCGGCAGGCTCGAGAGCACGGCGAGGCTCGAAGGTTAGCGTCGACCCGTTGCGTTCCACGACGATAGTCTCGCCTTCGTGGAACCGTCCCTGCAACACGTCACGGGCCAGAGCATCGAGGATGTTCTTCTGGATGGCCCGCTTCAGCGGTCGAGCTCCGTACGTCTGGTCCCACCCCTTCTCTGCCAGCAACTCTTTCGCATCTTCGGAGAGCTCGATGAGCAGCCGGCGATCGCCGAGCCGCCTAGTGAGCGCTTCAAGCTGAATATCCACGATCTTCTTGATCTGCTCCCGGCTCAGCGACTCGAAGATAATGATCTCGTCGATTCGATTGAGGAACTCCGGCCGGAAATGCTGGCGCAGCACCTGAGTGGCAGCGTCGCGCATTGCCTCATATCCCTCCGGCGCAACGTCCTGAATCACGTCGCTGCCGACGTTCGACGTCATGATCACCACTGTGTTCTTGAAGTCGACCACTCGTCCCTGTCCGTCAGTCAGGCGCCCATCGTCCAGGATCTGAAGCAGCACGTTGAACACGTCAGGGTGGGCCTTCTCGATCTCGTCGAGTAGGATCACCGCATATGGCCGGCGCCTCACGGCCTCGGTGAGCTGACCGCCTTCCTCGTATCCGACGTAGCCGGGCGGAGCGCCGATCAGCCGGGCGACGGTGTGCTTCTCCATGTATTCGGACATGTCGATGCGGATCATGGCATGCTCGTCGTCGAACAGGAACTCGGCCAGCGCCTTCGCCAGCTCGGTCTTGCCGACCCCGGTCGGACCCAGGAAGAGGAAACTGCCCAGCGGACGGTTCGGATCCTGAAGACCGGCTCGCGCGCGCCGAACCGCGTTGGAGACCGCTTCGATGGCCGGGTCCTGGCCGACCACGCGGCGATGGAGGTTTGCCTCCATGCTCACCAGCTTCTGAATCTCACCCTCGACCAGGCGCGACACGGGAATGCCGGTCCACTTCGAGACGACCTCGGCGATGTCCTCTTCACCGACCTCCTCGGTCAGCATCTTGCCGTTTCGCTGCAGCTCGGCCAGCTTTGTCTCGCTTGAGGCCAGGCGCCGCTCCAGCTCCACCAGCTTGCCGTACCGGAGCTCTGCTGCCCGGCCGAGGTCGAGCTCGCGTTCCGCCCGCTCGATCGCGACCTTCGTCTGCTCGATCTCCTCCCGCGTCTCACGGATGTCCTTGATTGCATCCTTCTCGGCCTGCCATTGTCCCTTCAGCTCATCGGCCCGCGCACGAAGGTCGGCCACCTCCTTCTGGATACGCTGCAGCCGGTCGCGAGATGCCTCGTCATGCTCTTTGGCAAGCGCCGTGCTTTCGATCTGGAGCTGCATCACGCGGCGTTCCAGCTCGTCGATCTCGTACGGCATCGAGTCGATCTGCACCCGAAGGCGGCTGGCCGCTTCGTCGATCAGGTCGATTGCCTTGTCGGGCAGGAACCGGTCGCTGATGTAGCGGTTCGACAGTATGGCGGCTGCTACCAGTGCGGCATCGGTAATCTTGACGCCGTGGTGAACCTCGTAGCGCTCCTTGAGGCCGCGCAGGATGCTGATCGTGTCTTCGACAGTCGGCTCGGACACCAGAATGGGCTGGAAGCGCCGTTCGAGCGCCGCATCCTTTTCGATGTGTTTGCGGTACTCGTCGAGCGTGGTTGCGCCGACCATGCGCAGCTCGCCCCGGGCCAGCATCGGCTTGAGCATATTGCCGGCGTCCATGGCGCCTTCGGCCGCCCCCGCGCCGACCACGGTGTGCAGCTCGTCGATGAAGAGGATGATGTCCCCTTCCGCCTGCTGAACCTCCTTGAGGGCAGCTTTCAGGCGTTCCTCGAACTCGCCGCGGTACTTCGCCCCAGCCACCATCGCGGCGAGATCGAGCTGGACGACGCGCTTGCCCTTCAAGGTCTCCGGTACATCTTCGTTCACGATGCGCTGCGCGAGCCCTTCGACAATTGCGGTTTTGCCGACTCCCGGCTCGCCGATGAGGACCGGATTGTTCTTGGTGCGCCGGGAGAGAACCTGGATGACGCGCCGAATCTCGTCTTCTCGGCCGATCACCGGGTCGACCTTGCCCCGGCGGGCCAGCTCGGTGAGATCGCGTCCGTATTTCTCGAGCGCCTGATACTTTCCTTCCGGATTCTGGTCGGTAACACGCTGGCCGCCGCGAATCGTGCTGAGCGCGTTGAGAACCTTGTCCTTCGTTAGCCCAAGATCGCGCAACATCCGTCCGACCGTGCTCCTATCACGGTCGTCCACCATGGCGAGAAGCAGATGCTCTACCGAGACGTATTCGTCCTGCATGGCCGCCATGACGTCGTGTGCGCGCACCAAAAGCTGGCGGAGCTCCGGAGAGATTCCGGGTTGGGTCCCGTCTCCGTACGCCGTGGCGAGCCGGTTCAGCAGCTCCTGGTTCCTCCGCCCGACTTCGACGGCGTCAACGCCGGCCCGCTCCAGCAGGATCGGCGCTATTCCCTCCGGCTGTTCGAGGAGCGCGGCCAGCAGGTGCTCTTCTTCCACCTGGCTGTTGTTTCGCTCGGCTGCCAGCTCCTGCGCGGTGGCCAGCGCCTGTTGGGTCTTTTCGGTGAATCTTTGTACGTTCATATCTTCCTACGCTCGCGTGACCGATTACGCCGGCCCGGTCCGACCGGACGGCACCCCTCGGGCAAGGTCAAAATCGCCGCCGGGTTCATTCTCGTCGCCCTGCAGGCGCCGAATGATCTCTTTGAGCCGGCGAATCTCCAGGGCATGCTCTTGCGCCTGGCGCTCCAGCTGGCTCTCCAGCTCATCGCGGAGCCGTTCCATCTGTTCGCGCATGTTCAAGATGACCTCGACTCCCGCTAGATTGACGCCGAGCTCCTCGACCAGGCGTCGAATCTGGAGAATGCGGTCGATGTCCTGCGGCGAGTAGTAGCGAATCTCGCCCTTGCCGCGCGTGGGCTCAATCAGCCCGAGGCGCTCGTAATGACGAAGCGTCTGCTGGTGAACGTTCACGAGCTCGGCGGCGATGCTGATGGTGAACCGTTGGAGCTCGCGGGTACCTCTACCACGTGTGTTCATTGATATCTTCCTCACCCCCGGTGAACCGCCCGTCGACCGCAGCAGTACGTCAAACTCCCGCCTTCTCCAACTGTTCGAACAGGTGCCGCTGCTCTTCACTCAAATGCGTGGGCAACAGAGCGTTCAGCTTCACATAGAGATCTCCGCGGCCGTCGCCTCGCAGGTGTGGCATGCCCTGTCCGCCCAGCCGGAGCGTTCGCCCGTTCTGAGATCCCGGTGGAATCCGCATGGTGACACGTCCCAGCAGCGTGGGTACCTCGACCTCGCCTCCAAGCACCAGCCGGGTGACCGGGGCGGCTACGTCGGTGTACAGGTTGTCTCCCTCGCGGCGGAATGCCGGATCCGGCAGGATATGCACGATCAGAAACAGATCTCCCGGCTTGCCGCCGCTGACGCCCGGGTTCCCTTCTCCGGCGAGTCGTATCCGCTGACCCTCCCTGACGCCCGCTGGGATCTTCACGTCGAGCCGCTTCGATCGCGCGACAGTGGTGGCTCCGTGGCAGGTGGGACACAGCTGATCGCCCTGTAAACCCGTTCCATGGCAGGTCGGACAGGTCTGCGTGGTCTGCAGCGTGAAGGCGCGCTCGACGCCGGAGAATGCCTCGGGAAGCGCGATCTCGATTTCCTGTTCGATGTTCGAGCCGTTCTGCGCCACCGGCTTGCGGGAGCGACCGCGATTCAAGATCGAGCCAAGATCGAAGTCAAAGCTGCCGCCCGAGGTACCGGTCCCGCCGCGCTGACCGAAAAGTGTCTCGAAAAAGTCGCTAAAGTCGCCGGTACCGCCTGACGTCGTGTACGTGTACTCACGTCCCGGCGCGCGACTCTGCTGAAAGCGCTTATCCCAATCGGGGCCGAGGGTATCGTACTTCTTGCGCTTCTCGGGGTCGGTCAGGACCGCGTGTGCCTCGTTGATCTCCTTGAACTTGGCCTCGGCAGTCTTATCACCGGGATTGACATCGGGGTGATACTTGCGGGCGAGCTTTCGGTAGGCGCTCTTGATCTCCTTTTCGGAGGCGCCCTTCTTGACGCCGAGAATCTGGTAGTAGTCTTTGAACTGTACTGCCACTGGTGTGGACCTCTGGATGAAGCTTTCGGAACCGACAGGAGCCAGGCACCGGCGAGCCTGACGGCTTCGATGGAAGCTCAAATTCGGGCCGGTAGGCTCGGCGCGGCGGCGCTACGCCCCTTCCCGGCGGGTGGTGTTCCTACCCGGACTCGTGAACGCTCACGACGACCTGCGCGGGACGCAGCACGGAGTCGCCATAGGTATATCCGCCTCGCACGACCTGCACTACCGTCTCGTCCGGCAACGAGGCATCGTGGACTCGCTGGACCGCCTCTTCGAGACGCGGGTCGAATGGTTTGCCGGCCGCCTCGATCGGCTTGACGCCTTCCTGAACCAGAAGTTGATCGAGCTGGTACTGCGTCAGTTTCACTCCCTCGATCACGCCCTCTCCGGACTCGGATGAATTGCCGTAGTGGACGGCGCGCTCCAGGTTGTCTTTGACGGCCAGGAGCTTACGCAACAACTCTTTCTTGGAAGACTCCGCACGGTCGGCGTACGTACGTTCCATCCGCTTCTTGAAGTTGTCCATGTCGGCCATTGCGCGAAGATACCGGTCATGGTTGGCTGACGCCTCGCTGCGCGCTCGCTCGAGCTGTTGCTCCAGCGGCTCTTCAGCCCCTTGGCTTTGATCGGCGGGTATGGGTTCCTCTCGCGTCGCGGCGCGCGCCTCGCCCTCGGCTCGCGGATCAGGCTCCGAGCTGCGCGCGGCGGCATGCGGGTTCTGCTCGACGTACTCAGTCATGTTCTGCTCTCCCCGGGAAGAGGAGAGGCGGGCAAGCCGCGCCCCTCCATCCCCCATCTAGCTCTGGTCGCTCGATCGGAACTCCGCATCGACAACATCATCGCCCTCGGGCCGGGTGCTCTCCGAGCCGGCTGCCGCTCCGGCGTACTCCTGGTCCGACCCGGTCTGCGCCTGACTGTAGAGTGCCGAGGCGACCGGCTGCCATGCCTGCTCCAGTCGCTCACGCGCGCTGCGGATGGCAGCAGTGTCGTTGCTCTTGAGCGCATCTCGCAGCTGATTCAAAGCTTCCTGCACCTGCTGCTTATCGGTTTCCGAGATTCGCTCGCCGCTCTCTCGCAGGGTCTTTTCCGTGCTGTAGGCGAGCGTGTCCGCGGCATTCCGTTCCTCGGCGGCGGCGCGCGCCTCCGAGTCCTGCTGCGCGTGCTGCTCCGCTTCCTGAACCATCCGATCGATGTCTGACTTCGTCAGATTGGTCGAGGCGGTCACCTTCACGCTCTGCTCGCGGCCCGTGCCGAGATCCTTGGCGTGAACATTGATGATGCCGTTGGCGTCGATGTCGAAGGTCACTTCGATCTGCGGAATCCCGCGCGGAGCGGGCGGAATGCCTTCCAGCCGGAACCGCGCCAGCGTCATGTTGTCGCGCGACATCGGCCGCTCGCCCTGTGTCACATGGATATCGACCGCGCTCTGGCCGTCTTCCGCGGTGCTGAACACCTCACTCTTGGCGGTCGGGATTGTCGTGTTGCGCGGAATCAGGACGGTATTAACACCGCCGAGCGTCTCGATACCCAGCGACAGCGGCGTGACATCCAGCAGGACCACGTCCTTGACCTCACCCATGAGCACGCCGGCCTGGATCGCGGCGCCTACCGCGACGACCTCGTCCGGATTGACTCCCTGGTGTGGCTCTTTGCCGTTGGTCAGTTTCTTGACAAGCTGCTGGATCACGGGCATTCGAGTTGATCCGCCGACCAGGACTACCTCGTCGATGTCGCCGGCGCTCAGCTTTGCATCACGGAGCGCGTTCTGGAACGGCCCGACACAGCGCTGCGTCAGGTCATCCGTCAGCTCCTCAAACTTGGCTCGCGTAATCGTCTTGATGAGGTGCTTTGGCCCGTTCTGGTCCGCTGTGATGAAGGGCAGGTTGATCTCTGTCTGCACGACACTGGAGAGCTCGATCTTTGCCTTCTCCGCGGCCTCCAGGAGACGCTGCAGAGCCTGACGGTCCTTGCGAAGGTCGATTCCCTCTTCCTTTTGGAACTCGTCCGCTACCCAGTCGACGATTCGGCGGTCATAGTCGTCCCCGCCGAGCTGCGTGTCGCCGGAGGTTGCCTTCACCTCGAATACGCCGTCGCCGACTTCGAGGATCGATACGTCGAACGTGCCGCCGCCAAGATCGAATACCAAAATGGTCTCTGCATTCTTCTTGTCGAGGCCGTAGGCGAGCGCGGCCGCGGTTGGCTCGTTGATGATCCGGAGGACTTCGAGACCGGCGATCTGGCCGGCGTCCTTCGTGGCCTGACGCTGGCTGTCATTGAAGTAGGCAGGCACGGTAATGACCGCCTGCGTCACCGACGTCCCAAGGTACTTTTCGGCGTCGGACTTGAGCTTGCCCAGGATCATCGCCGAGATCTCCTGGGGTGTGTACTGCTTGCCGTCGATGGTGACCTTATCGTTGGTCCCCATCTTCCGCTTGATGGAGGCAATCGTTCGATCGGGGTTGACAACCGCTTGCCGCTTGGCGAGCTGCCCCACGAGCCGCTCCCCGGTCTTGGTAAAAGCCACGACCGACGGCGTGAGCCGGCTGCCCTCCGTATTTGGTATTACGGTCGGCTCGCCGCCTTCCATGACGGCGACCACGGAGTTTGTAGTCCCCAGGTCGATGCCGACTACTTTCGCCATTGAACAATCTCCTTGCCGGAAATGAAAGTCTAGTTACTCTCTCACAGTCTAGAAAGTTGAGTGCTATTCTGTCAAGGTTCTACCTGTTGTCTCGTTGCCTCCGAAGCGCGGGCAGATTCCGGAATGGGTGGGGGCGGCGCAAGCAGCGCCGCCCCCCGCTCCTACCCAGCGGGTGATGGGGGAGGCGTCTGCCAGGACCCTTCCAGGCCCGGTAGAAGGATCGTGTCGAAGTGCGCGTACTTCACTGCTTCACCGGGAGCCGGAAGCTCGAGCAAGGCCGCCTTGACGATGTCATCCATCGAATCCACCGGCACCAGGCTCATCACATCTCGTACATCGCCGGGAATCTCTTCCAGGTCCTTGAGGTTCCTTGCCGGGAAGAGCACGGTTCCGATTCCTGCACGGTGGGCGGCGAGAACCTTTTGCTTCAGCCCGCCGATCGGCAGGACCCGGCCGCGCAGGGTGATCTCTCCGGTCATCGCCAGATCACGCCTCACCTTGCGGCCGCTGAGTGCGCTGATCAGCGCAGTGGCCATGGTCACCCCGGCCGAAGGTCCGTCCTTCGGAATCGCGCCAGCAGGCACGTGGATGTGCACGGAGTGTTCTTCGAACGCGCTGGACTTGATGCCGAGCTCGCGTGCCCGGGAGTGGACGTAGGACATGGCGGCGCGGGCCGATTCCTGCATCACGTCGCCCAGCTGCCCGGTGAGGATGAAATTGGGCTTGCCGTCCATCAGCGTGACTTCGACGGGAATGATGTCGCCGCCCTCTTCGGTTACGACGAGGCCGGTAGCCACACCGATTTCGTCTCGCTCCTCGACGACGCCGTACGAGAAGCGTGCCGCCCGCAGGAAGCGCGGGATGTCTTCCACGTCGACGTGGATGGCCGATGGACCCTCCTCGGCAAACTGGCGGGCGACCTTCCGGCAGATGGTGGCGATTTCGCGTTCCAGCTGCCGCACGCCCGCCTCCCTGGTGTATTCGCGCGCCAGCAGCCGCATCGCGTCGGTTGTGATCTCGAGCTGGTCCTCGGCGATCCCGTGGAAGCGTCGTTGCTTCGGCACGAGGAACTGCAGGCCGATCTGGACCTTCTCTTCCTCGGTGTACCCGGGAAGCTCGATGATCTCCATCCGGTCACGCAGCGCCGGCGGAATTGTGTAGAGAACATTGGCGGTAGTGATGAACAGCACCCGCGAAAGGTCGAAAGGAATCTCGAGATAGTGATCGGAAAACTCGCTGTTCTGCTCCGGGTCGAGCACCTCGAGGAGGGCGGAGGACGGGTCACCGCGGAAGTCGGCGCCGACCTTGTCGATCTCGTCCAGCATCAGCACCGGATTATTTGACCCGGCTTGCTTCAGCGCCTGAATGATCCGGCCCGGGAGCGCGCCGATATAGGTGCGGCGATGTCCGCGGATTTCCGCCTCATCATGGACGCCGCCAAGTGACATTCGGGTGAACTTCCGCCCCAGGGCCGCGGCAACCGACTTTCCGAGACTGGTCTTGCCGACGCCCGGCGGCCCTACCAAGCAGATGATGGGGCTCCGCAGGTCGGTGGAAAGCTTGCGGACTGCCAGATGCTCGAGGATGCGCTCCTTCACCAGCTCGAGACCGAAATGGTCACGGTCAAGCTGTGCGGCAGCCTCCTTGATGTCGAGCTGGTCGTCGGTCGAGACCGCCCACGGCATACCGACCAGCCAATCCAGGTAGGTGCGGATCATCCCGACTTCCGGTGATGCAGCGGGCATGCGCTCCAGTCGATCGACTTCCTTCTCGGCCCTCTCGCGCGCCTTTTCCGGCATATTGGCCGCGGCGATCTTGTCTCGCCACTCCAGCGCCTCCGCCTGCTCGGAGTCGAGCTCGCCGAGCTCGCGCTGGATCTCCTTCATCTGCTCACGCAACAGGTACTCGCGCTGCGTCTTGTCGATGTTCTTTTGCACCTCGCTGGTAATGCGGCTCCTGAGCTCGAGTACCTCGACTTGCTCGGACATGATCTCGTGCACTCGCCGCAGCCGAGCCGGCACGTCGACCAGTGAAAGGAGCTCCCTGCGCTGTTCCGGTTCCAGCTCCGGCACGTTTCCGATGAGGTCGGCCAGGTGGGAGGGATCCTCTACCTCGCGCACCGTCGAAAGCGCCTCCGCCGGCAGGTTTCCTCGAAGATTCACGTACTGAATCATCAGATCCTTGACCGACTGCATGAGCGCTGTGAGCTCGCGCGACGATCTGACTCGCTGGGAGACTCGCTCGACCTCGACCTCGAGGAACGGCTCCGTCCTGGCAAAGCTCGTGACGCGGACTCGTTCCTCGCCCTGCGCCAGTAGCTGGATACTCCCGTCCGGTAGACGGAACATCGGGCCCAATGTTGCCAGAACGCCAATGTCCATCAGGTCGCCTGGTCCAACGTCCTGCTTTGCTGCATCGTTCTGGGTCAACAGGACGATTCGGTGGGGTCGGTGTTTCACCGCCTCGTCGACAGCCAGCAGCGACGCCTGGCGGCCCACCTGAATGGGCGTCATCATCCGCGGAAAGACCACGGTTTCAAAGAGTGGGAGAACCGGGAGACGGAGAATTCGTTCCTGCCCGGATTCATCGTGTTCGCGTTCGGTCATTCAAGCATCCTGTTCTGCGCCGGGGACCGCTCTCGTCCTCGGTGTCGAAAATCAGCTGGAGCTTGCCGCGAAGGAGCGCGCTGGCGCATCAACGCCCTTCCGCAGTAGCCGGCGAGCGAACCGGGTCAGCAGAGAGGGACCGCAACGGGGCAATTTCTTCACTGCCGTCATTATATCTAGTTTTAGCGTGTCATTGTTAAGGATTCGACGGTCAGGCCCGCAGCTCAACCTCTCCAGGTGGGCGCGTGTCGACCTGTCCGATGACGGCTGCAAGCATATCTCGTGCCGCGGCTCGCTGAAACGAGTCCAGGGATGACGCGGGCAGAGCGATAAGCAGGCCGCCTGAAGTCTGTGGGTCGGACAGGAGATGGAGATCCGTGTCGTCAAGCCCGGCGGCATTGCGTACCGCGTTCCCGACGGCATCAAGATTGTTCCGCGTCCCCTTCGGAACGAAGCCTGCGCGCGTGCATTCGACGGCTCCCGGCAACAAGGGGCACGCTGAGAAGGACACCGTAGCGCCGACGCCCGATGCTTCGCACATCTCGTGAAGGTGTCCGAGAAGCCCGAAGCCGGAAACGTCGGTAGCTGCGCTTACGGCGGTGGCCTGCATCACGGTCGCCGCCGATCGATTCAGCGTCGTCATCCAACGCACCGCTGCTTGGACCCAGTGCGGCTCGGCGGCTTCGGCCTTCAATGCGGTCGTGATGGTGCCGGTACCTAGCGGCTTGGTCAGGACCAGCAGGTCGCCGGGACGCGCTTCCCGCGCGGTGATGAACCGGCTCCCATCGACCGTGCCCGTAACCGCCAGACCGTACTTCGGCTCGCTGTCGTCGATCGTATGTCCGCCCACGATCGTGACGCCTGCCTCCCGCGCCATATCGGCGCCGCCACGCAAGATCTGCACAAGAGTGTCGGCAGGAAGCATATCCAGCGGGAAGCCGACGATATTGAGCGCCGTCCGCGGGGTCGCACCCATGGCGTAAATGTCGCTCAGCGAGTTCGCCGCTGCGATCTGACCAAACAGGTACGGATCGTCTACGACCGGTGTGAAGAAGTCCACGGTCTGAACCAGGAGCAAATCGTCCCGGAGACGGTAGACCGCGGCATCGTCCGCGGGACCGGTACCGACCAGAAGGTTGGGATCGGCGGACTGAGGAAGTTGACGCAGCACGTGCGTCAGGTCGGCCATGCCGACTTTACTCGCTCAGCCGGCACAGCGCGCGAGAGACGTCAGACGCACCTCTTCAGCCACAGGTTCCTCCTTTCGTCGCATTGCTTCAGCCGTCCGGGTACCGGACGGCAGTGATGGCGTCGACCAGCACATCGGCCCCGAACCGAACCGGATCGGTGGCGGGGAGACCGGTGGCGGCCCGAGCCTCCTCGATTGCCCTCCTGCCATCGTCCTCCGTCAGTGCACGCGTGTTCAGGGCGAGGCCGACGACTTTTGCCGGCCTTATCCAGCCCGCGGCCTGCTCGTACACCTCCACAAGCCGCCGAACGTCCGGCACGGCGACCGGATACTCGTCTATCTGTTCGTGGCCCGGCGGGTGCACCAGGATCATGGCGTCAGGCGCCGATCCATGGAGAAGCGCCAGCGTGACTCCCGAATAGGCGGGGTGTAGGAGTGAGCCCTGTCCCTCGACGAACACCCAATCCGCGCTTTCGGCGGCGTTCACCACGAGCTCCTCTACCGCGCCCGACATGAAGTCTCCAATTACCCGATCAATCGCGACGCCGCGTCCCTCGAGCAAGATTCCCGTCTGTCCGGTCGCGACGAATGCCGCCGAGAAGCCGCGCGCTCGCGCTGCCTGAGTCACCTCGAGGGCAGCTGTCATCTTTCCGACGGCGCAGTCGCTTCCGACGAAAGTCACAACCTGGCTCCCCGCCCGGCGCGGACGCAACGAAGCGACGGCGATATCATCCGGCGGTTGCCGTACATCGACCAGTTTTACGCCGTGATTGCGCGCAGCAGACGCAAACTCCCGATCCTCACTGAGCATGAAGTGAAGGCCACTCACAACATCTAGGTCGTGCTCGATCGCGAATAGGATTTGTGCCCGCCACGCATCGGGAAGGCCTCCGCCGCGTGGTGCAATGCCGATCAGCAGAGTGTCCGGCCCGTATGGCATCGCCGCCTCTACGTCCCGGCAGATGGGCGTGGCCCCTGCCAGGCCGAGGAGAGTCCCGGTCGTTTCACCGTCGTGCGTGCTGTCGATTACGGCGACTACATCGTCGGGGCGGTAGCGGAGGAGGCTCGTCGCCGTTTTTCCGTGATGGAAGTCGAGGGTGTCTTCGGCCAGAATAGCCAGCCGCCGACCCGTCACCCGGTTCTGCTCTGCTTGCTGCTCGATACCGACCGCGGCAGTGCGTCGGGGCGCTCATGAGTTCGCACCCACACGTGGCGCAGGCGCTGGAGGACGGTCACATGCGTCAAGAAGGCCAGCACGCTCAAGGCGGCGATGGTGGTCCAGGGATTGATCAGGAGACCGACACCCAGAATCAAGACACGCTCCGGGCGGGGGGCAATGCCAACCTTGCAGTCGATTCCGAGGCCCTCCGCCCGGGCGCGCGCATAGCTGCTGAGAATCGAGCCGACTGCTACCGCGTACACCAGAAGTACGGCAGCAGTGTTCCCCCGCACCGTGAAGACGTAGACAAGGGCCAGCAGAATCGCTGCTTCCGAGTAGCGATCAAGCAGCGAGTCAAGAAATGCGCCGAATGTGCTCTGCGCCGAGGCAATGCGGGCGAGCGCTCCATCGAGCATGTCGAACAGGCCCGAAAGGAAAAGCAGCGCGCCTCCAATGGTGAGGTGCCCGGAGGCCAGCACACCGGCCGTCACGACGTTCAGCAGAAAGCCGACGACCGTGATGGTATTCGGAGACACGCCGCGCCCCGCGAGCGGCCGCACAACATTTTCCGCCATCCGGCGGGCCCAGGCCTGAAACGCTCGGGGGAACACGCTCAGCTCACCAATCCACTCGGAGCGAAAAGCGCCGGTACGGGTGGCAGAGCACGATTCCCGGTCTTCACGTAGAAGTCGACGATCTGTTCGGCAATGGGCCCCCAGTCGTAGAGAGCCGCCGTTTCTCGTCCGGCAGCGCCAAGTGAAGCAGCGAGAGAGCGGTCCTCCAGTACACGACAGATCGCGTCGGCAAGCTGCACCTCGTTGCGCGGGGGCACCAGCAGGCCCTCGCGTCCCTCCGTGACGAGGTCCCGATACCCTTCGATGTCGCTCGCGACGATCGGAAGGCCGGCCGCCATGGCTTCGAGGAGGACTATGCCGAAGCTCTCTCCACTCACGGCGGGAGCGCAAAAGACATGAGCGCTTCGGTGGTAGCGTGGCAGCTCCTCGTCCGGCACCCTGCCCACCACGAGAATGTCCTTCAGCCCCTGTCGCTCGATGTACAGACGATACGGCGAATTATCCCAGTCGCCGGCGCCGACGATGATGAAGCGAACATCCGGGAATGCCTCTTTCACCTGCGCGTAGGCACGGATGAGGTAGCCGACACCTTTCCGTTTCTCCGGTCTGCCCACGAACAGAACATTCGGCCGTCCGTCAGCCAGTTCAGGGATCGGATCAGTCCGTTGCGGATCAAAGCGCCGCGTCTCCACACCGTTGGGAATGATGCGGTAGGGCGCCATGAAGTACTGACGGACGTACCGCTTGGCGGCCCGGGAAACGGCGATGCGTCCGTCGAGATTGCTGAAGACGCGTCGCAGGACGGGACGGCCGTAGAAGTACCCGTAGTACGAGCCGCGGTAGGCATGAAAGGTGCCGATATTGACCGAGTTGGAGTACCGCAGGACGGTGGGAGGCAGAAACGGCATGAGCGGTTCGTGCGCATGGATAACGTCGAACTGTTCTGATGCGAGCACTTCGCGAACGCGTCTCGCCAGCCGGAAAGAGAGTGTTATCCTCGCTATGGAGCCGTTTGCGGGGATCCGCCTGACGTTACCGATGCGATACACATCGTCTTCTTCGCGTTCGAGGTTGCGGTTCGATGACGGCGCCATGATGCGCACCTCGTGTCCGAGGCCGGTGAGCTCGCGGTACAGGTGGCGCACGTGATTGGTCACGCCCCCGGGGTAGGGGTAGTCGTAGGGCGAGACGAGCGCCACTTTCATCGGCTCGGCGCGTTCCTCGCGGCCCGGTTCGCGTCCGAGAAACGTTC
>Ga0070735_10002236_pt1 | contig 17734 bp, 23 predicted proteins | sample Coa_R1_FD_66443 | JGI IMG/M metagenome (GOLD analysis project Ga0070735, IMG submission 66443) | Surface soil microbial communities from Centralia Pennsylvania, which are recovering from an underground coalmine fire - Coalmine... | ecosystem: Environmental > Terrestrial > Soil > Unclassified ... | reverse complement strand
CAGCTCGGCGATGCGGTCGAGCGGCGACACGGTGGGTTTACCGTACTGCCGATAACAGATAGTCTGTGAGTCAGTTTTAGAGCCTGAATTCACTTCCGTTAAGAACTGGTCCGTCTCCCGTTGCTGCGGGCAGGGGGCGCCCCGGCTATTATTGGTCTGCTTGGCCTGTGCCATTGCTGCTCCTCGCCGCCGACATTTCGCTGGGTGGCTATCAGCTCATTTTGCCGCTTTTCGCTTTTAATTCTCGCGGCACTGTCAGCGTTTTTATGATAATAGTGCTTATCGCAGACGCCTGCAACTTCGTGGTAGGCTGTAGGACGCGGAGGAAGCGACCGAATGCCACCGGTCCACGCAGCAGCGGAGCAGCTAGCCCTATTTGATCTGGGAGTCGATCTCATGGCACTGAAGCGGGAACGTGATCAGCTGAACGGCCATGCCACGGCGGCCAATACCCGCCGGGCCCTGGACAGCGATTGGAGGCACTTCGCGACCTGGTGCCGGCGAGCGGGGCGGACGTCGCTGCCGGCGGCGGCCGAGACCGTCGAATTGTACCTGACGCATTGCGCGGCCAAGCTCGGCCACAAGACCAGCACGGTTCAACGGCGCGCCTGGTCCATCTCGCGGCAGCATCGCTCTGCGGGCGAGATCTCGCCGCTGGGCGATCAGGTGCGCGGCCTGCTGGCGGCGATCGCTCGCAAATTCGGCACTGCCCCGCAGCAGCCGGCGGCAGTCACACCGGAGGAGCTCCGCGCCATGTCGCTCGCGTGCGACGATTCGCCCAGGGGAATCCGCGATCGCGCCATCCTGGTGCTGGGTTTCGCAACAGGCTGCCGGCGGAGCGAGCTTGTTGCTCTGCGCATCCAGGACGTCACGGTAGCCGGCAAAGGTTTGGTTGTGAAGGTACGCCGGGCGAAGAACGATCAGACGGGGCGGGGCAGGGAAATTGGCGTTTTCCGCGGGCGCCGGGCCGAGACCTGCCCGGTGCGCACCTTGCGCGCCTGGCTGCGGCTTCGCGGTCCCTCGCCTGGCTTGCTGTTCGGACTCACAACGGGCGAATCGATCAACTACGTCGTACACCAGGCGGCGAAACGCGCGGGGCTCGATCCGGCGCGATACAGTGCGCACTCGCTACGGGCCGGCATGTGCACGACGGCGGTAGCCTCCGGGGCTCCGGAATCGATCGTGATGCGGCGTTCGGGTCATAAGAGCGCGTCCAGTTTCCAGCGCTACGTACGGCCGGCTGAAATGTTCGCGTCAGACCCTTTGGCGAAAGCGCTATAGCTTGATACGCTAACACCAGGGCGGGCCGGTGGTCGGCAACGCGACTCCGCGGCTGCTCCGCGTTTCGTTGCCGGTGGCTCCACCGGTCCTTTCCTTCTTTTCGGCCCATTTACCTGCCCCTTAACTGCTCTCGCTGCGGCGAGCGGCCGGGCGTGCGAAGCGCAGCGAGCATCGCCGGGCCAGCGCGGACGCAATCGCGCGCGGCCGCATCGCGGGCGTGCGCGTCCCGCGGTGAGGTCGACTGCGCGCCTGGCTGAGGCGGCGCGATCGCGGCGCCGGTGCGTGAGCAGGCGGGCAGGCATCGCCTGGCTGCCGGCGGACCGCGCGGACCGGGCGAGGATCGCATGCGGGGGCTTGCCAGCCTGCGCCCTGCGGATCGCGGGCCGCGCCGTAAGCAAAGACCGAAGCGCGGGACAGCGAGCTTGCGAGCTGGGCCCGGCGTGAGCACCTTGTCTTTCGGCGGCTGCAATTGTTAACCCTGTTGTGTCCGGGCCGATTAGGGTGTAGTTTGCGTGGTCTGTTTTTGCGAAAGGATGAGTTCCAAGGTCGCAACCCGGGTCTCGAGTTCTCGATTCTGTGCGGCAAGATCGTGCATAGCTTTAAGCTGTTTCTGCAGCTCGTTAAGCAGTAACGAATCCAGCATTTGGTACTTTATGCTCTCGATCTGTCCGTCGGCGGAGTGCGCGACCAGTTCCGGGAACACTTCAGCAACATCCTCGGCGATCAGACCGAATTCCATAGGCTGCGAGCCATCAGCGAAAGGCTTTTTGTAGCGGAAGGTGACAGGCCGGAGATTGAGGAGGCGGTGGCTGGCCTCACCCATGTCCTGTATATCTTCTTTGAACCGTCGTGCGGAGTTGACGGTCCCTAGCTGGCCATTCGAGTCGATTACGACTGGGACAACGTCATTGCTGCTTGTCGTAATGCCACGAACGCCAGCAGCGTAGAAAGAATTCTGTGTGGCAGGTGTTCCGATCCGGATAGTGCCACTATCGCCAGTTGTGCCTTGGCTGCCGATGTGGATGTTGTTGCTCCTGCTCGCCGAGACGTTAAACGCAGCGCCACTCCCGATTGCAATGTTGTTGTTCCCAGTCGTGTTGGTGGACAATGCTCCGACGCCTAAAGCCGTGTTGCTATACCCCGTGGTGTTGCCATTTAGCGATCGCGCACCAAAGGCCGTATTGCTGTCTCCGATGGTATTGTTCTGCAGCGCTTCGACGCCATCCGCCGTATTAGAGCTTCCGGTCGTGTTGCCGTTCAGCGCATAATATCCTGAAGCGGTGTTGCTGCCTCCACTGGTGTTGTTTTGCAGTGCGTCTTCACCGGTCGCAGTGTTGGCATTTCCTGTCGTATTACTGTTCAGCGCGTAAGAGCCCGACGCAGTGTTGGCACCCCCTGTTGTGTTGCTCTCCAATGCGTTGGCGCCGGTTGCGGTGTTGCTTGGCCCTGATGTGTTGTTCCGAAGCGCGTTGAACCCGTATGCAGTGTTGCTGCCTCCGGTCGTGTTGTTCTGCAAGCTTTGGGTTCCTACAGCGGTGTTACCGCTTCCTGTTGTGTTGTTCTCCAGCGTTTGCGCTCCGAACGCGGTGTTGAAGCCTCCGGTCGTGTTGTTCACGAAGCTTTGGTTCCCGAGCGCGGTGTTGGTGTTCAGGTCACCAACGGCAGCGTAATAGCCGTTAATGTCGATAATGACATCGGTGGGATTGCTCACAAACACATCGACCGAGCCGCTGCTGCCGGCCGGCACGATAGCTGCGTTCGCGATTATGAAGCCCTGCGGGGAATTTAATGTCGAGGCGTTCGGCTGTTGCTGTCCGGTTGGATAGACCGTGATGTACAGAAGCGGTCCCGGCGGGACAACTGTGATGTTGAACGAATAGGCCAGAGCGATGGAAGGAATCACACAAGTAGTGCTGGATTGAATCGGGAATGTTCTTCTAGTGCCGCCAGCCAGCGTTGGAGGCCCGAAATCGCCGTTGAAGCCCATGCCAGAGCGCGTATCAACGACACGGCAGGGAGGCATCGCCACGAACACTAAAAGGGTGGTTCCGCTGGCTGTGCCCATAGTTTGCGCACGAGCTGCCGCCGTTTCTTTAACAGCGTTTGAAGGCTGCCAGTAGATTGGTGCGGGCCAGTTTTTGACCGCTAACTGATTCTGCTTTGTTGTTGTCTCGGCATTCAGTAATAGGGGCAAAAGTAGAAGGGTGAAAAGACCACACAATACACGTGCACTCATTTTTCTCGCCTTTCACGGCCAGCCGTTCACGGTCCTTGAACGTGGGACAGAAGCTCTGAAGTCCGGCCGACTGACGGGCTGGACCGCGCGGAGGCCTGCCTTGTGGACTCCCCCCGGAGTATTGACTGCGACTAGGAAGGGCTTCCTGGGCGCATTCCACGATTCCACGCCTTCGTGATCTCGGAGATGCAGACCGAGTGGGCCATGCAACGGTTTCCGGTCGCAAGTGGAATTCGGGTTCGCCCCTATCATACGCGACTCTCACGTCAATGTGGGCGGATCAATTCGGATCTAGCAAGTCCAGATTAGGTTGGAGTATCGCCGCGGCGAGCGGCCGCGCGCGAGCGCCAGCGAGCGATGCGGGCCCGGCTTGAGCACCGATTCAGTGTCGGCCGCGATTGGTCTCCGAAGGCCTGCGAGCTGTGATATTCTCCGTAAACTCAAATTCGCCGATGGGAAAAAGGTCGTCTTTAGCGTAAGGGTGCTTCTCGTGGCACCGGCACTCCACTTCAACTGTTCTGTCAACAGGAAACGTTTCGCCGAGCGTGTCCTTTAGCGGTATGGCATGACCGCAGCTTTTGCACGTCACCGCATAAAGCTTCATGCGCCCCTAATTCTATCTGGTCGGATGGCAGGGGGAGCCGACCGTGGAAGTGATTTCGCTGCGGGGGTTGACGATTATGCGGCGCCGTCGTCGTTCATGCCGACTGCGCAGGCGCGAGGTGATTGCAGCCTGGTTTGTGGCCGGCTCCTGCAGGCGTGAGCTGCGCGAGGCACGTGGGGCAGTGGCCAGCTTGCGGCCGCAGCTGTACCGGCTGGCTGCCGAGTTCCTTCGTCAGTGCCTTCATGCCCTGTTTGAATTTGCCGGTCTTCGGGTCGCGGCGCTTCATTGATTCACGGTAGCGTGGATCCGGACAATTCGGACAGGTGTCGAAATGGTGTCCTGATGGCTTAAATTGAGGGCGCCGGGGTTTCCGCCTGCAGGTCGCGTAGCAGACGCGTCAGGGCTTTTTGGTAGGCGTCATGGTCCTTCCAACCCGAGAAGTCGCCGATGTGCCGCTGCCGGCGGAGGTCGGCTGCCCAGGGGGCGGGTGCGGTCATCACCGCGTTATCGATTCGGATTGGAAACAGCACGAGTCGCTTCTCGCGCCTTTCGCGCTCCCACGCCGCGTTTACTTCGCGCTCCACCCAGGCGCTCTGGATCGATGCCCTGGACAGGATGATCATTACTTTGTCATAGAGGCGGATTGACTCTTCAATGCGCTCCTGGAACCGGTCGCCAATTTTCAGGTCCTCGGGAGCAAACCAGACGCGTAAGCCGCTAGCTTGCAAATCGACGTGCAATCGTTGGGCGAAAGCGCCATTTTTGGTGGAGTAGCTGATGAAACAGGAGTAAAACTCGATCGGGTTCGAAACAAGCGAGCGTGCATACGTGATGAATTGTTCGGGCACGCCACAGCCGCGGAGAAAAACTTCCGGGATCTTGCCTTGAGACATGTAGAATGTATCGATGCTAATGGGAGACGGACCCTCATGAATTACCGTTTGAAGTTCCTTGGCCGTACTGAGGTTGACGGCGGCGAAGTTGGTTAATCGAAGTCTCGCCTGGCTGAAGTTTGTTTCAAAGAAGTTCGCTCCAAAGAAATTCGTCATAAACAGGTTTGCATTGAAGAGGGTCGCCTTAGAGAGATTAGCTAGGAGGAGGTTCGCTGCGTAGAGGTGCGCGTCGTTGAGGACCGCTTCGCTGAGATCCGCGTAATTGAGGACCGCTTCGCTGAGATCCGAGTGACTGAGGTTAGCTTCGTCAAGCTCAGCGTCGGTGAGGTCCGCGCCCGAGAGGTTCGCCCCGCTGAGGTCGGCGCCGCAGAGGTTTGCGCCGCTGAGGTTTGCCCCGCTGAGGTTCGCGTCTCGGAGGTCGGCATCCTGGGCGTTCGCCTCGCACAGATTCGCTCCGCCGAGCTTTGCGCGACGGAGCTTCGCCTCACGGAGGTCCGCAGCTGTGTCCACGTGTTTAAAGAGCCAAGTGTGCCAGGCGCTTACTCCCTCTTTGAGTTTTGCGAAGTGTACCGGATTTGCCATGCAACGTCCTCCAGTGGCTATGGAATTCGCTTGCGTCCCCATCATACGCTTTCGACACCTTACCGGCCGGTGTGTGGGCGGCAGTGAGCCTGCGCGCTTCCCGCGTCCTGCCGCGGCCTGGACACGCACAAACCGCCCGCCGTCGGAAAATTTCGTGGCTGGCGGCATACTCCCAGAGGAATACATGGTGGTATCCCATGCGCGCGATCCGCAGGGCGGGGCGGCGCCTGGCTGTCGGCGCCGTCCCGGAGTTGCTGACTAATCCACTTCACCGCCCCACTCGCCGGTGCACTGCTTCACGAAGGCGCAATGCTTTTTGCTGCAAAGGAATGACGAGCGGCGGGGCGGATAGATGCCGCTCTGCATTCCTTCGGCGGCGATCTGGTAAAGCGAATTCGCGTACAGCCGCTGTTGTGCATCGACCATGAGCGTGTGCTGGTCGACGGCGACCGTTGCGGCTTTCGTGATCGTCCACAAGCGGCCGATCTGCCGGCACGCGAGCATCGCGTACGTGGTCAGTTGCAGGGCGTGGTCGGGTTTCAAACTGCCGGATTTCTTCGACGCGGTTTTGAAGTCGTGGACGATTCCCTCGGCGGTGATGACGTCGGCGATGGCGTGCACCGGGACGCCGCCGATCAAGCCGGTAAGCGGCACTTCGACGGCGGGCTTGCCTTCCCAGGTCGCGGGGTAAAGCTCGGGCTCGATCTTGCGCAGCCAGGCCGACAGCATCTCGACTCCCTTGCTCGCGAGGGCGAGGGGCTGCTCGTCTGCCGCCAGTCGTGCCTCGTGTAGTTCTTCCTGGAATTGCCGGCGGAAAAATGCCTCGCCATGTTCCCAGGGCACCATAGGCGATTCGTTGGCCTTGCGCTGAAGGTACGCCGCTATGGTGGCGTGCAATGCTCGCCCTAGTGCCAGGCCCCCGTTTGGGGGGTCTGGCAGGTTGAGGACGTGGCCGTAATACCATCGGGCGGGGCAGTCCTGCCAGGTGCTCACCTGCGAGGGTGAGAGCGCATGGTTGGATGCCAGGGCTCGGGCGGGCGTGCTCAATAATGGGTTGGTTACGTCCGCCTGGGCTGCGAGTGTTGCGGGCCAGTTGATAGCGCTCATGCCTGGGCCGCTTTCTGCCGTGCGTGCTGCTCGGCTAGCTGTGCCTGGAATTGTTCGCTCGATACCATCCAGGTCGCTTCCTGAATCGTTCCGGTGGTCCACCATTGCGCAAGCCGCCGGACTGCGGTGAGTAGTTCCTGGTCCACCTGATAGCGGATTCCGCTTGCGGTGGTGGGGCTGATTTCTACTACCTTGCGTGGCGGTTTGCGCGATCGGTGCGGGGCGCAAGTCTGGCCTTTGTAGTTGCTGCACTTTTCGCCTGGCTGTGCGTGGCAGTCGGGGCATGCGGTGTTCAGGCGGTCGTTCTGCTTTGCCGGCGGCGCGGCCGCCGCTGGCTCGGCGGCGGCTTTCTCCCCGGCTTCGCGCTGGGCGAGCTCGGCGCGGTAGGCTTCGAGCTTTCGCTCGGATGCTTCCAGTTTGCGAATGTTGGCTTCGCTTCCTGGCCGCGCTTCATGGCTGTGGATGGTCGCTTCGATTTTGCCGATCATCGCCATAATTTGGTGCCTGGACAGCTTGCTCATTGGCGGCCGCCTTTGCCTGCGCTCTGGATGTACATCGTCGTTGCGATCGCGCGGACGTCTGCGGCCGTCCAGGGAAGGCTGAACCCAAGCTGGTCCGCTCGCTTGGTCGAGTCCTGGCATGCCAGCACTGCCGCAATGATGTGATCCGAGAATTGCTGTGCCGCGACTGCGATACCGGCGGCGCGGGTATCCTGGCCATTGCTGGCCTTCACCGGCGCTGGTGCGGGCGCTGGCTCTGGCGCGGGCCGCTCTGCATCGCGGCGGGCGCGCCTGGCTGCTTCCTCCTTCTCCGCAATCAAGTCGTCCTGGTGCGGTTCGCCGGCCGGCATGCCGGTCTCGTCGTCGATGCGCTCAACTTCCCACTGCACCCGCTTACGCGATCCGCTTCGGATCTCGCGCTTGCAGATTGCAACGCTGTCGCCTGCCTTCGCTCCACTCTTGCGGATGAGGGCGTCAACGTCGGGGTCCATCCACGCTACGCGGGTATGGCCGTCGAATCCCCACATGAATTGATCGCCCCACTTACCAGGGCTCAATTCGCCCTGGTCGTAATCGAGCATCAGTATCACTGGCTCATTCACCGGGAAGAGAACCTTCTCCCGCTGGGGTCTCCCGCTGCCGTTCGAGGGGTTAGTTTCACGTGCCACATGGTTGCTGTTCATGTCGTACCTTTCTGCGGCGGAGCCGCTTAGATCCGAAATCCGGAATCTTCCCAGCCGCCGCCAAACTGCCACGGCCGGGCGGGTTTTTTGCGCTGACCCGCCAGCACGAGGTTTTACGGCTGGAGTCGCCAGGCCCCGCACAAGCGCCGGCTGAAATGTGAACAGAGATCGCGCGCAGCGCGTTCCTTAACAGGCGGTGCTTGTGTGGGTGGCGCGTAAGCCGTCGTGCTGGTGTGGCGGGTCAGCAGCAAAAAACCCGGCTGGCGGTGGCTTCCGATTGAGCACAAGGCGGAGCCTTGCTGCGCGCCGCTGAAGCAAGCTGCCAGCCGCGCGTTGCTTCCCCGCCGATTTCAGACATGAGTGGCAACGCGCGGGTGGCTCGCAGCGCAAGCGGCACAGTCGGGAAGCAGCGCTACCGATCGATGGGTTTGAGCGCGGCGAGGATGGCGACCGCGCCACGCTCGCCCAAGGCCGCGCTGTTGCCGCTCACAGCGCGCCGTACCGCTGCCTGCGTAGCGCCAGATCGGATGGCCGGCTGACCTGGTGCGGTGATGAGGCAGGGCGGCGGCGCGCGGGACCGTTTGCTCTACACAATCCGGAGTGAACCGGAGTTATCGCTTATGGCGAGCTCCCCATAACCGATATTGTGCTGAGCAGAGAATAATGTGCAGCACGGCCCCACCGATGAGAAGCATGGAACTTTCCCCAGCCAAATCTCCTTCGCATAATCTGAGTCTTTTCATTCGTCGCGCCATCCTATTTGGCAGCCTTCCCCGGAGACACAACATTTCCAGACAATATGGGATTGATCGTTGGCTGTTCGCGTTGCGCGAACACGGGACGGAAAGTCTATGGCACGATTTGCTACGGGGTCGGTGACCTCCAGAGATGGTACTAGGATTGGGTACCGGCGAGCTGGTCAGGGCCTGCCGGTCATTCTGCTGCACGGCGGCATGCAAGGCGCACAACATCTTACGCTTCTTGCAGAGGGTCTGGTTGACTCGTTTGCCGTATATATTCCCGACCGGCGCGGCCGTGGGCTCAGCGACGCACCTTACGAGATTTGCGCCGGCCTCTCCAAACAGTGTGAAGACCTTGAAGCACTGCTTTTGGAAAGCGGGGCGCATCGTGTTTTCGGGTTGAGTTCGGGGGGAATCATCGCCATCCATGGCGCGCTTCGGATCCCCGCCATTCAGAAGGTCGCAGTCTACGAGCCGGCCCTTTCCATGCACGGATCATCACCAACCCATTGGCTTGACCGCTACGAACGGGAAATTCAGCAACGCAGATTGGCGGCCGCGCTCGTGACTGCCTTGAAGGGCATCCAGATTTCCCGGTTCTTCGAATACATGCCGCGGTGGGTGCTTGTTCCATTGCTGAAGTTTGCTATTAGACATCACCCGGTCAATGCCGGCGACATACCATTGGAACTACTGATTCCCACAATGAAGTGCGATGTGCGCCTCGTTCTGGAGACAGAGGATACGGTGCCGGCTTTTGCCAATCTGCAGGCGGACGCATTGCTGCTCGGTGGCAGCAAAGGGCCTGCTTATTTGCAGTGTGCCCTGGATGCATTGGAGCGAACCCTGCCTCATGCCAGAAGGGTGGTTCTCCGTGGCCTCGATCATCTTGGCCCAAGCAACGAAGGCAACCCGAATCGTGTAGCCAAGGAGTTGAGACGTTTCTTCATCGAACCGTCTTCGGCGCGAGAGGAAGCTCGTCCTTGAGGGAACCGGCGTATCGCACAAACCGAGCGGTCGCCTGACCTGGTGCGGTGATGAGGCAGGTTGGCGGCGCGCGGGACCGTTTGCACGCGGACGCGGAAAGCGACAGCATCGCGTCACGTGTCGGCATCGCGTGTCGCAACATCCTCTATTTGGGCTAGAGCAGGCGAACTGAGAATCCCGTCACTTGTCGGAATTGTCGAGAATGGAGCCATGGAGCCTGACAAAACAGGTGAAATACAGGGGTCGCGAAACTGCGGCCGCTTCGTCCGCGGGCAATCGGGCAACCCTGCCGGCCGTCCTCGAGGCGCCAGGAACAAAGCCACCGCGGCCGCTCTCGAGCTGCTCGACGGCGCCAGTGAGGACGTCGTAAAACGGGTGGTCGAAATGGCCAAGGATGGCGATCGCGTCTGCCTGCGCCTGGTGCTCGATCGCGTGATTCCCACTCGGCGGGATCGCGTCGTCGAACTCGATGGGCTCAGGCGGATCCGGACCGCCGCCGAGGTGATCGACGCTGCCGATCTGATCATTCGTCGCGCGGCAGCCGGCGACATCTCGATCGAGGAAGCCCGCGGCTACCTCGCGATGCTGGAGGTCCAGCGCAAGGCGATCGAGACATCGGAAATCGCGGTCAGGCTCGAAGCTCTGGAATCGCAGCTCGGCGGACCGCAGGACCTGGATCCGCGGCGGAGGGTTGGGAGGTAGGTCTTATGGCGTCGCGACTACTGCGGCTGGTGTCGGATCTCGAAGCGCGGCACGAAGAACGGAAACAGGCCTTGAGCGGCGTGCCCATTGCTATCGCCTGGTGCGAGTCGGAGCTCATCTCGGAAGCCGTCGAATTGGGCCCGGGTGAGCACATCGCGGCCGATCATCACATCGTGGAGCCTGAAAGCGATCTGCCGGCACGCTGGCGGACCGTCGAACGCATTTCAACAACTCCGGGCGATCTCGGTTGGATCTACGATGCTGCCGGTCAACGCGTGGGGGAGGTGGTCAGCGATCGCGGGGGCCTGGTGGAGTTCAAGCTCTGGGAGCACTCGACCATTACGCCGGCAATTGCTCAAGCTCCGAAAGTGCGCCGTGCTTCGCGCGGTGCAAAGCGCGCCGCATCACAAGAGCAGACCGGCACTCCGCAAGCGACGGATGAAGGGTGAGTACCTTGGACGGCCGCGGCCGCGATCGCGCGGGCTCTTCGACGCGATAGCCATCGAGCCAGGCGTGCAGCGCTTCGCGTTCCTCGCTGGTGAACAGGTCGGCGCCGGTGAGCTGCAGCGCTTCAATGAGCTCGTCGACGTGACAATCCGCTAATCGCTTGTGGCCGGCCAGGGCGTTGCACAGATGTGGCTGGCTGCAGCCGGCCAGCTCGGCGGCGCGTTCCTGCGTGAGCTGGTGGGTGTTGATGAGGCGGCGGACGTGTTGCAACACTGCGGCTCTGAGCATTGTGAGATTTAGCATGGTGCGAAAGATGCCCCTACCGAAACAGGCTGTAACAGGTGTCGCGCCTGCCTCGGGAGTGGTTCCTGCAAATCGCCTGCCGTCGTGATTGCCCCAGGGCTGGCCGCGGCCAACGGAACCGGGCCAGCCTTAGCGTCGGTTACGCGGGCATAGCTTCGCAACCTCCTCGGCCATGGGAGCGCAAACGAACGATGAATTGGTCGCGTTAAAAATACTTCTTGGTGAAGTCGTCGGTATCTGCAACCAACTGTGCCAGAGTCCCTACCAGCCAATCCAGGCGTGGAGGCATGAGTTGGTCGTCGATTTTAGCGTTTAGGCCCGGCATCTTCCAGTCTGCCGCCGCAGTATCGAAAGCGTATATGACTCGACCCGGCGCGGCGCGGTGGGCGAGCACATTTCTGGCATTCTTCCACTCAACAAACCTCGGATCGTCTAGCAGATTGTTCAGGCTCGCCGTTACGGTTTCGAGAGGGAAGTGCTTGCTAAAAGCCTCGGCGGTGGAATCCAAAGAAATCTTCCTGGGCGTAGTGGTGAGGAAGAAAGCCGTCGGCTGAAGATACGCGGCGGCGAAATACAGAAGGTAGCTGAAGCTATCCACCGCAGCGAGTCCGGATACGAAGAAACCGAACAGCTGCCGCTCTTGCAAATATCGGTCCTCTGGCACCGGCGCGTCTCCGAGGTCACGAACGCTGTTGGTGAATTCTTTGCAGTAATCCGCACAGGCCCGGAGCCGGTAGCGGACGCCATTCTGACCTCCGCCGACGTGGTCCCACTGTGCGGCGGATGGCGCTTGTGCAGACGGGTGAATCTTTGCAGCGAGGCGTTGACTGATGGTCTCAAACAAGGCATCCGGGAAGCCGCTCGGTAATATGAGCCGCTGTACGTTGGGAGGTGGGTTTGTAGACACGTGAAGCGATGTTATCGCGCTTGGACAGCAAACAAGAAGGCCGTTCTCAGGCCCGGTCAAGAACTATCGGCAACGAGGGGCAAATCCGGGTCATACACAAGGGCCGGGCGATGGGAAGAAAGATTGATTACCATGCTGCCGCAGGCCGCCGCGGAGCGTAGCAGAGTGGCCAGACGCGGCGACGGGCCTGGCCTTCGCGTGCGGGCCAGCCTGGCGCCCGCTTGCCGCGGATCGCCAGCGCGCGCGCCTGCTGTGGAGGGCATCGCCAACCGGCCGCCTGCGAGCATCGCGAGCCTGCAGGCGGCGGCGGTGCCCACGACCGGACCGCCTGGGTCGCGCGTCGCCGGTCGACAGAGCGCCTTGCTGGTCGTGGCGCAACTGGCCCAAGCCGGCGAGCCTGCGAGACAGCGGAAGCCCGTTGAGCCCATTGCCTTGGTCAGTGCTGCCGAGCCGATCCGATCGCTCTGCCTCGGATCATTTAATTGGACGCTCGTTCGTGCTTGTCGACGCCGCGTGCGTGCGCCAATGATTACGGTCTGAGGTCGTCCGCTCCAATTATTGAAGCGCTATACGACTGGACAAGTATGAAGAATCTCTTTAGGACCACGGGCATGTTGGGCGCTGAGACGTACACGAGCACGTGATATCGGTCTTCTGGGATTTGAGGAATGCGAATTTGGAAGCTGCCCAGGTTCACCGTTATTCCACGCCAGATTGGGAGGTGCTCGTGAGAGCCCCCGTACGTCAGTGCAAGACTCGTAAACTTTTCGCTCAGTTCTTTGTAGTAGGAAAACAGTGGACGAGGTGGAACTGTGAACTGGCCGTGAGCATTTATCGTGAGCCGGCTGTCGATCCCCACGGTCACGTAAGCGTACTCTGCTGTATGTTGAGATTCATTTTCGACGTGAAGGTCCAATTGAGCAACGGAATACCCATACATTGAATAGGGGACACATTGGGTCAGGGAGAGTGTGACCCGCAAATCCGGGCCTTGCATTCTATGAGCGACGTCCCGGACCTCGTAATCTTCCATCGGAACGGACTTTAATTCGAACCGCTTGTAATAGCGATGATCCTTAGCCATGTGTGGCGCTTTGAGGCTTTGCGGGATCGAGACCACGATGGCGATGTTACCCGGACTCCGGTCATTCAGGTCTATAGCGTGGATGCGGACACCCTCGATGCGTGGACGAATGTTTCCGTCGATCACGTTCTCGAGCCATTCCCGGGTTATAGGTCCGCGCGGGTCGTATCCTTTGTCAATTGCCGTAGGTACGTTGTTGTCCTCCACCATTCCATAGATGATCGTTCCACCGGCCGAGTTTGCGAAAGAGGATACGTCCTTACTCAGCTCGTCGATTCTTTTTGAGTCGCGCTGGAGCGCGTCGCATCGCTTGTAGTCCAACTCTAGCGATTCGCTCACAGCCGACGAGATCAGAGACTTCAGATCGGCCTCATCCCATTTCCACGGTGCTTTGGCCATTTGTTGTTGTTCCGGTGATTCGTTATCTCCGGATCGGTGTTTCACGTGCGTCCGTGAGCCGTGCCTCCTACATAGGCTGCGGGACGGCGAGCGATGTAGGCGCCCGCCGCGGCCCCGCAAAGATACCGGGAGCGACCCGGCAACCGATGATCATACTACTCTCGCGGGTAAGTCGTTTCACGCCGGGTTGGCATTTCCAGCTACGGAATGTTTTCACATGTAAACTAATTCGCAGGTCTAGATATGGCTATCGACGACCCTGCAGAGGTCCTCATCAGATACGAGAGGGAGGAACAAGCCGAAAAGGATTCTCTTCCCAGAAAGCTGTTGGAATACGGCTTGTCGGGGCTAATCGTGACCGAGCTGGTCGGATCGATGGCCCCCGTTGCTCATATCCTGACGAAAGTCTTGGGGGTATTTTCTACACGTCGGGAACGAGGCCTGCTCAAGATCTGCGAGGCACTGCACGCGGAGTTAGAGCGAATTAAGGTTCCTGATCCCAAGTATTTTGAGTCGGAAGAGTTTTGCACGCTCTTTTTTCTGCTTTTGGAGAAGGTCCATCTCATTAGCGATGAAGAGAAGTTCCGGCGTTTCGGAGTTGCTTTGGCAAATAGCGGCACTGGCGATTTCGAGTACGAGGAGAAAGAGGATTTCGTTCGTATTCTCCGCGATCTAAGCATGAAGGATCTGCGCATCTTGAATGACAAACGGTTAAGCGGCTGGAAGCCCCACCTTGAAGAGATTCATTATGAAGTTGAAGAGCTTAGCAGCTTGTCAAGGCTCGTCGGAATGGGGCTAGTTTTTGAAAACTTTCGCGGGAGTCGCATGTTTATGGGTGTCACGCCAGCCCCGAAGCCAACCTACTCTCGATCGCCGTTCGGTGGTAGATTCCTTGAGTTCATTACGGATCGCACCAGCCAGCCTGCCGAGCCCGAATCCGCCAGGTAGCGGCGAGCCTGGCGCGCTTGAGCGGGCCAGGCGCAGGCGCGGCACGCGGACCGCTGCGCGGGTCGCGGGCCTGAACGCCATCGCGTCGCGAAGCGTCGCGCACGGGTCGTGTGTCCACGCGTGACTAGCCGGCGCTGAGCATCGCGAGGCGACGCAGCCGACGCGCGCGGCTCCAGCGGTCCTGTGCGGAAAGCCCCCTATTCGGGGGGCTGGTGGCCGAGGGCGGCTTCCTCATCGCGCCAGGTCAGATATTCACTGCGGCACTTATCACAGAGCGCTTTCACTCCGTAGAGCTGAAGCATTGCCGGATCACAAAAGCAGGTGGTTCCGGTGGATGTGGTTTCGATCAGCGCGTTCATGCCGTTTCGGACGGCGGCCGCTTTTGCCGCCGATGGCTGCTTTAGAACGCGCGATCGAAACCCTTCACCAGGAGCGCTCAGGTGTGTCGCCGGCATTGCTTCGGCTCGGAGGCGCCGGAATGCTGAGGCGGTATCGGCGGGAATCGCGCGACACAATACCGGCGCGTGTCGCTGTCTTCGGAACGCCGCGGCGAAGGCTGGCCGGTGTTCAACGCCCGCTGCAGGCCGCGGCTTGGATCCTGCGCGCATGCCGTACCGCTGGCCGGATTGCGGAGCGGTCGTGTTCGGCGATTGCTGCTGCCGGCCGGTGCGGCGGCGTGCGCCCTTTGAACAGCGTGGCGCTACTGTGTGCGGAGAATCGTAACGCCGGCGGCCATGGTCGCGCCGGGCGTGCCGTTCGCATACGTCGCGGTGAGGTCGTCTGGCGGCAGCTGGTGCAGCGTGACCGTGGTGAGGTCGAAGGTGGCGGTGTTGGGATACTTCCAGGGACTCTCGAGTAAAAACTCAGAGCCCTTGCCGGTGTTGTCTACGATGCGGTGCTGACCGCTGGGTGTCTCAACGAGATAGAGAGCCATGGCGACAGTGTCGCAATTGTCGGGGTCGTTGGCGATGGCTCAGACGCCGATCGCGGCCGCCGCCACGGGATCGGCGCGCTGGGCTTCCCGGATCGCCTGGTCGATCAGCGCCCAGGTTGCCGGCGACGATTGCCTGAGATTGTTCAGCCGGGCTGCGAGCGCGGCCGCGGAGCTCGCCAGCTCGTGCGCCTCCAGCAGCACGGTTTCGATCATTTGCTTCTGGCCTGGCGTTTTGGTGCGGCTGAATAGTTGCAGCATCGCTTCGGCTGCCGCGGCGGTTTCGGCGTACGTCGACATGAGGGTCTCGGGGGTCAGCATGGCTTATTTTCCGCGTTTTTTTCCGATTCCGCCATCCTTGGCGGCAATTGGCGCGATCGTGTCGGCATTGTCGAGATCCTGCCGGAATACCTTCAGCATTCCATCCCGGACAAAGCGGATCCGCCCCTCGTGCGCAAGTCGCCGAATGCGTGTCTGGCTGATGCCGGAGTACTCGGCGGCTTCCTCGATCGATAGCCAGGGCTTCCACTGGCGGCCATCGTGGCGGGCGATGGCGCGGGCCATGAGCTCGAGAATTCCGGTTACCTGGTCGAGCGGCTTGGGTGGGGGCAGGGCAGGCTGCGGGATCAGTTCCACGGTGGGCGTTATGGTCTGTTTGAGCGCGTCGACTTCATCGGGAGGGTACACCGGCTCGGGCTTCTTGCCGGGGCGCTCCCGTGGCCTCGTTGTGAGTTTCCCGGCGGCAGCCATTCTCTCAATGGTGCGTTCCGAGGTCGCCAGCGCGGCGGCGGCTTGCTTCTTCGTTAACCAGTGATCAAACATGGCGGTGGCCGGCCGCTTCGGCTGTTAATGCCAGGGCGCGAACGCCGGCGGATTTCGAGGAGGCGTGTCTCTTACGTTCCGCTCTCGTCCAGAGCTTCGAGCAGTTCGAGCAGGCGGCGGTCATGTGCCGCTGCGCTCGATGGTGGTTTGCGGATGCTCACGGAAGTAGCGGTCGAGCGCGCGCCACGTGTTTCCGTTCGGGTCGCAGACGGGAGAAACGCACCAGAGGAGCCGTGCTGCTGTTTGAAAAGCGCTATCTCGGGCGCACACAGGGCACGTGCGAGCTCGGGGCCAGTGGCTGGTATCGAGAGGAGGGAAGTTAACAGGAGCGGTATCTCCCCGTAAAGGCTGCAGCTCCACAGCGGCTCCGGCCAGCACAGCGTCCCGACGGGTACGACGTGGGCGCGCGCCATCCGCATCGGTACTCCCGAGCGGTGCGGCACCAGCAGATAACCGGTCAACTCGGCGGGCGTTGTTTTCGTGATCCGGAACACGGCGCCGCCGAAGTTCGGGTGAGCGTCCGGTTTGAGCTGCACGATTTCGTTGGGCTTGGGTTGGGGCGTTCCGGCCAGTTGTTCCTGGATCTCGCCCAGTTGTCTTTGCAGTTCCCTCAGCGCGGCCGCCGTTGCCTTTGGGTCCATTTGGGGGCGATCGGCGGCTCATGGCACTCTCTTCACGCCTAATGTTAGGGCTTGCGTAAGGTCACGCGCGAAGGTTTTGCCTCCGGAGATGGCGCGGAGTTCGGCGCGCCGGGCTGCAAGCGCCTGCGGCTGGATCCCGTGAACCCGTTGGAGTGCGACCGTGACGTACCACTCGTATTTCTCTCCCGCTTTGGTGCCATCTTTCATCAGTTCGTGGATCAGCACCTCGGCAGTCCACGGCGCCGCGGCCGTGATGATGCGTGCGAGGACCTTGTCGTCTGGCACGTGCGGAACTTCGCCTTTTGCGCGGTTATAAGGGCCTTTCTTGGCTTGGTATCCGAAGATCCACGAGCGGGCGCCGGCCAGTTCCTGCGGAGTGAAGTCCTGTGGCTTCGCGCGCAGCACGCGGCCGATCAGCTCAGTTTCATTGGGTGGGATTGTCGTCGATCGATGATCTATAGAATCGTAATCGATATCGACGGCGGAGTCGGCTTCGCAAGGCCGTTTGTTTTCAGTCGGGGGTGGCTCTTGAAAGAGGCCAGGGTGGCCTCTTTCGGGGGCCACCTGTGGCTCCGTAGAAAGGCCAGGGGTGGCCTCTTTCGAATGTGGGGGTGGCCTCTTTAGAAGGCCACCCATCGATGTAGTGGCGAAGACGTTGACGAGATAGGCCGCGGCCGCGGTGGAGGTGCCTTCGCGCACGGTAATGTAGCGCCGGGCGGTGAGGCTGTCGAGGGCGCGCTGGATGGCGGCGCGGCCCACTTTTGTCTTACGGCTCAATGCTCTAGAGCTAATGCGTATAACCGGCTCCGGGAGGTCCTGGGTATCCGCCATGAGCTGCAGGAGGACGCGGAGCTCGGCTTCTTTGAGTACGGGGGCCAGCTCGGCGATGCGGTCGAGCGGCGACACGGTGGGTTTACCGTACTGCCGATAACAGATA
>Ga0070735_10002235_pt1 | contig 17739 bp, 14 predicted proteins | sample Coa_R1_FD_66443 | JGI IMG/M metagenome (GOLD analysis project Ga0070735, IMG submission 66443) | Surface soil microbial communities from Centralia Pennsylvania, which are recovering from an underground coalmine fire - Coalmine... | ecosystem: Environmental > Terrestrial > Soil > Unclassified ... | reverse complement strand
GCGAGGCCAGCACCAGCAGATCCGCGGCGGCATAGCTGCGGTCGAGATCTGAGGCCGCGAGCGGTCCGCGAAAGGACACGCGATCACCGAGGCCGGCATCGAGGGCCCGCCGGCGGAGGTCCTCGGCGAACGCCCGATCGCGTTCGAGGCTGCCCACGCAGCGGCACTGCCAGGTCTGCTCGGACATCGACACGAGCGCCTCGACCAGCACGTCGTAGCCCTTCTCGAACGTCACGGCCGCGACGCAGAGCAGCTCCCCGCCGTGAGCGGTTCCGGTCGCGACGTCGGCGCGGTCGACTCCCGGCTCGGCGACGTGCACTCGGTCCGGCGCCAGTGAGTGGAGCTCCAGCAGGCGCACTGCGCTCCAACGGCTGGTGGTGACGACGGCGGAAGCGGCCTCGAGGACCTCGCGCTCGCGCGCCCGTATCTCGTCGGCTTCGTCGTCTGCCGGGCGGTGACCCAGTGGCATGTGGACGAGCACGACCAGGCGCAACCGGCCCGCCAGCGGCACGAGCACGTCGGGCGCCGTCGAGGCGATCAGTCCGTCGATCAGCGCGACCGCGCCGTCAGGGATCCGCCGCACCACCTCGGCGAGGGCGCGACGCGCCTGCGGGTCGGCTCGCGGCCATCGTCCGGGAGTGGCGTGCTCGTGCACCGACCAGCCGAGCGCGCCCAGCGCCCGGCAGACCTGGCGGTCGTAGGCGTTGCCACCGCTCGGGAGGGCTGGATCATCGATGCCGTCCGGTACTACGAAATGCACCGCGGTCACATCGACCGCTCGTAGCTCGCCCATGCGACGTGCGATTCCCGGAGCGTGACGACCAACCCGTCGAGCTGCCGACCCGCGTCGCCGAGGCCGCCGGCTTGCGCGCGTTCGGCAAGCCGGTCCGCGATCACCCGGGCAAGCGCCTCGGTGGTGGTGTTCATCCCCGCGAGCGCGGCTTCCTCGTCGAGGTTGCGGTACGCGAGCTCGGCCAGCACATAGTGCAGCAACCCGGCCGCCGCACCGATGTCGACGACGAGCCCGTCGGCGTCGAGGTCCGTCCGCCTGAACGTGGCGTCTACGACGTACGTCGCTCCATGCAGGCGCTGCGCCGGACCGAACACCTCACCCTGGAGGCTGTGGGCGATCATCATGTGGTCGCGGACAGTGACGCTGAACACGGTCTAGCTCCCGTCGTAGGTGATCGTGTGGCAGAGGGCGGGCAGACTCCCGTCGGCCAGCCGGGGCATCACGTCGGGCAGCTCACGAAAGGACGACTGCCCGGTTAGAAGTGCGTCGAAGGCAGGGTCGCGCAACATCCCGAGCGCGAGGGCCAGCCGGTCGGCGCTCGTGCGTCGCCCGCGGCGGGCCGGCGAGACGGTTGACACCTGACTCGCGCGGATCGCCAAGCGACGCGCGTGGAACGCGCCTCCGAGCGAAAGGCAGACCTCGCTGTCGCCGTACCAGCTGAGATCGATGACCGTCCCTTCGGGCGCGAGCAGGTCGAGCGACCGCTGTAGCCCGGCGGAGGTCGCACTCGCGTGCACGACCAGGTCGCGTCCGTCGGCGGCATCGCCGGGGAGCTTGAAAGCCACGTCGAGCGCGGCAGCGACATCGGCCCGGTCGGGATCCACGTCGACGAGTTGGACCTGGACGGCCGGGAACCTACTCAGCAATCGCGCCACGCTGCAGCCAACCATCCCGGCGCCGACGACCGTGACGCGGTCACCGAGCAGCGGGCCGGCGTCCCAGAGGGCGTTGACCGCGGTCTCCACCGTGCCGGCAAGCACAGCGCGGGTAGGAGGGACGCCCTCGGGCACGACCGTCACCGCAGCCGACGGCACAACGTAGGCGGTCTGGTGCGGGTAGAGGCAGAAGACCGTGCGGCCGCGCAACTTCGGGGGCCCCACCTCCACGACGCCGACGTTGAGGTAGCCGTACTTGACCGGAGCGGGGAACTGCCCCTCCTGGTAGGGCGCCCGCATCGAGTCGTACTGCTCGCGGGGGACATCGCCGCGGAACACCAAGGCCTCCGTGCCGCGGCTGACGCCCGACCATAGGGTGCGGACCATCACCTCGTCCCGTTGCGGCTCGGGCAGCGTCAGCGGGCGAATCTCCCCGCATCCCGGGGCGCAGAGCCAGAACGCGTGTGCATCGAGCTGCATAGGACCTGCTCCTCCAGGGTCGGCGTTCAGCGTGTTGGACGCCCGAGGTTGGCGCGACCTTCCCAGTTGTGCGACGCGTATATCGGCCCGAGGACGCCACTCGTATCGTACGCCGGAGGGGAGGACGCGCGACCGATGCTCCGTCCGCGCCGGCCCTGTGGCGCGCTACGCTCGCCGTCGTGGTGGCAACTCTCCGATGGGGCGCTCGGCCGGTCGTGAACCCTGCGGCCTGAACCGATGTCGCTGTCTGCCACCAGCCCACGCGCGCCTGACCTGAGAGGCCGCGCGCTCGACGGGCGCTACGAGCTCCATGCCGTGATCGGGGAGGGGACCTTCGGACGGGTCTACCGAGGACTCGACCGGCGCCTGGCGCGGCCCGTGGCGGTGAAGGTGATCAAGCCATGGTGGGCCGAGGGCCCCGGTGGGGTGGAGCGCTTCGAGCGCGAGGCGCGGCTGACTGCCCGCGTCAGCGATCCGAGGATCGTGCAGATCTTCGACGTCGGCCACGCGGAGGAGGGTCTCTACTACGTGGCTGAGCTAGTTCGGGGCGAGAGCGTCGCCGCGCGGCTGCGCGCAGGACCGTTGAGCCCTTCGGAGGCGACGGACATCGCCGAGCAGCTGAGCCGCGCGCTCGCCTCGGCGCACACCAGGCGGGTCGTGCACGGGGACGTCAAGCCGGCGAACGTCCTGATCGCCCCGGGCGGGCTCGTCAAGATCACCGACTTCGGCCTGGCGAGACTGCTCGGAGGCGGCGACGAGACGTCGGCCACGATTGTCGGGACGCCCTCGTACATGGCGCCCGAGCAGGCCCGTGGCCGCGGCATCGCGCCTGCGAGCGACGTCTACAGCATCGGCGTGATCCTCTACGAGATGCTGTCCGGCCACCCGCCGTTCGCCGGCGGCTCGCCGGTGGACGTTGCCCTCCACCACCTTCAGGATCCGGTTCCGCCGCTCCCGCCGGCGACCCCTCGGGCGCTGCAGGCGATCGTCGAACGCGCGCTGGCCAAGGACCCGGGCAAGCGCTTCAGCGACGGCGGGGAGATGGCGGACGCACTCGCCAGGACTCGCGGGACACGTCGGCAGGCGCGGGCAGCATCGACCATCGGCCGCCCCGCCACCGACCCTTCACCGCAACCGAACGGCCCCGCCCGCACACTGATCGGACCCCGCTGGTCGCCGAGGCGAACCGTCAGCCCCGCCGCCCGGCGCAGGACACTCGCCGCATTCGCGGCGGTGATCGTGCTTCTCCTGGCGATGGTGGCCGGCGCCGTCGTGACGGCCGGCGCGGCCCAGGTGCGAATGCCGGATCTACGCGGGCTGAGCCGCGCCGCGATCGGCACCAAGCTGACCGCCGAGCACCTGCGAACCACGCTGCGAGCGAGATACAGCAACCAGGAACGAAGCACGGTGATCGCACAATCACCGGCGCCGGGGACCCTCATCGCCGAAGGCTCAGGGGTGTTGGTCACGCTGAGCGCAGGGCCGGCGCCCGTGGCGGTGCCGCGCGTCCTCGGTTTCTCGACCGCCGACGCCGAAAGCTCGCTGCGCCAACTGGGTCTGCGCGCGGCTCCGAAGCCGGTACCCGCGCCCGGCGTCACCCCGGGCTCGATCACGGCACAGACACCGCCTCCGGGCGTGAAACTCATCCCAGGCTCGACTGTCGAGCTGTCGGTCGCCGAGACGCCCCGCTGGCGCGACGTGACCGCATTCACGGGCAACTCGGTCCCGTTCCGGATCCGGGGCACGCAGTGGCGGATCGTCTACCGCATGGCCTACAACGGCACGTGCACGTTCATCTTCTTCTGCTCGGGGCCCACCGCGCATGTCGCCAGCCTCGACCGTGGAACGACGATCAACAGCTTTGGCCTGAACGACGGCAGCGGCCAGATCCGGACCTTCAGCGCCGGGCCTGGCACGTACCAGGTGACGGTCACGCCCGGGGACGATTCCGCGAGCTGGTCGGCCCAGGTCCAGGACTACTACTGAGACTCAGCCCGTGGTCCCCCGTCCGCTGGTGCCAGCCGTTGACGCGACGTCTGTCTCGGTAGGCGAGTGGCTCGAGCTCCAGGTCGAGCTCCTGCTCGACGCGCACCGCCGTGGCGACCGGGTGGCTGCACAGCTGCTGAGCGGCAGCGGGGTCAGCCGGGGAACCGACGAAGACCTGCTCGCGGCTCCCCTCGACCCCGAGACCGCCCGGAAGGCGATCGCCGCCGATCATGGCTACCGCGACTGGGCGGACGTGGCCGCGCATGCGGGACAGCGGATTGACACCCGTTTCGAGGCCGCGGCCGATGCGATCCAGTGGGGCGAGGTGGAGACACTTCGCGCGCTCCTCGACGAGCATCCCGCCCTGATACGAATGCGCTCGCCGTTCGTTCACCGGGCGATGCTCCTGCACCACGTCGCGGCGAACGGCATCGAGGTCGAACGCCAGCTGCAATCTCCGCCGAATGCGGTTGAGATCATGCGCCTGCTGCTCGAGCGCGGCGCGGAGCCGGATGCGGTGTGCGAGACCTACGGCGGAGGGCGCAAGCAGACGACTCTGTACCTGCTCGTGTCCTCCGCCCACCCGGCGGCCGCGGGCGTCCAGGCCCCCCTCGTCGAGGAGCTGTGCCGGGCGGGCGTCCGGGTCAACGGCCTCGATGACGACGGAGTGCCGCTGTGGACCGCGATCACCTTCGGCTACACGGACGCGGCCGAGGCCCTCGTGCGCTGCGGCGCGCGCGTGGACAACATCGTGCTCGCGGCTGCCCTGGGCGATCTCGAAACCGTCGCCGCCTGCTTCGCTCCTGATGGCAGCTTGGTGCGCGATCGGCCAGGAATCCCAGATCGCTTCGGGCCGGACGGCCCGCCTCTGCCCCCGGATCGAGTTCTCGACTACGCGCTGATCCAGGCCGCTGCCCACAACCGCCGGCAGGTCGTCGAATTCCTGCTGAGGAAAGGTCCCGACCTCGAGTTCCGGGAGCCATTCTTCGACGCGAGCGCCCGCGGCGTCGCCCGCCACTTCGGCAACGGCGAGATTGTCGAGCTGCTCGAGGCCCACCGATGAGTTTTCGGTGCTCCCGCAGGTCCAATGTGCGAAGGCCAACGCGAAGGAGATCCGATGAAGGTCGGCACAGAGCAGGAATGGCAGGCGGCTCGCAAGGACCTGCTCGCCGCCGAGCGCGAGCTCGAGGAGCGCGCCGAGCGGGTCGAGCAGCAGCGGCGGGAGCTGCCGTGGGTCCCGGTCGAAACCGAGTACGTCCTCGCGACCGAGCACGGGCGTAAGCCGCTGGACGAGCTCTTCGAGGGGCGTTCGCAGCTGCTCATCTACCACTTCATGTTCGGCGAGGACTGGAAGGTGGGGTGCCCCGGCTGCTCATCGCTCGTAGACGGGGGCCTCGGCGGCACGGTCGCCCATCTGAACAAGCGCGATGTGACGCTCGTCTGCATGTCGCAGGCGCCACTCGAGAGGCTCGTCGACTACAAGGAGTCCCACGGATGGACGGTGCCGTGGGTCTCCGCCTACGGGAGCGACTTCCTGTTCGACTACGGCTTCGCATTCCGCCGGGAGGAGATGTCGAGCACCGTGCGGGTGGAGGGCGACCTGGGAGAGCTGCTCCGCGAGGCACCAAAGTGGCTGCGCGACTACAGCGAGGAGGTCGGGGCGCCTGACCTCGAGTCGGCCGTTTCCGTCAGCGCGGGCTGGAGCGTGTTCGCAAGGCGGGACGGCGTCACCTACAACACCTACCGGGTGTATCCGCACTCACGCCTGGTGACGCCGCTGTTCTCGACGCTGCTCGGTCTGCTCCCCGGAGACTAACCCCGAGAAGCGTGAGCAAGCCTGTCGGTCGGATCCGGTGGGAGCGGCGCCACGGCGACTGCGGCGAGGGTCAGCGCGCCGGCCAGGAACATCAGGAAGCCTTCGACCAGCAGGCCGATCAGGCAGATGAGGCAGCTCAGCCCGGCGAGGACCCAGGCGGCCTCGCCGGCCCGCACGCTGCGACGTCCGACCTTCATCCGCAGCAGGATCGCGACGGCCGCGCTGATCAACGCCGGGGCGCCGACGAAGGCCAGGACCGCTGGACCGGCCCTGTGCAACAGGGTGTAGGAGTGAAAGACGCACGCGGGGTCGCTGCTGCTGCACCGGTTGTGGACCGTGCAGGCCACCACGACGACCGCGAGGCCACAGGCGAACGCGAGCGCGATGAGCCAGACCCAGGCGCGGCGACGCACAACCCGGGGTCAGGGAAGCGACCTGCCCTGCGCGCGCCACACCGCGTTCAGGGAGGTTTGCAGATATGCGTACATCGCCGGCGAGATCACGACGTAGAGCACCAGCGCGAGCCACCCGTTCACGGGCTCCGTGCCTGCCAGCCGCGCCGCGCCCTGGACCCGCTGGGCGCCCCGGTAGTAGGTGAGCAGCGCCGGGATCACGATCAGGGCGCCGGGAAACAGGGCGAGCGTCGAACGCGCCGGGCTCTGACCCAGGTCGGTTCCAACGGAGCGCCCGTAGTCGCGGAGCTCGCAATTGATCCGGTACCACCACACCAGGTGGTAGATGCCCAGCGTGATGAAGGGCAGCAGCGCGACCGCCCACGGGTTGCGGATCTTCACCCGGAAGTCGCTGATCTGCACCTCCTGCGCCACGGATCCCAACGCTAGCGCCCCGCGCGGTAGGCTGCCAGCGCCGCCAGATGGCTTTCGACCTCGTCATCGACATCGAGAACTCGCCCGGCGCGCTGGCCGAGATCGCGGCCGCGATCAGCGACGCCGGCGTGAACATCGCTGCGGCCACGTGCCTTGGCAAGGGCGAGCGAGCCGAACTGCACATCCTCGTCCCCCACGCCAATGCCGCCAGGCATCTGCTCGCGATCTCGCATGTCGGGGTCTCGAGAGAGCGCGAGGTTGTCGTGGTCGACGTCGAGGACCGCCCCGGGGTGCTGGCCGACCTGACCCGAAAGATCGCCCGCGCCGGCATCAACCTCGACCTCGTCTACGTCGCGACGCGCAACCGGGTCGTGTTCGGGGCCCAGGACCTGGACGGCCTGCGCGCCGCGCTGGCCCCACGCGCCTGAGCGCTACCGCGAGGACGAGAGCAGCGCCCGCAGCGTGTCGATCGTGTCCGCCTGGTCGGCGTTCTTGTCCGGCCGGTAGCGCTTGACCCGCGCGAAGCGCAGGGCCACGCCGCCCGGGTAGCGGGTGGAGGACTGAACACCGTCGAGCGCGATCTCGACCACGAGCTCGGGCCGGACGAGCACGGCGATGCCTCGGCGCTCACGCTCGCGTTCGAGCAGCGCCGCGGTCTGCCACTCGAGCAGCTCGTCGGTCAGGCCCTTGAAGCACTTCCCGACCATCACGAATCCGCCGCCCGCCGGGTCGTACGCGCCGAGGTGGAGGTTCGAGAGCCAGCCTCGGCGGCGTCCGTGGCCCCACTCGGCGCCCAGCACGACGAGGTCGTAGGTCCGCACCGGCTTGACCTTTCGCCACGCCTTGCCCCGTCGGCCGGCGGCATAGACCGAGCCCGAATCCTTGACCACGACTCCCTCGTGGCCCGCGTTCAGCGCTTCCTCGAGCACGCGCTGCCCGGCTTCGGGGTCGCTGGTGATGACGCTCGGGATCCGCAGGTGCGGCGCGACGGCCTCGAGCCTGGCCGCCCGTTCGTGCAGGGGCGCGTCGAGAAGATCCTCGCCGTCGAGGTGCAGCACGTCGAAGAGGAAGGTCACGATCCCCTCGGGCGGGGCGTCGCGGTCGATCCGCGAGACCGTGTCCTGGAAGGCCGCCGGGCCGTCGGCGGTCATCCACAGGGCCTCGCCGTCGAGCACGGCCTCGCGCACGGGCAAGCCGCGCACGGCGGCCACGATGCCGGGCAACGTTGCGGTGATGTCGTTCAGGTTGCGCGTGTAGATCCGGATCTCGTCGTCGCGGCGGTGGATCTGGATGCGGATCCCGTCGAGCTTCCACTCGACTGACGAGCTCTCGAAGCCGGACACCGCCTCGGCCACGCTCGCCGCGGTGGAGGCCAGCATCGGGAGGACCGGCCTGAAGATCTCAAAGCCGACCTCGCGCAGACCCGGCTCGCCGGCCGTGAGAGCGATCTCGGCCATCTGGCTGAGGTCGCCCGAGAGCATCAGCGCCCGGCGGGCGAGCTCGCCCGGGACGCCGGCGGCCTTGGCCACGGCGTCGGCCATCACCCCGGCAAGCGCGCCCTGTCTGAGCTCGCCGGTGAGCAGCCGGCGCAGGAAGTCGGCCTCGGGCTCGGTGGCGCGGCCGAGCAGGTCGGCGAGCAGCTCCCGGCGGGCACTCGCCGAGCCGCTGCCGGTGGTGGCGTGCACCGCGGAGATCGCCCGGTCGACGTCGTTGACGGTCAGGGAAGGCTCGCTCGCCGTTGCCTGCGAGATGCCGTAGACGATCGAGTAGCCGACGCCGACCCGGCCCTGGCGCGGCGCGCCGGAGAGGAACCCGACGCAGACCCCGACTTCCCCCGGCTCGAGGGCCCGCAGCAGCTCGGCCAGGATCGTCACCTTGCGCGAGCGCGCGCTCGTGCCGGCTACCTGCTCAGAGGCGGCCACGACCTCGGCCAGGAGCGTCATCGCGCCAGGCGCTGGTGCACGAGGCGGACGGCCATCGAGCCCTCCCCGACCGCCGAGGCCACGCGCTTCACCGAGCCTGAGTGAACGTCTCCGACGGCGAAGATGCCCGGGCGGCTCGTCTCGAGGAAGAACGGGGGCTCGCCGTCGTAGGCGGCCAGGTCCTCGTCCTGGAGATCGCGGCCCGTGAGCAGAAAGCCGTCATCGTCCATGGCCACGTGCCCACGCAGCCAGTCCGTGTGCGGTGAGGCGCCGATGAACACGAACAGCGCCTTGACGTCCAGCGCCTGCTGTTCGCCCGTGCGGCTTTCGCGGATCGCCACCGACCGAAGCGCGCTCCCGCCCTCGAGGCCGACCACCTCACGATGGGTCAGAAGCTCGATCTCGGGTCGGCGCTCGATCTCGTCGATCAGGTAGCGCGACATCGACGCGGACAGGTCGCCGCCGCGGATCATCAGCCGGCAGCTCGCGCTGTGCTGGGAGAGGAACAGGGCGGCCTGCCCGGCCGAGTTCCCACCGCCCACGATCAGGACGGGGTCGCCGAAGCACATCTGCGCCTCGGCCTGGGTGGCGGCGTAGTAGACGCCGAGGCCCTCGAAGCGCTCGAGGTCGGGCACTTCGAGCCTTCGGTAATGGGCGCCCGTCGACACGATGATCGTCCGCCCGTGGACCACCTCCCCACCGGCGAGCTGGATCGAGAAATGGCCGTTATCCGCGGCCAGGGCGACTGCCTCAGCCGGCACGACCAGGCGCGCGCCCAGCCGCCGGGCCTGGAGCTCAGCCCGCTCGGCCAGCTCGCTTCCCGAGATCCCGGTCGGAAAGCCGAGATAGTTCTCGATCCGCGAGGACGTGCTCGCCTGCCCGCCGAACGCAACCGCATCGATCGCCTGCGTGTCCAGCCCCTCAGAGGCGCCGTAGAGAGCCGCCGCCAGGCCGGCCGGACCGCCGCCGACGATGACCAGGTCGCACATCGGCGGCGGCGCTCCGCGGGAGCCCAGGCCGAGCATCTGCGCGAGTTCGGCGTTCGACGGGTTGCGCAGGACGCCGCGACCGCCGATCACGACCGGCGTCTCGCACGCCTTCACGCCCAGCGCCTGCAGCAGCGATTCAGCCTCGTCATCCACCTCGAGGTCGACCCAGTCATAGGGCATGCGGTTGCGGGCCATGAATTCGCGCAGCCGGCGGGTGTCGGGCGAGAAGCGCGATCCCACCAGACGGACCCCGGCACCGAGGTCGATCAGGATCGAGCGCCGGGACATGTAGGCGCGGAAGATCAGGTTGCTGAGCTCCTCGTCCTGGCTGACGACGGCGCGCATCCGGGCGGCGGGCACCTGGATCACTTCGCCGGCATCGCGCACCACCGCCGTCAGGTAGGCGGGGGCGCCGGTCAGCATGTTCAGCTCGCCCAGGAAGCGATGAGGCCCGTGGACGGCGATCACGCGGTTCTCGTGCCCGTAGCCCTGCACGATCGTGACCGCGCCCGACTCGACGACGAAGAAGTCATAGCCGGCATCGCCTTCGCGGAAGAGCACGTCGCCGGGCTGCACGGCACGCATCTGGCCGGCTGCCCGCAGGCGGGCACGCTGCTCGTCGCTCAGCCGCGGAAAGGCGCCGTTGCGGTTCGGCGGCTCCTCGAGGCCGAGGCCCAGGGGTTCGCTCATGTCCTGGACATTGACAAGTCGGTCAAGCCCGCGCGTGATAATCGCTCGATGCCCAAGCCACCGCCGCCCCCTGAGCTGGACCGCTTCCTCCGCGCGCCGAACCCGGCTGTGATCGCCACGCTGAGAGCCGACGGCCGGCCTCACACCGCCGCCACCTGGTACCTCTGGGACGACGGCCGCGTGCTCGTGAACATGGACGAGAGCCGCAGACGGCTCGAGCACCTGCGCGGAGACCCGCGCGTCTCGCTGACCGTGCTCGGTGGGGGCGAGGAGTGGTACCGCCACGTGACGCTCGAGGGACGAGCGGCCCGGCTCCAGCCCGATTCCGATCTGGCCGGGATCGACAGGCTCGCCCGGCATTACACGGGCGAGCCCTTCCAGAACCGCGATCGTCCCCGGGTGAGCGCCTGGATCGAGGTCGAGGCCTGGCACGCCTGGGCAGGAGCCGGCGCCTGGACCGGCGCCGGCTGAGCCTCAGAAGCTCGTCCCGGCCACGGCCACCGAGCTGCTCACGGCACCCAGCGAGCCCGGCACGATCACCATCACCCGCGCCACCAGCTGGTAGTGGCGAGAGCGACGGGCCTTGAACGTCCACGTCCGCGTCACGACCTTCCCGATCGCCGCCGTGACCGGCACGGCCCGCGTGGCGACGATCCGCCCGCCGCTGCGCACGACCCAGATGAAGGCCACGGTCGCGCCGCGCGGCAGCCTGGCCAGACGGGCCGTGAGAGCGAGCGTGACGCCGTGACGTCCGTGGGTGGCCCTGACGCGCGCGATCCGTGCCAGCTTTGCGATGTGCAGGTGGTTGGCAACCGTGATGGTGTGGCCGCCGATCCGCACCCGCAGCGTGCCGCCGGCGAGCCCGCTCCAGCTGACGCCGCTGATCTGCGCGGTCTGGCCGGCGCCGATCCTCAGCGTGCCGGACGAGAAGCTCGACGGTCCGCCGTTGCGCTGGAGGCTCGAGAGCGTGATCGTGAACGCCGTCGCCGGCCCCTCGTGCACGAACGTAAGGCTCGTATGTGAGTCATTGAACGAGAGGGCATCGCCGGCGCCGCGGAAGCTCGTGGTCGCCACCGCCGCCGTGTGCGATGCACCGCCCCCGGTGCCGGTCATCGTCAGCGTGACCGGTGCGTGGGCAGCTGCGGTGCTGAAGCCGATCCTGTTCGCGGAGGGATTCAGCGTGAGCTGGTCGGTGATCCCCTTCGCGGCCCGGGTGTCGATCCGGGCGATCAGACCGGGCCCGAGCAGCGTGTAGCTGTCCGCGCCGGAGCCGGTGCCGACGAGCGTCTGGCGGAAGTCCGAGGCGCCGCGGCCGAGCACGAACATCTCGTGCCGGGCCGTGCCTGCGCCGACGGCGGGAGCGAACGGCGCCGCGTCAAGGCGCGTAGCCGAGTTGCTGTTCAGCTGCCCATTCGCGCCATACAGGGTCCGGCCGCCGGAACCGGTGAGCTGCGTCGTGTGGCTCGGCGGTGCCGGCGCGGACGTCGAGCCGGTCCCGACGGGCCCGGCACTGCCGAAGTAGACGAACGAGCCGGGCAGCGCGTCGGGCATCGTCGGATGCAGCGGGATCGACGCCGGGTCGGTGACCACGATGTCGGTCTGATGGCCGCTGAACCCCGTGCTGGGCAGGCTCCAGCTGCCGTCGGGCATGACGTGGACGCGGCTCGCCGCGAAATTGGCCTGGTGCTGATTACCGTCCGGGGCGAGCTCGGTGCTCGGCACGGGGGTGTGGCCATTCCAGCCGAAGGGCTCGTTCGAGTCGTAGACGTCGATGTAGTACTCGTGAGGCCCGACGTCCTCGACGTTGTAGGCGATCACGAGGTGGCCGCCACCGCTCGGAGCGTCGTGCAGGGCGATCAGCGGATAGCGCCCCTGGGCGAGCACGCCCTCCACCTCGCTGTGCACGTCGTCAACGGCCTGTGCAGCCGAGACGGCGCCCTGGTTGATGTTCGCGGCCAGGTACTGGGTGAGGTAGTCACGGCTGAACTGGGCCATGGCCTGGGTGTTTATGTAGCGCTCGGTGAAGGCCGACGGCCCAGACGGGCTGTCGACGCTGTTGATCGTCGAGCCGCCGGGGTTGAACAGGTAGAGCGGCTCGAGGCCCTCCAGGATCCGCTGGGTGGACAGCGAGAAACCGAAGCATGCGCCACCGCTGGTGCCGTTGGCTAGCACGCCGTCGGCGACGGCCAGCATGATCCCGGACGTCGGTGTCGGGAACAACGGGATGTTGCAGGTCCCGAACGGCCAACAGGGGTTGACCGTGAAGAAGGTCTGGTTGACCCCGAACAGGTCGGTGAGCTCGCCGAGGTCGAACCCGCTGGGGACGTAGTTGTGGAACGCCCAGGCGTTCGTGTTCCGGTAGCTGTCCACGTTCAGGCTCTGGGAGGAGGGCGCGCTCGCGACCGCGGGGCTGCCCGTCAGCACCTCGACCGGGCCGCTGGTCGCCAGCTGCGGCACCCTGACCTGGATCGAGGTCCCGCTCACCGAGGTGGGCGTGGCGAGCGCCAGTGCGTTGCCGAACTGGACCGTCGAGCCGGGGCAGAACCCCTGGCCGCTGATCGTCACCGAGCTTCCGGGCTGGAGCGCCTGCGGCGTGCGTGCACCGGAGGGCGCGTACACGAACGAGACCTGGCTCTGGCCGACCGCGAGCGTGCCCGAAGTGTCGGACTGATCGGCGTAGCCGCTCGAGGCCGCGTCGAGCCCGATGACCTGGGGACCGTTCTCGGGGCCCCCGCCCGCGCCTGCGCTCAGGCTGAGGGTGGCTGTCGCGACCCCGTTCTGTGGGGTCACCGTGACGTGGGCCTGAGTGGCGCTCGTGATCGTTCCCGAGCCGCCGTTGCCCGAGATGCCGGTGATCGTCACGCCGGGCTGGTTCGTGGTGGTGACGTAGAGCGTTATCGGCTGGGAGAAGCTCCCGCCCGTGTCGACGTTCAGAGTCACCTGCCTGGTGGTACACGGCAGAACCGTGATCGCTCCCGGGCTCACGGGCTGGAAGGCGGCGCTGATCCCGAACGGGATCCCGACCTGCTCGGTCTCGCTTCCGGAGGTGCCGGTGACGAGCACGTTGTAGTTCCCAAGCGGCGCGGTCTTGGCCACGGTCAGCGTGAGCGTCGAGGTGCCCGTGTTAGTCGGATTCGGGGAGAACGAGGCCGTGACGCCGGTCGGCGTGTTCGCCGACAGAGTGACCGGATCGGCTGAGGGGTCGGGGTTATTCGACCAGGTGATGGGGATCGCGATCTGCGCCTGAGCGCCGTCCGTGGTCGACGTGCCCGCCGGGGTGGCGCCGAGGACGAAGCTCGACCCCGGCGGCGTCGCCGGCGGGTCGTAGGTCAGATCGTCCACGTACAGTGGCGCGCTGCTCAGGTCGACGACCGTGTCGCCCACGCCCGTCGGCGAGGACGAGTTGGTGCCCGGCTGGCCCTCCTCGACCGCCACGAAGGCGATGTTGAAGCTCGTCGAGCTGATGCTGACCTGCTGGAAGGCCGGGCCGGATTGCGGTCCGAGGGTAGTGATGACCTGGGCGATCTCGTGGCGGTTCGAGTCGAACGCCGTCGTGACCACGGTGTCCGAAGACCCATTGAAGATCTGCGCCCCGACCGCCACCCAGAACGAAACCGAGTCCGTCGTGTAGCCCATCGAGAAGAACGTGGCGGTGGGCGAGAACTCTCCGCCTCCGGAGCAGCCGTCGAGCACGACCGAGTTCGACCCTGAGTGCGCGGTGGCATTCGTCAGATGACCCGCGCCGCACCCGAACGGCGTGAAACCGGCGCTGCCCGGCTGCATGAACGTCGGTCCCTCAGGTATGCCGCTCGGCGTCGCGTACTGGTTGGTGATCTGGTCGCCGACGCTCGCGCCGGACTCGAAGTCGATGCTGACCGGCGCCGCGAGCGCCGTCTGGCTCATGACCAGAAGCGCAGCGGTAGACGCCACGAGACACGCGAAGAACCTGAACGACGCCATCACTCGCCCCCCTGGGTAGAGACCCTGTCTGTTGGCGGCCACTATCCGACGGGGCGCTTCGAGCGAGCTTAGGGTCGGCTTAAAGGAGGGACGGACCGGCGGCCGAAGCGAAGCTCAGGCCGCCGTGACAGGTCCGGAACGGCCCGCCGGTCGCCACGGCACGATTGAGCACCCGGACGGTGCCACCGGTGCCGAGCGTGATCGAGAAGGCCGCCGGGACGGTCTCGTGGTGGAAGCAGGTCTGCGTGGCGTCGTCGTTGGGCCCCGCGAAGCCGAGCACGGCGATGAGCGCCGGCGGCGTCAGGCGGGGCCCGGCTCCGGGGCTGAGCACAAGCCCCGGACGCAGCCGCTCGGATGCCGTGGCCGTGTCGGCTTCGCCGCTCGCGCGCAGGCCGGTGAGCGTGAGGCGGCCGGTCAGCGTGCAGGGCTGTGCCGAGGAGTCCGCGAGCGCGATGCCCCCGATGTAGCTGCCCGCGCCGGCACCGGTGCCGGTGTAGCGGCCGGCGAGCTGGCTCGCCCGACACGGTGGCGCGGGGTGCACCCCCAAGACCAGCTGCACCCCACCCGCGGCGCCTTGCCGGGTGCCGGGCAGCGGCGTCTGCCAGACGACCTGGCCGAAGGGGACCGAGGGATCGGTCAGCTCGTAGAGTGACAGTGGTGTCGGCCTGACCTGCGCGAGGCGCCTGCCGAGGTAGTCCGGGACCCGAACCGTGCGGCCCCCGGGCGGTGCCGGCAGGAGCCCGCCGAGCGCCAGCGACGCCTCGGGCGCGAGCACCTCGAGCCGGCCCCCGGTCGCGAGCACCTCCGGGCTGCAGCCGGCGGCCAGTCCCGAGAACGTGGTGCCGCCCGGATAACGCAGGCGTAGCAGCACCGGCGAGCCTGCATCGCAGGACGAGCCGCTCCCCGCGCGGGTGTCGATCAGCAGGGCCACCGTCCGCGCGCGCGAAGCGGACAGGACCGCGGTCTCGGCGAGCTGCGCGGGCCCCGCCTTGGCGCCACGGTAGACGCAGAGCTGAGCGGCGACCGGGCCGCGAGGCACCGCGGCGCGGACGCTGCCCGGATGCGAGTAGTAGCCGGGCGCCTGGACGGCCCGCGGGCATGGCGCGAACGCGGCCGGGGCCGGAACCGCAGGTGCCCCCGACGCTGCGGCACAACCAGCCGCGCAGCCGGCGAGGGAGAGAACGAGGAGTGCGACCCACCACCGCATCCCGGTCAGCATCGCGCCGCGCCCGGCCGCTCGCCACCACCCAAGGGTCGTTCTTCGCCACCCTCTGCCGGGTAGATCAATGCCATGCGCGCCTGCTGCCCCGCCGCCCACGGCTGTAACGCCCAGGGCGGCCGAGAGGCATGCGCGCTCGACGTCTGCCGTGCCGCGGCGCCACAGCTGCGCGAGGCGGCGCTCGCACTCAAGCGCTGGGACGCGCTTCAGGCGGCGTGGGACGGCGACAGCGAGCGCGAGCGCCGCTTTCAGCGCCGCGCCTACCAGCGCGCTCGTGACAGCGCACTGATCGCGATCGCCCTGGAGCCGGCGGCGCAGCCGACTCGTCAGCGGCGCCACGGCAGGCGCCGGCGAGGCCGGCCACAGAGCTCATCCGCCGTGGCCGGCCGCCGTTGACGGCTTGTCAGCCGCCGATGCGGATCATCTTCTTGTTCACGAACTCGTCCGCGCCGTAGCGGCCGAGCTCGCGGCCGAAGCCGGAGCGCTTGACGCCGCCGAACGGCAGCTCCGCGCCCTCGCCTCCGACGGCGTTGATGAACACCATCCCGGCATCGATCTTGTCCGCCACCCGCTGCGCCTGCTCCGGATCGTTGGTCATGACGTAGGAGCCGAGGCCGTAGGGCGTGTCATTGGCCAGGCGGACCGCTTCGTCCTCGTCTGCGACCCGGAAGACCTGGGCCACCGGGCCGAAGAACTCCTCGCGGTAGGCCTGGTTGTCGGGCTTGACGTCCGTGATCACGGTGGGCTCGAAGAAGTTGCCCTCGCGCTTGCCACCGGCGACCAGCTTCGCGCCACCCTCCAGGGCACGGCGAACCTGATCCTCCAGGCGATCGGCGGCCGTAGCCGAGGACAGCGGTCCGATCGTCGTCTCGGGTGATTTCGGATCGCCGGGCCTGACGGCGGTCAGAGCGGCGGTGAACTTCTCCAGGAACGGCTCGTAGAGCTCGTCCACGACGATGAAGCGCTTGCCCGCGTTGCAGGCCTGCCCGGTGTTCTCCAGACGGGCGTTGACCGCGGCCTCGACGGCCTGGTCGAGATCGTCGGTGTTCAGCAGGATGAACGGGTCGGACCCGCCCAGCTCGAGCACGACCTTCTTGAGATTGCGTCCGGCGATCGCGGCGACCGCGGCGCCGGCGCGCTCGGAGCCGGTGAGCGAGACGCCCCGCACCCGGGGGTCGGCGATCACCCACTCGATCTGCTCGTTGGTGGCGTAGATATTGATGTAGGCGCCCTCCGGGAAGCCGGCCTGGCGAAAGATCTCCTCCATCGCGGCGGCCGACTCCGGGCACTGGGGGGCGTGCTTGAGCAGGATCGTGTTGCCGATCGCCAGGTTCGGGCCGGCGAAGCGAGCCACCTGGTAGTAGGGGTAGTTCCACGGCATGATCCCGAGCAGCACGCCGTAGGAGCTGCGGCGCACGAAGGCCGAGCCCTCTCCGTCGAGCAGCGTGATCGGCTCGTCGGCCATCAGCGCCTCTGCGTTATCGGCGTAGAAGTCGTAGATCGCCTTGCAGAACTCGACCTCGCCGACCGCCGCCTCGATCGGCTTGCCCATCTCGCGCACGATGATCTCAGCCAGGCGCTGGCTCTGCTCCTCGTGGATCTCCCCCACCCGGCGGATCATCGCGGCGCGCTCGGCCACCGTCGTCGAACTCGACCACTCTCGGTGCGTGTCGTCGGCGCGCGCGATCGCTGCGCGCAGCTCGTCGTCACCGATCGTCGGGTATTCCTTGACCGTCTGCCCCGTGGCCGGGTCGACAACCGCGTAAACGCTCATTTGCTCCTCACTCTCTCGGTTCCGTGCTGCATTCGAGAGACTAGCTTGGACGCTGTGCCGGGTTGGAGTCACGGCGTGCTCCCGGTTGGACAGATGGGCCCTGTCATCCTGGACGCCATGACCACGGCGGCGCCGATGCCGGACGAGCTGAGCCCGCGCCACCTGCGCAGTCGGCTGCTCCAGCTGGGGGCGCTGATCGCGGTGGTGGTCGCGGTCGTGCTGGCCTCACCCGGGCTGGGCTCGCTGCGAGACAGACTGGCGCACGCACACCCGCTCTGGCTGGTCCTCGCCGTCGCGCTCGAACTGCTATCGGCGCTCTCCTACGTGGTCATCTTCAGGGCCGTGTTCTGCCCCCGCATGGGCTGGCAGACGAGCTACCAGATCGGTATGGCCGAGCAGGCGGCGAAC
>Ga0070735_10002234_pt1 | contig 17744 bp, 17 predicted proteins | sample Coa_R1_FD_66443 | JGI IMG/M metagenome (GOLD analysis project Ga0070735, IMG submission 66443) | Surface soil microbial communities from Centralia Pennsylvania, which are recovering from an underground coalmine fire - Coalmine... | ecosystem: Environmental > Terrestrial > Soil > Unclassified ... | reverse complement strand
CAGGACCCACCAGTACCTGTGCATCGCGTGCTTCGACGTGAGCGGCAGCGTGATCCCCGCCATCACCAGCCCGACGACCAGCGTGGTCGCCATGGCCACCAGGCCGGCCGCGACGCTGCGCCGGCGCGGCACCTCGTAGTCGCGGGCCAGCTCCACCTGCGCCGCCACCGCCCAGACGGCGCCCGGCACGTACTTGCCGAGCTGGCCTACGAACATCACCCGGATCGCGACTGGTACTGGCAGCGGCGAACCGAGGTCAGCCAGCAGCGCCCGCCAGGCCAGCATCATGCAGAACAGCCCGGCCAGCACGTCGGCTCCAGCCGCCGCCACTTGCCAGAAATCGAGCTGGCGAAGGGCCGTCTGCACCTGGGTCCACTGGGACGCCAGCCCCCAGATCGCCAGCCCGGCGACCAGCGCAAGCAGGCCGACGCGCAGCAACCTGTTCCGCGTCAGCTTGCCCAGCGCCGTCATCCCGGACGTCGCGGCTTCCGGCGTCTCCACCACATTCGGACAGGGTAGTCGCCCGCCGCCCCCGCCGTGGCCCTCATGCCGCTGGCGGCCGCTGCTGATGGCGGCGGGATCTCGGCCAAAGGTGGCCGGATTGGCACTCGCGGGACGATAAGGTGCGCGGCACGCTAGATACGTGAGCGTAGTTACGGGGCGCGGGAGTAACGGATCTGCCGTTATGACTGGCGGGGGAGAGAAGCGGGAACGGCGGGGCAGTGGCTGGCTGGCGTTGCTCGTGGTGTGGGTGGTGTGGGGGAGCACATACCTGGGCATCCGGGTGGCGATCGAAGGGCTGCCCCCGGTGGCGATGGCCGGCGGACGGTTCGTGCTGGCCGGCGCGATCATGTTCCCGTTCGCGGCGCGCGGCGGCTGGCCGCGCCGCGGCCAGTGGGCGGGCTGTGCGCTGGTCGGGGTGCTGCTGCTCGGAGCCAACGCGGCGCTGTCTCTAGCAGAACGAACGGTGCCCACCGGACTCGCCTCACTGATGATCGCCACGGTGCCGTTGTGGCTGCTGGTGTTCGACGCGGCGCTGAACCGGGCGAGGCCCGGGTGGATGGCGGTCGCCGGGCTCCTGGTCGGGTTGGCCGGGATCGGGCTGCTGTCCGGCGCGAGCGGGCGCTCGGCGCCGGTGGCGGGCGTGGTGATCTGCCTGTGCTCGGCGGCGAGCTGGGCACTGGGCACGATCTTGTCCCGCCGGGTTGCGATGCCGGACAACCCGGCGCTCGGCTCGGCGATGGAGATGCTGACCGCGGGGGCGGTGCTGCTCGGGTTCGCCGGGGTGAGCGGCGAGCTCGGGTCGCTGCACCTGGCGGCGGTGTCCGGGCGGTCGTGGCTGGCGTTCGGCTACCTGATCCTGGTGGGGTCGATCGTCGGGTTCTCCGCGTACGTGGTGGCGGTGCGGAAGCTGCCTACCAGCACGGTCGCGACCTACGCTTACGTCAACCCGGTGATCGCGGTGCTGCTCGGCACCACGCTGCTGGGTGAGCGGCTGTCGTTGCGGATGGTGTTCGGCGGGCTGCTGGTGGTGGGCGCGGTAGCGCTGGTGGTGCGGCGGTGAGTTGAACGCGCGCGCCGTTCGCGTTATCTCTGAGGGATGATCACTATCGATCGGCTGCACCTGGCGAGCCTGCAAGGCGTGGACGGGCGCCGGTGGCCGGTGCACGGTTTCGTGGTAAGTCACCCGGGTGGTGCGCTGCTCGTGGACACCGGCGTCGGCGGCCCGTCGGAATGGCTGGACGACTGGCGGGTGGTGAACCAGTCAGTCGCGGATGCGCTGGCCACGATCGACATGACCCCAGGCGACATCTCGCTGGTGGTGAACACGCACCTGCATTTCGACCACTGCGGGCAGAACGCGGTGTTCCCGCACGCCGCGTTCTACGTGCAACGTGCCGAGGTGGAACGGTGCGAGCGAGAGTCACGGGAACTGTGGGACTGGTTCGGCTTCATGAACGCGCGATGGGAACTGCTCGACGGCGACGCGTCGATCGTGCCGGGCGTGTCCGTGATCGCGACGCCCGGGCACACCGCCGGACACCAGTGCGTGGTCGTGTCCGGCACGGACGTCCTGATAGGTGACGCCGCCTACACCCCAGCGATCTACTCGGGCACGGTGCCCGCCGAGTCCGTCCCCGGCCAGGCCGCCGACGGCGTATCGTGGCGCGGTTCCCTCGACCGCGTGCGGTCCCTCGGTGCTGACCGGGTTCACTTCTGCCACCACGAAACCGTAGTAACGCAAGCGTTACCATGCCGGGCATCGTTGTGGCGGTAGCGGCATGGTCGCGGCCGGCCCCGCCACGCGCGGATGGTTGGGGCTGGCTGAGGTTGCCTCGGCGGATGGTTGCGGCCGGCCCCGCCACGCGCGGATGGTTGTGGCTGGCCCCGCCACGCGCGGATGGTTGTGGCAACCAGCCGGTCATAGGCGGATGGCTGTCACAACCATCCGAGGCAGACTCGGGTTAGCGAGCGTTTTCCGTGCAGCCCAGGCGGGCGAGTTCGTCGGCACGCTCGTTGCCGGGGTCGCCAGCGTGACCCTTGACCCACTTCCAGGAGATGTCGTGGCCGCTCATCGCCTCGCTGAGCCGACGCCACAGGTCAGCGTTCTTCACGGGTCGCTTGGCCGAGGTCTTCCAGCCGTTGCGCTGCCAGCCCACGATCCACTTAGTGATGCCGTTGAGCACATATGTGCTGTCCGTGTATAGAGTGACCGAGGCTGGCCGTTTGAGCGCCTCAAGCGCGGTGATGGCCGCCATCAGCTCCATCCGGTTGTTCGTGGTAGCCGGATCGCCGCCATGCAGCTCCTTCTCGCTCGCGCCCGAACGGAGCACCGCACCCCAGCCGCCGGGACCAGGATTGCCGCTGCACGCACCATCGGTGTAGATCACGACGTCGGCCATGCGGGAAGGTTACTCGGTCGCGCGGTGGGTGCCGCTGATTTGCTTTGGTGGCCTGGAGTTCATATGGTGGTAAGCACGCGACGCGGGGTGGAGCAGTTCGGTAGCTCGCTGGGCTCATAACCCAGAGGTCGTAGGTTCAAATCCTACCCCCGCTACCAAGGCCAGAGGCCGGTTCCGAAAACGGGATCGGCCTTTTGTCTTGCCAGTTGTGCACGGGTTTGTGCACGGCCCTTTCTGCTCACGCGCCCTTTGGCGCCTTCGTCGGCTTCGGTTGTGAGCAGACCGCCGAGGATCAGCTCGGCCAGCGTCTTGCCGACGTGGCGGTCGGCTTCGAGATCGGTCTGTACGTACTGTTTCGTTTCCGGAGTCCGGCACGTCCGGCGAGCCGCTCCCGCTCACCGCCCGACGCGATCAGGCGCCTGATCGCAGCCGTCTCCGGCACCTCGAGCCGCCAGACCACGCCGCCCGCTGGCTCCAAATGGCGACGCCTCCACCAGGCACGATCCCGATGGTTCACAAACGCGTATGCCTGGCACGCAACCACGTCAGGTCAGCTAGCGACTGGCTGCGGCCGTACTAACTGACGCCGGCTGCCAGGTCCCGGTAGGCAGGCATGAGCTCGGTCCACCGCGCCTCGCCCTCGCGGCGTTCCCGCCCGGCGATGTGGGCGGCGAGGTCTTCGACGTGGACCTGGATCCCTGACCCGTATGCGGCGAGCAGGTTCAGCGGTATGCCCCGTTCCTCCCAGACCAGGATGGTCTGGTCGCCGTCGGCGGCCAGAATGGCCTCGATGACCTGCTCGTCCGCCTGGCGGTGGTGCTTGGTAACCACCAGCAGCCGCTGCGGGGGCTCGCACGCTTCCACGCGCCCAGTGCCTTCCCATCCGTCAAAAAAGCTGGCGCGGAACTCACCGCCGAGGCGGAGGTCACCCTCGACCTCACCGAGCCAGCGGGCCAGACGGCCGGGATCGGTGAGTGCCGACCACAGGTCGTCAATACCGGTGTCGAAGCGGTCCTGCATGCGCACGACGCCCCTGCCATCTGCCGATCGCAGGCTGCCAAGGATGCGGCCGACCGCACCTGTGTCGCTTGTCATCTGGTGCTCCTTCGTTCTCGTTTGCCCCGGGCCACCTCGGTGTGCAGGGCATCCAGCCGCTGCTCCCACAAGGCCCGGTACCGGCCCAGCCATTCGTCGACCTCGGCGAGCGGCCCGGGGCGGAGGCTGTAGACCCGCCGCTGCGCCTCCTGGCGGACCTCGACCAGGCCCGCCTCCCGCAGCACCCGCAGGTGCCGCGATACCCCCGGGCGGGCAATCGGCAGCAGTGCCGCCAGTTCACCCGCGGTTGCCGGGCCGCCGGCCAGGGATTCCAGCATCGTCCGTCGGCTCTCGTCCGCTAGTGCCCGCAGAAGAGCTTCCACGACATGAATGTACCAGATTAGTTACGTAACCGCTAAGGTACATAAGTGCCTGACGGGATGTGGGCTCCACGCTGGCCCGGCGTGTGACCGGGAGGAAGGGGCTGCGGGCTCCACATATCGCCCAGATGGCCGCAGCCAGCACCGGCAAGCCGTTCGCTCAGCGGGACGAAAGGCCCGTGTGGCGAAGGCGTGGTGCGAAGACGGGACCTTGGTCCGTGGCGCGGAGGCTGTCGTACTGCTTACAGTTGAGAGCCCGACGGCCTGCCCAGGCCTCCCTTCCCAGTTCAGGAGCAATCGTGACCAGCGCGGCAGACGGCACGCAACCTACCGGCGAGGTCCACGAGCCCATCGCGGTGTTCCTGCTTGACGATCATGAGATCGTGCGCCGGGGAGTGCGTGACCTGCTGGAGGCGGAGCCGGACATCACGGTGGTCGGTGAGGCCGGCACCGCGTCGTCGGCGCTCGCCCGTATCCCAGCGCTGCGGCCGGACGTGGCCGTGCTTGACGTGCGACTACCTGATGGCGATGGCGTTACGGTGTGCCGGGATATCAGGTCGCGGATGCCCGAGGTCGCCTGCCTGATGCTGACGTCGTTCGGGGATGACGAGGCCTTGTTCGATGCGATCATGGCCGGAGCCGCGGGCTACGTGCTCAAGCAGATCCGGGGCACCGACCTGGTGGGTGCGGTCCGCGCCGTCGCGAGGGGCGAGTCGATGCTGGATCCGCGCGCGGCCAGCCAGGTGATGGCGAGGATCAGGGATCAGTCCCGCAAGCGTGACCCGCTGGCCGAGCTGACCGATCAGGAGCGCAGGATCCTCGAGCTGATCGGGGAGGGCCTGACTAACCGGCAGATCGGCGAGCGGATGTTCCTGGCGGAGAAGACCGTCAAGAACTACGTGTCCGCCCTGTTCGCCAAGCTGGGCATGGAGCGGCGCACGCAGGCGGCCGCCTACGCCGCCAGGATGTTCGGCGACCATGAGGACCCCGCACGCTAGGTACTGGGCTGGCCGCGTCAGCCGCGTGCTGCCCGCGGTCCGCCCGAAGGGCGTGCGAAGCGCCGCGGCCGGGGCGGACAGGCATAGCTGGCGGGGACCCACCCGCCGTTATGACATCTTGCAGCCTGGGCCGAGGTTCTAGCGGGCCGCCGCGGCGTAGCCGGCGCTGACGATCAGGTCTGCCATCGCCGCGTACCCGGCCGGGTTGTCGGGGAGGGTTGTCGAGAGCCCGTCCACGTACCTGTTGTACATGCAGAACGCGGCCGCGATGAGGACGGTGTCGTGAATCTCCAGGTCGGTCACGCCGGCGTCGCGGGCCGCCGCGACGTGTGCGAGGCGGACGTCCTTCCCGCCGCGCTGCACCGCCGCGGCGATGCGCAGCAGGGCGCGGAGCTTGGGCGAGACCGGGGCGCTGGACGGGTCGGCCCGGACCTGGTCGACCAGCGTCATTCCTTCCGGCAGCTGCGCGGCGGCGAACGCGGCGTGGGAGGAGGCGCAGAAGTCGCAGTCGTTGAGGGTGGACACGTAGGCGGCGATCAGCTCCCGTTCCCCGCGGGTCAGTGAGCTGGGGCCGCGCAGCAGCGCGTCGGCGAGGTCGCACAGCGGCCTGGCTGTTTCTGGCCGGTACTGGAACAAGGACACGATGCCAGGTGCGTCGTTGCCCAGGCTGATATGCGGCATGAGGTCGCTCCTAAATGAAGATAACATAACGCTGTGATGTAATAGTACGCCGCCAGGGGCGAACAATCAACGACCACGTGGAGATCGCCCCGATTCCGCGGGAGGTCTACGGGGCCGGCGCTGCCGCCCGGAGTGGCTAGCGGGCCGCCGCGCGCTGGATCAGCGACGCCGCAGCCTGCGCCCAGGCCGCAACCGCGGCATCCACGTCGGCAAGCTCCTGTTCCGTGACGTACAGGCCGCGGGCCGGAACCGTCGCGCCAAGCTCGACGAGCACCGGGCGCAGGTGCACCTCGACAGCGAGCAGGTGGCCCGGCCAGCCTCCGGTCATCACCGGCACCGCCACGGTTCCCGCCAGCCCGTTGCTGCCGTACCGGTCAAGGAATGCCTCAGCATGCCGGTAAACGAGGCTTTGTACGTGGGCGAAGCGAAGACCGCCACGTCAGCCGCGGCGACCGAGGCCATCAACCGGGATAGCTCGGGACCGGATGCGTCGAACAGGCTCGGCGCGTACTCGGCCAGGTCGACGACAACGTCGGGCGGTGTTGCGCCGAGCGTGCGGGCGACCGCGATCGCGACGTCGTGCGTTCGCGACGACGGCTTCGGGTTCCCGGTGACGACAGCGATGCGCATGACGCAAGCTCCTTCTCGATATTGTCTATCTAATTGATAGACAATATCGCTGCTGGAGTTGCTCAGGTAACCCGCGTACCTGACTATCGACGGCCAGTCGCTGGCCCGCGAATCGAGGGACTCACCTGGTGTCAGGCCGGCCCGCTCGTCGAGCAGCGCGACTCTGTCGGTGACGGACGGGTCCCAGCCGAGCTCCGCGAGGCTGCACAGCATGCCCTCAGACACCTCGCCACGGTAGCGCCTTCGGCGCATCTTGCCTTGAGGAAGCCAGGATCCAGGCGGGGCTACCGGGACAAGGTCGCCTTCGTACACGAGCGGCACGCCGCCCCACACGATCTGCGGTTGATAGTCCCGTCCGATTTCGACGTCCGCGAGCCAGATCCTGTCACCGAAGGGGTGGGGCCGCACTTTGATGATCCGCCCCACGACAACACCTCTCGTTCCCACAAGGTAGGGACGGTATCATTCGGTAGTCGGCGTGCGTGCGAGGCAGGAAATAAAGTACGTAAAGTCCCGTTTCGTGAGTGTGCGTCGGGCTAGATTGTGACGGCTGTTGACCACAGGGCCTCGAATGACGTGCGTGCCCGTCGAGCGTGTGTCGGATCCATCAGCATGTCGCTGTTGGAATCGTTGTTAGGCCTGATAACGCAGCCAAGCCAGCCGTCGTCGCTGAGGTAATCACTGATCTGCCAGTACAAGGCTGGTTCCTCCGCTCTCAAGCCGACAGGATCCAGCTTGAGCAAGACCACGCCAGACAGCAGCGGTGCCGCTGTCCGGCGGAAGGCGCAGCTCTGGCGTACTCTATCGCCTCCGACCTGGTCGGCCAGCAGGTGTCGGCATGCCTCCACGGTGGTTTCCATGGCGCGATCGGGTCCGGGGATGAGGAAGCGGTATTCAGCGCCTCGTTCCAGGTTGGCGGCCACGACAGGCAGGAAACGACCCGCGGCTATTCCTTCCTCCAGGTGGATGACGTCGAATTCCAGGTCGAGGCTCAGGATGTCGGCGGTGCGGCAATACCGCTCGAGACGCAGCATCTCGTCGTCCTGGAGCAGCCCTTCGCGCGTCGCGGTCGGCGCGGCGGCCAGCTCCGCGGCGACGTCGTTGATCCGGTCGGCGAGCACTCGCCCGATTCTTGCCGCCACCGCCGAGTGCCGGCTACCGCGCGCCTGGACGTCCGCAAGCGCGTGATCGACGTATCGGTAGAGTGGTCCGTAGTCGATCAAGCTGCCCGTCGGACTGCCGTATACCAGGTAGTCGAGGCTGACGTCGAAGAACTCCGCGATGGCGAGCAGCTTGCCGAAGCTTGGCCGGGTCTGCTCGCGCACATACTGGGACAGCGCGGCCGCGCTGATCTCCAGCGCACGCAAGATCTTTTTTCGGTTGCGGCTATACCCGCCCCGCTCGATCAGGCTCTCAAGCATCTGCCCAAACTTCACTTCCCGGCCGCGCCCTTCGGGAAGTGAGGGTGGTGTGTCGCCTGCTGTCTGGAGTGATCCGTCCATCGTTAAGTCCCACTTACCTGGCTCCTACTGACACTGCACATATACCCCGTAAGCCGGACTAGCGCGCCGAACAGGAGGGGATGTTAAGCAACAGCAAATGCCCTTCGGCAAGGCTAAGATCCACCGTCCTGTGCGGACAGCAGGGAGGGTTCGAAGGTGGGGGCAGTGGCCGTCCTCGTGGGCGTGTTCGGCGTGTACGCCGGCTGGCACTGGAAGCTTCTTCATCGAGCGGTGCATGACGTCGCCAGGTACAAAACTGCAGTTAGGACAGCTAAGAAAGCGCAATGGGAGCATGTGCAGCGTGGCGTGCTGTTTGGCGTCGCGGCGCTCATCATCCTGTTTGTGATCGCACACGCACACTGATGGACGCGTGTCCTGCTGGTTAAACCGGTCCCCGGGGATTCGCCGCATCTGCGGCCGGGACCGGTTTAACCAGCGCACTCCCCGGTTCGCCGGCCGGTGACCGGGCTCGCGCCGCGCCTCCGGCCCTCCGCACCGCAGCCTTCCGCACAGTTCCGGCCTTAAGGTGAAGGATTTGCGCAGAGCGAAGCGAAGCTGGCCACTTTATGGCCACATTCTCCACTTCCTGCGCAGAACCTTCATGATGAGCGCCCGAAATGCGCCAGTTGCCAGATTTTGGGTATCTGATCGGAACGCGCCAGCGGCGTGATTCGAGTGAAGGTGCGCTATCGGGGCACAGGACGAACGCGTGCCGGTCTTTCTGGCCCGCGCAATGGTGGTTTGTCGCCTCGTGGTGGTGCGTGGCCGGAACGGACACGTCTCGAATCGAGCTGAGCCGTCGGCGCAGCAGCAGCAGCGAATCCGTTTTGCGGCGTTTCGAGGCATTTCTCCTAGCGGTCAGGATCTGGCGCGCCCAATTTTGGTCTGCTGGTTGTGACAACCAGCCGCCTATAGCCGGCTGGTTGTCACAACCATGCGGCGGCACCAGCCGAGGTGCTGGCGCGGGAGTTTCCAGTATGCCTGGAGGTGCGTTTGGTACTCAGAGCCGCGTGCCGCGTGCCGCGGGCGCGGCGCGCGGGCGGCCTTCGTTCGGCTGTGCCTAACGCCGATCCCCCAACTGCGACATACGTGCGAAATTGAATGATCTGTTTACCCGAATGTTTCACTATCTACACATATCGCCACATGATGCACGTGCCTACCCGTGTAGGCTCTTAGCCGGTTCTGCGCCAGATGGCATGACGGGGAGGTTATGTCGTCAGGGTTACGGTGCTCGTGCGCGCCGCCTTTTGACTGCGATTCACCGGTGCCCGCTTGCGCCGGGGGGAAGGGACGGCCACCGGATGCCTCATGCGCTGTTTTATGCTGCCCTCGGGGCGTTGCACGCCAGCGCCCTGCACGCCAGCGCCCTGCACGCCAGCGCCTTGCACGCCGCACACGCGGGGACCGCGAACGCGAGCAGCGCCAGCGCGTCGCACGCGAGCGTCGGCAGCGGTGCGTGGTGGCGGCAGCTGCACCACTGGGTGCCCATCGGTTTCGTCGGCGCGATCTCCTGGTCGGTCTGGCTGTTCCGCTTCACCATGTCGCGGGTGTACCGTCCCAAGCCCGTCGGCTATATGACCACCACATCGGTCGTGGTCCCCGCGTATCGCGAGGACCCGGACATCCTCCTCGAGTGCCTGGAAACATGGCTGGCGGAGGACCCGACCGAGATCATCATCGTGCCTGACCTCGCGGACGAGGAAGTCATCAGGCGGCTGGAGGAGCGGGCCGAGACCGAGCCGCGGCTGACCGTCATCCCGTTCAAGCACAACGGCAAGCGCTCCGCGCTCGGCGTCGGCATCCGCAGGGCGACAAAGGACGTCCTGATCCTCGCCGACTCCGACACAAGGTGGGAGCCTGGCCTGGTCAAGGCGGTCCTGGCTCCGTTCGCTGACCCGAAGATCGGCGGCGTGGGCACCAGGCAGAACGCCTACCTGCCCAAGACGAGCGCCTGGCGCCGGGTTGCCGACTGGATGATCGATGTCCGTTATCTCGACTATGTTCGCGCCCAGGCTAGGGTCGGCGCGGTGGCCTGCCTGTCCGGCCGCACCGCCGCCTACCGGCGCTCTGTCGTGCTTCCCTTGCTTGAGCACCTGGAGGACGAGTTCTTCCTCGGCAGACGGTGCGTGTCCGGCGACGACGGCCGGCTGACCTGGCTGGTGCTCGCGTCCGGCTACAAGACCACCTACCAGTCGACCGCCCGCGCGCTGTCGATGTTCCCCGACAAGCCGCGCGCCTTCCTCAAGCAGCGGCTGCGGTGGAGCCGGAACTCCTACCGGACTTACCTGACCGCGATCTGGAAGGGCTGGGTCTGGCGCCAGCCGTTCATCTGCCAGCTCAGCGTGCTGCAGATCATGCTCACGCCAGTGACCATGGGCTTCGCCGTCACCTATCTGACCGCCTGGGTCCTGCACCCGCAGCGCCTGGTCGCGGTCGCGGCGGTGGGCTGGCTGCTGCTCGGGCGCGGCTTGCGCGGCATCTCTCACCTGCGGGAACGGCCCTCCGACATTTACCTGCTGCCGCTGGTCGCGGTCATGACCATGGTGGTCGCACTGCCGGTCAAGACGTACGCGTTCGTCACGATGAACACCCACGGCTGGCTTACCCGCAGCTCCGACCAGGTCGGTGGCGAGGCGCAGACCGCGGCGTCGCTGCGCTAGCGACAACGCCCCCCACTCGAGACGCCCGAACCCGAAGGAGATGACGTGACAAGGACAGTCCAGCGTCGGCGTCAGACGTCCGGTCGTGGCCGGTCCTGGCCAGCGACGCTGGCGGCGGTGGCCGTGTTCGGCCTGCTCGCCACCATGCCGCTCACTCTCGCTCTCCTGCACGTGCACCTGACACCGGTCGCTGCCACGACCAGCCACGGCGTCAAACTGCTGCCGGCGCCGAGCGCACCGGCGGCGGTCGTGCTGCCGCCGTCGGCGCAGCCGGTCAGCGCCGGCGAGCCGCCTGCGGCGCTGCCCGCGGTCGACGCCGCGCGCGAAGCCGCCGCGGTGACCGCCGAGGACCGGCGGATCCGGACCCTGCTGCACGACGCGGTGCACATCTTCCAGCCGCAGGTGATACCGATCCGCGCCGCGCTGCCCACCCTGGTGCTGACCGCGATCTCCCGGCCGTACACGGCGGCGGACCTTGTCCAGTACGGCGCGCTCGTCATGCTGCCGCACAACAGTGCCATCCTGCTTGACAACGTGTTCGTATCGACGAACGCCACCCTCAGCCTGGGCGGCACCGCGTTGCGCACGCTCTACCTGGACAGCGGCTCCGGCGGGTTCACGTCCATCGTCGCCTGGGGTGGCAGCCTGGCCTTCCACGGCACCGCCAAATACCCGTTCACGATCATGGGCTGGGACCGGGCCGACAGCAGCCCGGCCGCCGACAAGGGCTTTGGCCGTCCGTACCTGCGTGAGGTCGGCGGCTCGATGACGATCACCGATGCCCGGGTCTCCTCGCTCGGCTTCTGGAGCGGTCGCACCGGCGGCGTGGCGTGGACCGGGATAACCGGCAAGCCGAGCACCGGCGGCGCGACCCGGTCCACGTTCACCGACGACACGTATGGTGCCTTCGTGGCCAGGAGCAGCGGCGTCACGTTCCGCGGTGACCTGTTCGAGTTCAACGAACTGGACGGGCTGCGCGTTCACCGTTACTCCACGGGCACCCGGGTTCTGTCCAGCGCGGCGGCGCGCAATGGCGGCAACGGATTCATCGTCAGCCGCGCGACCAAGGACACCGTACTGCGCGGCGACTTGTCGCAGAACAACGGCTACAACGGTTTCTACGTCGACGGCAGGCCGCTGGTCAACGGAGCATCCGCCTCCGGCGGCTCGGCGACGCCCGGGTCCGGCGCCGAGATCCTGAGCAGCGAGGCTACCGGCAACGGCCGACTGGGCATCCTGGTCGAGGGCGGCAGCGGAACCGTCGTCGAGGGCAACGAGGTGTGCGCGACCATCACGGCCATCGCGCTGCGGTACAACGCGTCCGGCGCGGTCCTCACCGGGAACGACATCCGCTGCGGACCGCGTACCGGCTTCTCCGTCGGCCCGGCCACGGCGGACACCACCATCTCAGGTAACACGGTGACCGGGGCGCGAATGGGCATCCTGGTCCGTGACGCCGGATCGGTCCAGGTCGACAACAACCGCATCTTCGGCGCGACGGTCTTCGGCATCACGGCCCGCGGCGCCAGCTCGAAGGTGTCTGGCGTGGGCAACGTGCTGTCCGGTACCGGGTTCCGCGCCGTCGATGCCCGCGCGGACGCCGCCCCCCCGGCGCTGAGCTCCACCGACCTGTCCGGGTGGGTGCACCACGTGAAGATCACGTTCTGGTCGTACCTGCGGTTCCACCCGCTGGCCGCGCTGTGGCTGTCGATCGTGGTGCTCGTGGTGCTCGCCGCGGTGTGGTCGCGCCGCAAGCGGCTCCCCGCCCACCCGTACGCGGCGAGCACGCACTGGCGCGACGGCCTGCGCACCGAGATGCCGCCCGTGCCGGATGCCGCGGCGAAGGCCCGGGCGTCGAAGCCAGCCCCGCAGCCGACGCCGGACACCTGGCCGCCGCTGCCGGTCAGTGTGCATAACGGCGCGGGCGATTCGCACGGCACACCCCAGACGGCACCACGACCCGAGCCGGCCGCCATGCCGCTCCCTGCCTTCGAGCCAGCACCGACGCGGACGGCGCCGATGCCGGTGCTCACGCTGGTCGGGCCGATCGGCAAGCCGCCATGGGCCGAGGAAGAGGAAGAGGACGAGGGCGAACCTCCCATGTCTAACGGGTTCGATGTGTTCGCGCCGAAGCGGAAAGAGGATGAGACGTGGTAGCCCTTTGGGTGCTCACGACCAAGGCCGCGACCTGTGCCGCCGCGGCCGCCGCGACGGCCATCGTGATGACCAGCTGCGGCGGCCAGCCAGCCAGCAGCGCCAGCACGCCGTCGGACCGGCCGGCCACGACTCAGTCCGCGGATGCTGGAATGACCGACGTGAATTCGTCCTGTCCCTCGTCCGGCGCGGTGACGGTGTCCAGCGGCCGCGACCTCAAGCGGGCGCTGTCCGGCGCTACGCCGGGTCAGGTCATCGTGCTGGCGCCAGGCCAGTACGGCGGGCATTTCACCGTGTCGCGGTCCGGGACGGCCAGCGCGCCCATCACGTTGTGCGGTCCGCGATCCGCTGTCCTCGACGGTGGCGGCACCGACGCCGGCTACACCCTGCACCTGAACCACGCGTCCTGGTGGCGGATCGAGGGGTTCACCGTGCAGAACGGTCAGAAGGGCGTCGTCACCGACGGCGCCAGCCACAACCTGATCACCGGCCTGTATGTGCACCAGATCGGTGACGAGGCGATCCACTTGCGGTCACTCAGCAGCGACAACACGGTGAGCCACAACCTGGTCAGGGATACCGGGTTGCTCAGCTCGTTCTTCGGCGAGGGCATCTACGTCGGGTCGGCGCACAAGAACTGGTGCAAGTACAGCGGCTGTCAGCCGGACCGCTGTGACCGGAACGTCATCGCCGGCAACGACATCGCCAGCACCACCGCGGAGAACATCGACATCAAGGAAGGGACTACCGGCGGGAAGATCATCGGAAACCGGCTCAACGGTACCGGCATGGATCAGTCGTCCTCCACGGCGTGGATCAACGTCAAGGGCAACAACTGGCTCATCCAGGGCAACACAGGGACCGACAGCGTGCAGGACGGCATGCAGGTCCACCAGGTATATCCGGGCTGGGGCATGGACAACGTCTTCCGCGGCAACACGCTGCGGGTGAACGGGCCTGGCTACGGCATCTATGTCCACCACAAACGGCTGCGCACGATCGTGGCCTGCAACAACGTGGTCAGCGGCGCGGGGCGCGGATTCTCCAACGTCGCCTGCACGCGCGGCTGACCGCGACCATCGAGCGGGACTAGCACAGGGAAACGACAATGAGCATCAAGACCACCGTCATCGGGACGGGGTACCTCGGCCTTACTCACGCCGTCTGCCTCGCCGATGCGGGGCACGACGTGCTCGGCCTCGATGTGGACGACACGAAGGTCGCCATGGCCGCACGCGGTGAGACACCGTTCTTCGAGCCCGGCCTCGAGGAATTGCTGCGCAAGAACCTGGAGGCAGGCCGGCTGCGGTTCACCACGTCCTTCGCTGATGCGGGCGCGTTCGGTGACGTCCACTTCCTGTGCGTGGGCACGCCGCAGGCCCAGGGCGGTCAAGCCGATCTGAGCTACCTGTACGCCGCGGCCAGCGCGCTGGCTCCGCACCTGCGCAAGGAGTGCCTGGTCGTCGGGAAGTCCACGGTGCCTGTCGGCACCGCGCGCAAGGTACGGGACACCGTGCGCGAGCTGGCACCCGTCGCCGAGGGTGCCGATCTGGCGTGGAACCCGGAGTTCCTGCGCGAAGGCCGTGCTGTCCAGGACAGCCTCGTCCCGGACCGCCTCGTTTTCGGTGTCACCGGTGACGCGGCGGCGGACCGGCTCCGCGCCGTCTACGCGCCGCAGTTGGCCGCGGGCACTCCGGCGCTCGTGATGGACCTGGAGACCGCTGAGCTGGTTAAGGTGTCGGCGAACGCGTTCCTCGCGACCAAGATCTCTTTCATCAACGTGATGGCTGAGGTCTGCGAGGCCGCCGGCGCGGACGTCATCAAGCTCGCCGAGGCCCTCGGGCATGACGAGCGGATCGGCAGGAAGTTCCTTTCCCCTGGCCTGGGCTTCGGCGGCGGCTGCCTGCCCAAGGACATCCGCGCGTTCGGTGCTACCGCCGCCACGCTCGGCGTCGATTCGCTGGTCAGCCTGCTCGACGTCGTTGACACGGTCAACCTGGGCCGCCGGGACCGTGTGACGAGCCTAGCCAGGCAGGTTGTGGGCGGACAGGTGGCGGGCAAGCGGATCGCGATTCTCGGCATCGCGTTCAAGCCGGACAGCGACGACATCCGCGACTCGCCCAGCCTGGACATCGCGGAACGGCTGGCGGCTGAGGGTGCTTCGCTGTCCATTCATGACCCGGTCGCCGGGCCGAACGCGGCGCGTAAGTGCCCGGAGCTCACGTACGCGCGCTCGGTCTCCGAGGCTGTGGACGGCGCCGACCTGGTGCTGCACCTGACCGAGTGGGCGGACTACCGCGCGATCGACCCCGCCGCGCTCGCCGAAATTGTCAAGCAGCCGGTGATAATCGACGCTCGTTGTGCTCTGGACGCGCAGATGTGGCGGGAGGCGGGATGGGTCATGCACGTCCTCGGCCGGCCGTAAGGCTTGGCGCGGCGCTGGCCTGCGCGGTCGCGGTGCTCACCGGATGCGGCGGGGGAGGGTCGGCCGGCGCGCCGGCCCCCACGCCGCCCGTCGTCCCCGGCGAGGCGACCGCGGGGCCTGACCTGAGCGGCATCCAGCTGCCCGACTTCGTCATGCCACTGATCAAGGGGGCCGTCTCCCGGCCCAACCTCAAGCTGACGCCGGGCGCGGTGACCACAACCGACTCCACCGTTGCCTGCGCACGGCCGCGGCACTCGCCGGGCCCGGCCCCGTCGCTCGCGCTGCAGAACCAGGTGTACACCGAGTACGGCGATACCACGGCGCGGCTGCAGTTCCGCTATTTCCTCGATTTGCTGGTGCCGTGGAACCTCGGCGGCGCGATTTCCGCCGCGAACTTGTGGCCGGCCTCGGCCAAGGGCACCGGCTATTACCAGAAGATCCAGACCGACCACATCCTGCGCGACCTGGTCTGCCGCCGGTACATCTCGCTGGCGACCGCGCAGCACGCGCTGGAAACGAACTGGTACGCCGCCTGGCTGCGTTACGTAGTACTCGCCGGGCACATCTAGCTCGCCCGCCCCGCTCGTGCGCGCGGATGTTGTGGTACTAGGCGGGCGCCTTGATCGTGACCGGCTGGTTGTAGCCGGTCACGATCTCGGTGATGACCACTTTCCTGAGCTTGGACTTGGCGACGATCGTATATGTCACCGGCCGGCCGGCCGAGTCCGTCACCAGCGTGAGCGTGACCGACTTGATGCCGAGGCTAGTCAGCTCCCGTGCGGTGATGCCGTACTCGAAGGTGAGGAACCCGCCAACCTTGGCAGGCGTGCCGGTGACCTGGTACTGATGCGGGGCGGAACGTGTGACGCCTGGAATCGCGCGGAATTTCGCGAGACCGATCATCAGGTTCAGGGTTACCGCGTCTTTGCTGACTTCCCCCGGCGCGGCCGGGGTCATCGTCCACGTCTTCGCGCCGTTGAGCTCGGCGTAGTCCTTGCCCGCCACGAGGTAGTACTGACCCTTGAAGATGGACTGCTTGTTCAGCAGGCTAACCGTCTCGTGCCGCACGACCCGGTAGTAGGCGATGGCCGGGCTCAGGACTACCTGCTGACTGCGATAAGTGTGGTCAAGGAAGTTAGCGTCCTTGCCCACGCCAGTGAACGTGATGCTCAGCGTCTCGCTGTAGCTCCGGATCGAGGGCGACGCCGCGGTCGCCGAGGCGGGCATGCCGGAGACAGCGGTCGTGATGCCACCGACGGTAGCGGCGGCGATGACAACGTGCGCGAGCGTGCGTTTCAACGGTCCCCTCCTAGCCCAGATCCCAAGAATCGCCACGCTATCGTGCCGGGAATGCGGAATTCACCCGAACAGTCGGCTTGTGACCGCTCCGCGATGATCACGTCGCTTACCTGCGGGTACTATCGTGCGTGCACACGATGGAGGGGCGATGGCCGCGGAGCCACTGACCGCGTTGCTGGATGGCGGGGAGCCGGCCAGTCCGGCGCTCGTCGTGCCGGACACAGGACAGGTGCTCAGCTACGCTCGCCTCGCGGCCGGGGTCGAGGCGCTGGCAGAACGGCTGGCCGGACTGGGCGTGCGGCGCGGCGACCGGGTCGCGCTCGCGCTGCCTAACGGACCGGACGTCGTCCTTGTGCTGCTCGCCGTGATCGCTGTCGGCGCGACGGCCGCCCCGCTCAACCCCGCGTACACCCAGCCCGAGTTCGAGTTCTTCCTGGGCGACATCAAGCCGAAGCTGCTGCTGATCCCGGCCAGCGGTGCCGCCGCGGCCAGCGCGGCCGCGGCTGCCACTGGCGCCGCGCTCGCCGGCGTGACCCCGGCGCAGGACGGTCCGCCCGAGCTGACCGGCGACGGCGCATCGCGATCGTTCGACCCGGGCGGCCCTGACGACGTGGCGGTTGTCCTGCACACCAGCGGCACGACCAGCAGGCCGAAGCAGGTCCCGCTCCTCCAGCGCAACCTGATGTCCTCCGCCCGCACCATCGCCGCCCACTACCGGCTCGGTCCCGACGACGTGTCGTTCTGCGTGATGCCGCTGTTCCATATCCACGGGCTGGTGGCGTCCACGTTCGCGGCACTGGCGGGCGGCGGCGCGGTGGTCGCCCCGCGCCGGTTCACCCCCCGCCGCTTCTGGCCCCAGTCCCGCGAGCACGGCGCGACCTGGCTGTCGGCAGGCCCGACGCTGCATCGCATGATCCTGGACGCCGCGGATGAGGGTGGTCCGCCCGCAACGCTGCGTTTCGCGCGCTCGTGCAGTTCAGCCCTGCCGGAGGCGCTGCTGCACCGAGCAGAACGCGAGTATGGCGTGCCGATGCTCGAGGCCTACGGCATGACCGAGGCCAGCCATCAGATGAC
>Ga0070735_10002233_pt1 | contig 17747 bp, 16 predicted proteins | sample Coa_R1_FD_66443 | JGI IMG/M metagenome (GOLD analysis project Ga0070735, IMG submission 66443) | Surface soil microbial communities from Centralia Pennsylvania, which are recovering from an underground coalmine fire - Coalmine... | ecosystem: Environmental > Terrestrial > Soil > Unclassified ... | reverse complement strand
GCCTTCGTGCGGGCGCTTCACACGCACAGGCCAGAGATCATACTGGCTGACTTCAACCTACCCGCATGGGAAGGGATGGATGCTCTGAATGTGCTGAAACGGGAGGGACTGGACATTCCGCTGATCCTGGTGTCGGGAGCGCTGGGAGATGTCACGGCGGTCGAGTGCATAAAGAAGGGAGCGACCGATTACGTCCTGAAGGATGGACTGGTGCGGCTGCCCGCGGCGATTCGCCGGGCCCTGCAAGAGAAAGACCTGCGCCAGCTGCGGCGGCAGGCGGAAGAAAAACTGGCGTGCAAAGCCGCGGAGCTAGAGCGCTCGAACGCCGATCTGGAGCAGTTCGCCTATGTGGCCTCGCACGACTTGCAGGAGCCGTTGCGGATGGTTGCGGCTTATACGCAGTTGCTGGCCGAACGCTACCAGGGAAAGTTGGACGCGGATGCGGACAAGTTCATTGGCTACGCCTGCGAAGGCGCGCAGCGCATGCAGGTGCTGATTCAGGATTTGCTGGCCTTCTCGCGCGTGGGGCGAAAAGAAAAGCCCTCCGCCAGCGTCGACTGCAGCGCCGTGATGCGCGATGTGCTGCAGGTTCTGGCGCCCGGGATTACGGAAAGCGGAGCGACCGTAACTTTCTCCGGCCTTCCCGAGGTTTGGGCCGATAACACGCAGATGGGCCAGGTGCTGCAGAACCTGATTGGGAATGCCATCAAATTTCGCGGCAAAGAGGCGCCGCTGGTCTCGGTGCAGGCGGAACAGAGAAATCAGGAATGGCTTTTCAGCGTTGCGGACAATGGGATCGGCGTTGCCCCGGAGAATGCCGAGCAGATATTCGCCGTGTTTCAGCGTTTGCACGCACGCAGCGAATATCCCGGCAACGGCATTGGGCTGGCAATCTGCAAGAAAATCGTTGAGCGTCACGGGGGAAAGATTTGGGTTGAATCGCAGAGCGGTTGCGGGTCCACGTTCAAGTTCACGATGCCGATGAAGAGTCCGAACTCGGCGGGAGAAGCGAGCCCATGAAGCCGCCGCATGAACTGCTGATCGTGGACGACAACCCGGCCGATATCGCGCTCGCGCGTGAAGCGCTGAGCGCGTGTGCGTATAGCGGGCGAATCAAGAGCGTAGAAGATGGCGCGGAGGCGCTGGCGTTTCTGAACCGGCGGGGGAATTACCAGAATGCGGTCAAACCGGATCTGGTGCTTCTGGATTTGAATCTGCCCAAACGCGACGGACTGGCGGTGCTGGCGGCCATGAGGGCCAGCCCGGATTTGCGGCGCATTCCGGTTGTGATTTTCAGTACCTCACAGTTGAACCGCGACATCTGCCGCAGTTATGAACTGGGAGCAAACTGTTACGTAACCAAGCCGGGCAATCTCTCGGAATTTTTCGCCATGATGAAAACCATCGAACGTTTCTGGTTTGGTTCCGTGAGCCTGCCGCGAGGAGAGTAAAGAACGAATGAATCAACCTACGACAAGCGTGCTGCTGATAGAAGACAATCCCGGCGATGCGGATCTGGTGCGCCTCCGCCTGGTCGAAGGCCAGGCTCCCGTGAAAGTGAACTGCGTGAACCGGCTGGCGGATGGACTGGCATCGCTGAGCGTTGAAACTCCTTCGGTGGTGCTGCTCGACTTGAACCTGCCCGACAGCCGGGGTGCGGAAACCTTCCGCAAAGTCATTGAACACGCGCCCAATGTACCGATAGTGGTGCTTTCCGGACAAGATGACGAAGTTCTGGCGATGAAGGCAGTGCATCAGGGCGTGCAGGATTATCTGGTGAAAGGCAATTTATCGAGCAAGCATCTGGACCGCGCCATCCGCTATGCCGTGGAGCGGCAGGCGCTGGTGCGAGCGCTTGAAATGACGCAAAAACGGCAGCTGGAATTCAAAAATCAGTTTCTCTCGCATGTCTCGCACGAGTTGCGCACGCCGCTGACCTGCATTCATCAATACGTCACGCTCATTCTCGATGGCTTGACCGGCCCGGTTTCTCCCGATCAGCATGACCACCTGAAAACGGTTCTGAAGAGCGTGAACCAACTTCATGCCATGATTCGCGACCTTCTGGAGGCCACGCGCGCCGAGAGCGGCAAGATGCGGGTCGAACCGCGCTGCATCTCGATCCGCGAACTGGTGCGCCAGACCATCGCCATGATGAAGCCCATCGCCGACGAGAAGCATATCTCTCTGGAAACCGGTATGGAACGGAACCTGCCTTTGGTGCACGCCGATCCCGACCGCGTTCTGGAGGTGCTGATCAATCTGGTCGACAATGCGATCAAGTTCACTCCTCAGGATGGCACCGTGATGCTGCAAAGCAATGTGGTGGAGGCGGATGCGGACTTTGTTTACGTTGCGGTCAGCGACACGGGACGCGGAATCTCTCCGGAGGCCAAGTCGTTAATTTTCGAGCGCCTTTATCAGGATGGCGATTCGGTCGACAACAATCGTTCGGGGTTGGGGCTCGGGCTTTTTATTTGCCGTGAAATTGTGAAGCTGCATCAAGGACGCATCTGGGTTTCGAGCGAGCGCGGGCAAGGCAGCACGTTCACATTCACCTTGCCGATTTACTCGCTGGCGAAACTGCTCACGCCGATCGTTGCTTATGAGGGTAAGTTGCGATCCTCCTTCGTGCTGGTTCGCGTCGACCTGACTCCGCTGACGAGCCCGCCACGGGGAAACTGGAAAGAAACCTGGCAGCAGGCCCTCGAAATTCTGCGGCGTTGCTGCTATCTCGATAAAGACCTGGTGCTTCCTCCCATGGGCGTTTCAGGCGCGGCAGAAACGTTTTTCGTGGTGGCCTCGACGGATATGGAGCGTTCGGGAGTGATGACCTCGCGCATCCGGGGGCAACTGGAACGCATACCTGAGCTGCAGTCGAAATGCACGCTCACCATTTCCACAACTCCGGTTGAACTTCCCGCCGCGACCGCTGAGAAGACTGTGCAGCAACAGGTCCAGATCCTCGCCGACTGCGTTCGCGACATGATTGTCCAGAATATGGAACGAAAACCGTTTCCCGCCGCCAAGGCGCCGGGCAGCAATTAAGCAACAAAGGAGAAAAACAATGGCAAAACCGAAAATCCTGGTAGTGGATGACGATCCCGATTTGATCCGAGCCCTGCGCTTGCGCTTGCGGGCCAGCAATTATGAAGTCACCACCGCGACCGATGGTTATACCGCTGTAGCAGCCGCGCAGAAAGAAAGGCCAGCGCTGATCATTCTGGATCTCGGCCTGCCGGTGGGCGACGGCTTCGTGGTTCTGGACCGCCTGCAAAGCATAGACGCACTCTCGAACATACCGGTCATCGTGCTCAGCGCGCGTGATCCGCAAGCCAACGAGGAGCGGGCTCTGAAAGCGGGAGCGGCGGCGTTTTTCCAAAAGCCGGCAGACAACGACGAACTGATGAATGTGATTCGGGTGAGCCTGTCGCCGGGGCAGCAGCATCCGGTGCCTTGGCCATCGTAAGCCGGAGAACCCCGTCCAAAGCGGAACCTGGACGGGGTGCCGATGGGGGCGTGATCATGCCAGGGGCAAGCTAGGTGCCAACTCCAGGCGAGCAATTGCTATTGCACAGAAAGCAACGAATCGTCGCGCCGCCATAACTGCAAGCCGGAAGATCCAAGCGCAAGGGCGCCAAGCGAAGACTGAGCGAAAGGCGCTGACTCGCTGCTAACCCCGGCCTGTTCGTTTAATTGGCCAGCCTCAATTGGCTGATCTGCGACAGTCTCATAGGCGTACCCGGTAATCGTGGCCTTGATCGGTCGGCGGTCATCGGAAACGGTCAATCGAAGCCACCCATAGTGAGTGGCCCCTTCAGAATCCTTGAAGCGCACTCCGAGATAGCGGTTGGTTACGTTCGACCATAGGCCATGTACACTCCGATGATAAACCGACGAGTCGTAAGCGAATCCGTTCGTGCGAAGCAGAAACTGCCGTACGCCACCGAATGACCGCGATTCCCCGATGTTGTTGCCGGCGAAAAGGGCCGCAGCATATCCGCCCCCACCGCCGCCGCCGGGCACAACTACGCCTGCGCCATGCAGGGGGAGAACGTCCACGCTGCCTCGGAAGGAGTGATACGCGAACGTGTAAAAGAAGAAACCGAAATCGGGGGTTCCATCGTGGTTCAAATCGACGGTTACAGTCTTATCGAGAGGTATTGTCGAATTCTGCGGGGTATAGACGATCTCGGCGTCCGCCGGTTGAGTCAGCGCCAAAAGGCTGACTCCAGCCGCACCTGCGGCCAAAGCGTAAGAGTTCATAAGGGTTTTTAATAAATCGGAGGGTTGCTGCGCGGTGCGGAGCTTCTTAGGACGGTTCATAACTTCTCCTCGGGTAGCAGGAAATTTCCGCAAACATACTTCGCCACTCCATGCGCCGTCAAGTGAGAGATTCTCGCGCACGTTGGAGGGGGCAGGTGTTAGCCAACCAGGCCACGAGTTGTAGGCGGGCATCGTTTCCCTTTTCTTTCACGGCGGCACAATTAAAGATGGCAGACCTGACGGACAGAATTCCGTAACGCGCACATTCTGGGACCCGCCTTGGACGGGGAGTGAGTGCGGGGACTCGCCATCCGTTATACTAAAAGCAGATGCCGGTGCTGAAAAACATTGCTGCAATCGCCAAGGGCATGAGCATTACGTTTTCGGAGATGTTCAAGCCGACGACGGTCGAGAATTATCCGGACGGCAAAGGGCCGCTGCGTGGCGCGCGCATTGAGGCGCGTTACCGTGGCGCACACGTGCTGCAGCGCGATGAGAATGGGCTCGAGAAGTGTGTCGCGTGCTTCTTGTGCGCGGCAAATTGTCCCTCAAATTGCATCTACATCGAAGCCGCCGATAATACGGCGGAACACCGCGTGAGCGGAGCAGAGCGCTACGCGAAGGTATACAACATCGACTACAACCGGTGCATTTTCTGCGGCTATTGCGTAGAGGCTTGTCCTACGGACGCGATTACGCACGGGCATGGGTTTGAGCTGGCTACGTTCAGCGCCAGCAATCTGGTTTATCGCAAGGAGCAAATGCTTGCGCCCCGGCCAGCACACATGGGAGCGAACATCGTCTTCAATCAAGCTGACGTGGATGGTGGCGCTCCCAAGGAGATGGTTGCGGGGAGTTGAGTTCGTGACAGTTTGAGTTCGCGTACGCCGGCCCCATGCGGCCGGCGTTTTTCTGCGTGAGCAAACCCGCCCGAGCGGTTGTGCTTTGTGTGGTAATGGATCCATACGGCTTTCTTTTCGCCAACCGTCCACTGTCCAACCGCATCACTTTTTCATGATTCGAAAATTACAATCCGGCGACTATCGTTTGTATTCGAAGAAGAAAGACGCGAAGACTGGGAAGAGGAAAAATTTGGGGACTTTTTCGTCGAAGGCGGCGGCGGAAAAGCATGAACGCGCGGTGCAGTATTTTAAGCGGGCTGGGTAGCGCTCGACCTCCTCCGCTTTTTTTGTATCCCACTTCTCGCAAAAGAGCAGCGAAGTGAATACCCGAAGCTTCTCTCTGCTCCCCACCCAAGCCAAACAAACGCCTGGGTGGGTTATCTCAGCTTGATTGGTCCCACCATCAGCATTTTCTTGCGCCCGTATAATCGTTACAGTGCGGCTTCTTTTCGACATTTTTGGGCAGACTTTGCGCACGCTTTGGGCGCACAAGATGCGGTCATTTCTCACTATGTTTGGCATAGCTTGGGGAGTTTTTTCTTTGTTGTTGCTGGTGGGGGTCGGGGAAGGATTCCGGTCAGGAAACCGAAAGCAGTTCGATTCGCTGGGCGAGAATGTGATGTTTGTCTGGTCGAGCCGCGCGCCGGTGATGGAGGGGAGCTTTACGGCTTTGCGGCAATACTATCTGACGCTTCGCGATGTTCGAGACATCCTGAACGAATGCCACAGTGTAGGGAAGGCCGCACCCGTCATCCTTCGCAATGACATTCAGGCCGTGAGCGATTTTTATCAGGCGAATGGGCAGATTATGGGCACACTGCCAATGTTCAATCAGATCCGAAACATGCCGATCAATCAAGGGCGCTGGATCGACGCCATGGACGAGCAGGAGAGCCGGACGGTGATTGTGATCGGCGACGAAACGCGGCGAACGCTATTCCTGGGAAGGCCGGCGGTGGGCAGCACGATTCTGCTGAACGGAATTCGTTTCACGGTGATCGGGACACTGCAGCGCATGGGGCATGGAGACAACAATACTCAGAACCTGAAGAGCGTTGTGCCGTTCAGCACCATGCACAAGTATTTTCCGCCGATTAATGCGGGAAATGATCCGGATGTGATCTCAGTGATCGACTATCAGCCGAAGTCGCGCGCACTGCATGAGAAGGCGCGACAGGAAGTGCACGAGGTAATCGGCAGAAATCACGGCTTCGATCCGAATAATCCGGACGCATTTGATGAGTGGGATACGGTGCAGACCGTCGATCAGATCGGGAAGATTTTTGACGCGATGAATACTTTCTTGGGCAGCGTTGGATTGGTAACGCTGGGGCTGGGCGCGATTGGGATTATTAACATTATGTTGGTGGCAGTTGCGGACCGGACGCCGGAGATTGGGCTGCGCAAGGCGCTGGGAGCGACCAACGCGAACATTATGTTTCAGTTTTTTGTGGAAGGCGCGTTTCTGACTCTGCTGAGCGGCGGTCTTGGAATTGCCGCGGCGGCAGGGGTAATGTCGGCGCTGGCCGGCGTGCAATTGAGCGACGGATTCGATCCGCCGAAGCTGGTGGCTTCGACGGCGGCCCTGGCAGTGGTGTCGCTGGCAATCGCGGGCGTGGTGGCGGGATTGTATCCGGCGCGGCGCGCGGCGGTTTTGCAGCCGGTGGAGGCGTTGAGGAAGGAATAACTTCCAGCGTTCGAGGGGCTGGCTGGCGCTAGTAGCTCATTATGCACCGCGATTTATTATCACAGGCCGTGGCGGCGATGCGGCATGATTTGCGCAAGACTCTGCTAACCATGGCGGGGATGGCTTGGGGAATTGCCACGGTGGTTCTGTTGATGGCTTATGGGAACGGGTTTGGAACTGCGATCCAAAACATTTTTCAGAGTTTTGGGGCAACTGCGGTGGGAATTTTTCCCGGACGGACGTCGCAGCAGGCGGGCGGAAATAAGGCGGGAGCTCCGGTGCGGTTTACCAATGACGACATTGAATTGCTGAGGAACAACGTTCCGTTGTGCCGGCATGTGGTGAGAATGTCGCAGAAACAGTCAGTCGTGCAGAAAGGAAATCGCACGTTCACATTGCCGGTGCTGGGCCTCGATCCGGCGATTTACGACATATGGAATCTCGGCATGGATCAGGGACGATTTATCGACGACGCCGATAATACGAGGCACGCGCTGGTGGCGGCAATAGGGTCAGATGCGAAAGACAAGTTGTTTTCGGGGATGGTCGCGGTGGGCGATGACATCCGGGTCGATGGCGTCGAGTTTCAGGTGGTGGGAGTGGTCAAGCCGCGAATGCAGGAGGCCGACGATGACGATAACCGCTCGATCTACATTCCCTATAGTTCGATGGATGTTTTGAAGGATAACCATTACCTAGACGGAATATGGATGGATTCGCTGGGGCTGGATCATGACAAACTGGATGCGACGGTGCGCAGCACGCTGGGAACGGCGCATGGTTTCAAGATCGACGATCAGCGGGCGATTTTCCTGTTCGATGCGCAAAAGCAGCTTTTCCAGTTCGGAATCATTTCTTTGGCATTGAGAATTTTATTGGGCTTTATTGGGACTTTGACGCTGGGGATCGGCGGCGTGGGACTGATGAATATGATGCTGGTCTCGGTGACGCAGCGCACGCGGGAGATTGGCGTGGAGAAGGCTTTGGGAGCGCGCGGACGGGATATCTTGTTCCAGTTTTTGGCGGAGGCTTTGACGATTACAGCCGTGGGTGGTTTGTTGGGGATTGCACTGTCGTTTTTGGTTTCGGCGTCGGTGGGGCGTCTGACCTTTTACAGCGCTATGGCGAAGCATGCGGAGGCGGGGGACATTCGTTTGATTGTTTCGCCGGGAATTTTGTTAGTAGCTTGCGGGATTTTAGGGATCGTGGGAGTAGTAAGCGGGATGGTGCCCGCGATGCGAGCGGCGAAGCTGGATCCGATTGAGGCACTGCGGTACGAGTGACCTCAGCCGCTAGAACTACGGAGTTACTTTTAATCTGTGTTTCGGGGCAACTGTAGTCGGTCCCTGTTGCGACCTATGCCGGAATCGCTTTTTCGGGCTGGGCCGCAGGCAAAGCCACACTGACAGTGGTTCCTTCGTTGCCAGAGCGGATTTCGAGTTGGCCGCCAAGCTCGCGAACCCGCTCCCGCATACCGGCGATGCCAACGCCTTCGTGGCCATTCCTTCCGTTAACTCGACTCAGTCGTTCCTCGGGAATTCCGTGGCCGTCGTCGGCTATCTGAAGCGTCAATTGATCAGAATCGTGGCCGAGTGTAATGCTGACGCTTGATGCGCCCGCGTGCCGGTGAACGTTCGTCAAGGTTTCCTGCAGCACGCGAAACAGAACGAGTTCGGACAGACGCGAGGAGCGCGGGATCTCGTCGGGAATGGCGCAGCGAACCTGGATGCCGCTTCGCTTGGCAAATCCTTCCACGTACCAACGCGCGGCACAGGCGATGCCGGCTTCATCGAGCAAAGGCGGATGCAGGAGATAGGATGCGGTACGGATTTCCTGCAAGACTTCGTCCACCAGCTTATTCAACTCGGAGAGGAGAGCAGGAAAATCGGAGGAGCGCGCCCCGGAGAAGCGGAAGGAAGCGATGGTCATTTTGATGGCTGCGAGAGTTTGTCCGGCACTGTCATGAAGTTCCCGTGCGATGCGACGGCGCTCCTCGTCCTGGGTGGTCATTAGACGGAGGGTTAGGTGACGCAGCTGATCTTCGGCCCGTTCGCGCACTTCAACTTCAGACTTCAATTGGGTCAACGCCTGCGAGAGAGCGGCGGTGCGTTCCTCGACTCTTTGCTCGAGCTGATCGTGTGCCAGCTGAAGCTGTTGCTCGGCGCGCCTGCGTTCGTGGGCTTCCGTGGTGAGGGCGAGAATGGTGCCATCGAGCTTCATTTGTTTTCTGCGATTGGCCTCACCTAACGCGATGAGGGCCCCGCAGACCAGGAAGAAAGCGATGATGCCGTGGATCTCCGGCTTATGGATTACAGAGAGCGAATGCCGGGGATCGATGAACCAATAGAAAACTCCCAGAAAGCCTACGACAGTTGCCAGAACCGTTGGAAATAGACCGCACACAACCGCGCTCCAGGCAACGACCATGTAAACGGTCGCAAAGAACGCGACGTGACCAAGAACGGGATCGAGGAGCGCGCGAAACGCGATAGCCAGGACGGCCATCAGAAAGGCAAGAGTGAAGCGCTCGGCTACATGGTACTGCGGTAGAGGGGAAAGAACTGCCACCGAGCGCGTCAACGATCGAATTGTCATATCCGCGGAACGCTTCGAGGCGATATTTGAATGTCCAGCTTTGCGAATCGAGTTGAGGCAGGAAAAGCGGCTGTCCGGAAACAGCGGCGAACCCTCTGGGGACCTGCCTGATTGATCTTCTCGAATTGTTAACTCAATTTAAAATTGATGCGAGGGCGGACCGCGAGGTTGCCCAATACATATCGTGGAGCGATACTTTCGGGACTTGGGCAACACTCACGAAAGAGGTATGAATTGAACGATGACATTTTAAGTTTGCCGGCGCCTAAGGCGGATGCGCGTCTCGCTTATGGCAGAGATGCCAATCAGTTTCTCGATTTGCGAATAGCTCACGGAAAGGGACTGCACAGCGCGGCTGTTTGCCTTCATGGAGGCTATTGGCGGGCGAAGTACGATCTGGAATATATGGGGCATCTGTGTGCAGCCCTGACGGCTCAGGGAGTTACGACGGCGAATGTGGAATACCGGAGGGTGGGAAATGCGGGCGGAGGTTGGCCGGGCTCGTTTGCGGATGTGCGGTCAGCATATCAATATGTGGTACAGAATGCGGGAAGGTATGGGATCGATGCGAAACGCGTGATGGCCGTTGGGCATTCGGCGGGAGGGCAATTGGCTCTTTGTCTGGCGGCGCATGAAGAGGTGCGGGCGGCGGTCTCGTTAGCGGGGGTGGTCGACTTACAACGGGCCTATGAATTGCAGTTGAGCAACGATGCGGTAGCAGAGTTTTTGGGAGGAACTCCGAAGGAAGTTGCGGATCACTACCGGGAGGCCGACCCGATGCGGTTGGCGATTAAGCCCCGCCAGTATCTGCTACACGGATTGAAGGATCAGGATGTGCCTCCGGAGTTGAGCCAGAATTATGCCCGGGCAAAGACAAACGAGGATGTACATCTGACCATGATCGAGCGAGCGGCGCATTTTGAGTTGGTGGATCCCCGGAGTGGGGCTTGGAGAGACGTGGAGAAGATTATGATGGAGGCTACGGCGTTAAGGCATTAAACACAGGGGTACAGCGTGACGGCCTGTTTTCGTTTCAGGCTACTTTCGATTTTCTTTTCTTTGTTGCCTTCGTGACTTTGCGCGGGCGACCGCCGGAGTGTTCAGGGTTGTTGCCGGGTTCGGGAAAATCGGAGTCTGCATCTTTGATTAGCGGGTTCTGGTCACGGTGGCCTAGTTGTTCTTCCAGACCAATGTTGCCGTCGTGGTTGTGTTCGTCAATCTCTACTGCACCTTTGGCGGCGTCGGGATCATTGGCAGAAATCTTGCTCATGGAGGACTCCTGAACCTGTGATGAATTCGCTGGGGCCGAAGCCCCCAATCATTTTAGTTGCTTTACGCGGCACATTCGATAGCTTGTGGCACAGCTAAAAGCGCCGCTCTTTCAGGTGATCGCGGTCATTCACCGGAGCGGCTGGTCACCGGAACTTTCATCTGACGCAGGCGCTCTCGCGCCTGGAGGGCCTCGGGGGACCTGGGATAGCGCTGGATTACGTGGCGAAGTTCCTGTACGCCGTTATCTTGCTGGCCCAGTTCGATGAGCGCAAATCCTTTTTTCAGTTGCGCGGAAGCCACTTTGTTTCCGGTGGGAAAATTCTGTACGACCTGGTCGTAGTTTTGCGCGGCTTGCTGGTAGTTGCCCTGGCGGAACTGGATTTCTCCCAGATAGAAGTAGCAGTTCCCGGCAAGGTCGGTGTTGGGATAGAACTTGATGTAGTCGGAGAATTCCTGCATGGCTAAATCGTTTTTCGCGCTGTTGTAGTCGCGCAGGGCGTTGTTGTAGAGGACGTCCGGCGGCGGGGCTTGCGCCATGGCCTGCTGCTGGGCTTGCTGTTGGGCCGTCGCTGCGGCGGTGGTTTGAGCTGAAGCCTGCATGTCTTCAAGTTGCTTGGCTACTTTGGCCAGGCGCGCTTTGAGTTCATCGAGGCTGTCGTTGAGGGCCTGAATCTGGCCGGAGAGCTGGTCGACGTGGGATGAACCCTCGGACTGTTGCTTTTGCAGAACCACTTGCAGGTTGTTGATGGCCGCCCCGATTTTGTTGGCCGCGTCCGTATCTTGCTGGACCAGGTTGTTCATGACACCCATGCGTTCGTCGAAGCTGCGCTGCATGGCGGTCATCTGCTCTTGCAGTTGCTGGACCTGGGTTTGCAACTGGATCATTTCCTTGCTCACAGCGAATGCCGGAAGTGTGAACAGCGTGAGCGCGGAGATTAGGACGAGCCGAGTGAAGCGGTGCTGAATTTTCATAAAAGTTTCACCGTTGTGCTTGCGCGAAAGAATTATTTCCGTCGTCCCTCGCCGACCTTCTACAGCTAAGTGACGGTGAGCCGGATTGCTGGGCTGAAGCCCTTGCCTATGCTTGAATGCCTCAGGAGGCAGCAAAGCGCCACTCCATGTAGGTTCCATTTTAGATGGAGTTGGGTTGCCGCGATTCATGAAATGAATCTGGCGAACATAGAAAGGCAGGGGCGGATTGTAGCCCGCCCCTGTCGGCAACAACATCAATCACTTCTGATAAACGAAGTGGCCGCGGCGGTTTTGCTGCCAGCAAGCTTCGTTTTCTTCCATGCAGAACGGCTTTTCTTTGCCGTAGCTGATGGTCTTGATGCGACTGGCGCTGACTCCGGCCGCAACGAGCGCGTTCTTGACGGAATTTGCCCGTTGATCGCCTAAGGCCAGGTTGTATTCGGTGGAACCGCGGGAGTCGCAATGTCCCTCGACCGTGAAGTTGATATCCGAATGCTGGTTGAGGAACTGAGCATCGGCCTGGATTGCTCCCTGCTGATCGCCGCGAACATCCGACTTGTCGTAGTCGAAGTAGATGTCCTTGATGTTCTGGCCGAAGAGGTCTTCTTCGGTGGGCGAAGGAGTCGGCGGCGGTGGCGCGGGAGGCGACGTGACCGTCAGGCGCGTCGAGGCCTCCTGGTTGCCGCCGGAACCTTTCGCAGTCAGGTGATAAGTCGTCGACTGCGACGGGCTCACCGATTGCGATCCGCTGGCTTGCACGGCGCCGATACCATCGATCGAAACATCGGTGGCGTTCGAAGTCTGCCAGCTCAAGGTTGCCGATTGGCCAGGTTGAATGGTATCCGGGCTCACGGAGATAGAAGCGGTTGGCGCCGCCGGCGGTGGTGGTGGAGGCGGCGGAGGCGGTGCTGCTTTCTTTTTGCAAGCGCCGAGCATCATGAATGCGCCCAGGGCTAGAACAGTGGCGATGTACTTGGTTTGTTGATGCAGCGTGGTTTTGTTCACGATCGATCCTCCTACGAGCCCGAAATCGAATTTCGAGTTCAGACGAAGTGTTTTAATAAAAATGTCAACTGCGAATTTCTCATATTGGTCAGTTTGACCTGAAAGCGCCAGTACGAATCGAGATTCCTTCTACTACTTCCAACTCCAATTCGGTTGCGTGTTGCGTCCTGTAAACGTCAACTGATGAAGCTTGGTGCCGTCAGCCAGCATCTCCCAGATTTCTTCTTTGCCGGAGCGGCTGGACTGAAAAACAATATGGCGGTTATCGGGCGACCACACTGGGAAGTCGTTGCGCCCGCCATCGTGAGTGAGCTGCACCCATTGCTTGCTGGCTATATCCATCAAATAAATGTCGGAGGAGCCGGGCTCACCGGGGCCGTATTTGCGAATCCACGCGAAAGTGAGGAACTGGCCGTTCGGTGACCAGTTCGGCGAAACAGCATAACCTTGATCGGTGACGCGCTGCTGATTGGTGCCGTCGGCTTCCATCGTGTAAACCTGAGGCAGGCCGGTGCTGCCACCTACGAAGGCGAGTTGCGCGCCGGTTTTGCGGTTCCATGTGGGCGAGACGTCGGGTCCGTGTCCGGTGGTCATGGCGCGAGCGTTTGCGCCGGAGGAGTCGCAGACATAGATTTCCGAATGGCCGGTCCGAGAGGAAGAGAATGCGATATGCAGGCCATCGGGCGACCAGGAAGGCGAAAGATTGGCGCCCCCGAAATGAGGAAAGCTGACCACCCGGTTGAGATCCATGGAGTACATCAGGATTTCCCAGCCCGATTTGGTTAGCGAACTGAAGGCGAGGCGTGAGCCGTCAGGGGAGATGCGCGGCGATAGCGAAATAGAGGCTTGATGGGTCAACTGGCGCTGGTTGGAACCGTCATAATCCATGACCCAGATTTCTTTGTGGCCGGAGCGGTCACTGACGAAATAAATTTTGCTTTCCGCTATACCCTGAATTCCGCCGCCAAGGCGAAAGATGATTTCGTCCGCGAATTTATGCGCGATCAGGCGCGCAGCATCGGCGGTGGGCACGTCGCTGTACTGCTTGCCAAGGACCAGTGGCGATGCGGTGTTCTTGACGTCGTAGAGCCAGCCCAGGACGGTGAGTTTGCCATTGGCCACGCCTGCATTGCCGAAGGCCAACATGGCGGCATTGGGAGGCGGTGAATTCCAGATTCCGAAGGTGACTTCCGTCGGCTGGCCGGGAATTTGCAGGGGATAGAAACTTTTTGAGACCAGTTCGACGATGCCGGAATTGTCCAGGTCGTTCCAAAGAGTGTCGTTGAAAGTCTTGAGCAGCGCGGCGTTTTGGGGATCGCTGCTGGAAGGCTTGAAATCGGGGACGGCGAGGCGAACTTTCTCTACGCCCAGGCCGGAGCCGGTGCGGACCCAGTCCTGAGCGGACAGGGCCGTTGTCATCAACAGCAGTGTAAGCAGTATTAGCGCACGGCCTGTGCCGTTTGCAAGCGGAGATTGTATGAAGCTGTCGTCCATCCGTTTGGAACGTTTACGCGGAAAAGATACAGCGTACGACAATATCGTATACCGATACTTTAATATTGGCAAGGATAAGTCCACCATTCAGCATCAAATTTGGAACACGAAAGTTCAATATTGATTGTGTCGAATTTCACTTCCATTTTTCATGGATGCGATTTTGGTTGCATGAGGTAATGAAAAATTATCTTTTGTAATCAAACCAGTACTCCACGGAGAGTTTGTTACCGCTGTAATCCGGCGGTAGAGGGCCGAAGGTGTCGATGCGCTGCAGGGCACGGACGGCGGAGATATCCAGCGACGGTACGCCGCTAGATTGTTCGACCTGAACGTTGAAAGGATGGCCGTCGCGGGCGATGTCGAAAGTGATGTAGACACGCTGCGCCCCCGTGATCCGGGGATCGACCTCGTACTTCAACCAGTTTTCTGAAACCTTTCGCTGAATCACCTGCACGTACCAGCCGTAGCGTGTGCCGAAATCTCCTCCGCCGCCGTTGACTTCGAATCCACCCTTGGCGCCGCCCGCGGCAAAATTCCCGTAGGGGCCGCTAACCGGGCCACCTTCCCCGAATGCCGCCTGGTTAGTCTGTTCAGGCTCAGGTTTCGGCTTGTTATTGGTTGAAGTGATCTGCTTTTTTTTAGGCTTGGCGTTCTTGCCTTGAATTTCGATGGCGTCGGGCTCTTTTTCTTCTTCCTTTGGCTTCGATTGCGTCACGCCCTTGGACTCGTTAGCTAAAACGTTTTGCGTCTGGGTAGGTGAGGAGGGCAGGGGAACCGAACTGACGAGGGTTACTCCCATGGCTTCGCCACCGCCGCCACTGCCCCATTCGCTGCCGCTCGCGCCGCTGAAGAACATTGCATAGAGGATAATCAGCGCGGTTACCGCAACGTGAAAGCCGGCGGACCAGCCAAGTGCGCGCGGCCAACTATCATGCTCGAAAAAAATCTCAGCGTTTGACATTTTGTTCCAGCGGCTGAGTCACGATGCTGACGTTGGTGATACCCGATTGCTTGACCGCGTCCATAACCGTGGCGAATGCGCCGAAGGGGACATTCTCGTCGGCACGAATAAAGATGGATTGTCCGCGCGGGTCGCGAATTTTCTCGTGCAACACCGTGGGAATCTGATTGATGTTGATGGCATCGTTGCCGAGAAAGACTCTCTGGTCTTTATTGATGGTAATGACTAGGCGCTCTTGCGTAATTTCCTTGACGGTGCGCGTCTTTGGAACGCTGACTTCGATGCCCGACTGCAGGATGGGCGCGGTCACCATAAAAATGATGAGCAGAACGAGAACAACGTCGACCAGCGGTGTGATGTTGATATCGGCGAGCGCGGATTGCGTGCGGCCATCGTTGGCAGTAAAAGCCATCAGCGCCTCACTTCATCGAGTTGCGGCTGCAGGCTTTCGATGGCGTTAAGCACTTCGAGCGAAAAGTCGTCGCCGCGGGCGGCGAAGGTGCGAATGGAACTGCCGATGAGGTTATAGGCGATGACGGCGGGGATGGCGGCGGCGAGTCCGGCCGCCGTGGTGATGAGGGCCTCAGAGATACCTGGCGCGACCGCACGTAGGGTTGCGCCACCGGCGGTGCCCAGGCCGTGGAAGGCGTCAATGATGCCCCAGACGGTGCCAAAGAGTCCGATGAAAGGAGTGACGGCGGCAGTGATAGCCAACCACGGCATGTTGCGCTCGAGCCGCGTGATTTCTTCCGAAGCCCCGATCTGCATGCCGCGCTGTACAGCAGTGAGGCTGCGAGGATACGGATTTGCGCTGAGCTGACGCTTGTACTCCTGATATCCGCCTTCGAATACGCCGACCAGCGGGCTGGGACGAAACTGGTCGGAAACAGCGGCAAGATCCTGCAGGCGCTGGGCCTTGCGGAAGGCGCGCAGGAATCGTCCACTCTGAATGCGGGCGCGGCGGAGCAGGCTCCACTTGGTCAGAATGATGGCCCAGGATACCAAGCTGAAGGCCAGCAAAGTAACGAGGACGAATTTTGCGACCGGCCCGGTGCTGGCCACAAGGTCAAGAATTTCGCCGCTGACGAAAAATGCAGAATATGAAAAAGGTGGCATGAGGATTTGGGAAAACGCCCTTGGGCCGATTATAGATGATTGCCGCGCGGATTCTGGCTGGGTGCATCTGAAGGATAAACCTTACTGACTGGGCAAGTGCGCATTCAAAACGTTCATGAAATGAAGCGGGATTATGAGCGGCTTCCGCCGGAGCATTTATAATTCGTGCGCAATGCCCCTCGCCGCTGGCACGAGGTTTGGTCCTTACGAGATCCAGTCTCAACTGGGAGCCGGCGGTATGGGCGAGGTGTATCGCGCCCGCGACACTCGCCTTGACCGGACTGTAGCTATTAAGGTTCTGGCTGCCCACCTTTCTTCTTCGCCTGAACTGAAGCAGCGCATGGAGCGCGAGGCACGGGCCATTTCTTCTCTCAACCATCCGAATATTTGCCATCTGTATGACATCGGCTCGCAGGAGGGAGCCGATTTCCTGGTGATGGAGTTTCTCGAGGGAGAAACTCTGGCTGAGCGGTTGCGCAAAGGCGCGATGCCGGTGAGTGAAGTATTGAAGATCGGGAAGGCCATTTCTGAGGCGCTGTTCTTGGCGCACCAGCACGGAATTATCCACCGCGACTTGAAGCCGGGAAACATCATGCTGACCAAGGCTGGGGCCAAGTTGATGGATTTTGGCCTGGCGAAGTCGGCGGCTGGAGCTTCTGCTGCGCAATCTGGCGCGCCGCTACTTTCGGCAGTGAAAACCATGACGGACGTCAGCCCGCTCTCACCGCTTACGACGGCGGGGACAGTGATTGGGACGATCCAGTACATGGCGCCGGAGCAACTCGAGGGCAAAGAGGCCGATGCCAGGTCGGACATGTTCGCGTTGGGCGCGGTTTTGTATGAAATGCTGACTGGCACGAGGCCGTTTCAGGGTAAGAGCCAGTTGAGCGTTGCCAGCGCGATTCTCGAACAGAATCCTCTGCCGATTTCCGCCGTTCAGCCGCTGGCTCCCGCTTCTTTGGAATATGTGGTTCGCACCTGCCTGGCGAAGAATCCTGACGAGCGGTTTCAGAGCGCGCACGATGTTGCGCTGCAATTGAGTTGGATCGCGGAGAACGGGATTGCGGTCGCGGGGCCGAGGCAAACGAAACGCGAGAAGCGCGAACGCTGGGCGTGGTCGCTGACGGCGGCGCTGGCGGTTGCTCTGGTGGCGATTGGATTTTTGTGGCTAAGTTCGAGAACCACGAAGAAGACATCTTACTTCGCCGCGCCGCTTTCGTTCGAGGCTCAAGACGTGGCGATATCGCCGAATGGCCACAGTGTTGCGATTGTCGGCCATCCAGAATCCGAGCGAAGCAATCTGCTGTGGATTTATGAACCGGGCGCAGAGGAGGCAAGCCGCATACCGAACAGCGAGGGAGCGAATTTTCCCTTCTGGTCTGCCGATGGCCGGTCGCTGGGATTCTTCGCCGACGGAAAACTCAAGAGGCTTGATCTCGCGGGCGGTCCGGTGCAAACGCTGTGCGACGCGCCT
>Ga0070735_10002232_pt1 | contig 17750 bp, 13 predicted proteins | sample Coa_R1_FD_66443 | JGI IMG/M metagenome (GOLD analysis project Ga0070735, IMG submission 66443) | Surface soil microbial communities from Centralia Pennsylvania, which are recovering from an underground coalmine fire - Coalmine... | ecosystem: Environmental > Terrestrial > Soil > Unclassified ... | reverse complement strand
GGTGCTGGCCCGGCTGGCCCGGGCCGAGCGGGTCGCGGTGCTGCTCTCGGCGCACGACATGAACCCGCTGATGCCGGTCATGGACCGGATCGTGTACGTGGCCGCGGGCCGGGTCGCGGTGGGCGACACCGAAGAAGTGGTCCGGCCCGAGGTCCTGTCCCGGCTGTACGGCCAGCACGTCGACGTGATCCGGGTGCACGGCCGGATCCTGGTCGTGGCCGCCCCCGAGGGCGTCGACGAGGCCGAGGCGGCCGCCGAGGACGCGGGGGTCATCCGCTGATGCACTACGTCTTCGAGCCCGGCTTCTTCGCCAGCGGCCCGGTCCGCGTGGCCCTGGCCCTCGGCACGGTGATCGCGATCACCTCGGCCGTGACGGGCGTGTTCACCGTCACCCGCGGCCAGTCGTTCGCCGGCCACTCGCTGGCTGACATCGCCACCACCGGCGGCTCCGGCGCATTCCTGATCGGCGTCAACCAGTTCTGGGGCTACCTGGCCTTCGGCGCGGGCGCCGCCGCGTTCATGGAGATGACCGGCATCCAGCGCCGCCGCGGCCGGGACGTGGCCACCGGCGTGGTGCTCGGCGCCGCCCTGGGCCTGGCCGCGCTGTTCCTGTACCTGGGCACGCAGTACAGCACCACCACCGGCGCGTCGTTCAGCATCTTGTTCGGCTCGATCTTCGTCATCACCTCGTCGACCGTCCCGGCCCTGGTCGCCTCCGCGCTGCTCGCGCTGGGCACGGTGGTGGCGCTGGCCCGGGTGCTGCTGCTCACCTCGCTGAGCCCGGACATCGCCGCGGCCCGCGGCGTGCCGGTCCGCGCGGTCGGCGCGGCCTACCTGATGGCGCTGGCCGTCTCGGTGGCGCTGTCCGCGGTGATCATCGGCGCGGTGCTCAGCACCGCGCTGCTCATCGGGCCCGCCGCCACCGCGCTGCGGCTGGCCCGCAGCCCGGTCAAGGCCGTGCTCACCGCGGCCGGGATCGGCGTGCTGGCCATCTGGCTGGGCATCGTGCTGGCCTACGACAGCTTCTACTGGCCGCCCGCCGGGCGCGGCTGGCCGGTCAGCTTCTTCGTGGTCACCCTTATCGTGGCCGGCTACCTGGCCGCCAGCCTGCGCCGGAGCGATCGCCGCACCGGCGAGAGCCACGAGAGCATCGACGCGGAGCAGGCATGTTCACCGGCGTGATGGCCAACACCTGGCTCGCCGCCACCGCGGTCGCGGTCATCGCCGGGGTGACCGGCTTCTTCGCGGTGCTGCGCGGGTCGACGTTCGCGGCGCACGCGATCCCCAACGGCGCGTTCGCCGGGGCCGCCGGGGCCAGCCTGCTGGGGCTGAACCCGTTCGCCGGCCTGGCCGCGTTCTCGGTGGCGGGCGCGCTCGGCATCGCCGGGCTCGGCCGCCGCTCCCGGCCCGACGTGGCCACCGCGCTGACCTTCGTGATGATGCTCGGCATCGGCGCGCTGTTCGTGAGCTGGAGCAACCAGTACGCGCAGGAGGCCTACTCGCTGCTGTTCGGCGAGGTGTTCGGGGTCAGCACCGCCGAGGTGCTGCCCATCCTCGGCTTCGGCCTGGTCAGCCTGATCGCCATCGCGGCCATGTTCCGGCCGCTCATGCTGTCCTCCGCGCTGCCCGAGGTCGCCGCCGCCCGCGGCCTGCGCACCGGCCGCCTCGACCTGGCGTTCCTGCTCGTCATGGCCCTGGCCACCAGCATGACCGTGCCGGTGGTGGGCGCGCTGCTGATGTTCAGCCTGATGATCGGCCCGGCGGCCGCGGCCCGCTCGCTGACCGCCCGGCCGGTGCTGGCCATGACCTTGTCCGTGGCCATCGCGCTGGTCACGGTGTGGACCGGCATCGCCGCCTCCTACCAGTCCAACTGGCCGCTCGGCTTCTTCGTCGGCGTCATCGGCGCTGGTTTCTATCTAGCCGGCCGTGGCTACGCGGCCATCCGCCGGCACGTAGCGTGGAACCGTGAACCGGCTGAAGGATTCGACGAGCCCGTATCTGCTGCAGCACGCGGATAACCCGGTCGACTGGTGGCCCTGGTGCGACCAGGCCTTCGCGGAGGCGGCCCGGCGCGACGTCCCGGTCCTGCTCTCGGTCGGCTACGCCGCCTGCCACTGGTGCCACGTGATGGCCCACGAGTCCTTCGAGGATCCCGGGACCGCCAAACTCCTCAACGAGCACGCGGTCGCGATCAAGGTGGACCGGGAGGAACGCCCCGACGTCGACTCGGTGTACATGACCGCCACCCAGGCCATGACCGGCCAGGGCGGCTGGCCGATGACCGTGTTCATGACCCCGGACAAGGAGCCGTTCTGGGCCGGCACCTACCTGCCCCGCGACCGGTTCCAGCAGCTGATCCTGGGCGTCGCGCAGGCCTGGGACGGCCAGCGTGACGGCGTGACCGGCCAGGCCCGGCAGGTGGCCACCGCGCTGGCCGAGAACGCCGCCGCCGTCAGCCGCGCCCTGCGCGGCACGCCGGGCGCCGGCGAGGGCGGCGAGCGCTTCCGCGAGGTCACGCGGGCCTCCGCCGCCGCCCTGCAGCGCGACTACGACGCGGCGCACGGCGGCTTCGGCCGCGCGCCCAAGTTCCCGCCGTCCATGGTGCTCGAGTTCCTGCTCCGCCACCACCGCCGGACGGACGATGCCGCCGCGCTGGCGCTGGCCGAGGGCACGTGCGAGGCCATGGCCCGCGGCGGCATGTACGACCAGCTGCTCGGCGGCTTCGCCCGCTACTCCACGGACAACGCCTGGGTGGTGCCGCACTTCGAGAAGATGCTCTACGACAACGCGCTGCTGGCCCGGGTCTACCTGAACCTGTGGCGCGCCACCGGCTCGGACCTGGCCCGCCGGGTGGCCCTGGAGACGTGCACCTGGATGGTGCGGGACATGCGCACCGCCGACGGCGGCCTGGCCGCCTCGCTGGACGCCGACACCGAGGGTGAGGAGGGCAGGTTCTACGTCTGGCGCCCGGCCGAGCTCACCGCCGTCCTCGGCGCCGCCGACGCCGGATTCGCCGCCGACGCCTTCGGCGTCACCGAGGCCGGCACCTTCGAGCGCGGCGCCTCGGTCCTGCAGCGCCGCGCGGAGCCCGATGACCAGGAGCGCTTCGCCCGGATCCGGGGGCAGCTGCTCCTCGCCCGCGAGCAGCGCGTGCACCCCGGCCAGGACGACAAGGTGGTCGCCGCGTGGAACGGCCTGGCCATCTCCGCCCTGGCCGAATGCTCGCTGGCCCTCGACCAGCCGCATCTGCTGCAGGCCGCGCGGACCGCCGCCACCCTCCTGGCCGAGGTGCACCTCAAGGGGACCAAGCTGATGCGCACCTCGCGCGGCGGCTACGCCGGGGACACCGACGGCGCGCTCGAGGACTACGCCTGCGTGGCCGAGTCGTTCCTCGTGCTGTCCGGGATCACCGGCGAGGCCGGGTGGCTGCCGCTGGCCGGCCGCCTGCTCGATACGGCCCTCGGCGCGTTCGGCGACGGCGCTGGCGGGTTCTACGACACCGCCGCCGACGGTGAGTCGCTGATCTTCCGCCCGTCCGACGCGGCCGACAACGCCACCCCGTCCGGGACCTTCGCCATGGCTGGCGCGCTGCTCAGCCACGCCGCGCTGACCGGCTCGGCCCGGCACCGCGAGGCCGCCGAGGCGGCGCTCGGCGTGCTGCCCGCGATCGCGGCCCGCTACCCGCGCGCGGCCGGGGCCGGCCTGTCGGTGGCCGAGGCCTGGCTGGCCGGGCCGGCCGAGATCGCGGTGGTCGGCTACGAGGACGACGAACGGACCCGCCTGCTGCACCAGGCCGCGCTGCTCGCCGCCCCGCCCGGCGCGGTCCTGGCCCTGGGCGACGGCGCGCTGGAGACCGGCCCGCTGCTGGCCGGGCGGCGCCAGGTCGACGGCGCCCCGGCCGCCTACGTGTGCCGCAACTTCACCTGCCGCGCCCCGGTCACCACCCCCGCCGAGCTCGAGGCGCTGCTCGCCGATGCCTATGCGTAACCCCAGGCGCCTGATCCCGCTCCTGGTCGCGGTGCTGGTGCTCGCCGGCACCGCGGTCGGGGTGCTGCTGGCCACCGCGGGCCCGCATCCGTCCGGACCCGTCGGCTCGGCCGGAACCGCCGGGACGGCGAGCCCGGGCGGGCCGGCACTGAGCACCCGACCCCCGGTCCCGGCCAGCAGCGCCGCGGCCGGCAGCGCAGCGGTGGTCCCGCTGCTCGGCTCGGGCGCCGACGCCAACCGGGCGGTACCCGCGGTGTCGGCCACTCCCGCCGGATCCGCGTCCGGGCCGGCCAAGGTCGCGCCGCTGACCGGCCTGCGCCAGGCCGGCCTGCTGGTCGTCGCGCCGTTCTCGCTGCCCCGCCAGGTTCTGGCGGCGGTGTCCGGGCTGCCCGGGGTGGCCAGCGCCGACCCGATCGAGGCGGCCAGGATCACGATCAACGGCGCGCAGGAGGCGGTGCTCGGGGTCGATCCCTCGACGTTCCGCGGCTACGCGTCCGGGCCGGTCGCTGCCTCCGACCCGCTCTGGCAGGGCGTGGCCGACGGCGGCGTGGCCGTGTCCTACACCATGGGCACGCTGGACCGGCTGGCGCTCGGCCGCACGGTCACCGTGACCGGCCGGCAGGCCGAACGGCTCCCGGTGGTGGCGTTCGGCACGGTGGGCATCGGCGGAGTCGACGCCGTGGTCTCGCACTCGGTGGCCCGCTCGCTGGGCATGCCGGCCGCCAACGCCATCGTGGTCGGCGCGCCGCCCGCCAGCGTGACCGCGCTGACCGCCCGGATCAAGGCCGTCCTGCCCCGCGGCGCGGCCGTCGAGCCGCTGGTTACCCCGGCCGCCCAGGCCCAGGCCGGGGCGCCCCCGGCCGAGGCGGCCGGCAGCGGCGGCCTGAACACGACGCAGCTGACCACCGCGCTGCGGGCCGCGGAGAGCCGGCAGGGCCTGCCCTGCGTGTGGGGTGCCGACGGACCGGGGTCGTTCGACTGCTCCGGCCTGGTCGAGTGGTCCTTCGCCCAGGCCGGCGTGGCCATGCCCCGGGTCGCCGCGAACCAGGCCCGGACCGGGCCCGCGGTCCCCGTCACCGGGCTCCAGCCGGGCGACCTGCTCTTCTATCACACCGACCCGACCGCTCCCGGTTACATCTCGCACGTGGCCATCTACCTCGGCAACGGGTGGATGATCCAGGCCCCGCAGCCGGGCCTGCGGGTCCAGGTGGTGCCGGTCAACTTCGGCTCTCAGTTCGCGGGCGCCATCAGGGTCTCGCCGCGGATCGCCGCCGCGGTCGCGGGCGGGCTGGCCTGACCGGTCCGACCCTGATCGGTCCGACCTTGAGCGCGCAGCTCGTGCCGGGTGATGCTGCGCAGGTGCACCTCGTCCGGCCCGTCCACGATGCGCAGCTGGCGGGCCATTGCGTAGAACAACGCCAGCGGCGTGTCGGGGGACAGCCCGGCCGCGCCGAACACCTGGATGGCGCGGTCGATGACCCGCGCCGCGGTCCGCGCCGCGACCACCTTGATCCCGGCGATCTCGGTCCGGGCCGCGCGGTTGCCCGCCGTGTCCATCCGCCACGCCGCGCGCAGCACCAGCAGCCGGGCCTGGTCGATCTCCAGGCGTGACTCCGCGATCCAGGTGCCGACCGGGTCCTGCTCGGCCAGCGGCCGTCCGAACGGCGCCCGCTCGGACGCCCGCCGGACCATCAGCGACAGCGCCCGCTCGGCCATGCCGAGCGCGCGCATGCAGTGGTGCACGCGTCCCGGGCCGAGCCGGGCCTGGGCCATGGCGAACCCGCCGCCCGGCGCCCCGAGCAGGTTCGCGGCCGGCACCCGCACACCGTCGAAGCGGACCTCGCCGTGCCCGTGCTGCTCGCTGTAGCCGAACGTGGGCAGGTCTCGCACGACCTCCACCCCGGGCGTGTCCAGCGGCACGAGCACCAGGCTCTGCCGCTCGTGCCGAGCGGCATCCGGGTCGCTGACCCCGACCACGATGGCCAGCGCGCAGCGCGGGTCGGCGGTCCCGGTGCTCCACCACTTGCGCCCGCTGACCACCAGGTCGCCGCCGTCGCGGCGGATGGTGGTGGCCAGCCCCGTCGGGTCGCTGGACGCGACGTCCGGCTCGGTCATGCAGAAGCACGACCGGATCTGCGCGTCGAGCAGCGGCACCAGCCAGCGCTGCTGCTGCTCGGGCGTGCCGTACTCGGCCAGCAGCTCCATGTTGCCGGTGTCCGGGGCCGAGCAGTTCATCGCCTCCGGCGCGATCACCGGGCTGCGCCCGGAGATCTCGGCCAGCGGCGCGTATTCCACGTTGGTCAGGCCCGCACCCCACCGCTCGTCGCGCAGGAACAGGTTCCACAGCCCCCGGGCCCGCGCCTCGCGCTGCAGGTCCGCGACCACCGGCGGCAGCCGACGCGGGTCGCCGTCCCGCCGCTGCCGCGCGTACACCTCCTCGGCCGGGTAGACGAACTCCCGCATGAAGTCCAGCAGCCGCTCGGTCAGCTCCAGGCTTCGCCTGGTCGGGCTAAGGTCCATCGTCACTCCTTCGTGGTAATCCGCGGTGCTCCCAGACGCAGGGCGTTGACCCACAGCCGGGTCAGCGTGGCGGCCAGCGGCTCGAGGGCGGCCGGCGGGTCGCCCAGCACGAAGGCCGCGTAGGCGCTGCGGCTGACCATGGTCGACAGGGCCAGCGAGGTCAGCTCGGGGTCAAGCTCCGGATCGGCCAGCCCGGCCCGCTGCAGCCGCCGCACGGCCCGCGCGTTCCGCTCCAGGAACGCGGCGCTGCGCCGTCGCCGCAGCTCCCGGAACGCCTCGTCCACCGTCGCCACCTGCTCGAGCAGCGCCATCAGCCGCGCGTTGCGCCGGTAAGCCTCCAGGTAGGCCAGGTTGGCCGCCTCGATCACCGCCACCGGGTCCGCCCCCGCCGCGGGCAGCGCCGGACCCGGGTGCAGCATCTCCTCCTCGACCTCGGCCATCACCGCGGCGAAGACGGCCTGCTTGGAGTCGAAGTGCGAGTAGAACGACCCGTGCGCCACCCCGGCCTCGTCGGCGATGTCGGTGATCCGGGCCGCCACGTAACCGTCCCGCTCGAACACCCGCCGCGCCGCCCCCACCAGCGCCGCCCGGTTCCTGACCGCATCAACCCGCACCCCTGGCCTCCTCACCCGGCCCTCCGCGCTCCGCCCCGGCCCTCCGCGCTCCGTCCATACTAACTTGAAGTTGACGTCAACTTCAAGTTAGATCTACCGTGATCTTCGTGCCCAACTCCGCGGACATCCTCGAGGTCAGCGGCGGCCCACGTGGTTGACCCGATGCTCAGACCGTGATGACGACCTTGCCCGGGACGTGGCCTTCTTCCTGGTAGCGGACGGCCGCCGGCAGGTCCGCGAACGGATACGTCCGGTCGATCACCGGGGTGACCTTCTGCTCCTCGATGAGCGCGGCGAGCTTGCTCAGGTTCTGCGCCTTCTGCCGGCACTCCACCGTGTCGGTGAGGGCCACCCGGCGGCCGGCCAGCGGTGCGAGCGCGAGCGAGCCGAACACGTGCCCGGCGGGCTGGAGCCAGCGTCCGGCCGGGCCGCCGACCAGGACGAGGGTCCCTCCGGCGGCCAGCACCCGCCGGCAGGCCGTGACCGGACGCCGGCCGGAGATGTCCAGGATCAGGTCGTAGCGCTGCCCGCTGCGGGTGAAGTCCGCCGTCTGGTAGTCGATGACGTCCTCGGCGCCGAGCGACCGGACCAGGTCCGCGTGCGGTGCGCTGCAGACCGCGCCCACCGATGCGCCGAGGGCCCGGGCGATCTGCACGGCGAACGTGCCGACGCCGCCCGAGGCCCCGTTGACCAGGACCTTGTGGCCGGGCCGGAGTCGGCCCTGGTCGCGCAGGCCGAGCAGGGCGGTCACGGCCGCCATCGGTACCGCGGCGGCCTGCTCGTAAGTCAGGTTCCGTGGCTTGCGGGCCAGCAGGTCTTCCGGGACCGTGACGTACTCGGCGAATCCGCCCCCGGGCAGCAACGCGAACACCTCGTCGCCAGGCCCGAATCGCGTCACGTCCCGGCCGACCGCCTCGACCTGACCCGCCATGTCGCAGCCCAGGATCGGGACCCCGGGGGCGCGCAGGCCCAGGCCGCCGGGAATCAGCCGCGCGATGTACGGCTCGCCCCGCAGCAGATGCCAGTCGTACGGATTGACCGAGGTGGCCCGGACCCGGACGAGCACCTCACCGGCCGCGGGCACCGGCTGGTCCGCGTCGGTGAGCGCCAGTTGCTCGGGTGAACCGTAGGAACGCAGGACAAACGCCTTCACCATGTTCTCCTCAGGATACGTTCCGTAGCCTTACGTTGTAAGTCTTACAACGTAAGATAGCCATACGGCGTAAGGTAGTCAACGGGCCAGGCCGATCCTGTGCACACCGACGCGAGAAAGGCCGACGCAGGTGACCGCCCAGGCCGAGCCGGCCCCCGGCTCCCGGATCCCGCCCAGCCGCGTCCCGCCGGGCCGCGTCCCGCCGGGCAGCGTCCCGCCGGGCCGGGTCCCGCTGAGCAGAGCCCGGGTGCTGCGGGCCGCGGTCACGGTGGCCGACGAGGACGGCCTGCAGGCCGTCACGATGAGACGCCTCGCGGACGAACTCGGGGCCGAGGCGATGTCGTTGTACTACCACGTGGCCAGGAAGGACGACGTCCTCGACGGGATCGTCGATGTCATCGCGGCCGAGATCAACGAGGCCGTCGAGCAGGCCGGCGTTCCCGCCGCGGACTGGAAGCCGGTCATGCGCCAGCGGATCCTGGCCGCCCGCCGGGTGCTGCTGCGGCATCCCTGGGCGCCCGGCCTGTTCGAGACCCGGGGCGGCGCGAGCCCCGCGGTCCTGCGGTACTACGACAACCTGGTCGGGCTCATGCGCTCCGGCGGGTTCTCCAACGACCTGGCCCACCACGCGCTGCACGCCCTGGGCAGCCGCGCGATCGGCTTCAGCCAGGAACTGTTCGATCCCGGCGGCGGAGCCGGCAGCGCCGGAGGCGGCCCGCCGCCCGAAGACCTGGCCGCCCAGTTCCCCCACCTGGCCGGCCTGATGGCCGAGATCGCCCACGACGACCCGGACTCCACCCTGGGCTGGTGCGACGACCAGGCCGAGTTCGAATTCGGCCTCGACCTGCTCCTGGACGGCCTGGACCGGCTGCGCCGGGAGCATTTCGAATAATCCGAGTTCGCGGGGCGCCGAGCGCCTAGGCCGAGGGGACTTCCGCACCGCCATGGACACGTCTCCGGACACTCCCGCCCCGCCTGCCTCTGTGGTCTTCATCTGACCCGGGGCTGCGCTGAGCGGCCAACTACGTCGTTGCCGCAACGACGCACACCGGACTACGACGTTGCCACAACGACGTAGTTGCCGTCACCCGGCATCCCCCTTCCGGGCAGGCTCCCTCTAGAAGAGCCCGTGCCGATGGGCCATCGTGCCCGCTCTACTCGTCCGGCTGTCACGGCGGTAACGCGATGGGCTCGGAGGATGCTTTCGGATCTGGGGCCCGACCCCGTAGAACCGTCTTGTCTGAATCCTCAACCGTTCGGCCAGCCCGCCGCGTCGCCTGGTGATCGTGCCGGCTAGGCCGGCCTCGGCACCGGCCGTCGGCTGACTCCCGAGGGCCGCGGTGAGCATTGTCCCGGGAGACCGGGACGGCATTGCCTCGCGGTGCCCGCCAGTCCCGGGAATCCGCATGAGATCTCGCCGCTGACGCGGATCGTGCCATGTGAACGCGGCGTTCTACCGGGAAGAGCCATCACAACGCCACGTTCACCGGTTCGGCGGACCGCAGGCGACGGTACTGGCGGGGCTGGTGTGTGACAGGTGACTGCGGCCACAATGCCGGGCGAGAGGGGGCGGCACCCCGAGTCCAGAGCGGGCTTGTGCTGTACGCACCCGATGCGAGAACACCCGATCCGGGCATGGGAAAGGCAACCCACCCGGTAGACAGGGGACGGTGTCACATTCGGGTCGATCAGGCAGTCGGTCAGGGCTGGACCGTCGCCTCAACGGTCGACCTGAGACCCCTCGCGCTTGGCAAAGACTCTAGGCCCCACGAAGGACACCTGGACCGGAGTTCGCGCCGCCCGATGTGCGTCTTGGTCGAACCATCCCTTACGTGTACAACGGCCCATCGACCCGAGAACGCCACGCTCTGCAGGCCAGAGAAGCCCTGAATCCGGCAAAGCCGGGCACGGCGGGTCACCGAACCACATCACCGATCCCGGACCCGCCGCATGCGCACATCAGATGGGACGCTTACGGCGCGGCACTGGCACCGGGCCCGCCACGTAACCGCGCTGGTTGACGGCGATACCACGCCCCGTAATCATCATTACATGACTACACGGCACGATCCCGGCCCCGCGGACGCCGATGCGGACGCGGCCGGGATCGGCAGCGCCGAGAAGCCCGCCAGGGACGCGACCCCTACCGCAAACGCAAACACGAGCCCGACCGCGACCGCAAACCCGACCCCGACCGCGACCCCAAACCCGACCCCGACCGCGACCGCGGACGCGGATGCGGACGCGGCCGCCGAGCGCGGGGCCGGCGCCGCGGCCAAGGTCCGCGCGTGGCTGACCGACCGGATCCCGGCCGGCTGGTTCGAAGCCCCGCCCGACATCCAGGTCGACCGCGAAGAGATCACCATCATGGGGACGCTGCCCGACCCGGCGGCGGGGGACTCCGGCGCCGAGCGGGCCGCCGCGGCGGGGGACTCCGGCGCCGAGCGGGCCGCCGCGGCGCAGGACCGGATCCGCCGGTTCCGCGAGGAGACCCGGGGCCGGCGGATCGAGATCGCGCGCGAGGCCGAGCACCGCTTCCGCCGCAAGGTGTCGTGGGGTGTGGTCTGCGGCCCGGTGACTGAGACGTTCACCACACTGTCGGTCCCGGTCATGACCCGGCTCCGCCAGTCCGAACGCCGCGTCCTGGACACCCTGGTCGACGCGGGCGTGGCCCGCAGCCGCAGCGACGCCCTGGCCTGGTGCGTCCGGCTTACCGGCGAGAACGCCGACGAATGGCTGTCCCGGCTGCGCGCGGCCCTCCGGCACGTCGAAGAGGTCCGGGACCAGGGCCCGTAAAAGCTTTCCGCTGGTCAGGCCGTCAGGAACCATAGTCATGGCGCGGAGCGTTCCATTCGTTGGATACCGTCAGTGCTAGATCATCCCGGTGACGAGGAAGGCCGCGGCATGAGAATTCGTGATCTCGTCTACCGGATGTACGAGCGCAGGCTGCAGGCGTCCCTGTCGCCCGAGGCGATCCCGCGGCACGTCGGCGTGATGTGCGACGGGAACCGGCGGTGGGCCAAGTCGGCCGGGTTCCGTGACGTCAGCAACGGGCACCTCAAGGGCGCGGACAAGATCTTCGAGCTGCTCGACTGGTGCCGGGAGACCGGGGTCGAGGTGGTCACCTTGTGGCTGCTGTCCACCGACAACCTGACCCGGCCGCCCGCCGAGCTGGTCCCGCTGCTGAAGATCATCGAGGACACCGTGCAGGGGCTGGTCGCCGAGCAGTGGCACGTGAACCCGGTCGGCGCGCTCGACCTGCTGCCCGGCGAGACGGTGCGGGTGCTCAAGGACGCCGAGGACGCCACCGCCGGCCACCCGGGCCTGCTGGTCAACGTGGCCGTGGGCTACGGCGGCCGGCGCGAGATCGCCGACGCGGTGCGCTCCCTGCTCCAGGACCACGCCACCCGGGGCACCACGATCGAGGAGCTGGCCGAAGTCCTCGACGTCGAGCACATCGCCGAGCACCTGTACACGGCCGGCCAGCCCGACCCGGACCTGGTCATCCGGACCTCGGGCGAGCAGCGCCTGGGCGGTTTCCTGCTCTGGCAGAGCACCCACTCGGAGTTCTACTTCTGCGACGCCTACTGGCCCGCCTTCCGCAAGGTCGACTTCCTCCGCGCGCTGCGCTCGTACGCGGCGCGCAACCGCCGGTTCGGCGCGTGAGGTGCCTGGACCCGCGTTATCCCTGGTTAAACCGCAGGAAACGCGTTAGTAACCTCGCGGTGCTTTTGCCGGAACGCCTTCGCGGGTACCGTCATTTACAAGGTGGACGGCACCCGCCGTCCGCCGGGAGGGCCCTCGAATCTCCAGGCTTCGCGCTTTGCGCGCAGGCAAGGTGACAGAAGGGCCGGCGTGGCCCTTCGAGGGCCAGTCCCGGCCCGTCCGACACGTCTGTGTCCTGTCCGGCGCCCGGCTCCCGGCCTGGCGTCCAGGGAGTCTGCGTGGTCAAATCCAGTGGTCGCCGTACGTACGTACTCGACACCAGCGTCCTGCTCGCCGATCCGGCCGCCATCACGCGTTTTGATGAGCACAAGGTAGTCCTGCCGGTCGTCGTCATCACCGAGCTGGAAGCCAAGCGTCACCATCCCGAACTGGGCTACTTCGCCCGCCAGGCCCTGCGCCACCTCGACGACCTGCGCGTCGAGCACGGCAGGCTGGACGCCGAGCTGCCGGTCGGCGAGCTCGGCGGCACGGTCCGGGTCGAGCTCAACCACTCCGACGCCTCGGTGCTCCCGGCCGGGTTCCGGCTCGGGGACAACGACTCGCGCATCTTGTCGGTGGCCTGCAGCCTGGCCGCCGAGGGCGAGGACGTCGTGCTGGTGAGCAAGGACCTGCCGCTGCGGGTCAAGGCCGCCTCGGTCGGCCTGGCCGCCCAGGAGTACCGGGCCGAGCTCCCGGTGGACTCCGGCTGGACGGGGATGCGGGAGCTGGAGGTTTCCAGCGGTGACATCGAGCAGCTGTACGACACCGGCACCTTGGACTACGAACCAGCCCGCGACCTGCCCTGCCACACCGGCCTGGTGCTGACCTCGGCCAACGGCCACGCCCTGGGGCGCGTGCGGCCCGACAAGTCCATCCAGCTGGTCCGCGGCGACCGGGAGGCGTTCGGCCTGCGCGGCCGCAGCGCCGAACAGCGCGTCGCCCTCGACCTGCTGCTCGACCAGGAGATCGGCATCGTCTCGCTCGGCGGCCGGGCCGGCACCGGCAAGTCCGCGCTGGCGCTGTGCGCCGGCCTGGAGGCGGTGATGGAGCGCAGGCAGCACCGCAAGGTCATCGTGTTCCGGCCGCTGTACGCGGTCGGCGGCCAGGAACTCGGCTACCTGCCGGGCTCGGAGGCGGACAAGATGGGCCCCTGGGCGCAGGCCGTCTACGACACGCTGAGCGCGGTCACCACCCAGGACGTCATCGACGAGGTGCTGGCCAGGGACATGTTCGAGGTGCTCCCGCTGACCCACATCCGCGGCCGGTCGCTGCACGACGCGTTCGTGATCGTGGACGAGGCGCAGTCCCTGGAGCGCGGCGTCCTGCTCACCGTGCTGTCCCGGATCGGCGCCGGGTCCCGGGTGGTGCTCACCCACGACATCGCCCAGCGCGACAACCTGCGGGTCGGCAGGCACGACGGGGTGATCGCGGTGATCGAGAAGCTCAAGGGCCACCCGCTGTTCGCCCACACCACCCTGGTCCGCTCCGAACGGTCCCAGATCGCCGCCCTGGTCACCGAGATGCTGGAGGACTCAGGGCTCCCATAGGGCCAACACGAGGCACGGGCTGCGGTATTTTCAACAGCGTCATGGAATACCCGCCCGTATCCGTCGTGATGCCGGTCAGGAACGAGGAACGGCACCTGGCCGAGTCCGTCCGGCACGTCCTGGCCCAGGACTACCCGGGCCCGCTCGAGCTGGTCCTCGCCGTCGGGCCCTCGGCCGACCGGACCGAGCAGATCGCCCGCGACCTGCACAACAGCGACCCGCGCATCACCGTGGTACCCAACCCGGGCGGGCGGATCCCGGCCGCGCTCAACGTCGCCCTGCGCGCCGCGCGGTACGACATCATCGCCCGGGTGGACGGGCACGCGCTGCTCCCGCCCGGCTACCTCAGCACCGCGGTCGCCGCGCTGGCCCAGACCGGCGCCGCCGACGTCGGCGGGGTCATGGCCGCCCGCGGCGTCACCGCGTTCCAGGAGGCCGTGGCGTGGGCGATGACCTCCAAGGCCGGGGTCGGGTCGGCCGCGTTCCACACCGGCGGCGGCGCCGGGCCCACGCTCAGCGTCTACCTCGGCGTGTACCGCCGGGCGGCCATCGAGCAGGCCGGCGGCTGGGACGAGCAGATGCAGCGGGCCGAGGACTGGGAGCTGAACTACCGCATCCGCGCCCGCGACGGCGTGATCTGGTTCATCCCCGGACTGCACGTCACCTACCGCCCCCGGAGCACCGTGCGGGCCCTGGCCGCGCAGTACTTCCACTACGGCCGCTGGCGCCGGGTCATCGTCCGCCGCCACCCGGAGACGGCCAGCTTCCGCTACCTGGCCCCGCCAGGCGTCGCCGCCCTGACCGGGGCGGGCCTGCTGGCGGGCCTGGCCGGCCTGGCCGGGTTCGCCGCCGGCGCCCCGGCCGCCGTCACCGCGCTGACCGCGGGCCTGGCCATCCCGCTCAGCTACCTGGCCGGCATCACCGCGGTCAGCGTCGCCCTCTCCCGCAACGAAACACCAAGAGTCCGCGCCCGGCTCCCGCTGGTCCTGGCGGTCATGCACCTGGGCTGGGGCGCCGGGTTCCTGACCAGCCCCCGCGGGCTGTACCGGGGGCCGGAAGCTGACACGCGTGTCCGTTCGGCCGCCAAGAAAGCGGAAGGAGCCACGGCGGTCAGGGGAGAATAAGGGTCATGGACTTCGACCTCCCCGCCCTGCTCGCGGCGCACCAGACCGACGGCTACGAGCTGTACGGCCGGTACCTGAACCCCCAGCATCCCAAGGTGCTGCACGCGATCGGCTTCGACAAGGTCTACACGCGGGCCGAGGGCGCGTACCTGTACGATGCCGACGGCCACCAGTACGCCGACTTCCTGGCCGGGTTCGGGGTGTTCGCCGCCGGGCGCAACCACCCGGTGATCCGCAAGGCGCTGCACGACGCGCTGGACGCCCAGCTGGCCGACTGGACCCAGTTCGACTGCAACCCGCTGCCCGGGCTGCTCGCGGAGAAGCTGCTGGCCAAGGCGCCCGGCCTGGACCGGGTTTTCTTCTGCAACAGCGGCACCGAGGCGGTCGAGTCCGCGCTGAAGTTCGCCCGCTACGCCACCGGCCGCGGCCGCGTCCTGTACTGCGTCCACGCCTTCCACGGGCTGACCACCGGCTCGCTGTCGGTCAACGGCGCGGACGAGTTCCGCCGCGGGTTCGCCCCGCTGCTGCCGGACACCGCCATCCCCCTCGGCGACCTGGACGCGCTCGCGGCCGAGCTGCGCAAGGGAGACGTGGCCGCGCTGATCATCGAGCCGATCCAGGGCCATGGCGTGCTCATGCCGCCCGACGGCTTCCTGACCGCGGCGGCCGCGCTGCTGCACGAGCACGGCGCGCTGCTCATCTGCGACGAGGTACAGAGCGGCTTCGGCCGGACCGGCACGTTCTTCGCCTACCAGCACGAGCAGGTCGTCCCCGACATCGTCACCGCGGCCAAGGCGCTGTCCGGCGGGTTCGTCCCGGTCGGCGCCATGCTGGCCAAGGGCCCGATCTTCGAGAAGGTCTACTCCTCGATGGACCGGGTCATGGTGCACAGCACCACGTTCAAGGCCGGCGTGCTGGCCATGACCGCCGGCCTGGCCACGCTGGCGGTGCTCGACGACGAGGGTCTCACCGAGAACGCCGCACGGACCGGTGCCGCGCTGACGGCGGCTCTGAAAAATTTGGCGGAACGGTACGACGTGCTTGCGGACGTCAGAGGCCGGGGGCTGATGATCGGCCTGGAGTTCGACAAGCCTTCGTCGCTGCGGGCCCGGACCAGCTGGAACATGCTGCAGAAGGCCCGGGTCGGGCTGTTCGCCCAGATGGTCGTCGTGGCCCTGTTCCAGCGGCACCGCGTCCTGACCCAGGTCTCCGGCGACCACATGGAGGTCATCAAGCTGATCCCGCCGCTGATGATCGGCGACACCGAGGTCAAGCTGTTCACCGAGGCGTTCGGCGAGGTCCTCGAGGACGCCAGCAAGGGCAGCGGCCTGATCTGGGAGTTCGGCCGCACCCTGATCAAGCAGGCCGCCCGCCGCTGAGTACTTTGGCGGCTGCGCCGCGGGCCCGGTCCGGTCAGGTCAGCTCGGCTTCGCACACCTCCTGCAGGTGCGGGACGCCGTCGCGGTCCGAGACGGTCCGGTCCCAGCGGATCTTGGCCCGGCGCCCGGAAAACTCCAGCTCCGCGAGCATGTTGTGGAACCAGGAGCCGCGGATGATCCGCCAGCGCAGGCGCGGCTTGCGCACCCCGGCCAGCCGGGCGATCCAGCCGCCGGCCAGTGCGCCGGCCCGGGAGGTGGTCAGCTGGTGCCCGCGCCGGAACTGGTCCGGCAGCACGTTGTGCAGGGGCGAGCACACCGCCTGGTGGACGGCGGTGGCGGCAGCGGTCCCGGGCGGGAAGTCCACCCGGGCCAGGTAGCTGTGGTGGATGTCGCCGCCCAGGACCGTGACCGAGGCGGGGCGGCGCCCGCGGGCGCCGGCGGCCAGGTCGGTGAGCAGCGACTCGAACTGCCCGAACGACGCGCCGAACGCCGCCCAGTGCTCCAGGTCCAGCGCGCGGCGGATCCGCTCCCCGGCCCGCGCGAACCGCTTCCCCCAGGCCCCGGCGCAGACGGCCTCGTTCCACGCCTCCAGCGCGTGGATGCCGGGCGGGAGCAGCAGCGGCAGCGAACTGGCCAGCACCACGTGGTCCCAGTCGCCGGACACCGACCCGGTGACCCACTGCCACTCCCGCGGGCTGGTCATCAGCCGCTGGCCGTCGCCGAACGTCCGCCCGGCGCGCGAGTCGATCACCACCACGCGCACGCCGCCGAAGGTGCGCCGGAAGCTCCACCTGATGCCCCCGGTCGGGTCGTCCGCCCGGGCCGCAAATTCAGCCAGCGCAGCGCCGTGGTCGCCCGGCTCCTGCACCCGCGGCCAGAGCTCGTCCTGGGCCAGCTCCGCGGGCGAGAGATTGCCGATGTGCTGGTACAGCCAGTAGGTCATGTAGGCGGAGCGGATCCGCTCCGGCCACCACGGCTTGGCCTGGTAGTCGCGCCGCCAGGACGCCGAGGTGTTCCAGTCGTCGTGGACGTCGTGGTCGTCGAAGATCATCGCCGTGGGGACGGTGGACAGCAGCCAGCGCACCGAGGGCTCGGTCCAGGCCTCCCGGTACAGCCGGCAGTACTCGGTGAAGTCCGCGACCTCGTAACCGGGCGGGACGGACGGGTCGCGGCGGCCCTCGATGTAGTCCCGCGTGGCCGGGCCCGGGTTGTCCGCGTAGACCTGGTCGCCGATCAGCAGGATCAGGTCGGGCCAGCGCTCCCGCGGGCTGGTGCGCAGGTCCAGGGCGCAGGCGACCAGGGCGTCCGGGCCGTGTTCCCGCTCGTCGGCCAGGGCGCGCTCGCGCGCGCGCCGGGAGCTCCGCCGGTACCGCGGGACGGGCAGCTCGGCGATCCGGCACGAGCCGAAGGCCAGGCGCACCGGCCGTCCCGGGTCCGCGGTGCGCAGCACGCTCGGCGGGAACTCCGTATCCGGCTCCGGCCAGCGGACGGTGCCGTCCAGCGCGACCTGGTATTCGTAGTCGGTGCCCGGGCGCAGCCCGTCGAGCATCACGAGCGCGTAGTGGTGCCCGTTCACCGCAAAGGTCCGCGCCCGGTGATCCAGGACGGTGACCAGGCAGGCCCGGTCCGTCTCGACCCAGATCGTGGCCTGCGTCCCGGCCACGTACCGCAGCAGGGGTCCGAGCACCAGCCGCGCCGCGGCGCCGCCCTGCTCCGGGCCC
>Ga0070735_10002230_pt1 | contig 17753 bp, 13 predicted proteins | sample Coa_R1_FD_66443 | JGI IMG/M metagenome (GOLD analysis project Ga0070735, IMG submission 66443) | Surface soil microbial communities from Centralia Pennsylvania, which are recovering from an underground coalmine fire - Coalmine... | ecosystem: Environmental > Terrestrial > Soil > Unclassified ... | reverse complement strand
GTCTCGGGCTGAAATGTTCGCGCCCGCGTCAAGCAGCATGCGGGCGAAGGTCAGATGCTTTTCGACCTCGTCTTGACGCGCACCGCCGCATGCATCATGCAGCAGGGTTTGTTCCTGCCAATTCGGAAGATCGGGATTCATCCCGCTCGCAAGCAGCATTCCGAACATTTCGATGTCGTGCAGAAGATATCCTTTGCATCCGGTGATCGTCGGAGCCACGCGGAGGCCCGCGTCGAGCAGTTGCGCGAGGAATTCTCGTTTTCCGTCGCCGCAGACCCCGGGAAAGATTTGACCGAATTCGCGCTGCGCGGAGGGCAGATCTTCCTTCACGCACTTCAGGATTTCCTCGTCAGTCGGATCGATCTTGCCGCCATGCGCAATCATCATAGGCTTCAATTCGGGAGAAGCCCAGCCGATGGCGTTGCCGCCCGAATCGATCCCGCCATTTGGGTCGCCACCGTGCGCGAGCAACAGTTCGACAAGTTCGCGGTCATTCATTTGCGATGCAACGTGCAAGGATGCTCCGCGCGGGGCACCCGCATCCGGCCAGGTTGGATTCGCGCCGCGTTCGAGCAGAAAGCGCACGACGGCAGTGTGGCCGAATTCGGTCGCGGCGGACAAAGGCCGTCTTCCGCTGGGGCGCATTGTCCGGATCAGGTTCGGGTTTTGATCAAGAAACGCTTTCATGCGATCGAGATCGCCGAAGGCAGAAGCGATGGTGATGTCATATACTGCACCGCGGTCCAAAAGAAGACGCGCTGTTTTCAGATCGCCTGGCCGGGGGGCCAGGGGATTCGATCCCCAGATGGGGAGGTCGATGGGTTGAGCCTCCGTCGCCATGCCGGCCGCCCTGGCTGCATGGATGCTCGCGCCGCGATCGAGCAAGAGGTTGATGACATCGCGGCGTCCACATTCTGCGGCAAGATGCAACGGCGTTGCTCCGTCCTTATCGCCGAGGTTGATCAGAGAGGGATCGGCATCGAGGTAGGCGCGAACATTTCCGATCTCGCCGCGCTTGGCGAAATAGTGAATCGGACTATGGGTGGTGTTGCGCGGGACGCGACCGCGTTTCTTGCACTCGTCTTCGAGCATTTGGGCAACCGCTTCGAGTCCGCGATCTCGTGCCATGGAGGCAAGACTGCCATCGTGTAGGCCGTTTGCCTCTGGATCGGCGCCTGCATCGAGCAAAAGGCGCGCAGCTTCTATATGCCCGCCGCGCACGGCATAGTGAATCGGGTGCTGGTACCAATACTCGGCGCGGCTGAGGCTGGGATCGTTGTCGAGCAACCGCTTGAGTGCGGCAGCATCTCCGGCATTGGCGGCGTACATGGTTTCCCATATCGCCTGGCCTTGCGGGTTATCGAGTTCGAGAGGCTTGATCATACGGCCATGGTTCTAGTCTAGTAGTGGACAATCCCCGGGCTTACGCCACGGCGCTATGGCTCTGCCCGTCACGCTGTACGCTAGATAGAAGTGACTGCATATGCCGCGTTTTCTTCGCGGGCGTTTCGATTCCAGCTGATCGCAACAACCCTTTCCATGTTCGCCCAGCAGATGCTGGCCACCGTGGTGGGTTGGGATCTGTATCTCTCCACCCGTTCGCCCGTGGTGCTGGGCAACGTTGGGCTGGTCCAGATCATTCCCGTGCTGCTGTTTACCTTCGTCGCCGGGCATGTGGCCGACCGTTACAATCGCAGCCGCACCGCCATGGTGACGCAAGTGGCCCAGGCGCTGGTAGCATTCGCGCTGGCGAGCGCGGGAAGCGGACGAGGCGTCGTCTTGATTTATGCGTGCCTGTTTCTCACCGCCACGGCCCGTGCATTCCAATGGCCAGCGACGTCGGCGATGCTTCCGCAGACGGTCCCGCTTGAAAACCTGACGCAGGCGATCTCCTGGAGCGGATCGGCGAGAGAGATGGCCAACATGGGCGGACCGGCGTTGGCGGGCGGCCTCATTGCGGGCTTTGGCAGCGAAGCGGTATACGCCCTCCAGGCCGTGTTCTGCGTGTTGGCCGCCATCTGTTTCGGATTGACGCGCGTGCCGGACCGCGCGGAGCATGAGCGGCCGGAGATCGGGCTCAAGGCAGTCGCGGAAGGCATACGCTTCGTGTGGAAAGAAAAGGTGATTCTCTCCGCCATGAGCCTGGACCTTCTGGCCGTATTCTTCGGCGGCGCGGTCGCGCTGCTGCCGATCTACGCCGAAGACATCCTGAAAACCGGCGCGACGGGTCTGGGCTGGCTGCGGGCGGCGCCCGCCATCGGAGCGGGCTTGACGGCAATATGGATCGCGCACCGGCCTGCGTTCCGGAATGCGGGAATCGTTCTGCTGGCTTCCGTGGCTGCATTTGGGCTGGCCACCATCGGATTCGCGGTCTCCACCTCGGCATGGCTTTCGTTTGGAATGCTATTCCTGACGGGAGCATTCGACAGCGTCAGCGTGGTCCTGCGGATTTCACTGGTGCAATCGCGCACGCCGGATGCGCTACGCGGACGTGTGTCGGCCGTGAACGGACTATTTATCGCCGCGTCGAATCAATGGGGCGCGGTGGAATCGGGCGTTGCCGCGGCCTTGATGGGCACGGTCCGGTCGGTGGTGTTCGGAGGAGCCGCGACGATCGTAGTGGTGGGCGCGGTCGCGGCGGTGTCGGCGAGCATGCGGCGGTGGAAGAACTAATGCGCGGCGGCTAAAGGTGCGCTAACCACACGTCGAGGACGGCACAGCGTTTTTCCTCGCGAACCACTTTGAGCGCATCAGCTACCGCCGATTCGACGTCGTCTACTTTCTTGACAATGCGGGCAAACGCTCCGCCCGCAGCCGCCGCGATACCGGAATAATCAGGCGGCGGATCGAAGGCGACATCGATATCCTGCGCTTTACTGGCGTAACCATCCGGATGCACTGCCAGCATCGAAAACTTCGGCGCGCGCCATCCGCGATTGTTGTAGATCACCGTCAGAAACGGGGTCTGATACTTGCGCGCCATCCAGTGTACGGTGGAGGGCACCGAGAACATGTAGGACCCGTCGCCCGTGAGGCACACGACGGTTTTATCCGGACACGCCAGCTTCATGCCGATGGAGGCCCCACCGTTCCAGCCCAGGGAACTCGCCCCGCTGGTGAAGCGCGTCCCGGGTTTCGTACAGCCGATGTGGTTGTTGATCGCGGAAAAGTTGGTGATGCCTTCGTTCACGATCACGGTGTCGCGATCGATCTGGCGGCGCACGCAGGCGGTCAGATATTCGGCGGTGATGACCTCGGTCGGCTGTTGTTCGCGGCGCATAAGTTCGGCGACCCATGCTTCATGCTTCTCGCGGTAGGGAGCTTTAGGCGCTCCCTGTAAACGCTCATTGATTTGCCGTAGCGCGGTGGCGCAATCGGCGCGAAACACCTGCGCGGCGGAAATGTACCAGAGCGGGGTGCGCTCCTTGAGCGGGTCGATATCGATGTGGCAGATTTTCGCGCTCTCAGATGGCTTGTTGAACGCGGGAATCCAGGGGACGTCGCTATCGAGCACCAGGACCAGGTCGGCCTCGGCCAGCGAAGGGTTCTGCATGTGCTCGTTCCCCTGCTGCCCGACGTAGCACGGGTGATCGGAGGGGAAATTCAGGTAACTCGGGCTCGATTCCAGGACGCCGATTCCCAGGCGATCGGCCAGGCGCACCAGTTCCGTCACCGCCTCGGGATTGCGGCCCAGATAACTGGTAACAACCAACGGCTGCTTCGCGACGACCAGGCTGTTAACAAGTTCGTCGAGCCCGCTTTCGGGTAAGGGCTGCGGAGCGATCGGCGTCCAGCGCGCGGAGTCGATGGACACGGGTGGGACTTCTTCCTCGAGCACTTCGCGCGCGGCCATCAAATACGCCGGACCCTGGGGGTCGCTAGATGCGATCTGGAGCGCCCGATAAATCATCTGCTTGATGTTGCGGCCGGTGCGCAGCTCATTTTCGTACTTCATGTAGCCGCGCAGGATGCCGCGTTGGTCGGGCACGTCCTGTAGCCAGTGGATGAACTCGTTACGGCTGCCCTTGAGCTCCCCTTCCTGGGTATAAGGCGACGCGCCGGCAAAAATCAGCACGGGGACGCGGCATTTCGCGACGTTGTGGATGGCCCCGGCCATGGCCTGGGTCCCGCAATCGACGTGCACCAGCACCGCCTGCGCGCGTCCGCTGATCTGCACGAATCCCTGGGCGCAGGTCAGGGCGACCATTTCGTTGGGGCAGGTGACGACCTTAGGGACGGGCTTGCCGGTGGCCCGGGCCTGCGCCAAGGCTTCGAGGATTCCCGGATGGTCGCTGCCCAAATTGACGAACAGGTATGAGACTCCGGCGTCCACCAGGGCTTCAATCATGGCGCTGGCGCCGGTGTACATAGAGGGCTGAGATTGCTGGGGGCCTGCCTGCGGAAATGCCACGATCTCAAGGCTAACATTTCTAGGGAAAATACTTGCGCGATTGTCCGGCATCGGGCATAGTGAAAATGGTGCGTGGTTTCACTGCGCGCGCCAAGCTAAGTATGGGCTTAGGCCGGCAATGCCAGAACAAAGGGCAGAACAAAGGCTGTTCTTCACCGAGCTGCTGGGCCTCAAGGTCTTTGACCTTAAGGGGCGCACCCTCGGTGTGGTCAAAGATGCCGCCATCGTGCCCCTGCTGGACCCGGTCCGCGTCGATCGCTATCTGATCGGCAGCGGCGCAGCCTGGCTTACGGTCCGCCACGATCAGGTTCGATCCATCTCGCTCGATGGGATCCACCTGCGCGACGAGATCCTGACTCCGTATCATTCCGATGAATACATGCTGCGCGTGGTCCGCGACCTTCTGGACCAGCAGATCATCGATGCACAAGGGCGTAAGGTAGTGCGCGTCACCGACGTCACCTTCGAAGTTCACCAGGAGGACGGCGGCGAAGTCCTATGGGTGCTGGATGTGGATATCGGCCTGCGCGCCATTTTCCGCCGTCTGGTTCAGGGACTGCTGCCGGCAAGCTGGATCCGGCGGTTGCAGGTGGGAATTCCGCCGCATTCCATCCGCTGGGAGTTTTGCAACATCCTGGAGCCCGATCCGCAGCGGCGCCTGCGCCTCAATATTTCCAACCGGCTGCTGGAGGATATGCATCCGGCCGATCTGGCCGACATCGTCGAAGATCTGACGCCGGAGCATCGCGAGGCGATCTTCGAAAATATCGACAGCGAAGTGGCGGCCGACGCGCTCTCAGAAGTGGATCCGGGCATCCAGGCCAGCATTCTCGAGTCGCTGGAAACGGAGAAAGCCGCGGAGATCGTGGAAGAGATGGCCCCCGACGAAGCCGCGGACGTGTTGGCCGAGCTCGAACAGGAGACCAGCGACGAAATTCTCGAAGAGATGGAGCACGAGCCCAAGCAAGAAGTCCGCGAGCTGCTGGAATTCGAAGAAGACTCGGCCGGGGGCATGATGAATACCGAGTACGTCGCGCTTCAGGAAACGGCCACCGTCGAGGACGCGATTCAGGCGCTCAAGAGCAACGAAGAATTAATGGAAACGCTCAACACCCTGTTCCTGGTGGATTCCGGCGAACATCTGACGGGCGTGGTTCCCCTGGCGCGGCTGTTCCTGCACGACGGCGCCACACCGCTGCGCTCCCTGGCCATGGATACCTTGATCGAGGCGCCGGTTACGGAGCATCGGGACCGGATAACCGAGCTATTCGACAAGTACAACCTGCTGGCGCTCCCGGTGGTGGATGAAGAACGCAAATTGAGCGGAGTGATCACGGCCGACGACATTATTTCGGTCTTGCGGGAGAAATAGACATGCGAGATGTAAACATGGAGCCTCCCGAACGTGTGGAAACGATTCCGCTATCACATCGCCATATTCTTCGCGGTCATCGGGCCGGGGTTCATCACGGCCATGGTGGACAACGACGCGGGCGGCATCCTCACGTATTCGCAAGCCGGCGCGCGATGGGGCTACCTTCCCTTGTGGACCCTCCTGCCGATCACAGTGCTGCTGATCGTGACGCAGGAAATGTGCTCGCGCATGGGCGCGGTCACCGGTAAGGGACTCTCGGATCTCATCCGCGAAGAATTCGGCCTGCGCATCACCTTCGTCACCATGGCCGTTCTGGTGTTGGCCAACTTAACCAACCTGATCGCGGATTTCTCGGGTATCGCCGGCTCGCTCGAGATCTTCGGCATCCCGCGATGGGTGAGCGTTCCAATAGGCGCCGCCGTCGTCTGGCTATTAGTGGTCAAGGGCACGTATGCTTCGGTGGAGAAGATTTTCCTGTTCGCGTGCGTGGTGTACGTCGCCTACATCGTTTCGGCGATCCTGGTGAAACCCGATTGGAAGCAAGCGGCCATTTACAGTGTGAAGCCCGTGCTCATGCTGCAAGGCGCATACCTCTACATGCTGATCGGCATGGTGGGTACTTCCATCGCACCGTGGATGCAGTTCTATTTGCAAGCCGCGGTAGTGGAGAAGGGCGTCACCGCCAAGGAATACAAAGAGTCGCGAATCGAGGTGATCGTGGGATGTATCGCCATGTCGGTGATTGCGTTCTTCATCGTCGTGGCCTGCGCGGGCACCATCTACGCGGTCGCGCCCCGGGATCTCCAGGTCCCCGCCGACGCCGCCGCGGGGCTGCGTCCGTTTGGTTCCTATGCTTACCTGTTGTTCGCCGCCGGGCTGTTCAATGCGTCGCTGTTCGCCGCCTGCATTCTGCCGCTCTCGACGGCCTATTCGGTGTGCGAAGGCTTGGGTTTCGAGTCGGGCGTGAACCGCGGCTTCCGTGAAGCGCCCATTTTCTACTGGCTCTTCACTTTACTCATCGTGATCGGCGCGGCGGTGGTCATGTGGCCGGGATTCCCGCTGGTGAAGATGATTCTGTTCTCGCAGGTGCTCAACGGCGCGCTTCTGCCGTTCGTGCTGATCTTCATGATCCTGCTGATCAACAAACAGAAGCTGCTGCATGAGTGGACCAATTCGCGCTTCTACAACTTCGTGGCCTGGGCCTCGGTAGCGTTGATGATTGGGCTGACCATGGCCCTGGTGGCGTTGTCGATTCAGGACATGATGCGCGGAGGGTCATGATTTCTTCAGGAAACGCTCGACGCCGCGCCTGAAATCGTCGGTTGTGCGCGCCTGGACGTTGGCCTGGACGCCGGCTTCGATGGACGCTTCGAAGCCCATTCCATCCGTCTCGTACAGCAACCGTTTGCTCAGGCTCATGGCTGTCGCGGATTGTTCAGCGAGCGCGGCGACGTAACGGTCAACTGCAGTGTCGAATTCGGAATCCGGATAGACGCGGTTGACCAGACCGATGGCGTGGGCGCGGGATGCATTCAAAGGGTCGCCGGTGAGAGCGAGCTCCATCGCCTGCCGTTCATGAACCGCTCGCCGCAGCATGGTGGCAACGATCGCGGGAATGAATCCCAGCTTCACTTCCGGATAGCCGAATTGCGCGGATTCCGCCGCGATGATCAGATCGGACGCAGTCGCGATTCCAGCGCCTCCTCCGAGTGCGCGGCCTTGCACTGCAGCGATGATCGGCTTGGAATGCCGGCGCATCGCGATGTACAGATCGCCCAATCGCCGCGCGGAGGCCAGCGATGTTTGCGCGTCTTCGGCGCTTTTCAAGACTTCGCTTAAATCGAGGCCGGCGCAGAAGTCCTTCCCGGCGCCACGGATGAGCAACACGCGAACGGTAGAGTCGTCGGCGGCGCTCTGCAGGGCGTCGCGCAAGCCGGACATCATCTCGCTGGTAATCGCGTTACGTTTGTCGGGCCGGTTCAGTGTGATGCGGGCTACGCCGCCCGCTGCGGCGTATTCAATCGACATTAATTACCATGCGTAGCAGAGCCGTGCTGTAGGTCTTGCCTTGAGGATCGGCCTTGAGCGCCATGGTTCCTCCGCCATCCAGCGCCTCATGCAGCAGGAAATTCAGCGCGCCGAGGTTTGGCAACTCGAAGCGCTCGACCTTGCCCTTGCATACCCCGGCAAAATGCTGCTTCACGCGCTCGGCGGTGACTTCGCGGACCAGGATTGCATAGTCCTCAGGCTTCCGGGCGATCAGACCGATGTTGACCAGATCGCCTTTATCACCCGAACGTGCGTGCGCGATCTCGATCAATCTTCGCTTTATCAACTCACGCTGGGCCATATAGCCACCTCCGGACGGACTTCAGATTTCGGGATCAGCGCGGGCCAGAACGCGACGATTTCTTCCACTCGCGGACGGCCCAGGCCGAGCCCCGATACTCCCGGCGGCCCGTTCAGCACTAGCGGTGCGATTTCCCGCGTGAACCGGTCCACCGCCGCGCGATTCTCGGATCGCACGCCGACTCGCAGCACCACCTCGGGCAGGTGCGGTTCGATTTCGAGCGTTGGTTCGGCGGACGGGATTCCGTGGCAGGCGTTCGCGCCCAGAAACTCAGTACGGATTTCGTCGAATCGTAGGCCCAGGCGAGTCAGGCGCTGACGCAGAATCTGGTCGGCCGCGCGAGCCTTCTTGTACGCATCCGGCCAAGTGTAAACCAAGGATCCCATGGCCTTGTAACCAGCCGTGTAGCTGATAGACACCTTGTAATAATTCGTAGCGGGATGGCCCCCAATGCCGCTGAAGCGCACTCGGTCGGGTCCAGCTTGATCCAGGTGCACGGTGGTGAAATCGGCCACGCAGTCCGGGGTAATGTATTGGGCGGGGTTTCCGATCTCATACAGGAGCTGCTCTTTGACCGAGGCTACCGTCACGCGTCCGCCGGTGCCCGCATGCTTGGTGACGGAAAATGTGCCATCCGGTTCCGCCTCTACAATGGGATAGCCGATATCGGCCAGGTCGGGAATGCTTTCCCAATCCACCTGGCAGTTGCCTCCGGTGACTTGCGCGCCACACTCGATCGCATGTCCCGCAACGATGCCCGCGGTGAGCTTATCCCAGTCAGTTTCTTTCCAGCCAAACTCGTGGATCATGGGAGCGAGCGTGAGAGCCGCGTCGGCCACCCGCCCGGTGATAACGATTTCCGCACCTAGGCCCAGCGCTTCAGCCACCGGAAACGCTCCAAAGTACACATTGGCCCTTTCCACCTGCGCACGAATGGCGCTCAGGGGCTCATCCGTATCCATATTCTTGAGCTCGATGCCCCGCTTCATAAACTGGTCGAGCCGATCGGTGATGTCGTCGCCGGTGACGGTAGCGATCTTGAGCGGTATGCTCTGTCGCAGCGCTGTATTCAACACCGCATCGCGGCAGCCCATCGGGTTGATGCCGCCGGCGTTGGCGATCACACGGACGCGGCGCTCTTTGAGATCGGGGAGCACACGGGCGATCAGGTCGACGAAATCACGGGCATAGCCGGCTTGGGGATCGCGCGTCCGCTGCTTTTGCAGGATGGACATGGTGACCTCGGCGAGATAGTCGAGGGTGAGGTAGTCAATGGGCCCGCGCCGGATTTGTTCGACCGGCGCTTCAAGGGAGTCGCCCCAGAATCCTTGCCCATTCGCGATCCGAATCATACTATATACTTCCCAGCTTGCAGCAACCGGCCCGCGATTTTGCGGCGCAGGGCGATTGAATTCACCGGTTCCGCCGCCGTCAAGCCTTGGATCACGTTCAGATTGCTGCGAAGTGTATTGCCCTCCGAGCAGCCGGCCAGCACAGTTTTTGCGGAAACCTTAATACTCTCCATAATCTCATCGGCGAACACGGCGGCCATGTCAGCGGCGTTTTCTTTACGAGTTTTCTGCGCGCGCAGCGTCGCCGATTCCAGCGCGAACGCGTTCATCAAGACATCGGTAATGCCGGCAACCACCTCCTGCTGCTCGTCCATCGAATCCCCGAACTTCTTGGATGCGACATTGAGCAGGAACAGCCCGATACTCTTCGCGTTCGTGACTACGTCCTTCGCCGCCGCGGCAGAAACACCGTCTAGCTTCAAAATTCCCTTCTTGACACGGCGCAGAAGCATGCCGGTCGCGAGCAGTCGGTTGATCTCATTGGTACCTTCGAAGATGCGATTGATGCGGGCGTCGCGGTAGGCTCGCTCCACTGGATAATCCTGATGGTAGCCGTAGCCGCCATGGATCTGCACGGCTTCGTCCACTACGTAATCCAGCGTCTCCGATCCGAAGATCTTGAGGAAGGAGCATTCGGCGGCGAATTCTTCGCCGGCTTTCATGAGAGGCTGCCCTGAATCCTGGATGTGTCCGATTAGGCGATACGCCATGCTCTCATTCACGTACATCCGGACCGCCATCTCGGCTAGCTTGTGCTGGATCAGGCCGAATTCGGAGATCGACTTTCCAAATGCCCGGCGTTCCCGAGCGTAACGAATGGCGCCGGCCAGCGTATAGCGGCATTTTCCGTGCGCGGCGACGGCCAGCGTCAGACGCCCGATATTCAGGATGTTGAAGGCGATGATGTGGCCGCGGCCGATCTCGCCCAGGACGTTCTCCACGGGGACCTTGACGTTATCGAAATACACAGCCGTAGTAGAGCTGCCCTTCAATCCCATCTTCTTCTCTTCGGCGCCGGGCGAGACGCCGGGCCAAGCGCGTTCCACCAGAAAGGCTGTAAACTTTTCGCCGCCGGCCTTGGCGAACACCGTGTAGAGGTCCGCGATGCCGCCGTTGGTGATCCACATTTTCTGCCCATTCAGGACGTAGTGGGTTCCGTCAGGCGAGAGGTCCGCTCGCGTGCGCACAGCCAGCGCGTCCGATCCGGCTTGAGCCTCTGTTAGTGCGTAAGCAGCAATAAGCTCAGCCGACGCCAGACGGGGAAGGTATTTCTCTTTCTGCTGCTCCGTGCCGTACATGGATATAGGCAACGCGCCGATGCCTGCCTGACCCCCGTGGCAGGCGGCATAGGAACCATCACCACCGATGCCTTCGGCCACGATCATCGACGAGACCAGATCGAGTTCCATGCCGCCATAACGCTCCGGCACCAACACGCCGACTAGCCCCAGTTCGGCCGATTTGCGAAGCGAGCGCTTTAGGACGCCGAAGTCCTGGTTCTGAAGCTTCTCGCGTTCCATTTCAACGATGTTGGGCTCGACTTCGCGGGTCCAAAAGTCTTCGGTGGCTCTGGCGATAGCGCGGTGCTCTGGGGTAAAGTCCTCGGGCGTAAATATGTCCGGCGGCGAGTCCAGCAGGAAGGAGCCTCCGAAGGGGGTAGACATGTTCGATATGCTTGAGTTTATGAAATCCATTCCCTTTCTGCTAATTGCGGCGTCACTATGGGGACAGCAGGCGGCTCCCGCTGCCGCCGATCCAGTGGTGCTGACCGTCGGCTCGGAGAAGATCACGCAGTCGGAGTTCCAGGAGATTATCTCCAGCCTGCCGGCACAGCAACAGTCGCAGCTTACGACACCTGAAGCGCGCCGAAGCCTGGCAGAGCAGGTGGCCGAGCTCAAGGTGATGGCGCAGGAAGCTCGGGCGCGCAAGCTCGACCAGTCCGCTGCGGTGAAGGCGAAGATGGCGCTGCAATCCGATCAGGTCCTGGCGAGCGCGGTGTATCAGCAATTATCCGCCGGCAATCCCGACGAGGCCGCCTTGCGGGCCTACTACGCCGCACACAAGCAGGACTGGGACGAGGTCAAGGCTCGGCACATCCTGATCCGCATGCAGGGGTCGAAAGTGCCCGTCCGCGAGGGACACAAAGACTTGACCGACGGCGAAGCTCTCGCGAAGGCCAAGGAAGTGCGCGCCAAGATCGTCGCGGGAGCGAAGTTCGAGGATCAAGCCAAGATCGAATCCGACGACACCGGTTCGGGCGACAATGGCGGCGATCTGGGCACATTCGGCGCGGGTCAAATGGTGCCGGAGTTTGATGAAGTGGTGTTCAAGGCGCCCATCGGGCAGGTTACGGAGCCGATCAAGACGGCTTTCGGATATCACCTCATTCTGGTCGAAGAACGCAAATCCAAGTCCTTCGAGGATGCGCGGCCCGAGATCGAGCAGAAGATCCGGCCGGAGATGGGTCAAAAGGCGATCGATGGACTGAAGGCGAAGACCACGATCGTGTATGACGCGGGATACTTCGGCACGAAGCCGTTACCGCCAGCGAAATAATCGCAGGGCAAGACCGAAGCAAACCACCAGCCAGGCCCCAAGTACGGCAGCCTGCTGCGTCATCTGCGCGATCCCCGCTCCTTGCAGCATGTTAGCCCGCAGCGCGTCGATCAACGCGGTGAGCGGCAACGCCTTGATGATAGGCTGCACCAGATCCGGAAATCGCTGCGATGAAAAGAACACGCCCGATAGGATCCACATCGGCACCATGGAGAGGTTCATCAGGCCGGACGCAGCTTCAATGGTCCGAACACGCGATGCGATCAAAAGTCCACCAGCACTGAACGCGAGTGTAGCCAGCACACACGTTCCCACCAGTGCGATGAACGGCCCCCGCAAGGGAATGCCGAACACCAAGACTCCGAACCCCAACGGCACTCCGACGTCCACCGGCAGCAGGATCATCCGCCAAAGCAAAAATGACAGCAAGTAGTAATGCTTGGGCATGGGAGTCGCCACGATGCGTTTCAACAGCTTCTTGCGCCGGGCGTCCACGATGGAAAATCCGGGTCCCCAGATCGAGTTGCCCATGATCCCCATTCCGATCAGACCCGGGATCAAAAAATCGATATAGCGCGATCCGGGCTCGCGCATGATCTGGTCGTTCCCAGCGACCGGATCCTGGCGGCCAGAAGCCCGCTGAATGGCTTGATCGGCGAGCATCCTCGCCTGGCGGCCCTCCGGGTTGGTGTCGTCGTAACGATAAATCACACTCCCATCGGGAGCCGGCTCGGCGACTAAAGCAACCTTGCCGGTGCGAACGAACTGTTCGGCTAACTCGGGAGGCAATTGCGTTACGTCCAGAAGTTTTTCCTGCCGTAACGCTTCCGCCAGGCGCGGAGTCACCGCCGCCACTTTGAGAACTTCCGGAGGACGATTTCGAAAAGCAATGCCAAGGCCCGCGGCCAAGGCGAGGGGAAAGATCATGGACCAGAACAACGCTTCCGGCTCACGGATGAACTCGCGCATCCGCATGAGGGTAAGTTGGACCAGACCGTGATCCGCAAATCGGCGTTCACTCATCTCGCAAATGCCGTCCCGTCAGGCGAACAAAAACATCTTCGAGCGTGGCCGAGTGCGTGCGGAGCTCGGTGAGTGGAACACCCTGCCGCCCCAGTTCGTCAAGGAGCCCCGGCACGGCCTTATGCAGCTCGGTCACCTGCAGAAGCACGCTTCCGTTCTCGGTGCGCACATCGCGGACGCCGGCCATCCCGCCGATGCCGGCTAGATCGAGCACCCCGTCGGAAGGAGTGCCGCCAGCTGAGAATTCGACGACGTGCTCCACGCCGATGGATGCGATCAGCTCGCGCGGCGTGCCCTGCGCGATGATCTTGCCGTGATCCATGATGGCCACGCGGTCGCAGAGCCGCTCGGCTTCGTCCATGTAATGCGTAGTCAGCAGGATGGTGCGGCCGGCGGCCTTAAACTCCTCGATCAGTTCCCATAATTGGCGGCGGGCCTGCGGATCGAGGCCCGTGGTCGGCTCGTCCAGAAACAGCAAATCAGGATCGCCCACCAGCGCGCAGGCCAGCGCCAGCCGCTGCTTTTGTCCACCCGAGAGCGCGCCTACGCGCGCGTCGCGTTTTTCCTCCAATTGGACCAAGCGGATTGCTTCCTCCGCGCCCGGCCCCTGTCGGAAGAAGCTGCGAAACAAGCGAAGCGTTTCGAAAACGGTGAGTTTTTCGGCGAGCTGCGTCTCCTGAAGCTGGATGCCGAGTTTTTGACGCAGCGTGGCCGCGTCCGAACTCCACCTGAGCCCAAGCACCTCGACGTCGCCCGAATCCGCCTCGGTCAGGCCTTCGCAGATTTCGATGGTGGTGGTTTTACCGGCTCCGTTGGGACCCAGCAGCCCGAAACACTCGCCCGAAAGAATTTCGAGGTCGATCCCATCCACGGCGACCACGTCTTTGTAGGTCTTCCGAAGGTTGCTGACGCGCAGCGCGGCCTTGACGGGCATAGGCCCAATTATCGCTTACGAGAAGCTAATTGGGGACGGCCCCAAGTGTCCGCTAACGAGCTCTGTTATCTACCTGAAGGACTGTCAGCGGACTACAACCGGACGATTTTCTCCGATTCAATACCCTTCAGCGCGTTTCGAGTGTCGACGATCAGGCGCGCATTCTTTACCAGCGCCCCGTAATCGAACTTCTTGTGATCGGTGACGATCACGATACAGTCAGCCTTGCTCACGCCGGCGTCCACGTCGATCGCCTTCATTTCGGTTCCATCGGCATTGATGTGGGGCACGAATGGATCGCTGTAGCTGACCAGACCGCCGCGCTTGCCCAGCAGATGGATGATGTCGAGCGCGGGAGATTCGCGCACGTCGTCGATATCGCGCTTATAGGCCACGCCCATCACGTGTACTTTCGAGCCTTTCAGGGGCTTGCTGTGATCGTTCAGCGCGTTCTGAATCTTGTCGACGACAAAATGCGGCATCTGCCCGTTGATATAGCCAGCCAGCTCGATGAATCGCGCCTCGATGCCCGCCTGCTTGGTTTTCCAGGAAAGATAAAACGGATCGATGGGAATGCAATGTCCGCCCAGACCGGGGCCGGGATAAAACGGCATGTAACCGAAGGGCTTGGTGGCTGCAGCGTCGATCACTTCCCACACGTTGATCCCCATGCGATCGCACATCAGCGCGAGTTCATTCACCAGGCCAATGTTGATCATGCGGAAGGTGTTTTCGAGCAGCTTCACCATTTCCGCCACGCTGGTGGATCCCACCGGAATCACCGTATCCAAAGCCTGCTTATAGAACAGCGCTCCGATTTCGGTGCAGGCCGGCGTGATGCCGCCCACCACTTTGGGAATATTCTTGGTCTGATATTTCGGGTTGCCGGGGTCCACGCGCTCCGGCGAAAAACACATGAAGAAATCCTTGCCGACCTTGAGCCCGGCTTCTTCAAACATCGGCAGCATCAGCTCGTCGGTCGTGCCTGGATAGGTAGTCGATTCCAGGATCACCAGAGTGCCGGGATGAAAGTGTTTCGCAATTTCCTGGCAGGCGTTGACAATGAAACTCATGTCCGGATCTTTGGTCTTGCGCAAGGGAGTCGGCACGCAGATGTTGATGGTGTCCAGATCCTTGACCACGCTAAAGTCGGAGGTTGCACGGATCTTGCCCGCCTTCACATACGGTTCGAGCGCGGATGTGGGAATGTCCTGAATGTAAGACTCGCCCCGGTTAATGGCGTCGACTTTGGATTGCTGTACATCAATGCCGGTGACGCAGAATCCTGCGTGTGCGAACTCGACCACCAGCGGAAGTCCCACGTACCCCAATCCGACCACGCCCACGTGCGCCTTGTGCGTCTCAATCTTTCGTCGCAGCTCTTCAAAATGATTCGTCATCTTGGATTAGTCTAGTCCTCTCTCGTAATAAAACTGGCCCTCAGCGACGATTTCGGCAGGTCCTTGCAGGTGTATATCGTCATTTTCCACCCGCAACTCCAGGGGGCCGGCGGCGGTCTGGACGCGAACCGGACTGGTCACCCAGCCCCGGGCCAAGGCCGCTGCGGCCGCGCCTGTCGATCCCGTTCCGGAACTCATGGTTTCCCCGGCTCCGCGCTCGAAAAACCGGACGTACAGGGTGTGATCATCCACCACGTGGATAAAGGATACATTGGTGCGATGGGGGAAGCGCGGATGCCGCTCCAACTCGGCTCCCAGCTTTTTCCAATCAAAAGCGCTCGAGTCGAATTCGAAATCGCCTGCAAATACAGCGCATTGCGGGTTTCCGACGTTCAGAATGACACACTCATGACCGGGGGCCACCGTCGCGTGCAGTTCTTCGATTTCAGGCCGTCCCATGTTCATTTCGAACGAATAACAATGTCCGTGTCGGTCGAGAAGCCGGAGATTCTTGATACCCGCGCCGGTAGCGATTTGGACGTCGTTACCAGCCTCTCCGGATTCCACCAGCAGGGCGGCCGCGCAACGTGTTCCATTGCCGGAAATTTCACTGCGGCTGCCGTCCGAATTCCACAGCTCAATAGCTGCCGGCTCGCCCTTACCGGCTGTGGTAAGCAGAATCCAGCCGTCGGCCCCCGCGCCGGCATGGCGATCGCAGATGGCCCGAGCCAACGCAGCCGGATCGCCCGCTTGCATGGGCAACTGGTCACGCCAGGTGAGCAGGAAATCGTTGCGCGCGCCGTGCGCTTTTGTAAACGGAATCTGCACCTATTCCCGATGGTAAATATTTATGTCAATACCAGCCACCGGCGCTCCTTTCACTACAATTTGCTTCCGCAGCACATATCCAGCTTCCTGAAGCGCGATATCCACCGCGTCGCCTGAAAAAGCCAGCCCCCACTCGACCGATCCCACCTTGGCGAGTAGAAGATTCGGACGATTTATTGCTGCATCGAACGCCACCCCGTTCCCTTCGTGCAAACCTTCGCGCAATGGAATGTCCGCCTGACGCAGAACTGCGGTCAGATCGCCGAACGGAAAAATGATTCCCGAACCTGGCCGGTATTCGCGTGCCAGGAAGCTAGCCGCCTGCGCGGTCCAGGCTCGCCGGGCTTCGGAATTGACCTCCGATTCCTTCCATGATATCGAAGATAACCCTGAGAATCCCCAGACTCCAGTGATCGCCAGAGCCAGAACGATACTAGTTCTTATTTGGAATCGTTCCGGTACCAAGGTCATCAGAGATCCCGCAGCGAAAGCCGCGAATGGCACCACTGCAATCGCGTAACGCGTGTTGTACCAGCCGTATGGAGACAAATCCGGGACGAAGATCGGCGTGCCCGACGAGTGTATGCTCCAGACGTAGAAAAGGGGCGGGAGAAGCAGCAGGAACAGAGCCCACCAGACACGTTTGATAATGGCGGTTAACGTTCCGGCGATCCCCAGAATCAGCAGCGCCCATCCTGCGATCCAACGCGAAGCGGCAAAGTAATAACGCGCGGCCATGAACCAATCGTGATCGCCGGGATAGTGAAATCCTCCGCTCGCAAGCTGGCGCTGGTAAATGGCGGCCGCGGAATACGGTCCGTTATAAAACTCGAGAGCGTTGCTGTAGTAATACTGATTGTGCGCGAGCCATGCCAAGGGGCCCCACGCCGCCAGTGCCGCGAATAGAATCGCGTGCGACTTACGCTTTGAGATAGCCAAGAGATAGAGGCATACGAACGGGATCAGGAACCAGCCTTCGTAGCGCGTGAGCGACGCGGCGTTCGACGCGGCTGCCGCGATCAGCACCGACCACAGCGATTGCGAATCGCGAAACCACAGCGTGGCCCATAGCAACGCGGCGAGCGAAGCCAGGAACGGCAACTCCGTCATCGGCGTGGCCTGCAGATACAGGATATTGGGGTTGAGGGCGAACAACAGAACCACGGCCAATGCGGCTCCCGATCCGCCATAAACCCGGCGGGCAGCGCTGAATAGAAACATTCCGGCGATCACGAAACACGCGACCGAAGGAAAAACACCGGCGAGCCCGCTATGCCACCAGGCGTCGTGCATGACGAACGGGATCAGCAGGAAATGCGGCAGTGGTAGCCACACTGTGCCGATCTGATCGGGCCCGGGAGTGCGCGAATCCAGAATCCGCCGGGCGATGTTCAGGTGCGCTTCGGCGTCACCGAAATACAGCGTATAGCCGTGCGCGAAGCACCACCACCCAGCACTGATGCCGACAGTTGCCAGCAGCGCGAAGACGCCCGCGAGGCTAGAATGACGTGAATTTGCGGAACT
>Ga0070735_10002228_pt1 | contig 17761 bp, 10 predicted proteins | sample Coa_R1_FD_66443 | JGI IMG/M metagenome (GOLD analysis project Ga0070735, IMG submission 66443) | Surface soil microbial communities from Centralia Pennsylvania, which are recovering from an underground coalmine fire - Coalmine... | ecosystem: Environmental > Terrestrial > Soil > Unclassified ... | reverse complement strand
GAACTCGATCCGCGAACGTCGATTCCTTCGCACATTCCGCTCGGCGTGCTGGGCACGCGGACAGTCGTGCCGCGTGACATGCCGTTCACGCCGCTTGATGCGGTCAGCAAGATGCCGGATTACGTTCCACTCAGCATTCTGGATTCGCGCGTGGCGGTGCCTAAGGACGCGCATGCCGGCAAGCTCGAACCAAAGCAACTCGTGGCCATCCAGGATTTGCCCGAAGTCATCGATCCTGACGTCCTGACAACCGGCGAAGTCAATCTGCTGACGAAGGCCGTCGAGGAGGGAACTTCCAAATGGAACGCCGTCGCGCGATTCGCTTCGATCGCGGTCCATTTTCTTGTAATCCTGCTCATCCTTTTCGGACCGGGCATAGTTCCCAACCGAAATTCGACTCAGGCGGAAATCGACCGGCAAAACATTACAAACTTGTATCTGCCCCCGGACGTGCGCGATGTTCCCAAAGTGGCTCCGACTCCGCAGCCCAAGAGTCCGCAAATGCGCATTGATCCGCGTCTGCTGCGCAAGCTCGCGCCGCCACGGGAATCGCAACCTCCTCCCGGTCCTCCAGAGCCGGAACGCTCTGTTAAGGAAGCTCCCGCACCTGCAAAGCCTTCCGCGCCTTCTGAACCCATGCCGCAGCCGCGATCGCAGCCTCCGCAGGACAGCCCCATTCGGCCGCCTCAACCACCGCCCGATTCGACTTCGAGCAGCCTGGTTTTGCCTCGCTTTTCCCCGGGGAAGGCGCTGCGAGATTCCATGCACGAAGCGCTTAAAGATGGCGGTACCGCCAGTGCGCAGTTCGGCGGTCCAGTGGCTCCATCGCCGTCACCTGGTGGCGGAGGAATCGGAGGCGGCGGGGGCGGAGGCGGCGGGGGCGGAGGAGGGCAAGGCTACCTGGGCGGCAACGTGGAATTACTCACGCCGACCGAGGGAGTCGACTTTTCCAACTACATTGCTCGGGTGTTGGCCAGTGTAAAGCGCAACTGGTACGCGGTGATGCCGGAATCGGCGCGACTGGGCGATCGAGGAAAAGTTGTCCTGCAGTTTCGCATCATGCGCAACGGGGTTGTGCCCGACGCCGAGCCTGCCATGATCGGAAGCTCCACCAAAGAACCGCTCGATCGCGCAGCCGTCTCCTCCATTCGGGCGTCAACTCCCTTCGAGCCGCTGCCGCCGGCCTTCAGCGGTCCTTTTATCGAATTGCGGTTCATTTTCCTGTATAATATGCCCTTGAACGCACAGTGAAGCCGGCGCGTATCCAGGTTTCGGGGATTCTCCTGCTGGCGCTCTTGTGTCTGATCTATCTGGTCATCCGTTATTGGAATTTCCTCCGATGAGTGCAGCTCCAAAATTAGCATCCGACCTAGCACCTGAGCCTGCAGTTCTCCCCGCGAGATCCGGCCCGCGTGCGATCCCTCTTGTGGCCATTGTCGGCCCGACGGCCTCCGGGAAATCGTCCTTGGGCGCGTGGCTGGCCCGCAAGTTCGGCGGCGAAGTGCTGGCGTGTGATTCCACGCAAGTCTATCGAGGCTTTGACATCGGGACCGCCAAGCCGACCAGCGAGGAACGCGAGGGCGTTCCACACCACATGCTGGATTTGGTGGACCCCGGGTTCACTTTTACCGCAGGCGAATATCGAGTCCGGGCGATTGCCGTTCTCGAAGACCTGCGCCGCCGTTCCCGGCTCCCGGTCTTGACTGTCGGAACAGGACTGTATCTGCGGGCGCTGCTTGAAGGACTGGCCGATGCCCCTGCGCGTTCCGAGGAATTGCGAGCGCGCCTGGAAGCAGGCGCGGACAAACACACTCTTCAATACCTCCATCGTGTCTTACGGCGTCTAGACCCTGAGGCTGCTTTGCGCATTGGGTCCCGGGATCGCCCTAAGATGATTCGCGCCATTGAAGTATGCCTGCTGACCGGGCGACCACTTTCGGAAGTCCATCGCGCCGGGCGAGCACGATTGGAAGGCTACGCTCCTATCAAGATTGGCCTGCAGCCTCCCCGTGCGGCATTGTATGAGCGCATCGGCCAGCGCGTGCACGCGATGCTGGACCGCGGCTGGCTGGAGGAAGTTTCGAGACTCGTGAGCAGCGGCGTTCCACTCGATGCCAAGCCATTCGATTTCATTGGGTACAATGAACTCCGTGCGCATCTCGATGGCACTGTCACGCTGGCAGCCGCCACGAAAGCTATTTCGCAGGCGACGCGCCGTTACGCCAAGCGACAACTGACCTGGTTCCGCAAAGAACCCCTTGTTCATTGGCTTCCTGGATTTGGCGATGACCCGGCCATCGCGACTGCCGCCGGGCAATTACTGGCGGGACATCTGAATACCAGCACGGCCTCCGGTGCTGAGTCTGTATAACTCCGACTAACTGATCGCCACTTCCCAATCTCACCGTCGACATAACCCCCAGTGGGACGAAGCTTGTTTCCCGAAAAACTGGAGGGGATGAATCTGGACTCATCCCCTCGATCGAGCTTGTTCTTTGGCCACCACGAGATTACTTTCCGGCCTCAGTTACTGGCACAGCCTGTAACTGGTCTGCTTTAGCGAGCATTTCGCGTTCGGTATTGGTGATGGGCCGGTAGATCAGGGAAATGCCGCGCAAGGGCAAGTTCATCGGGACACTTACCTGAATCAGGTCTGCGTTGAGCCATCCCTGCGGCGAGAGGTGGAGTCGCTTATTGCTGCGGACGAACAAGGGGACGGCGGTCTCATGGACCGACCTCCCGCGGAAAGTGGTGCACTGAGGACGGGCGCGAAGCTAGGGTCCTACGAGATCGTCGGGCTTTTGGGCGCAGGAGGGATGGGGGAAGTTTATCAGGCGCGCGACTGCAAGCTCGGACGTAACGTGGCCCTTAAAGTCCTCCCGGCGGCCTTCCTGCACGATCCCGATCGATTGTCTCGTTTCCAGCGCGAAGCGAGGATACTGGCTTCGCTGAATCACCCTAACATCGCAACCATCCATGGGCTGGAGCAGTCCGACGGCGTGCATTATCTTGTCATGGAACTGGTCCCTGGCCAGGCGCTGGCCGAGCGACTGCGCGCGGGTCCGCTATCGGTCAATGAAGTGCTGGACCTGAGCATCCAAGTCGCCGATGCGCTCGATGCCGCGCACGCCCAAGGCATCATTCATCGGGATATCAAGCCAGCGAATATTGTCTTGACTGCACGAGCCCAGGCCAAAATTCTCGATTTTGGGCTTGCTAAGCTGACGCGCTCGCCTGCTTCCAAAGTCGCTTCTTCTACGTCGACGAACCCTTCTCCGGAAGAATCGCTCAGTGCGACGGATGCGCTCGTGGGTACCGTCGCCTACATGTCGCCTGAGCAGGTGCGTAGAGAAGATCTGGACATCCGCACCGATCTGTTTTCGTTTGGCCTAGTAATTTATGAGATGGCCACTGGACGAGCTGCGTTCACGGGAAACAGCGCTGGTGTCATTTTCGATGCGATCCTGAATCGGCAACCGATTTCACCCTCGCAACTGAATCGAGCGGTCCCGCCGAAGCTTGAAAAAATCATCAATCGAGCGCTGGAGAAGGACAGGACCTTACGATACCAGACTGCTCGGGATCTGGAAGCCGATCTACATCGACTGAAACGAGAGATAGAATCGGGCACAACATCGATGCTTAGCTCTGTCCCGCATCTGCGGCGGAAGCTAAGACTACCCGCCACCTTCGCGAGTATCGCGATCGTGACGGTTGCAGCTTCGGCCTTTTTCTTTCCTCAGACGCGGCAGCGGTTAGGAAATTGGTTCAGAGTCAATCCGATGCCCCGCGAAAAACTTGTGGCTGTCTTGCCTTTCGCCCTCATGAGTGGAGACGCGAAAGCCAGACCCTTCAGTGACGGCTTGACGGAGACCTTGACAGCCAGGCTGACTCAATTAACCGTCGACCCCACGCTTCAAGTGGTACCTGCTCCAGAGATTCGAGCAAGAGGCGCGAACACGATAGACGATGCTCGCAAAGACTTTGGCGCGACCCTAGCGATTGAGGGCAATCTGCAACGGTCCGGGGATCAAGTTCGGATCAACATCGCCGTAGTAGATGCCCGTACCCACCGCCAAGTCAGAGCCGAGAGTCTAACGATCGCAGCCTCGGACCCCTTTGCCGTCCAAGATCAGGTCGTGAGTGCAGCTGTCAGGATGCTGGCGATTGACGTGCAGCCCGACGAGCGCAACGCGTTGCAAACGCACGGGACAGGGATAGCGAGCGCGTACGACCTCTATTTGCAGGGACGTGGCTACCTGCAGAATTATGACAAGGTGGAGAATATTGAAAGCGCCGTCAAGATGTTTGATGCTGCCCTCCAGCTAGATCCCCAGTATGCCCTCGCTTATGCCGGTCACGGCGAGGCCTACTGGAGGATGTACGAAAGTAGTAAGGACGCAAACTGGATCGAAAGAAGTCGAAGAGACTGCGAGCGTGCGGTCAAACTAGACCGCTCCCTTTTAGCTGGGCACATCTGCCTTGGTAGAGTTTTCAAGGGAACCGGACGCTACCAGGAGGCCGTCGCGGAATTTGAGCGCGCTATTCAAACTGAGCCGACCGACGATGATGCCTATAGGGAACTGGCGGAGGCATACCAGCAGCTAAGCAAGTCCGATCAAGCTGAAGCAACCTACCGTCGCGCGATCGAATTACGCCCGCACTATTGGGCCAGTTACAATTGGCTCGGAGTATTCTATTACCACCAAGCTCGATACGCCGAGGCAGCCGGCATGTTCGAGCAAGCTTCGGCTCTCGCCCCTGACAATGCACGCGCCTTGTATAACTTGGGGGCTTCTTATGTGGGCGAGGGCCGCTACGCAGCCGCAATTTCTGTTTTGGAACGCTCGATTAACATCCGCCCCTCCGGCACCGGTTTTACCGACCTGGGCAACGCTTACTTTTATTTGCGACGCTACGACGAAGCGACTCGAGCCTACGAACAAGCGGTAAACCTCGACCAAGCGAGTGTCCTTTTATGGTGGAACTTGGGGGATGGTTATTACTGGACGCCCGGAAAGCACGCCCAAGCTGTTGAAGCGTACCGGCACGCCGTTTCACTTGCGGAAGGAAGCCTCCGCGTGAATCCCAAGGATTCATACGCGCTGGGCATCATGGCCATCTGCGATGCGATGCTGGGTCACAAGAGATCGGCGCTGGAATCCCTAAGAAAAGGACTCCAACTTACTCCGGCAGACCCTGAGATGCTTTTCAAAGCTGCCCTTGTGTATAACCATTTCGGAGATGTTCCACAGACCCTTATCTGGTTGAAGAGAACCTTGGCTCAGGGCTTTTCCCCAACTACCGTGCGGGACACTCCAGACTTCGACCAACTGCACGCTAACCCACAGTTCCAGGAATTACTTCGGCTCAAATAACTTTGCGAGGAGGAAATGACTACCATGCAACGAAGCCCAAAGGATCCAGTGCTCCCTGTCAGCATTACCATCGACAAAGGGGGAGAAATTCGCGTATCTCCTGATCCGTTCCTGCTGCACAAGCTCCGGGATCAAGTAGTGACGTGGGAGTGTACTCCCAAGAGGCATTTCACGGTGGAATTCGAGAAAGACTCTCCGTTCTATGAGTCGCAGTTCAGCAGCGATCAGCCATGTTCGGGGCTCGCTCGGCGCAGCCTCGTGACCGACAGGGAACGAATCTACAAGTACACCGTGCGGATTGGCGATAAGGTCCTGGATCCGGGTGGCGCCGTCGACAAGTAGTGGGCCGAAGTTCATGGTTGGCCGGGTCGGCGCCCCGACTCTCTCGTGCGTCGTGACAAAGGGTTTGGTGTGCCCGTTCGCTACGGCGTTCTTCAATAGCGAACGGGCGCACCTTCTAAAACGAACGCTACGCAGTTTTTCGTTCTCGTTCTGGCGAAATCTGATCCAAAAGCGCGATCAAAGGACGCGCGGCTTCGGGAATTGTAACTTCTCCCTTGATAATAATATCTTCCGCCGTTAGTGAGCGCCCATAGAGCTCTCGGTTGGCCTTGTTGTCCGGCCTTAGGGTTGAACCTTCCAGCGAGACTCCCGCAAAAACGCCTCGGGCCCGAGAATAGCTGAGAATTTCTGCGCGAATGTATGCATCCGTGTCAGCTGCCAATGAACGTCCCACTGGTCCGGCTGCTATTGATGCATCGGCGCCGAGCTTGACTTTGCTATGGAGAAGGCTGTGCGCGCCGCGATCGTTCATTACTAGAAAAACATAGTCCGTGGCTTCGCCTCCGATCTGAAATCCAATGCTTCCGCCTTCAAGCGCATACATTGCCGGAGCGCCCCAGTGGCCTGAGAAATCATTACCTTTGCGGCACGTCATAGTCCCGCGTCCGTAACTGCCGCCTACGACGAAAGCTGCCTTCACAACTGATGGCATCACGACTACGCACCGCGCTTTAGCGAGTAGGTCGCGGGGTATGCCGTCAGGCATGTTGAGGATTTCCTGCATCGTTGCAGCTGCGTTTTGCAATCGGCTTTCCACCTTCGAGTCTACTCGTGTACTGGCGAACGCCGACGGAGCAAATGCGAGTATGGCTGCTAGTACCATGATCCATTTTTTGTGACTCTTGCTCTTGAATTTTTGGCCGTTCATTTTTACCTCCTTGGATTTCCGGGGAACCTAATCCACTCACGGGGTCCTTGTTCCCGCAGAATTCTCGATCCCAAGGCCGGGCTGGCTTCGGAGACCGATCCGTAATTTGTGGGAGCGCATCAAAGCGGGCTCTCCCGCTAGATGCCTCCTGTTCTAGTTCGCGAAAAGTGCGAGACCAAGGTGACGAGAAACATCACCAGGAAAATAAAGAATAGAACTTTGGCAATTCCCGCTGCCGCAACCGCGACTCCGCCGAAACCCAAGAAGCCGGCGATCAAAGCAACGATCAAAAATACCAACGCGTAATACAGCATGTTGTTCTCCTTCCTTTGATTTGGAGTTTTATGTTTTGAACTATTTCATTCGGGCGTTCGTTCTTGCGTTTCCTCTATGTACAAACAACCACCCACGTGCACGATCCGTGCCAAGTCGGATGATCGTAAATCGTTTGGTAAGAGAGACCAGGGGAAAACCCTGTATCTTTGGCAGGTACTAGGACCACGTATTATCGTCGCGTCGGGCATGCTATTTTTCTAAGCACTTTACCCGAGGCTGGTAGTGCCTGACATTACAACAAAAGGGCGCCGGGATTCACGGCAAGGCGGCTCGGTGATTGACATCTTTTGCTTATCGCTCACCGGCCTAGTTCCGCGTGTCGCAGGAGTGTATAATGGGATCGTGAAATTGAACGGCTCGACGCAAGCCTCGTTGTCGCGTGGTGGCCTCAGCAGCTCCCGCACCCGCTCCTTGCTCGCCATTGTCGTATCAGAATGAAGACATCTCGCACGACACAATCTCGTGAACGCGTATTCCTCGTTGGCGTAGGCCTGAAGCGCCCCTCGCACGTGACAGGTGTGGAAGCTGGAGAGGCCGAACGCGCGTCGCTGGCCGAACTCGCGGAACTGGCCCGCAGCGCGGGCGCGCACGTTGCCGGAAGCATCTTTCAGATGCGGGATAAAGTTGATCCCGCCACGGTTATTGGCCGCGGCAAAATTGAGGAATTGAAGATCGAGGCACACCTTCACAAAGCGCCGCTCATAATTTTCGATCGCAACCTGACTCCCACGCAATTGCGCAATCTTGAGAGCGGCACCGATTGCCGCGTAATCGATCGCACGCAGCTCATTCTGGACATTTTTGCGCGGCATGCGCGCAGCCGGGAAGGGCAGTTGCAGGTCGAACTTGCTCAACTGAATTACGTGCTGCCGCGGCTCGCCGGAAGCGCCAAGGCACTTTCGCGGCAGGCCGGCGGCATCGGCACACGAGGTCCTGGCGAGCAGAAAATCGAAACTGACCGGCGCCGCATCCGCGACCGCATAAGTAAAGTAACGAAATCCATTGAATCGATTCGCAAGCAGCGATCGCTGCGACGGCAAACGCGACAAGCGGTGCCGCTCGGTTCGGTGGCCCTCGTGGGTTACACGAATGCCGGGAAATCCACCCTTTTTAATGCCTTGAGCCGCGCCGGAGTGCTCGTGTCATCAAAAATGTTCGCGACTCTGGATCCAACCGTGCGCGCGGTGCGTTTGCGATCGAACCGGCGCGTGTTGCTCTCCGACACGGTAGGATTCATCCGCGATCTTCCTCCCGGATTGATCGCGGCATTTCGCGCCACGCTCGAGGAAGTAACCGAATCCGCGCTGATTCTCCTGGTCACGGATATTTCAAATCCTCACCACGCCGAGCAGGATGCCGAAGTCGAAAAAATTCTGAAAGGGTTGGGAGTAGGCGACCGCCCGCGGCTTCATGTGCTCAACAAAATCGATCAGCTGACGCCGGAACAAGCCGCCAGCTTAAACGGAAATCATAATTCGGTGCTCGTATCCGCGATGACGGGCGCGGGCCTGGAAGAGCTTCTCGGACGCATTGACGCCGCCATGCCCGTTGATCCGATCTTGCGCCTTCGGTTTGAACTCCCGTTAGGGGACGGCCGCGCCATCGCTTTGGTTCACGCCCTGGGCCGGGTACTTCACAGTGACGTTCGCGACAGCGTGATGGTCATGGAAGCCGAGTTGCCGACATCGGTGGCTCGCCAGTTGAGTATTAATCCCGAGCCCGTGTTGGCATGATTTCAGCCGGGGGGCAGCGCCGGTACCACCATCCGTGACACCAATTTACAGGGAAATGCAGCGATTAAAAATGCTCCAAAAGGCCCCATATTCCGCTTGTTCTTGAAGACTGGTCGTCTGTGGAAATTCCTGTGTAAATCCAATACAGGGTGATTGACCCAGATTTGCTGAATGGATAACTTTTTGACCGGACCGGCCCCTCGAAATGCATTTAAATCGTTTAATTGCAGTTGGATGCGGGGTTTGCTGCTTCGCCCTGCAGCAGCCGCTTGCTGTCGGTTGCGATCTTACGTAAGGCCCTGATTTGCACAGGCTTGCATCATTAATGTGCACTACTAGTTACGAAATTCAGGCCCGTAAAATGGGCCCAAACGGGCTGTTTTCTAACGCTTGGATTGATCCCGCGTCTCAACTCTGTGGCTCGTAAACCAGAACTTCCGCTTCATGGTTTCCTGCCTGCGGAACGGAAATATACAGGCGATTGAATTGCGGCACCCAGATTGATGGTTGGGAATCGGTTTCGCTTGGGACCTTCACCATGGGCGCGTAATCGTCCGCGCTCTTCTCTTGGTAAACGGCGACGAAGCCATTTCCTGTAACGTAAATGCGCTTGCGCTTGGAGTCATACCAGACTCCATCGATCGCGGGAACGCTTTCGAGTTGCGTTATTTGTTTGCCTGTTTCCGTGTCGAAGACAATCAGCATCGGCGGCTTTCGGGTACCCAGAAAAAGGCGGTGATGAGTTTCGTCCAGAGCCAGCGGGCCGTAGTTTTCAGCGCCCGCTACGGGCCAGGTTGCAATCTGTTCGCGTTTCTTGCTGTCGATGACACCAAGTTTAGTAGCGCCCGTAAGGTTCACGAAAATTCGCGAGCCTGGTTTCTCGAACGTGATTCCGCCGGGACGCGCGTCTGTTTTAATATCGCCGATATGTTGATTCTTCGACGTATCGACAATTGCGAGGCCCCCGGAATTCCGATCGCCAAATCCCGCATAAAGATATTTCGTATCCGGATCGTAGCCGACCTGATTCGCGTCAGCGCCCAGTTGAAAACTATCAATCAATTTAAAGTTGTCTCCGCGAAAAATTTTGCAGGTTCCGTCGGTGCCGTTGGTCACGAAGAGTGTGTTGAAGTCAGGGGAATAAAACGTGCCCTGAGGTTTGCTCTGTCCTGGAATGCTGAAGATCCGCTTTCCGGCCTGAAGGTCGATCACCTCCACCGTGTTTTGATTCTCTCCGTTGGCGGGAATAAATAACCGTTTACCCTTCAGGTCCACGGTAATGTGGTCCAACCGCCCTTGCACACTGGGCATAGGGATCGTTTGAACCAATTTCAGCGGGGCGTCACTTTGGGCCTTCGCGGTAGGCGCCAGCAGGAATGCGAAAAGACACACTACTACGATAGTCGCGTAATGTTTTTTCATTTGTCCCCCGGAACTGAGCTGTGCACGGTTGATGTTTCCTTAGCGTCCATCCGTGTGGCCCTATGTATCACAAGTTTTGGAGAAAGGTCCACCTCCACAAGCCGATTTCACTTGACATGTTTCGTGAGCCGGTGCTAAAAGCCCGGTCATAAATCGGGTGAGTCTTAATACATTTCCTAAATAGCTCTCGGCCCCTATCCGCAGTTCGGTGAGGTCACCGAAGTATCCGTCCGGTCTGTATCAAAGGAGGATTGCGATGTTATCTGGACTATTTGGGAAACGGAGCACTCGTGTTTTTGCGCTTTTACTGATCGGTATTTTGGGGACCGGCCAGGCGTATGCCCAGGTTGCGGGAGCAACGCTTACCGGCACATTGAAGGATTCTTCCGGAGCAGTGGTTCCCAACGCGCAAATCTCGATCACGGACGTGGCCACGGGCGTGAGTCGCAGCGTGACCTCCAATGCGGCCGGACTTTACACTGCTCCAAACCTCCAGCCCGGAACTTATGAGGTACGCGTGACGTCAACGGGATTCAGGACTCAAGTCGAGAGAGGCATCACCCTGACGGTGGGGGCTCAACAGGTTCTTGATATCACCCTGCAGGTTGGTCAGATAAACCAAACCGTTGAAATCACCACGGAAGCGCCGACAGTCGAGTTGACCTCGTCCGAACTGAGCGCCACTGTAAACTCAACGACCGTGCGCGAACTGCCGCTGAATGGCCGGTCATGGACCGACCTTGCTGTGCTTCAGCCGGGAGTCGTCGCGGCGACCAGCCATGCTGCTGTGGATGTGAATCGCGGCTATGGCGCCCAATTGAGCATTTCCGGCGCACGCCCCCAGCAGAATAATTACCGGCTCGATGGCATCAGTATTAATGATTACTCCAACGGAGGTCCGGGCAGTGTGCTTGGCCAGAACCTCGGGGTGGAAGCGATTCAGGAGTTCAGCGTCCTGACCAGCAATTATTCGGCGGAATATGGGAAGACTTCGGGCGGAGTGGTCAACGCCATTTCGCGTTCAGGGACGAACCAGTTCCACGGATCCGTTTACGAGTTTTTGCGCAACAGCGCGCTCGATGCCGCAAACTTCTTTGATAATTCCAACGGTCTTCCGAAACCGCCTTTCAGACGCAACCAGTTTGGCGTTTCCGGCGGCGGCCCAATTCGCAAGGACCATACATTTATTTTTGGCGATTACGAAGGGATACGCCAGTCTGAGGGCACGACGCAGAGTTCCGGGGTGCCCTCCGCGAACGCGCGGTTGGGGATCCTTCATGACAGCAATGGCAATCTAGAAGACGAACACGGCTGCAGCTTCCAAGGGTGGACGAAAAAAGCTGGCTGCCCTACAACCGGCGCCCTTATCCTCCCTTTGACTTCACAAGCGCAATGCCCCACGGAGCCGAACGGGGCGACCAATCATCTTCTGGCCCCAGGGCAAGCGGGTCTTTGCGTCGACGATAAGGTCGCCAAGTATTTGCCTTTTTTCAATTTACCTAGTTCTCCTACCAGCGGCAATGTCGGCCAGTACGTATTTAACAGGCAGCAGGTTGTCAGTGAGAATTATTACACCACTCGAGTCGACGAAAAAATTTCGGAGAAAGACAGCCTTTTCGGGACATACGTTTACGATTACTCACCTTTGACTGAGCCTGACATTCTTAACGATGTCCTGCAGCAGTCCATTGCCAAGCGGCAAATCGCCGCCATTGAGGAAAACCATACCTTCAGTCCGACTCTTCTCAACAGTTTTCGTCTCGGGTACAACCGGGATCACGCAAATGCCCTTCAAGCACTGAAGGCCATCAATCCGGTGGCAGGAGATACTACGACTCCATGGTGGGCGCCGGGATACACTCCGCCTCGAGTGATATCGTCGGGGCTTAACACTATTCCCGGTTTGGCTCCTCCTACATTCTCTTATGTTTGGGAGGCATTTCAGGGTTATGACGATGCTTTTCTGACCAAAGGTCTGCATTCCATAAAGTTCGGCTTCGGCGTTGAACGCGACCACCTCAATGAAACGACAACCACAGCCGACTATCTCGGTACTTTCCGTTTTGGCGCGATAAATAACTTGCTCACGAACAGGCCCGGGAATGTCGTCGGTTCTATACCGGGTTTGGTCACGCCTCGGTACATGCGCTTAACCATCGTCGGCGCCTATATTCAGGACGACTGGCGTTTCCGCCCGAACCTGACGCTAAACTTAGGCCTTCGCTATGAAATGTCTACGGTCATCACGGAAACTAAAGGAAAGCTGACCAACCTTCCCACCCTGGACGCCGGTCAACCCAATCTCGGCGATCCCTACTTCTCGAATCCCACGCTCCGTAACTTTGAGCCGCGCATCGGTTTTGCTTGGGATCCTTTTAGGAACGGCAAATCCGCGGTTCGCGGGGGATTCGGAATGTTCGACGTGTTACCCATGCTCTATACGACTGTGACGATGAACGGGCGCGGGGCCCCCTTCTTCGAACTCGCTAGTCCGGCACCTGGAGTTAAGCTGCCTCAAGGGTCATTTCCGGATGGAGTATTGCCATTCATCCAAAATACGGCTCTCCAAACAGGTCAAACTGCCCCCTTGGAATACGGTTTCGTTGAACATCACCCTCACCGTAACTACGTGATGCAATGGAACCTCAACGTTCAACGACAGATCACCCCGAGCTTAACTGCAATGGTCGGCTATGTCGGATCGCATGGCGTACACCAGGCGTTCCGAGCCGATGACGCTAACATCGTGCTCCCGACACTAGCCTCCGCCGGCTACTTGTGGCCCAATCCCGTGGGCAGCGGTGCTCTGCTTAATCCAAATGCGAACGTGGGAGCCATCCGGTACCTCAGCTGGCCCGGGAGTTCCTCGTATAACGCATTGCAAATCGGCGTCAAGGAACAATTGAGCCACGGGGTGCAAATCCAAGGCTCGTACACGTGGGGCAAGAGCATCGACAATAACTCCGGCGTGGTGGCTGGCGATACGTTTGGAAACGGCATTGGAAGCCTTTCCTGGTTCGATATGAAGCTGAATCGTGCGCTGTCCGATTACAATGTCCCGCGGACTCTGGTCATCAACGCAAGCTGGCTGCTTCCTACGAGTAAATCCATCCCTACTGCTTTGGGTTGGGTGGTAAACGGTTGGGAACTCGGGGGAATCCTCAAGGTAAGCGATGGCCCCCCGTTCACACCAACGTTCGGAACCTCAGGGGGCGACCCTCTGGGCATAGGCAGCACCGATCCATGGGCCTTCCCCGACCGTTTGTCGGGTCCCGGCTGCTCATCGCTGGTTAATCCTGGGAATCCGAATAACTACATCAAGACCCAGTGCTTTTCGGTGCCGCTGGCGCCGAGCGTGGCCTTCTTCGATGCGCCAGCGCCGCTAGGCTGCGATCCCGCTACCGGCCAAAGCACCGATCCCACGGCCCCACAATATTTGTGGTGTTTCAATAAGAGAGGCAATGCCGGCCGCAACATCCTGCCCGGACCCGGGATTCTAAATCTCGATTTCTCTCTCTTTAAGAACAACCCGGTCAGACGGATTTCGGAAACCTTCAATGTTCAATTCCGAGCCGAGATTTTCAACATCCTCAACCATGCCAACTTCGCCCTGCCGGTTGAGCCCGACAATACGGATGTCTTCGACAATAATGGGGCCGCGACCGGAACGGAAGGTCTCTTAACCAAGACAACCACGTCATCAAGGCAAATTCAATTCGCGCTCAAGGTAATTTGGTAACAAGGGGAGGAATTCGCGAACAATCGGCGCAACCCGCTTCTGGCGGGTCCGCCTTGATGAAACATTTAAGGTACTGGGCGCGTAGAAGTTGACAGGCAGGTCATAATTAACCGGCCGAATTCGGATCATTCAGAATCTGGATTCATACAACTTTGGGAGGAACACGTGAAGAAGGTGCGAGTGATTTATTTGGCATTGTTTGTTCTATTCGGGATGACGGCCAGTGCGCAGGAAAAGCCGCCGCTCAAATTATTGGTGACCACTCCGTTGCCGGGATTCTCAGGGGACTTCGACCACTTCGGGATCGACCTAAAGGGCAAGCGCTTATTCCTCACGGCCGAGGACCACAAGACCGTCGAAGTTTTTGACCTTATGACTGGTGAACGCCTGAAGAGCATCACCGGGTTTGGAAGCCCCCATGCGATTCTTTTTCTGCCCGAGACCAATAATTTTATTGTGACGGACGGGGATGACGATTTCGGAGCGGTTGAACTCATGAGTGGCAAGGACTACAGCATCATTAACAAGATTAAACTTCCGCCGGGCGTCGATGGCGCGGTGTTCAATCCCGTTGACAAGAACTACTACGTGGAAGGTGGCGGCGAGAATCCCAAAGGGGATACGCACCTGATCCACATTATCGATACTAAGAACTTCAAACTCGTCGGAGATATTACGCTGCCCGGAAATCATTCCGAAGCTATGGCCATCACTCGCGACGGCAAAAAACTTTATGCCAATCTAAGCGGCCCGAAAGAGGTTGGAGTCGTCGATTTGAGCACGCGCAAACTGACGGCAAGTTGGCCCATTCCGGACGCCGAAGTTCCCAATTCGATGGTTCTGGACGAGCCGAATCACCGGCTGTTTATCGCCACACGCAAGCCCGCCAAATTTTTCGTTTTCAATACTGATACCGGAAAAGTCGTCACTACACTTCCTTGCGCCCAGATGAACGATGACATGTCGTTCGATCTCCCGCGCAAGCGGATTTATGTGACTGGAACCGATATGGCGACCGTGTTTGTACAGCGTGACGCCGACCATTACGAGCATCTCGCGGACGTTCCGACAGGATATCGCGCGAAGACTTCGCTACTCGTCCCTTCACTCAATCGGCTGTATGTTGCTGTGTCGGGAAAAGGCAAGGATGACGCGAAACTCGCTATGCAGATCTATGAAATTCAACCCTAAGTAGTGCATCTGAAACGATAACGGATCGGTTCGCGTTTTAGCAACATATGAGATGCAAGCAAACGATAGCAGCAGCATTTCGAGGGAAGGTGACCGATGAGCCGTAAATTAATTACAGGATTATTTTTCGCCATGTTAGGAGCAGTGGCGCCGCTGTGGTCGCAGAGTTCCCGAGTGGTCGCAATTCGCGCTGGCCACTTGTTCAACAGCAAGTCTGGAACCATGCTGGCCAATCAAGTAGTGCTGATCGACGGCGAAAAAATTACGGACGTCGGTCCCTCCGACAAGGTCCAAATTCCGGCGGGAGTGCAGGTGATCGACCTCAGCCAGGCTACAGTTCTGCCCGGGTTGATCGACGCCCATACGCATGTTTACAGCAGCCTTAGTAACGGCGCGCGCGTGAACACGACAAAGGAAGCGTGGACACTCATGGCCATCGGCAACGCGCAAACAACGCTCCGCGCGGGGTTCACAACGGTGCGGGACGTCGGAACTCACGGCGAAGGTTATGGCGACGTGGACGTGCGTAACGCGATCAACCGCGGTCTCTTCGAGGGCCCGAGAATGCAGGTCTCCACCCGGGGGATCGGCGCGTCAGGCTCGAATTATATTGGGATGCCGGGCGTGACTATAACCGGGGGAAATCAGGAAATTCACGGGGTTGAAGAAGCCCGCGAAGCTGTCCGCGAACAAATTCATTACGGTGCCGATTGGATCAAAGTGTTCCCAACGGGCGCTTATTCCTTCAGCGCTGATGGCGAACTATTCGTTGATCCGACATTCACGCTGGCCGAATTGCAGGCGATTGTGGACGAGGCTCATCGTCATCAACGCAAAGTCGCGTCCCACGCATACGGTGGGGAAGGCCTCCGCAACTCGGTTATAGCCGGCGTGGATTGCATCGAGCACGGCCAGGGCCTCGATGATTCAGAGATCGCCATGATGATTCAGAAGGGAATGTACTATGACGTGACTGGATACCGCTACACGATGCCGGAGATCGCGGAGAACGATCGCAAAAATACCGGCGGCAAGTACAGCATCATTCCCATCTTTGAAAAAAACTTCAAAAATGCGCTTTCTAAAGGCGTAAAAATGGTTTTCGGCAGTGGTGTCGACGGAACCGCCGGTGATCCGCGCTCCAGCGGCCCTTACAATCATGGGACGCAGGCTCTGGACTTCATTTGGCTGGTCAATCATGGAATGAGCCCTGTGGCGGCCCTTCAGTCCGCAACCGTCACCGATGCCGAGATGCTCGGCTGGCAGGACCGGATTGGTTCGGTGGAGAAAGGAAAATTCGCCGATATCATTGCCGTGTCCGGCGACCCGCTAAAGGATATTTCTGAACTGCAGAGAGTGAAGTTTGTGATGAAGGGCGGCCAGGTCGTTAAAAACGATTTGAAGTGACGGGGCGCCCAGCCCTTTGAAGTGAGTAGCAATTTCTGTTGCGTAAGTGATGGAGTCATACGTGTGGCTCCATCTCTCGCAGGTGTGTCGTTGCGATCGTTCCATCTTCAATCGTGTACCCGCCGCAAGAGCTGCTTATGCAAAATTCTTCGTCAGTTACTGTAATTTCATCTTAATTCGCTTGACATCTTTCGTGATCGGGTGCTAAAAGCCCCGTCATCATCGGGTGCGTCTTAATACGTTTCCTAAATAGATCTGTCGTCCTTATCCGCACGTCGGTAAGGCTGCTGAGTGTGTGTCGGTCCGTCCGTAAATCAGGAGGAATGGATGCTCTCTAGACTATTTAGGCGAAACATTTCCCCGGTTGTCTGCGTACTTATGATTGCGGCCATCGCTGTCTTGGCTCAAATTTACCTGGTGATTGATAATATGCCAGGGTAATTTGTAACCGAAATTTTCGACTTTTGGAGATAGAAAATACTTCGAATAGAGGGAGATGAAAAAAATGAAGAGGGTTCTCTTGTTCTTGGGCGCCGCAATTATTTTTTGTGCCGGCGCTGCTTCCGCTCAAACCAAGCCTCCGTTGCGGCACCTGCTAGACATCCCGCTGCCGGATCTCAAGGAAGGTGATTTTGACCACTTTGCCGTCGATGTGGCAGGCAATCGTCTGTTTTCAACGGCGGAAGAAAATAACGCCGTGGTGGTGCTGGACATAAAAACCAACAAGCTAATTCACACGATCCCGGATTTAGCTGCGCCTCATTCGATGCTCTTTCTTCCCGCAGCTAAACAGCTTTGGGTTGTCTGCGGGGACGACGGAACACTCAAGATTTTTGATACCGGCTCTTATGCTCTGACTGAGACCGTGAAGGTGACTAAAGGCGCCGACGCATCGGCTTACGATCCGGCGAAACATCTTCTTTATGTTACTGCCGGCGGCTCGGACGCAAAGATGGCCTATTCGTTGATCAATATCGTCGATACGAACACTCGTAAGAAGGTTGGGGACATAAAAGTGGAGTCTGCGAATCTCGAAGCGATGGCCATTGAAAAAAATGGGCCTCGGTTATTCGTCAATATCAGGGACAAGAATCTCGTCGGGGTCATCGATAGAGAGAAAAAGACGGTGACTTCCACCTGGCCTCTGGGCGACGTACACGGAAACACGCCCCTCATCCTTGATGAAGCCAATCACCGTATTTTCATTGCCGGGCGTAAGCCGGGACTTTTCGAGGTTCTGGATTCGGAATCCGGCAAAATTGTTGCTACGATGCCAACTGCGGAAATGACCGACGACATGGCTTTTGATCCTGAGGCCAAGCGCATCTATGTTGTGTGTAGTGAT
>Ga0070735_10002227_pt1 | contig 17761 bp, 10 predicted proteins | sample Coa_R1_FD_66443 | JGI IMG/M metagenome (GOLD analysis project Ga0070735, IMG submission 66443) | Surface soil microbial communities from Centralia Pennsylvania, which are recovering from an underground coalmine fire - Coalmine... | ecosystem: Environmental > Terrestrial > Soil > Unclassified ... | reverse complement strand
CCACGAGCGAGCGCGCTACCATATCGGGCAGCCACTCCTGGAGGTTGGAGGCGCCCGTGACGGATGCGGCCGCCTCCCCCGTCCAGCCATCGCGAAAGGTCGACAGTGCCGCGAAGAGGGACTTCTGCGGGCCGTCGAGCATGTCGTAGCTTCCCTGTACCGCCGCGCGCAGCGACCGGTGGCGCTCCGGTATGCCCCGCTGCCTCGACCGCAGCTCCATGAGCCCGGCGTCGAGACTGTCGGCGATCTGCGCCGGAGACTGTGTCGAGATGCGGGCGGCCGCCAGCTCGATGCCGAGCGGCATCCCGTCCAGCCGCTGGCAGATCGTGACGATTGCTTCCGCGTTGCGAGCCGTGCAGGTAAAGTCGGGCCGAACCAGGCGCGCCCGGTCGAGGAACAGGGCGACCGCCGGGAACTCGGCGAGCCGCTCCGGCGAGCAGGGATGTGAAGGCGGCTCCAGAGGCGCCAACGACATGATCGCTTCGCCTGGCAGGTCGAGCGTCTGGCGGCTCGTGATGACGATGTGAAGCGTCGGCGCCGCGGCGAGCAGGCGCGCTGCAAGTTCGCTGACGCCGTTCAGCAGGTGCTCCGCATTATCCAGAATCAGCACCAGCGGCTCGCGCGAGCGGAGAATGGCCGCGATGCGGTCCACGGGCTCGCCGTCCGCGCCCGTTTCGATGAAGAGCGCGCGAAGCGCCGCGTCCGGAACTCGTGCCGCGTCGTCCAGATCGGCGAGTGGAACGAATACCGCCTCCCGGCCCAGGGCCGCGCTGGCCTCCACAGCCAGCCGCGTCTTTCCAATTCCGCCCGGTCCGGCAAGCGTAACGAGCCGGTTCGCGCGAATCAGGTCGCTTAGCTGGTCCCGTTCGCGCTCCCGTCCGAAGAACCGCGTTAGATAGAGCGGGAGGCGCGGCTGCGACGGAGGGCGCCGCGCCTCCCTCGCGGCGTGCGGGTCCTCCGTACACGGCGCGTCGGTCTTACCGGGAGAGCGATCGACGTCGTCCAGGAGCAGGTCGTACCGGGATCGCGCCTCCAGCAGCCATTCGTCGTAGTAGCCCGGCATGAAGTCGCCGACCGCCAGCGCTGCCGCCTCGGAATGCCGGTTGGCCGCCCAGAGCTGGTCGAACGCCAGGGCGTCGCACCAGGCCGCTTCGGTGCGGAGCCGCACTCTGCCCGGCTCGGAGACATCGAGTACTGCGCCGAAAGCAACACCCGAAGGCTCGAGCTGCCGTCGCAGCGACGCGAGGGCGACACGAAGCCTGTTCGCGCCGGCGGACGGCTCAGCATCGGGCCAGAGCGCCTCGCACAGCGCTTCGCGCGCGCATGCGCGGCCGAGTCGCAGCGCAAGGTAGGCCAGAAGCGCGCCCACGCGCTGGGACCGGAACTTGCGCACGACGACTCCCGACGAGTCGGCCAGCGCGGGTCCATCGAACAGATGGACGCGCCACATCACGAGACTTTCGGCGCTAATCGAGGCCATGCAGCGGAATTCATCGCGAGGAGGTCCAACTCCTGTTTGGCGCGCAGCCAGGGCCTCCGTCGAGGCGCGCGAGCGATGGTCGTCGGTGGCGCTCCGCGACGCCGAGCCCCGATCGGCCGATCCCGCAGCAGCGTAGCCGGCAGGCAGATTCGCCGTTGCGCAGAGACTATTCCGCTTCAAGGCCGTAATTAACGGCAATAGCCGCAGTCCGTCGGAAAGGAACGCCAACGTCGCAGGCGGGTTCGTGCAGCGGGCCGGCCGCCTGCGAGTTCGGCCGCTGAATGGAGAGTGACCGGATTATGAACGCGACCATTTTCTCATCGAATCGCCGCGGCACGATGTGGCTCGTGCCGCTTATCGCATGCGCGCTGTCGATCGTGGGCCCGAGGGCGCGCGCCCAGGAGATGGAGGGCTCCCATGAACTCAGTCCCACCGAAAAGTATGGGAGAATAATCATCGGCCAATTCGCCGGCATAAGCGGTTACTGGTTCACGGACGCGTCCGCGACACGCGCTATCGGCACGCCCAAGTTCGGCGGCGACGCGGTATTTTACGTTAAGCCGGCCCACCGCCTTGGAGGTCTGCTGACGGGCGGCATCGAGGTGGCCGGCGCAAACGACCACTGGCTGCCGTTCACAGGCGGCAACTCGTTCAGCCTGACGGGTGCCAGCGCGGAGTGGAGGGCGGCGCACAACCACGTCAACCGCCTGGTTCCGTACGTACGCGCCGGACTGTTCGCGGGGAACATCCACTCGGAGCTCCAGCACTTCGACACGACTTCGTTCGTGCCGAGCGTTTCGGTCGGCGCGACGTTCAAGCTCCATCGGTACGTAACACTCTCGGCGCAGTACCGCTGGAGCGGCGACATAGCGGGCGTCAACACGGACGGCTTCAGCGCGAGTTTCCACCTCTTCTGAGCACGCCCGGACGTATTGGCCGGAGCGACTCCGGATCCCCCGGCGCCTCGCTGCCGGAAGCAGGCCGCCAACTTGCCAACGGCGCGGTTGGCGCTGCCACGATGTCGCGCCGCACTTGACCGGAGCCGTATCTTTTGGTAAGCTTGTGCAGAGCCGGAGCGCGCCCGCTCCGGCATTCGGCTCTGCCGCCGAAAGGAACGCCTCCATGACCGCCCGATCCCGTCGATTCTGCCTGCTTGCCATCGCGCTCCTCGTACTCTTGCCATTTACTATCTGGGCGAAGGCCCCGGAGCCGGACTACAACAAGAGCTGGATGTGGGTCGACGTTTCGAGCGGCGGCAAACCGCTCGTCAGCGGCGATTCCTGGGACGTGCCAGTCGATTACTACGTCGATCCCACCGAATTCGGCGGCAAGACAACACTCGCCATCTGGGGGGCCGGGCCCTGGATCGACACGCCCGACGGCAAATATATCAAGGAGCGCGGGCATATTCCCTATCCCGGCCTGTTCACCACGTTCGACATTCGGCAGGCGGGCCCGGGCCGCCACGTGTTCCACTTCAGGGTGCCGCCCGCGCTGGACCTGGTCCGCAAGAAAAACCGCATTCTGCTCATCGGCACCTTCCGCGATGCCGCCGGGAAGACCTGGCCCTGGGAGCATCGCGTTAACGCAAGCTTTGTGAGGCGGGACGGCAAGTTCGAGATCGAAGGAGCCGAGCCCGGCAACCTCTTCACCTACGGCGAGCCGGTCCGCCTGATGCTGCGGCTGAAGAACGTCGATAAGCCGGGCGACGCCAGGACCCTCCACTACGTGGCCCGCGACACGACGGGCGCGTTGGCGGCCGAGGGCATGGCGCCATTTACGGCCGAGCGCGACGACCAGGCGGTGCCGCTGGACCTCAAGCTAACGCGGCGCGGCGCTTTCACCGTCGACGTGGACGTGCCGGGCTGGGAGTCGCGCCGCACCACAGTCGCGCGCGTCCCGGATATCGCGGCGATCACGCGCGGCCGCCCCACGCAGTTCGGCATGACAGTGGAGGGCGATTCTCCGCCCGAAGAGACCTGGGCCGTCGCGCGCCGGCTCGGATTCTCCACGTGCCGCAGGTTCGTTCCGTGGTATCGGGTCGAGCCGGGACCGGGCGTCTACAAGCTGGACGACCTAGAGCGCGAGCTGGATGCGGCCAAGCGGCACGGCATTCGCGAATGGATCTGCATCGGCGATCCGCCGCCATTCGCGTTCAAGGGCGCGGCGTTCAGCATAAGCTATAACGCATTCGATTTCCGCGAGGACGTCTGGCGCGATTTCGTGCGGACCGTGAGCACGCGGCTGAAGGGCAAGTTTATCGGATGGGAGTGGCTGAACGAGATCACGCCCGGCCGCGCCGAGGACCCTGTCGGATCGTATACGCGCATGGTCAAGATCGGCAATGAGGTCGCCAAGTCCATCGATCCGAGCCTTCTCTCGATCCTGGCCGGCGGCCTGTGGCCCCGGTCGTTCCGTAACGCGGTGCTAGCCGCCGGCGTCGGCAAGGACATCGACGTCCTGCCGGTCCACTATCAGAACGGCGGCGGCGTGCGCGAGGCGCGCGAGGACCTGGATGCGGTGGGACGGCCCGGCGTGGCCGTCTGGGACGACGAGACGGCGCGCGGGCGAAACGCCTGGGCGGTACCGACCATCGAGGAGATCGAAAACACGGAGCAGGCGGCGTGGGTGCTCAACCAGTGGCCGGACGAGCTTACCGCCGGCTGCAGAAAGATAACCTACTTCGGCGGCCGCGGCGACGCAGCCGGCTCCTGGGACTACGCGCTCGATGACCTGACGCCGCGGCCCATCACGGCCACGCTGGCGGTCCTCAGCAGCAAGCTTGCCGGCGCAGCGCCGCTCGGCGCCTTCCAGGACGAATACGGCGGGCAGTTCCACCTGTTTGAGCGGGACGGGAAGACTGTGCTGGTTGCGTCGGTCGATCCGTCCGGCGGCTCCGCGCCGGCGCCGCTCCGCGTGGGCAGCGCGAGCGTGACGATCAGCGACTACCAGGGCAACGAGACGGTGGTACGCGCCAGTAGCGGCACCGTGGAGCTTCCCAGAGCGCGCCTGCCCTACTTTGTCGAAGGCGCCGATCCGGACACGATCAAGGCCCTCGTAGTTCCGGAGATCGCCGCGGCCAACACCGGCAGCGGGGCCGGCGCTGGAAACATCGGCTCTTCGTCCGCGCTTCCAAGCGTCGCCGTGGTGCGGGGCGGCATCGGCAGAATCGGCGTACGGCTGCACAACCCCTACGCCCGAGAGCTCGGCGGATATGTCGAGCTCACGATGCCTAGCGAGTGGCAGAATCTCAGCCGGACGGTCGCATTCCGGCTTGCGCCGGGGCAGTCGCGCGTCGAGGAGCTCGCCGTTCGGGTGCCGGAAAGCGCCGCGACGAGCGACTACCCGGTGAGGGTCGTGGCCACCCTTGCACTCGGCACACTCAGGCGCGTCGAAAAGCCCATGGTCCTATCCGTCATCTCGCCGGATATGCTCGGCAACCTGCTGCCTAATGGCGGGTTCGAGCAGCCGAACGCCGCCGGGACGGGACCGGAAGGCTTCGCCGTCAACGGTAAGACCGTCACCTGGGCGCCCGCGGAGGGACTTCACGAAGGTCTCGGCCAGCACGTCGTTAAGATCGCCAACACGACCGGCTGGGAGAACATCAATCGCACCGTGCCCGTCCGCGGCGGCCAGACCTACCTCTACACGTTCTGGGCGCGAAACAAGGACATGGACGCCGGCTCCAACATGACGATCCATCTTGCGAACGGACGCGACATCCAGCTCTTCGACATGGCCGTGATCTACTGCGGGCCGAACAATCTCTACTGGCAGATGTTCGCGTGCCGCAAGCAGATGCCGGAGGGCGCGAAGTCCTGCAGCTTCCTCCCGCTCGCGAACGGAAAGGGCTGGGCGACGTTCGATAACCTGCGCGTCACGCTGTACCGCGGCACCGACTACGTCGCCGAGGCGCATCGAACGCACGCGCCGCCGAAGCTGGGCGGCAGCCTGGACACTTGGACCAGGACCTGCCCGATCCCGCTCATCGGCCGTAACCAGCTCACCTACCAGGCGCCCGGTTACGCCTGGACGCCCGATAACCTGAGCGCGATCGGCTACCTGAACTGGGACGACCGCAATCTCTACGTCGCCGTCGACGTTCGCGACGAAACGCACCACCCGGCGACGACGGCCAGCCCCTCCGGCGACGCGATCCTCCAGGGCGACAGCGTCGTGCTGGCCATCGACCCCACGGTCCGCGGCACTGCGGCGCGGTCGCGGGCCTTCGAGTACTGTCTCTCTTCCGCTTCGCCAGGCGGCGGCAGCGGCCGGCACACCCTCTTCCGGCCGCCGGTCCATAGCGGCGGCCGGCCGGCCGGCCATCTCTCCCGCGACTCGTCGATCTACGATCTGGCGGTGGTCCCGACTTCCGGCGGCTGCATGTACCAGCTTCGAATCCCCCTCTCCGAGCTGGGAGTCCAGGGCGCCGTGGGCACGCGCATCGGCCTATCGATTCAGGTGAACGATAACGATGGGCACGGCCTTGCCGGCCAGATGAACTGGGGCGGCGGCCTCTACCCGAGCTGGAATCCGATGGACTTCGGCATGGTGACGCTGGTGGAGTGAGGGGCGGCCTGCGGCCGCGCTAAGTTTCTCGATCGGCATGTCGCGCGTCCAGGCCGGAGACGTAGTCGATGAGTTCTTCCCGCGACATGGCGCCGCCTTCCTTCCAACTACGCTGAAATAGGCCGTGGCCCGCTCGCGTGCGCGCCGCCGAGATGTGAGTCTCCAAAGATGGGCGTTCGTCGAACGGGATCACGATGCCCACCTCGTCCCGAAGTGCTGAACATGCGCCCCAAATGCGCGCGGCCTGTTCAGTACGCCCGTCCAGCGCCACCAGGCAAGCCAGACGCTCCAGGCTGGACGCAAACCATGCGGTTTGCGAGTGCTCGACGGCGTAGTCGAGCGTCTCGCGCAGAAACCGGCGAGCGCCATCGTAATCGCCCAGTTCAACGGCGGCGATCGCGATGTTCAAAGCGGTTAGCGCGACCCATTTTCTATCAGCACGTTGTACGGCAATATGATGGCCCTCCCGGTGAAGCGCGATTGCTTCCAGATGGGCCCCCGAGCAGAAGACCGCGACACCGAGATTGCTGAGGGCCAGGACGAGCTGGTGTTGGTCACCCGTGTCGCGAATTACCTCCAGGGCCTCCCGGTAGAGTCGACAGCTCTTGTCCAACTCGCCGGAACCTAATGCCATACCGGCCAGATCGGACAGCGCCGATGCGATCAAAGATGGATTCGCGGTCGCTCGGGCGACGTCCAACGCCTTCCCGCACAAAGGACCGGCCGCCGCGACATCTCCCTGCAAAAGAGCGAGAAAGCCTGCCTGTTTTAGCAACTGTCCCAAAACCTTGAGGTCCCCGAATCGGTATGCTGCCGGCAAGAATGCGTCGATCCAACGTCGCGCCTCAGCCAGATAATAACGCTCCGTCCAGAAGGGAATCATCCCAACCACGAGCTTCAACGCGGATTCCCCGGCACTCTCATCCGACAGGCACCACTGCAGGGCGGCGCGAATGTTGTCGTGCTCGATCGCGACTCGGGAAATCCATTCGCGCGAGCTGCGTTGGGCAATATGCGCTCTGGAAGCCTCGGCAAACTTCGCGTAGAAGTCCACGTGTCTGCGGTGGAGGTTAATGTTTTCGTCCTCCGGAAGCGCGCTCTCCAGCACGAGTTCCCGCAAGGGCTCCAAAAGGCGATAGCGCGGACCACTCTCGGCATCCACGGAATGGATAATGGAGTACTCCTGAAGCTCCGCGAGGCTGTCCAGGACGTTGAAAAGCGCACGCGCGTCAAAGCATACAGCCTCGATAGCGTCGAGCGTGCATCCGCCCCGGAACACGGCCAAGCGGCGCATGAGCGACCGAGCCTCGGGGCCGACCTGATCCAGACTTCCGCAAAACGCAGCCCGAAGCGACCGGTGGCGCTCAGGCAGGTCGCGCCTTCGGTTGATAAGCAGGTCGAACTGCCGATCCAGCTGCTCGATCATCGCAGACGGAATCAGGAGACGCGACCACGCAGCTGCCATCTCGATTGCGAGTGGGATACCGTCCAGCCTGCGACAGAGTGCGGCGACATGGGGCGCGTTGGCGGCCGTGATTGCGAAATCAGGCTTGGCCATCTGGGCACGACTGACAAAAAGGGCGACCGCTTCACTCTCCACCGCTTCTTGCAAGGAATATCTGGACGATGGCAGCGGTGTTTCGAGAGGAGGTACCGGAACCAGATGTTCTCCGGCTAGCCGCAGCGGTTGTCGCGACGTGACGAGGCAGCAGAGTCGCGGAGCGCGCTGAAGCAGCAGCCGGACCAAATGGGAACTCGAGCTGGTGATAGGGTTGTCGCTCTTGCCCGGAAACTCCGGATCATGAAGCAGGTGTTCGAAATTGTCGAGAACCAGCAGGCAGCGGCTATCCCCGATCGCCTCCAACACATATTCGAGCGGGTCGCCCTGCGCAGGCGGCGGAAGCCGGAGCGCATGTATGAGAGCGGCTGGGACCAGGCGAACATCCGGCAGTTCCGCGAGAGCGACAAACCAGACCTGGCCGCGAAACGTGGGTGACAGCCGTCCAGCAGCCTCAATCGCGAGCCGCGTCTTTCCGATACCGCCGGGACCGAGAAGGGTAACCAGCCGGGTCGCCGGACTGCTCATTAGACGGATCAGGTCGTCCAGCAGATTTGCGCGGCCGAAGAACCGCGTGATCTGCAGCGGGATGGCGCTGAATTGCGCCGCGAAGCCGGGGGGCATCAGGGAGGCGTTCGCCGAATGTGATGCGTCCGTGCCGGCGGGCGCGTCGCGTAGGTCTCTCGGCCTCGATTCTCGCGTCCGCGTGGCGTTCACCGCATCTCTCGCTGCGCTCTGGCCGGCGACCGCCCGTCGCAGCAGTTCAGCCATCTCGTGCGTTTTGGCGCTCGGCGCGATCCCGAGTTGCTCATTCAGGCACTGTTGTAGGCGTTCATAACACTCAAGCGCGGCCGACGCCCTCCCCATGGGAAGGCAAACCCGCATCTGCGCCTGACAGGCCTCTTCGTTAAGCGGGTCCTCTTCAGACATCTTCCTTAGCGCGGACAGCGCCGCGTCCAGATCGCCCGCCCCCTCCGATAGGCTAGCAATTGAACCGAGCGCCTCATGATAGGCGATCCGGCAACGGGACTGCTCCTGGATCGCCCAATCGTCGTATCGGCCGGGAAGGAGGTCGCCGGTGTAGAGCCGGACCGCATTGTGGAGATAACCAATCCGGTCACCGACGTCCGAGGCGCGATCGGCGCACGCGAGCGCGTGGCCGAACTCGTCGGCGTCGGTCGTAACCGCATCCGAGTTGAGACGCACGCACTGCCGGTCGGCGATCAGCACGCCCCCGTACGGGACGCCGGCAGGTTCGATCTGCTTTCGAAGCGAGTTTAGGGACGTGCGGAGATTTCCGCGAGCAGCTTCGAACTCCATGTTTGGCCAGAAAAGCTCGACAAGCAGCTCGCGCGACACGTGCTCGCGAATCCGCAATGCGAGGAAGGCAAGGATGCCGGCAGCCTTTGCGGTTCGGAAGCGCGTGGTGATCCCTTCCGATCTCACCAGGCGCAATCCACCAAACAGCTCTATTCGACAGCGCGCATCCATCCCCAGAAACCCTCTATGCAGCGTTCACCCAGGAGATTATCGGCTGAGAGCACAGCAGCCGTAAGTTCCGTAGAATTCGAGCCGCTTCCTTCCGTGTCGTTTGTTGACGATACGTTGACGATAGCGGTGTAGACTGGCATCGAAGTCCCTTGAACAAGCCGGCCCGGCGGTCGTGGAACTGCCGGCGGCCCCGCCCGCATTCGAAAGGATGGTAACCATGTTTGGTACTCGCTTGTCCGGGTGTTTGCTCCTGCGCTCTGCCCTGCCGAGGCCTCTATCCTCTCTGGCAAGCGCCTCCTTCCTGATGCTGTTCGCGGTCTGCGCGCACGCCGACACACTGAACGTACCTACCGCCGACTTCCCCACCATCCAGGCGGCCATCGACGCCGCCGGCGCCGGAGACACCATTGTCGTCGCCGCCGGCACATATCACGAGTCGCTCCAGTGGAGCCTTACGGACCTCACCATTCAGGGAGCGGGTGCGGGCCAGACAGTCGTAGATCCCAGCGCCGCCAACGGGGGACCGGGCGGGCGCTGCCTGACTGTCACGAACCGGAGTGCTGCCTCCAAGCTCTCGGGTTTCACCTTCCAGAACGGCACGAGCAGCAGCCTCGGCGGCGGGATGTACAACGACCACAGCAGCCCGACCGTGACCAACTGTACCTTCAGCAACAACACCGTGCACGGCAGCGATTCGGACGACCCCGCCCACGGCGGAGGAATGTACAACTTCAACAGCAGTCCGACCGTGATCAACTGCATCTTCAGCAACAACAAAGCGGACTCCACCGGAGCGATGTTCAACGACCACGGCAGACCGACCGTGACCAGTTGCGCCTTCATCAGCAACTCGGCCCGATCCGTCGGCGCGATGACCAATTTCCTCTGCAATGCGGCCGTGACTAATTGCATCTTTTGGGGCAACTCGACACCCTTCGACATCGGCGGCGGGATGCTCAACTACATGAGCAGTCCCGTCGTGACTAATTGCACCTTCAGTAACAACTCGGCGCGAGCGGGCGGCGCGATGTACAACAACAACAGTGGTCCGACCGTGATCAACTGCATTATCTGGGGCAACTCGGCATCCATGGCAGGCGGCGGGATATTCAACTTCTTCAGCAGTCCGGGGGTGTCTTACTCGGACGTGCAGGACCTACTCAATGCCACGCCGGATGGCAACGGGAACTTTGCCGCCGATCCGCTCTTCGTGAATGCTCCCACCGGTAACCTGCGCCTGCTGCCCGGCTCCCCCTGCGTCAACGCCGGGACCAACGCGGCAGTTAGCACGCCCCCGTTCCCGACCGACGGCGTGGGAAACCCACTCGACTTGGACGATAATCCGCGCATCAACCTGGGTAGCGTGGACATGGGCGCGTACGAATGGGTTGCTCCTCCGACCGCGAACCCGCAGTCGGTTTCCGTCACGGCGGACAGTCCGGCGCCGATCACGCTGAGCGGCTCCGACCCGAACAGCCCGCCGCTAAACCGATTGGCATTCACCGTCACCACGCCGCCCTCGCACGGCACGCTCTCGGGCGCCGCCCAGAACCTGGTCTACACGCCCGACCCAACCTACAGCGGCGCGGACAGCTTCCAGTTCATCGTCACAAACGCGGCGCAAATTACCAGCGCGCCTGCCACAGTGAGCCTGAACGTCGTGCTGCCCCCGAGCACACTCGGTGCGCACGTTAACGGCGCCGGAGACATCTCCCTCGGCGGCAGCGCCCAGGCACACTTCGACCTGGACGTACACAAGCACAACAACGGGAAACTGGAGCTCGAAGGACACGTCCACTTCCAGGGCAAGGACGGCGCACAGAAGACGACGCCAGAGCTCAACGACGATAGGACGACGGTCATCACGTCTCTTGTGGTGAACGGCTCCAACGCCCGCGTGTTCGGCTACGGGACGCTGAAGGGTACGAACACGGTGGTCTCGTTCGTCATGGACGTGACTAACGGCAGCGCGAAGGGGCCGGGCCATGGCGACACGTTCTCAATTCGCCTGAGCACCGGCTACTCCGCGAGCGGTCCGCTGCTGAACGGCAACATCCAGATACACAACGACTGACGCATCCCCGCGGCGTTCCTCCGCTCAATGTCCTCCTTTCTTGGAGCGCTGAACAGCACCTGGGACGATGCACGGGGCGGGCCGCAACCTCGGCCCGCCCCGTGCCGGCTCCGGCGGAACCGCCGAACTATACCGCTGCCTACACGCGGCGCCGTTGGCGACACATGTACTGCATGGCCGGTGCTGCCGATATGGGATCGTGGTATAATCGCACGTGCGCGTCATATCACGAAGTCGGCTCCACGAATCCTGAGAACTGCATCCAGAATCCGCGGACTCGGTGCGCTCGCGGTATCAGATCGCCCGTTCCGCGCAATGGAACACGCCGCGGGACCTAAAGGCGACGATCTGGACCGCGGACATGCCAAAGGCCGGGTGGTACCTACTATTCGCGAGAACCGTTACCGTCTTGTCGTGAGGTCTCAGCTGAATTCGAGAGGCAGAGGGGATTTCGATCCTCGTTGCGGACTACGAGCACAGGCACCACGAGATTCCAGCACCGGACCCGATTTCTTTAAGGAAGTATGTGATGGAGTCTCCGAAGCTGGCTCGAAAGGACCTAGAGTCGTTCATTGGGACTCGAGCACGAGTGGCAGAAACTATGAACCGCAAGCGCGCGCTTACCAGCGAGATGATTCGGCGGTTGTGCACAGGTCTGAAGCCGCCCGCGCACGTCTTGATCCAGCCCTACTTGACCGCGGCCGCACGCAGCGCAGCCCGACCGTCTCGTCCGCGCCAGCGCATTTGCACCTGTTGTACGCGCGAGCCGTCGGCACGCGTGCCGGCCTTTTGCTCCTGGTAACTGACGCTGGCGGCCACGGTCTCTCGTGGCAGATGACCCGGGCTGCGGCATCACCCCTGAGCCGGAATCCCATAGGCTTCGGCACGGTGACGTTGGTGGAATGAGGAGCGTTCTCAATACATGCCCGTGGAATACTCAGAATCACCGAAGATCGTTCTGAGCGGGCTGATTCCCGCCTACTCTGCCGAAGCACGGGAGACGCTAGCGCGGTCCGGCGTCCCGTTCGCCGTCCTCGAATCCGAAGCCGGCGATCCCGTGGAGGCGATGGTCGAGGCCGAAGTGCTGATGGTCGCCTTCTTCAAGGTGACGGCGGACGTAATTGCGCGGCTGAAGCGCTGCCGGACGATCATCCGCATGGGGGTCGGCTTCGATAACATCGACGTGGAGGCCGCAACGGGGCGCGGCATCACGGTCTGCAACGTGCCGGACTTCTGTACCGCCGAAGTCGCGGACCACGCCCTCTCAATGTCCCTGTCCCTGGCGCGCGCCCTGCCGTACCTGGATCGCTGCGTGCGCGACGGTATCTGGAAAGCCGCGCAGCTTCGACAGATCCCGGCGTTCAGCGCGATGCGCTTCGGCGTGCTCGGCTGCGGGCGCATCGGGCGCATCGCGATCGAGCGCGCTCGCGCATTCGGCTTCGAGTTGCTCGCCTGCGACCCCTATATTGCCGACGGCGAGCTCCCGGCAGGTGTCCGACCTGTATCGCTGACCGACCTGCTCGAACAGTCGGACATTCTGTCGCTGCACGTCCCGCTCACGCGCGAGACCGAGCGCCTGCTCAATGCGGAGCGCCTCGCGAGGATGAAGGCCACCGCCATCCTGGTGAACACGTCGCGCGGACCCGTCATCGACCTGGACGCGCTCGTCGACGCGCTCCAGTCCGGCCGGCTCGCCGCCGCGGGGCTGGACGTCGTCGAGCCGGAACCGCTGCCGCTCGACCACCCACTGCTCGCTCTCCCGAACGTTCTGCTCTCGCCGCACTACGCCTGGCACAGCGAGGAGAGCGCTCCGCGGCGCTACAAGCTCGCCGTCGAAGAGGCCCTCCGCGCCGTCCGCGGCGAGCCGCTCCGCAACTCCGTCAACGGCATGCATCCGGCTGGGCGCTGAATAGCAACCGCCGGATTGTGGCTATGCGCCTTCACCGGCAAGGTCCAGCACACGCTGCGCGAGCGGTTCATCCACGCGCAATCCTGCCGCGCGCAACTCTGCGAGCAGCGGCCGGACCTCGTGGACCAGACCTGCATTCTTGGCAAGAATGATGATGCCGAACGTGCCGATGCACCGCAAGCCATGAGCCGCAGCACAGTTCCTGGCAACGCGATCGTCGACGACGACGGTGAGACCGCCCTCAGAAATCGCGGTTTCAATCACCTGCGTTTCGCCGAGACCAAGGTCCCAATTCGCGACGGAACGAATGGGATCGGGCGCCGACTGCACGTAAACAGCGCCCGGACCGCGAATCCATTGTGCGCCGGGATCGCTCGCCGGACCCGCTTGAATTTCGCCAGCTACGCCCGCGGGCACGACGAGGCGGTTGGGCAGGTCCATCAGAAGATTCGAACAACCCACCTTTGCGAGGCAGATGACCGGGGACGCGTTGCAGACCCAATCGTCAGCCACGGGAGATGTCCGCTTCCAGCTCGTCGGGAGCGACCTGGAACGGCGATACGTCAAACCGCTCCATCGCTGCTAAGAATGCGGAGCGGCTGATACCGGCCAACTCGGCAGCCTTGCTCTGCGAGAGGATTCCGAGCTCGTACCATTTCATGGCCGCTGCCAGTCGAAGCTCACGGGAAAAGGATTCCGGGTCGGTTCGCAGAATCGATAGCGACGCGTCGGGCAGCTCTATCGTAACAGACACAGACAATTCGACACCTCCCCGAAGAACTCAGATGCGTCTATTATACCGGCACGTCACGCAAGCGTCGCAGGGTTGCGTGACGTGCGAATTCCGGTGCCCATTGCGGAATACGCGCGGCCGTCGCCGAGGCCCTCCGCGCCGTCCGCGGCGAGCCCCTCCGCAACTCCGTCAACGGCTTCCCGCCGGCGGGAAGTGTGCGCCAGGCGCACGCAACGCAACCACGCCATCTCAAATGAGGGAGGAGAGCTCGGCCTTTGGCAAGAGACGAAGCATGCAGAGGATGGGCGGCGCCGTTGGCTCTCGTCGTCTGCATGGCGCAGGCGGTGGCGGCTGGCCCCGCGGCACAGGGCAGTGAGAGGGCTCCGATGCGAACCGATTGGCTGATTGACGCGCCTGGCCGGAAGGCGGCCTGCGCGGTCTCCGCCGACGGCAGTGAGATCGCGCTCGATAACGGCCTGATCCGGCGCGTTTTCCGGCTGAAGCCCAACGCCGCCGCTATCGCCTTCGACAATCTGATGACCGGGCAGGCCCTGCTGCGAGCCGTGAAACCCGAGGCCGGCGTCGAGCTGGACGGCGTCGTCTACGCGGTCGGCGGCCTGACCGGGCAGCCGGACCTCGCCTTCCTGCGCCCCGAATGGCTCGATGCGATGCGCGCGGAGCCCGCGGCCTTCCAGCTCTCCGGCTACGAGATCGGAACGACCGCCGCGCCCTTCGGCTGGAAGCGCTCGCGACCCTCCGAGGGCAGGCCGTGGCCGCCTCCGGGCGCCGCGCTCGCTCTCCACTTCGCGCCGCCGCAGGGGAAGCTCGCCGGCATCTCGGTCGACGTACACTACGAGCTGTACGACGGCCTTCCCGCGCTCGCCAAGTGGCTGGTTGTTCATAACAGCGGGACGAGACCGGTGCAAATCGACCACTTTACTTCGGAGATTCTCGGCGTCGTCGAATCAGAATCGGTTGTCGATCCGACGGAGCGGTGGACGCCGCCGAGTATCGAGTTGCTCAGCGACTACGCCTTCGGGGGCGGCACGCCCCAAAATTCGAACCACACGACCTACTGGATGCCGGACCCGGCCTACGCGACGCAGGTGAGCTACGAGCTGAAGACGCCCTGCCTCCTGGAGAGCAGGCCGCCGCTCGGCCCCGGCATCGAAATCGTGCCGCGCTCATCGTTCACCACCTTCCGCACCTTCGAGCTGGTCTACGACAGTACCGACCGGGAGCGCCGTGGGCTGGCCCTGCGCCGGTTCTACCGCACCCTCGCACCCTGGTCTACCGAGAGCCCGCTGATGCTCCATCTCACCTCGACCGATCCACAGATCGCGAGGGCCGCGATCGATCAGTGCGCCGAGGTCGGCTTCGAGATGGTCATCTTGAGCTTCGGCAGCGGCCTCAATATGGAGGATACCTCGCCGGCCAACATCGCCCGGTTCAAGGCACTTGCCGACTACGCGCACGGCAAGGGACTCCAGATCGGAGGCTATTCGCTGCTGGCGAGCCGGCGGATCAGCGATCAGGACGACGTCATCGATCCGAAGACCGGCAAGCCCGGCGGCGCGATCTTCGGCAGCTCGCCCTGCCTCGGCAGCCGGTGGGGGCTGGCCTACTTCGAGCATATCCGCGCGTTCCTGGAGCAGACGGGCTTCGACCTCCTGGAGCACGACGGCAGCTATCCCGGCGACGTCTGCGCCTCCACCACGCACCCGGGACACAAGGGACTGGAGGATTCGCAGTGGACGCAGTTCCAGCAGATCGCCGCGCTGTACCGCTGGTGCCGCGAGCGGGGCATCTACTTGAACGTGCCCGACTGGTACTTCCTCTCCGGCTCGAACAAGACCGCGATGGGCTACCGCGAATCTAACTGGTCGCTGCCGCGCGCCGAGCAGCACATCCACGCGCGCCAGAACCTCTACGACGGCACGTGGGAGAAGGCGCCCACCATGGGCTGGATGTTCACGCCGCTCGTCCAGTACCACGGCGGCGGCGCTGCCGCGACCATCGAGCCCCTCCGCGAACATCTACCCGACTACGAGCAGCACCTGGCCAACAATCTCGGCTACGGCGCGCAGGCCTGCTACCGCGGCCCCCGCCTCTACGATTCCCCGGAGACGAAGGCCCTGGTCGTCAAGTGGGTCCGGTGGTTCAAGGAGCACCGCACCATCCTGGAATCGGACGTGATCCACCTGCGCCGCGCCGATGCCCGCGACTTGGACGCCATCCTCCACGTCAACCCGAGCCTGCCCGAAAAAGGGCTCGCCGTCTTCTACAACCCGACGAGCCGCCCCATCACCCGCGAATGGGACCTGCCCTTGCACGACACCGGCCTGAAGTCCCGCGCGCGCATCCGCCAGGAAACCGGGCCGGAGAGAGTCTTCACGCTCGACCGTGCCGGAAATGCGCGCCTCTCCGTGACAGTCAAGCCGCACGGCGTCACGTGGTTTGTAGTACGGTGACATGCCCGGCTGGTCCGCGGCGGACGACGGTGAGCTGGAGGAGGTCTACAACACCGAGCGGCGCCTGCTCTACGTGGCCTGTACGCGCGCCCGCGATCACCTCCTCGTCACGGGAGTGTCGCCAGCGTCCGAATTCCTGGAAGACCTGAGCGCTTAGCCTGCCGCGTCGCAGCGTTACCGGACCGCGCGAAAATCAATTCACTTTTGCCACGTTCTTGCACGAAAACGCAGCCAATCGGCCACAAACGTGCCGGTTGCGTAACACTTTTCAGGGCCGGAAGCTCCGACTCCCGGCGGTCGGCGCCGCCGCGCGGAACGAACCTTTCATACGGCAAGCCCCGAAAAACCCGCTTCCGAGTACGAAATGAAAGAAAACTGTGGTAGCGTGAGCCTAACACGGATTTCGGTTGTCCAATAACGCAAAACCCACCTGACAGGACAAACGAATTGGATTCCCGCGAGAAGATCGAACCTGCCGGCGAGCGCGTTGCAATGGCGGCCCGATCCATCGCCGCGGAGCCACCGGAGGTAGAAATGTCCATCGTACAGCGCCTTGCAGCCGTCGGAACCGCCGCAATCCTCCTCGCCCTTGCGCCAGCAACCGTCCAGTCCGGCCAGCGGCCCGCGCGCCAGTGGGAGCCGGTCGGCCTCTCCGGCGGCGGCGCGATGTTTACGCCCGCAATCTCGCCCGCCGACCCCAATCGCATGATGCTGAACTGCGACATGAGCGCCGCCTACGTCACCCGCGACGCCGGCCGCCACTGGACCATGATCGACCACGATCAGCTCCGTTCCAGCACGCGCTGCAAGCCGGCCTTCCACCCGACCGACCCGAACACTATTTTCGCTGCCGACGGCGGCCTCAAGGTCTCTCACGACGGAGGTCTCCACTGGGCGAATATCGGCAACCTGCCCGGCAATCTGACCGGCGCCATCGCGATCGACCCCCTGCAGCCAGCGAACATGCTCGCCGGAGCCGGTTCGGCCGTTTACCGCTCCACGGATTCCGGCCAGGCCTGGTCGAAATGCGAAGGGCCGCATGGCACGCCGCTGGCGTTCTTCATCGCGCGGACCGGCCGGCCCGAGCGGCCGCTGTTCGCGGCGACGTCCGAGGGGATATGGCGGTCGGTCGAGGGCAGCGAGAGGTGGGACCCGGTGCGCGCAGGCCTGCCGGACGGACCCATCCTCGACTTCGCAGGTGGGTGCAGCGCAGCTCGAAACGCGATAACTCTATACTGCTCGACGCCGACCGAGCTGCGCGACGGCAAGCTATCCGGCGGCATTTTCCGGTCGACGGACCGTGGCGCGTCATGGCAGCCGGTCGAGGGCGCCGGACTCAATCGGGATACCGCAAAGTACGACGAATGGGCGATGGGACCGATCGCGCAGTACCGGCACGTCGCCACGTCCGACGCGCGGCCGGAGACGGTCTACGCCTTCAACACCAACACCGGCGTCCCGCCGCCGCACCACGCC
>Ga0070735_10002226_pt1 | contig 17767 bp, 9 predicted proteins | sample Coa_R1_FD_66443 | JGI IMG/M metagenome (GOLD analysis project Ga0070735, IMG submission 66443) | Surface soil microbial communities from Centralia Pennsylvania, which are recovering from an underground coalmine fire - Coalmine... | ecosystem: Environmental > Terrestrial > Soil > Unclassified ... | reverse complement strand
GCACAGGCCTGTTCATCGTGAAAGCGTCGTTCCAATTCCATCAAAGTCCGCGGATAATCTTCGACCATGACCCTGAACACTACAGGTTGTGGTCGGTGGCGTCAAGTAAATACCCCCATCGCATTTTATCACAACTGTTTTGGAGGCCGTTGCATCTCCACGAACGAATACACCTTGAGAATCCGCCTAAGATCAGCAAGATTTCCTGCGTCTATTGATCGCATTTCTCACGTGGATGCTTCACTGGGGGCTTTGGCCTCACATTGGCGAATTCTCGCTTTTGCGCGGTTCAGGGTTCTGGTGGCAGCTTATTCTTTCCAGCGCGGAAATCTGCGGGGTACAATTCCTGTTCCCTCTCGAATCGTTATTACCTGGTTGGATGAGATGTTTTCAGCTCGATCCACCGCTCCGCTGGGCCAGCGAACTTCGATCCAGTCCACGTGCGACTGGGGTCCCAGGCCAAAGTGCAATCGAGGGTCCTGCGCGGATTGATAGCTCATGCCTCCCTTGCGTTCGTCGTATCGAATCACGCCGTCCGCCGCCACCTTCACTTTTGCTCCTACTCCATCACGATTGGAACGGACGCCGATCAGGAAAATCTGAAGCCAATGGTTCGTGGGGTTGCCTTCGTTTCGGAGCAATTGGGGCCGCCCTCCGTTATTGCTGACGAGAATATCCAGGTTTCCGTCGTTATCGTAGTCCCCGACGGCTGCGCCCCGGCTGACGCAGGGAACGGAAAAGTCCGGGCCAAGCTGGTGGCTTACGTTCTCGAAAATGCCATGACCCCGATTGCGGAACATCAATTTAGGTTCTCTGTAGCGGATGTCCTCATGATAAAGCTGAATGTTGTCGAGAATGTGGCCGTTCACCATGACAATGTCGCGCGCGCCGTCGTTATCATAATCCATAAAGCGTGTGCCGAAGCCGCTGTAATGCCAGGTGGCATAACCGAGCTTGGCGGCGAAAGTCGCGTCTTCAAAGCTGCCGTCGCGCAGATTGCGATAAAGCCGCGCCTGCTGAAAATCGAGATGCGTCACCATAATATCCAGCCAGCCGTCGCCGGTGGTATCTGCCGCATCGGTTCCCATGCCCGCTTCCGTGGCGCCGTCGGCGCTGACAGCGACCCCGGCGAAATAACCGACCTCCTCAAACGTTCCGTCATGCTTGTTATGGAAAAGGAAGTTGGCCATGGAGTCATTGGCGATGAAGATGTCCTGCCAGCCGTCCTGGTCGTAATCAAACGTCACCACGCCCAAACCGTTGCCGGGTTTCAGTCCCACCCCTGACGATTTGCTCACATCGGTGAACGTTCCGTCACCATTGTTTCGGTACAGCGTCGGAGGCTCTCCTTCGTAAACGTCCGGATGGCAGTATCCGCGATAGCCCGGACGATGATCTCCGCACCAGACGTTGTGTTGAGGCGACCAGTTGACGTAATTGGCCACAACGAGGTCCAATTTCCCGTCATTGTCGTAATCAAACCAGGCTGCGCTTGAACCCCATTTTCCCTCATTGCCCACTCCTGCCGGCGCAGTCACATCGGTGAACGTTCCATCGCCGTTGTTGCGGTAAAGAATGCAACGGTTGTAGCCCAGCACGTAGAGATCAGGGAATCCATCATTATCATAGTCTCCGACGGCCACACCCATACCAAATAAACCTTCGGCTCCGACGCCGGCCTTGGCGGTGACGTCGGTAAAGCTTCCATCGCCGTTGTTCCGGTAGAGAGCGCTTTGCAGAGGTTGTTTGGGAGTGTAAATAGGCGTGGCGGCTCCGTTGACCAGATAGAGGTCCATGAGGCCGTCGTTGTTGTAATCGATCCATCCACAACCCGCTCCCATGGTTTCGATCAGGTACTTCTGTGGAGTTGCCGCATTGTCATGAACAAAATGGATCCCGGAGCGCTCCGCCACGTCAAGAAATCGAATAGCAGGAAAGCTGTTTGAGAGTGCCGTGGGTTGTCTTGCGCCGGACCAAGCCAGGGCGCCCCCCAGCCCAAGTTGCTTCAGGCACTCCCGGCGTGAGAGGAAGCTCTTCATGGGGTTTCGGGTGTGAAGGAGCGCGGTTTTCGATTCAGGATGAGATGAGGGTTTACGTTCGATGGCATCGCCCGAAAAATCGTCATTGACTGGCCCCGCGCAGGATGGTGATTAATCGGCGGTTCTTGTACTGATTGCGCTCAGTGGACTTGAACTTTTCAAATTCTGCCAAATATTTTGCGGCAAGCTCTCGGTTCCCGAGCCTACGATAGGCGCGCGCCAGACTGTAGGCAGGCGTTAAATCGTCCGGATCGAGCCTTAGCGCAGCTTGCAGTTGCTCGACGGCTTGCTGAACTTTTCCCTGACCGAGCAGCAAGGTTCCCAGGATGGCGCGCGAGCGGGAAAAATCCGGATTCAGGCGCACAGAATTCTCAAGGGCTTGAATAGCTTCCTGCGCTTGGGGGCTGCCGGGCGTAGTTCCGGCGCGATTCATCGCTTCGCCCAAAGCGTAAAGAAGAAGATAATCATTGGGATGGACGGCCACGCGTTGCCGCAGGAGATGAATGGATTCCTTCATCCGATCAAGTTCCATCAAAGCCATTGCTTCGGCGAAGTAGGGCAGGTCTTTGTCGGGTTGCAAGGCTGCGGCTGCATGGATATCTCGCACCGCATCCGCGTATTGCCCCTTCATGGCGTAAACGGCGCCTCGCTCAAGCAGCAGGCGGTAAGAGTCGGGAACGTGCTGGAGTCCAACGTTTGCAATGCGAAGAGCCAGATCGTAATTCACGTGATCCACGCACAAGGCGACCAGGTCGAGATAGTTGTTCTCGTTTTGGGGATCAATCAGCGTCGCCGTGCGCAGTGAGTCATAAGCCTCCACCGGCTTCCCGGATTTTTCGTAAGCTTCCGAAAGCAACTGATAGAGTTCGCTGCTCTTTTCTCCCCGCGAAATCAGCTTCTGGGCTGTCTGAATGGCCCCGAGATAATTCCGATTCTTCAGATCGGCGAGCGTCAGGTTGAAACCCGCTTCGTAAGAATTCGGATCCTCTTTCAGTGCGATCTCAAACTGACGCGCTGCATCCGCGTACCGCTGGATCTGTGTCAGAAGGATCCCGGCTCGAAAGTGCAGTGGCGCCTCGGCGCTATCCGGGAGCTTTTCGATGATTCGCGCAGCCTTCCTGTCCTGGTTCAACTGCGCGCAACTGGCGGCATAATCGAGAAGCGCACGAGGCTGATGGAGAGGCAATTCCTGGCTTCGCTCGAAATGCAGTGCGGCTTCCTGGAAACGTTTTTCTGAGTAATTGATTTCAGCCAGGGAAAAATTTGCAACAGGATCGTTGGGAGAAAATTGCAAGACCTTTTCCAGATGAGTCGCAGCGTCTGCCGGGTGGTTAAGTCGAAGTTCATTGAGCGCCAGATTCTTAAGGGCCGGGTAGAAGCTGGGATCATGCCGCGTCGCTCGTTCGAAATATCGGTTCGCCTCGCTCAGTCTCCCTTCTGCTGTCAGAGCAATCCCCATCAGGTTTTCAGCGCGGACATCATTCGGTGACTTGGCCAGAAATTCATTGAGCAACTTCACGGCGGAATCAAGCCGTCGGTTTGCAATCAGTGAGGCAATCTCGTCATAAGAAGCGCTGTGAGGGGTTACCTGACTGAATGAAAATGTTGGTAGAAAGATGCCCCAGCAAAGCAGAAATAGCGACGCGCCCCCCCAGTTCGTCAAAAAAGGGGAGAGGGAAAAGGCTCGCCGAGAGCTCTTTCGTGCAAAGCTTTGTTCTGATCTTGAGCGGAGTCTGAGTGCAAGCATGCTTACATCGGGGGCTGCAACGCGGGGTTGAGTCTCTGCGCGATGCGAAATTCCCTTTCTGCGGCTTTTTCATTTCCGCGCTGTTTTAGGAAAAGCCCGTTTATAAAATGCGCGTCGGCCGTGTTCTTGAGAGAGGCATCGGCAGCCCGAAGCTCGGAAATAGATTCCTTCCAGCGTCCCGCATGAGCCAGACTGTAGCCCAGCAACCGCCGTGCATTGTTATCTTTGGGATTCCAAACCAGAATGCCCTGAAACTGCGCGACCGCAAGCTTCCAGTTCTGAGCTTTGAGGGCTGACAAGCCCAGCACTTTGTGGGCTTCCAGAAGGCTCGGTGCCCGTTGCGCAGCATATTGGATTTCCTGCAATCCGGCCGTTTCTTCGCCGTTTGCCTGCATCAAGCGGCCCATCTCGAAGTGAGCGCGAGCGTCGTTCGGGTCTGCTTGAATGGCCTGCCTGAAGGCTTGAATCGTTGCCTTTAACGGCGCGTGTTCTCTTTCCATGGCCAGGGCGAGCCTGAACCGAGCTTCAGGAAAATCAGGCGCCAGGGCAGCAGCCGATTTGATTTGGGAGAATGCTTTCCTGAGATTTCCTTGTGCCTCGGATTCTGACGCAGACTGAAGCAGGACTCTTGCCTGGCCTACCTGAGCTTTCTTTGCGTTGATCTTCTGCGCCTCGACCCGCTCCTGCTGAGCTTCCGCTCTTTTCCCCTGCCGTCGCAGGGCTTCGGCGAGGCTTAAGTGCGCTCCCGAAAGGAATGGATCAAGGCGCACTGCCTCCTGAAGTTCGCGCGTGGCCTCGGAAATTTGATTCAGTCGCAGGAGCACGGATCCCAGGCTGTAATGCGCCATGGAGTCTAATGGCAGCTCCGTGGCAGCCGCCTGCAACTCCATTCGAGCTCCCAGGAGATCGCCTCTTTGCCGCAGGACCAATCCCAGTGCCCGGTGAGCCAGTGCAAACTGAGGATTTTCCTGAAGGGCGCGGCGAAGTTCCGCCTCGGCTGCGTTCAGATCGTCTTGTGCGCGCAGAGCAAGGCCCAGGTCGTAGTGGCATTCCGGGTTCCGGGGCGAGATCTCCACAGCCTTCCTAAGATCGGTGACGGCCTGGGAGACTTGTTGCTGACTTACTTCAATTTCCCCAAGCGCAAGAAAAATCCTCAGATCGTTGGGCTCAAGTCTAGCTGTGGCACGAAGTTCGCGGACGGCATTTGCCAGATCGCCTTGCTGCTTAAGCCCTATTGCTAGGTTATACCGAGCTTCAACAAAACGCGGCTTCGCTTGGACAATCGAGCGAAGCAATTCCACAGCTCCCTTGATATCTCCCAGTTCCCAGCAAACCTGGCTGAGTGCGTATTTTGCTTCAACAAGGTCAGGTTGCAGGCGTAAAGCGGTTTCAAACTCTTCGACGGCCTGACCGAGGCTTTTCGCCTGGTTATAAACCAGACCTAGATGATAATGAGCGACCGCGAAACTGCTATCGAGCCCGATGGCATGTTGGAATGCCTGGATAGCCTGCTGGGGTTGCCTAAGTTCCGCGAGTGATATTCCCATGCCATCCCATGCTTTCTCATCTCGCGGATTTTGTTCTTCCGCGGCGCGAAAAAGTTCGAGGGCGCGTTCGGGGTTCCCTAGCTTGAGGTATTGGGCAGCTTGGGCAAGGGCGTCGCCCTCAGGCTGGCCTTGGGATGTCTGCACAGACCGGCTTGTGACTCCCTTTGCGCTGCATGCGGCAAACGCTAGCCAAAGCAAGGTCAGGAGCAGCCGGGGGTCTCGGTTTTGAACCCGCATTCTCATTGGATCACTGCCCTTGCCTGCATTACAGTTTTCGCGCAAGCCATAGTTCTCGCTGAAAAGTTCCACCTCCTGCTGATCCCGAGGAACCGCAGGCGACGAGGAATCTCTGCACAGGCCTGACTCTGAAATGGAGAGATTCTTCGCCGACTCGCAGCATGACAGGCGAAGCACTCAACCTGACATGCCCAGCGGTTTTTTCAGCAGCCTATTCAAGCTGGACTGTTGTCACCTCGCGGTCCTGGGATATGAATCTGCTGGAGCGTTCGGGCAGAACTCTCACTCTGAATCGTGCCCTGTAGGGGCGCTTCATTCCTGCCTGCGTCAAAGTCAGCCTGCGGCTTCTATCTTCCCAGATTGCGCGGGTCCAGGTAAACTCGCCGCGCCGGAAATTGTAGGTTAACCCATCGTCTTCGTAAAGGTTCATCCGCGCATTCATACCGGGATATACGACCAGGTCCATCGGCTCCGAAAGGCTTTCGGTCGTGAATTGCTTGACGGGTCCTACGGGTAAGATTGTGCCTGCCCGCACGTAAATGGGCATTGTTGCCAGATCGATAGGACGGGTAATTTCCCGCCCGCCATCGATCGATTCTTCGGTCCAGAAATCGTACCACTTACCCTGCGGCAGATAGAGTTTTCTTACCTGAGCGCCCTTTTCAGTGACTGGAGCGATCAAAAGACTCGGCCCCCACAGGTATTCATCGCAGCGCTCAAAGGTATGAGGGTCTGCCGGAAAATGAAACCAGAGCGCGCGCATCATCGGCCATCCTGTATCATGAGCTTCGCGCACCAGAGAATAAAGATAAGGCAGAAGACGATAGCGAAGATTCAGGTACTTCCGGCAGATGGGTTCCACCTGAGAGTTGTGGAGTTCTTGAGGGGAGGGAAGCGCCGAGGCGGGAACTTCAGCGGGCCTGTAGCTGCCGGTATCCCAGCCCCAGGGCAACCGTAGCTTCCAGGTCCGGCCGTGGGAGCGAAAGAGCGGACAGAATGCGCTGAATTGGAACCATCGAACGTAGAGTTCTCCGGTCAGTTCCGGCGTGGTCAAAAAGCCTCCTGTATCCGTGCCCCAATAGGGCATGCCGCTGAGTCCGGTGTTGATCCCCACGGCGATCTGGGCGCGCAGCGTTTCCCACCTGGAATCGATATCGCCTGACCACAGCCAGCCATAGCGCTGAATTCCAGCATACCCGTTGCGATTCAAGATATAAGGTCGCACATTGGGGCGAGCCATTTGCGCGCCTTCCCAATACATGCGGTTTCTTACCAGGCAGGAAAAGTTATCCAGCCAATCACCCTCATCGGCCCACCAGCCGTCAACGCCCAGATCAAACACTTTCAGATGTTCCCGCCAGTAGTGAGCGGCATCCTCCGGGTTCTCAGCCGCCGCCCCGGAATCGCCGGCACGGCCATGCAATTGTTTTGGAGGCTTATCCTCGTGAAGCACGATGCGGAAATCTTCATCGTGCAGCTTCTTAATCATGGCTTGCGGGTCTGGGAAGACATGAGGATTAAACGCGTAGGAACCGTGGCCTGTATTCCAGCCGGAGGGGCAAAATCCCGTGCCCAGGTAGATCAGGACATCGCAGGGAAGCCGTTTCTGGCGAAACATCCTGGCTTCAGCCAGCACTTCTTCCCGGCTCGCCAGAGTGCGATGGGATTGCTGATAGCCAAGAGCCCAGATGGGCGGCATATGCGGGAAACCCGTCAAGCGAGCATATTCCTGAAGAATCTGCTCAGGTTCTGTCGCCGCCACACAAAAAATATCCAGCGGAAGGATTTGGGGGATTGAGGCGGGCTGAAAGACTCCCACATCTCCTCTCAAGTCAAAGGCTCCGAAAGGAACATGAAAGAACAAAGCCCACCCTGCGGGGCTGACGAACCAGGGAATGGGCATACGCGCTCCATGGGTTCTGAGATCAGGAACGCGCTCGCCATGATGCATGAAATAGAAAATGCCGCGGCGATCAAATTGGCGTCCGCCTTCGCCCAGGCCCCAAACCGGTTCCTGCTGAAGCAAGAAGCTGACGAACCCACTCTTCGGGTCGATATCAAGCTGTTGGATTCTCCTGCCGTCGTGAGATGTTACAGCAAGCTGCGGCGGGCTTCCGGACATACGCAGTTGATAGTCGCCCCAGGAAATGCTCCGCAATTCAGTGGTAGAGCGGAGCCTTACCGCGGGAGAAGGCCACTCGTGCGGAGTGAGGATGATGCTCTCTGTGATGGGCTCGACGTCTCCATCCCCGCCAATGGGAAGCAGGCTCAGGCGTAAGGTGTGTGCGCTGACGAGCGTGATCCACATTTCGGCTTGTTGGCCCGCAATCCGAAGGGAATTTGACTGCGGGGCCGGCGTCCTGTGAGGCGTCAGAAGTGCGGCAGCGCCCGCCGTGCTCATCAGGCTCAAGGCTTTGCGCCGTGAAAGGTGTGACAGCCTCTTGGGCATGAGGGTGCCAGGCTTCCTGCAGGATATTATGCGATTCCAGCGCGCGCTTTTGCCTGCTGGATAATCGCAGCCATCACATGCCGATAGCGATCAAAGGTGTCATCCACCACCGTGATCGTGGGAATCTGGAATTTATTGAGGCCAAGAGTAGCGGAGTCGAATTCGTGGAAGCCTGACTCATGAACCCCGCTGCTCCCTCTTCCCGGAGCCGGATGGCTGAGATGCTGAAAGGCGCGGGCATATTTATTGAGGGCGGCGGGATATGCAAATTCTGAGAAGGCCTGATAGAGCGGAATAAAAGACATTAAAGCATCATAATGCATTTCCCCGCATGCCAGCAGGTTGGAGAATCTTTGACGCAAAGCCATGACAAGTTCGTGCGTTCCCTCGTGCATATCAGCCCTGGGATTATTCACCCAGCCGCCCGCAATATCAAGAAAATAGGAGTCTACATGGTAGCGCTCCACGAAGTCTACGATGCGTCCATAGAGCCATTGCCGCCAGGACTCGACTCCAAGGTTCATCCAGGGCATCCATCCTTCCATGTGCCGGTCGTTATCCCAGTCCACCCAGTTCAAGTAAAAAGGATCGCCGTCAATCTGAGCAGTGGCTGCATTCGAGACGTCAGGGAACGCGGGCAGTCGATCGTTAGCCGAATTAGCGCCAAACATCGGCATAAAGTGGAATCCGAGGTGATGCCCTTGCCGGATCAGGGTTTGGAGCCCCTGCTCGCCTCCCATCCTCGCCTCAGCCCGATAGAGAGGATAATTCCAATAATAGCGGCCATCCCAGGCGGGCAGAAAAACCAGCACTCGTTCGCCCGGTATCTGCCTTGCCACCCATTGGAGAATCCTCAGCATTTTGGCGTAGTCATTGAAGATGTATCCCGTCCAATGCATCCCATGAAGCGAAATAACCAGAATGACCTTCCGAAACCATGAAGGGACATCTTCACGAGTTTCCCAATCTGGCAGGCTGAATAACCGCTCCAGATGCTCAAAGTGAGGCCGAAAGGCGTTCTCCAGGGTTGAAACGCGCCCGGCTCTCCACAGAGGACTTTGGATGTGCGAGGACTTTTCCCAACCCGGGCGTTCGTAAACCAGTTCGACGCGATAACCTTTTTCGCCCGGCTGAAAATAAAATCGGTTTGCTCGCACGCGACTCTCAAGCGAGGAAAGGAAGAAATAATCCTGGTCGCCTGCGCGAATCACAGCCAACGGGGTCGTCATCCCGCGGGCGATGAACAGGTCTCCGCCGCCAAAGGGATAGCCCAGTAGAACTTCATCGTCTTCGGGGTCGAAAAATTGAGCTCCACCCGCAGAGATCGCCCCGCGCGGGATACCACGAACAATGGCTGCGATGGACTTGATGGTTTTGCTCATTGTGGCTTGGGCGTCCCACTCGATGAGCTCTCCATTCCTGCGAATGCGCGCCGTAAGCCTGCCCGGGGCCTTCTCCTGGCTGCCTGCCCAGACAAATTGAGCACAGTTTACTTCCAGGCTGTCTGCATGTTCCGTCGTTGTCATGTGAGCGGTGGCGAGGCCATAGGCATTCTCGAAAGTATACAGACGAAAGGAAAACTGTAATCCGCCAAACTCCACGGACGGCTCCGGAAAATCGAAGCTGAACTTCATGAAGCTTTTGCCGCGCGGAGGAACATAGACTCCGCTGGTTGAAGTGAAGGGCAAGATGGGCGGGGCGGCAATGGTTGCTGAAGGTGGAAGCACCATGCCAGCACCGGCCCCTCCAAAGCTCTTGAGCAGTGTGCGGCGGGAAATGCGATGCGACATGGTTTTTCTCGACCTTGGCTTGTTGTTATAAGACAAGAGGAGAGTGGACCATCTGGCCTTATTCCTGCGCAATTCAAGATGAAGCTGAATTCACCTTCCAGTAGACCACGTATCGCTCGCCTGCAAGTTGATAAAGCGGTGTGAGTTTGACAGATTGGCTCTGATGCACAGTCCGGAAAGTGAGTGAACGGCCTGAGGCCGGTTCAACCCAATGGGCTTCGTTACCGGACCGAATATGAATTTCAGGCGTCGCCACGGGCGCGCCACCGGGGCTGGTCTGGTAGCCTATATAGGTGTTCGAAGGATTCAGCCCTTCACGGCCCAACTGCCCTGCCAGCACCAGCGGGCCGTACATCACTGCCTGTTGCGTCTCATCCCCCGGTAGAGGTTCAATATACAAGCTCATCGGCAAGCTCAACTCTACCTTGTCTCCGTCTTTCCAGACGCGCTGCAGCGCCAGATAGCTGCCCGGACTGGCCAAAACCGGCAGCAACTCGCCATTCAATCGCAGATGTCCTCCCTGGGTCGCCCACCAGGGAATGCGTAGGTTCAGCACCATCTCCACCGGCCGCTGCGCCCGAAGGGTGAACGCCGACCGTGCCTCCTCCGGAAACTTCGTCTCCTGTCGCAGGCGAATCCCTTTTTCCGCCCAGTTCACTTCCGAAGCGATGAACAGATTCACGTAAAGGCCCTGATCGTCGTGAAAGTAGATCGTGTCATTAAACTTGGAGAACTCTTCCGCCCCCGTCCCCGTGCAGCACCAGAAGGAGTCATACGGCGTGTTGTAGTATTTCCACCAGCCCCGCCCCAGCGGCAGAAAGTAGCTCTTCAGTCCTTGGCCGTCCTGAGTGCCCAGGCGGCTGTTGAACAGCGTCCGTTCGTAGTAGTCCATCACGCGGGGGTCGGCCGTCCAGCCAAAAATGTGTCGTGTCAGCTTCAGCATGTTGTAGCTGCAGCAGCACTCTTCCATATTCTGTCCCACTTCGTTGGCGAGCTTGCCCGGATCGGCCAGCCAGTGCTCTTCGTAGCTGGTTCCGCCGGTGCAATACGTCCGTCGCGCCGTCACTTCCTGCCAGAAGTAGCTGGCCACGTCGTGATAACGCTGATCGCCCGTTACTTCATACTGGCGCGCGGCGCCGATGATCTTGGGAATGTTGGTGTTGGCGTGCAGCCCCTTCAGCTCGTCGCGGTATTGTGCCAGAGGATCCAAGACGGCACGGTGGTCAAAGCGCCGCGCCGTGCGCAGGTATTGCTCCTTGCCGGTCACCGCGTACAGATTGCAGAGCACCTCCAGCATTCCGCCCTGCTCAACCTCTAGCACGCGTTGCATGTGCTCATCGCTTAAAGGCTCAGTCCATCTTCCCACCCAGTTTGCCATGCCTTCCGCCGTCTCAAGTGCCTGCTCGTTGCCGCAGTGCGTATACATATCAAGATGGCCGGCCATAATTTTATGGAGGGTATAAAACGGCGCCCAGACTCGCTTGCCTTCTCTCAAGCGATCAAAGAATTCTTCTGGAAAAGCGCTCAGGTACCCATTCCCATGCTTTTTCTGGCACTGCGCAAGATCGGCAACCAGCGCATCGGCCTTCTTCTTTAAATCCTCATCGCCGGTGCTGGCGTACATCAACGCGCAGGCTGATAGATAGTGACCTCCACAAAAATGCCCACGCACTTCGCAATCAGGTTTTTCCCAGCCGCCAAAAGGCTGAGCCGTGGAGGGCAGACCGGCAGTCAGGCGAAACATATGCGCCAGGCGGTCATTGGGAAGCATCTTTAGGTAGGCGCGATTGGCCTCCGTCTGTTCCTTGAAGATGCCCTCCAAAAGTCGAACCCGGGGGGTGGGGAAGGGGAGAACTTTCCAGGAGACTTTCTCGTGGCTCACTGGCTGGCCATTCTGTATCACCGTGTCGAGAACCGGATTTTGCGGCGGTGCTCCCAGAGCAACTCCCGGCAGTATGGAAGCGCCGGCGGCCGCCATCGTCAGTTGCACAAACTGTCTTCGGCTAAAGGAATGCGTAGTTTCCATAAGGCACCCGTCTGTTGGGCTTTGGGGGATTGAATAACCCACGCCCCCGATAAATTGTAGCGCTGGACCACTGTCCCCGACGCGCTGCCCTGAAGGGCGTTATCGGTAAACATCCTGCATCAGGCGCGCGTCATTCAGAATGAAATGTGCGCTGCCAGATTAATGTTTCTCGCCGGGAAAGTTGAGGTTGAGCTTCCAAACAGCGAGTCTGAAATATTGCCGTCCGGATTCTGCAAGTTGACGCGATTAAAAGCATTGTAGAACTCGGCCCGAATTTCGAGCGTTGCGCCCTCCTTGCCGATGAACCAAGGAATCTTTGTATCCTTAAAGAGGCTTAAGTCGGTGTTGGCGAAGCCGGGACCGATAAACGTGTTGCGGCCGAGTGTCCCATCTTGGCCAAGTCCGGGCCGGCCAAAGTCCGTTGAACTGAAGATCTTGTGTGGAAATTGGAAAGCCGAACGGTTGCCGCTCTTGAAGTTCCCGAAGCTGGGCTCATCGGGGAAATCGTAATTCCAACCGTCGGCGTTGAAGTCGCATCCGTTGTTCCCGACAATTTGCCCGGCGCCGTTGTAAACAGGCTCGAAGGGCAGGGAACAGAACACGCTGTAAGGCCCGCCGCTCTGAAGAATCGTGATCGCGCCGACATTCCAGCCTCCGAAAAGTTTTCGCACCACACCGCTTGTGGTGAAATGAGTGGCGATGTTAGGTAAGGCAAACGTCTCACTGAAGGCTAGCTTTTGCCTGATATCGAAATCTGCCAGGCCTTTATTTAGCTGGAGGTTGCCGACATCCACAATATTGAGCCCGGTCCCAAAAGAACTGGCAGTGTCAATGGCTTTGCCGAGGGTATAAGCTGCCTGCATAGACAATGCCCTGCCCACGTGGCCTTGGATCGCCATATCGAAGCCATTGTACGCGGAAAAGCCATTACTCTGGCCATAATCGATCTGGCCGAAGCTGGTGTTGAGCCTGGTGAGCACGTCATTGGTCTGAATAAGGTTCCCATTGTAACGGTTCACATCGTAGCCTTGCAGCAAATCGCGGCCTGCTGACCCCACGTAGTTTGCCTGCACCATCCAATTGGTGTTTAAGGCATATTCGATCCCGAAGAAGTAATTCTCGGAGTAGGCTAGACCCAGACTTGGATCTTCAACAATGACGTCTGACGGCACGCCAATTAAGCCGTTCTTTGGATCGAGTCCAACTTGCAGCGGCGGATAGGGAAAATTCCACGGCGAGTGGTGCAAGGGCGCCAAGGCATAAACGGGTTTGACTGCCGTCTGTTGGCTAACTGTGGCCGTTGCAAAGAGGGGAAGGTAAGTGCAGCAGTCGTGGTAGAACTGGCCGCCGGGGCGATCCGTGAAAAAGCCGAATCCGGCGCGGATGGCCATCTTGCCTTTGTGGGTTGGATCCCAGGCGATGCCGATACGCGGTTCAAAGCCTTTATAATCTGTTCCCAGCAATGGATTGCTGACGTGTTCCATATGGGCATTTGCAATCCGTTCGCTGAAATTGTCGCCGCCAAAGAAGCGCAGGTTCGTGAAGCGATCGTCTTTATTGTAAGGATTAAAGTAGACCTCCCAGCGTAAACCATAGGTAAGGCTGATGTTGGGGCGCACCTTCCAGTTATCCTGGAAGAATACTCCCAAGTCGGGCATTTCCGGAGCAAAGCCCAATCCCAGGCGCTGCCCGTTGGCGGGATTAAAGCCGAGGTTCGTTTCGGAGAAGGGTTTATCCAAAGCAAAATCGTAAAGGCTGTTGAAGTTGAATTGTGGACGGGTGAAGACGTTCTGGAAATTGGCCACCGAACCCCAGCCTTCATCGATGGCAAAGCGCACGCCGGTCTTGAACGTGTGTGTGCCGCGATTCATGGTGAGCACATCCCGCCACTCTGGATTGTTCTGAATAAATGTCGCGTCGGAAAACCCCACGCCATAAGCGGCAATTCCCGGCACGTTCGAGAGGGGCACATATCCGTTTACCGCCGGGTCTGTTCCCCAGGAGCGCGTGACTCCGAAAGCCGCTTCATTCAGCACTGTGGGCGAGAAGATGTGTGTGTAGTCCAGGTTGAAATATTCCGTGTATTGCGGTCCGACTCCGGTAAAAGCCGGATAAACATTGGGCGCGGCAAATTCCACGGTCTGCATCGTGGTGCGGTAGAAGTTTCCATAGATACGGTCTTTCTGATTATTAAACTCATGATCGATCCGCGCGTTCCACTGAATCCCGTTGCGGAAAACAGTTTGCGAGAAGATGCCGTTTTCCGTCAGAGGGAAATTGCAGGGAAGCTGGCCGACCGGGGTGGAAAGCGGCGTGGAGGGGCCGCCGGGAAGAGCATCGCAAGGTATGGAGCTTGTGGCATCTGCAGCGCCCATCGCCAGCGGACCAGCAAGAATGCCTGGGCCGGTAGGCGTTACCGCTGCCGGGAAGGAGCTCATATCAAAAGTCGAAATGTTATTCGGATAAGCGCTCTTCATGTAGCTGATGAATTGCGGACTGGGAACGCTTGTGGCAAAGCTATCGCCCACGCCAGAGCGGAGAACGTCCATTGAGGCGAAGAAAAATGTATTGTCCTTCTTGATGGGTCCGCCCAGGCTCCAGTTAAATTCATTGCGCAGAAATGAAGGAAGGCTGCTCTCGAAGACGGTTCTCGCTGCCAGGTGATTGTCTGTCCAGTATTCTCCCAATGTTCCGTGCAATTGGTTGGTACCCTGCTTGGTCACAATATTGACCACTGAAGAGGAGTTGCGGCCATACTGTGCCTCAAAATTGTTGACAAGCACTTTGACTTCTTGAACAGAGTCCGCGTTAGGCGTAAGGTTTGTGACTCCCCCGCGGGGAGTGCCATTCACGTTGGCGCCATCCACCAGGAAATTGTTGGCCTCAGCCCGCTGGCCACTGGCGTTCAGGTTCACTCCAAACTCCGCGTTAAAGATATCGTTGGTGGCCTGAGCGTAAGCCTGCCCGCCGCCGGAAGGCAATCCGGTGACGCCTGGCGTCAACACGACAAGGTCATAAACGTTGCGGCCTACAAGCGGCAGATCTTCAACCTGACGGGGGCTGATTAAGGAAGAAACTCTTGCCTGAGTGGTGTTCACCGGGGGAGGCGCTGCCGTTACGGTGATCCTTGTGGAGGTTGCGCCAACATGCAGAGTGACATTGACATTCCGAGTCTGCGTGGTCTCAAGGACAATGTTTTCCTGTTCGACGGTTGAGAATCCTGGCGCTGAAACCGTCATCGAAAACTGCGCAGGAGGGAGAGAGTCAAAGCGGTAAAAGCCAGAAGAGTTGGTATGGGTTGTTCGCGTCTGGCCCGTCGCTAAATCCTTAATGGTAACTGTCGCATGGGGCACAATTGCGCCAGAAGGGTCTGTGACTGTTCCTTCGATAGCACTTGAAAATGTGGCCTGAGCCTTTACCAGACTGGGGAAGGCCGCAAGCGCTGCCGCTGCGATCACCATTGCCATCCAGTTTCTGAAGCTCATAATCACGCTCCTTTCTTAACGACTAACCGCGTCTTGCCTTTAGCTCGTTCCCATGGGTCGTACGACCAGATCAGTCGTCCACGAACTTCGAAAAAGCGCCGAATTTGACCTCCCAAAAGTGGTAAAACGTTTCATTGCTTGTACTGCAAGTCGGTCGAAATGTCAAGTACTTTTTAAATTTTTGTCAAGCTGGGGTTTTGTTGTTTTTGATTTCTTCGTGGGCCTTGGCCGGAGCGGAGCCCTGCGAGCCCGCGGGGCGAATGATTAGGGCGAAGCCGAGGGCAAGGCCCACGACCGCCGCTTGGCGATCCCGGCTGCTTTCATTTCCATCTGCCGTCGCGCTGCCTCTCGCCACGGATGATCCGCCGGTGGCACCCACTTCCGCTTCCCGGCGTTGGGAGCCTTTGCGGATCGCTTCGCCTGGACTGCTGGTCGAACCGGCGGTGCGCTCTCTCCACCGCACCGCGCGTATCCGGGAGCCAATCCCTATCTCCCCATCCGGCCTCACCCACACCACCACCTTGCCCTTCGCCGGCGCATAATTCCGGCTCCAGCTGGGAGTAGTTTGAAAGTTGTGTCTATATAAAAGCCGCCGAGTCAGAAGCCCCAAATCACCGCTTGGCTTCTTTCCTCTCTGCGGCTACAAATAAAAAAATGCCCCAGAGATCGCCATCCCTGGGGCGAGACCTGCTTCACCTTCCGAATCCTTACCCGCCGAGCTCGCCCAGGAGATCGGGTAGCAAAGGCTTTGTGCGAGGATGCCGGGGCAGATATTGAGATCGTCCCTTGTATTACGAATCGATGGGAGGTTTTAGAGATCAAGCGGGAACGTACGTCAACCTGATCACGTTCGCGCCGATCAGATCGTTGGACACAAGGCGAAGCGGCGGCCGGGGGCCGGCGAAGAATGGCTTGCCACGACCAAGCACGACGGGATGGAAGTAGAGTCGATACTCATCGATCAGACCAAGGTCGGTCAGGCTTTGCGCGAGGTCTGGTCCGCCAACGGCAATCTCCCCGGCGCGCTGAGTCTTTAGCTCGCGTATCGCCACCTCGACGTTATCCGCAACAAGTGTGGCGTTGGGACCGGCTGACTTCAACGAGCGCGACACGACCCACTTCGGCTGGCCGCGCCACGCCGCCGCGAACTCGTGTTCGTCCGTGCCCCACTCGGGATGGTCTTCGTCCCAATAGCGCATGCTCTCGTACAAGCGGCGACCGTAAATACTGCCGGTCAGGCCGCGGACACATTCTATCCAGTGACGAAAAAGCGCGGGATCAGGCGCAGAGTGCTCGGGATCAACATAGCCGTCCAGCGATAGGTTCATTCCAAATACGAACTTCGCCATAATGAAGCGTCTCCAAATAAGTCTTTCATAGCTCTCAAATTACAGGATTCGAGCCAGCTGCGCTGCGAATTCCGATGATGGTGATGAGTGATTTTATCCTGATGGCTTATTCCGGTACGTAATAATCATCACGATCGGAGCGAAGCGACGCAGACGTTCTTATGGTGCTGGAAGTGACTGGGATGGGTCAAGTGAGATTCGGTCCCGGTCCCGGTTTTTCTTTTCTCCTTCCCAGAGAGATTGATAGATCCCGCCGTCGGCGCGGTGGGAATGTGGGAATCCGGCGCGGTCTGCCGGATTTCCAAGCGCGGTGGAAAGCGTGGGAAACTCCCTTCTTGAGTTTTCCACGCTTTCCACCGAGCGTCATTTCCACAGCCCAGGGTCAGAAGCCCCCAATCACCGCCGGGCTTCTTTCCTCTCTGCGGGAACTCGATGCCCTCGCCGCAACTTCATCGACGACCTGGAACTGCGTAACACCCGCCCGCTCGATCCCGATCTGCTCGCCCTCTTCCTCTATGCCAAATACGTCGAGGTCCGCGAGGGCGACCGCCTCCGCCCCGGGGGCATCGACCTGGTCGTTGGTCTCGGCCGCGACGGCAAAAAGCGTGTCCTGGCCAGCCTGTTCCGCTTCGGACGCGAGAACCTCGAGGAGTGGAAAAACGTTCTCCGCAGTTTGATCGAACGCGGCCTGCGGCGCGTCTTGCTGCTGGTCCACGACGACTTCTCCGGCTTGCTGCCCATCACCCGCAGCTTGTTCCCCCAGGCCGACATCCAGCTCTGTATCGTTCACCTGCAGCGCAACGCCAAGAGCCACTTCACTAAAACCGATGCGGCGGAATTCAACCAGCGTATTCGGGCGCTGAAGTCGGCTTGGAATGCCGAGGTCGCCGCCACCCCGTTCGAGGACCTCGGCCAGCGCTTCGAGTCCCACTCGCCCAGCTTCATGCGCGAGATCCGCAAAAAACGGGAGCCTTACCGGGCCTTCCTCAACTCCCCTGACGTCATCCGCCGCTCGCTGTCCACCACCCACGTCGTCGAGGCCCTCAATAGCCAGCTCGAAATGATGCGCCGCAACAGCGGCGGTTCCTTCCACTCGGA
>Ga0070735_10002225_pt1 | contig 17768 bp, 12 predicted proteins | sample Coa_R1_FD_66443 | JGI IMG/M metagenome (GOLD analysis project Ga0070735, IMG submission 66443) | Surface soil microbial communities from Centralia Pennsylvania, which are recovering from an underground coalmine fire - Coalmine... | ecosystem: Environmental > Terrestrial > Soil > Unclassified ... | reverse complement strand
ACCTGCTTGAGTATCCTCACCCACCTAGTTTCGAGAACAATCCATCCGCGAGTCAGCCCTTCTTTGCCTTCGCAGGAGCAGCCAGCGCGACAGCAGATTCGCTGGTGAGCATGAGGAAGGTAAACGTCTCCTGCAGGTAGAGTCGGACAGCGGTGTCGGTGTGGCTGAGATAACCAATGGAAACATCCTGGCCGATGTGAAGCTCGAAATCACCTCCGCGAGTGGTCAGCACGAAGGCGCCTGCAATCGCGGGAGCCCAAATGATTTGATCCTTGACCAGGCGCTTAACATGTTCGAGTACCGGATATCCGTGGTCGCTCGTCTCGGCAAGAGCGGTGTACGCATCGGCACCCAGCAACACAGTGTAAGGGCCGTTAACACCGACGAGACGCAACCGGCTCAAGCTCTGGGCAATCGCGTCTGGATACTCACTCACGTTGGCGGGGAGCGTCATGATCGGGTTGCTTGTTCCCTGGCGGATGCCTTCAATGTTGGCTGCTGCGTAACCGTCGAATACGGCGCCGTCCTCAGCGAACGCAATCTGTCGCGCGGCATCCTTCGCGGGCTGCCAATCCGAGTCGTTCGCGCCCCGATCAACGTCGTCGATTGCCTGACGATCCAGTTCGAATGGAACTCGCAGTTCGACCAGAGCTTTCACTTCCCGCTGGCTCGCCGTGATGCCCTTTGCCGGAGCTGCGATCGATCGCAGATGGCCGGTGCCCACGGCTGCAAGGCTGGGGCCGCTCGGCCCTTTGACGTCAACGACCCGTCGGCCGGCGAGGTAGCGCTTGAGTGTGCGCGATGTTTCCTCTTCGATCTGAGCCCACGCCGAGTCGGAGATGGGGGCAAGCTCGCGATGGAGGTTATTCATGTCTTGTGTCTCCTTTGAGAGAGCCGATACCGAGCGAACCATCGCGCACGGACGGGCTGGATGGAGATGTGCTGGAGGAAGTCGTTTCGGTGGCGACCGGTGCGGCAAAGGATTCCACGGGTTCCTCGGTGACGTTTTCAAGAAATGTCGCCGACGGCACGAAGAACAGGTTTCCGGTGACGGCCCGGCTGAAATCGAGCAACCGGTCATAGTTGCCCGGTGGTTTGCCGACGAACATGTTCTCGATCATCTGCTCAATTGTGCGGGGCGAACGGCTGTAGCCTATGAAATATGTTCCAAATTCACCATTTGCAGGGCGGCCGAAGGGCATGTTGTCGCGGAGTATCTTGACCTCTTCTCCGTTCTCGACAATCGTCGTGAGTGCATTGTGCGCTGAAGTAGGCTTGACGGAATCGTCCAGTTCAATGTCGGAGAGCTTGGTGCGGCCGATAATCCGTTCCTGCGCTTCGGTGGGCAGCGCGTTCCACGCGGTAAGATCGTGGAGATATTTCTGAACAATCACATAACTGCCGCCGGCAAACTCGGGGTCTTCATCGCTGATGAGGACGGCCTCGGCCACTGCCGCGCCCCTGGGATTCTCCGTCCCATCAACAAAGCCGAGCAGATCGCGCTCGTCGAAGTATCGGAAGCCCTGTACTTCATCCGTGGTCGACACAGCCGCGCCAATGCGAGCCATAATCTGGGTGGCGAGTTCGAAACAAAGGTCCATGCGTTTGGCGCGGATGTGAAAAACCAAGTCCCCGGGCGTAGAGACCGCATGACGCGCTCCCGCGCGAATTTCCCGGAAGGGATGCAGTTCTGCCGGCCTCGGCGAACCAAAGAGGCGGTCCCAAGCCTCGGAACCAAATCCCATAACGCAGGAGAGTCCGCCCTCCACGTCGCGAAATTCCACCGCGCGTATCAAGGCGGCAATGTCGCCACAGAACGAACGCAGAGTGTCTCTATTATCAGCGCCAGGGTTTATGGTTGCGACCATAAAAATCGCCGCGCGGCTAAGCGGTGCGGACACGGCTTGTGACACGGCGGCCGGCCGACCTTTCTCTTCCGTCACGGTCATCGGTGCGGGCTGGGGAGCTGTCTCCATCAGAATTGCGGCTTCTGTCGAGCGGACCTTTCTGAACTGCGGCGTTGCCTCGCGGGGTGATTACCTTGCAAGCTTATCATCGAAAACCAAACCTGTAACCGGTTCAGCCAGTGCGAAAGTCTCAAACCCTTCCATCTCTGGACGTTTCGCTCTACAGGTTGTCCCTCTTTGCTAAAGATACTCACCTGCTGCGTCGAACAGGGCAGCCCTTTCCCGCATTCAAAACAGCAAATATTTTCCAGTCCGGGGGTGTCACAGTTCGACCATGTGGTCTGTCGTTGAATGCACTCCCAACAAGTAGGCGAATATCCATTTTCTCCATGCCATGTTGTGCTCTATGCGGCGAACTGCTCTTGGTACGTGTTAGCTGGGTTATGGCGAGGCTTGAGGGCTCTCCGCATGAGCTGTTTAAGTTTCTTGCGCGCTCGCGCCAATCTAGCCTTCACTGTTCCGTTCGGTACTCCCATGATCTTTGCGGTCTCGCGGATCGACAGTCCCTCGATATCCCGCAGCTGAAAGGTCCTGAGTAGAGTTGGGGAAAGCTGAGACGTGACGTGTCGCAAGTAGCTGCTGAGTTCGGAATCCCGGCACTCTTCTTCAGGGTTCGGTCCGGTATCTGCCAGTCGATTTAAGAGCGAACTCTCGGGATCCTCTGCAATTGGCTCATCTAACGACACGCAAAAGTGGCGCAGGCGAGTTCGCAGTTGCATACGTGCGGAGTTCTGCACGATCGCTGTCAGCCAAGTAGACATCTGCGACCGCCCCTGAAACTGGTCGAGATGCTTGTAGGCAGCGAGAAGCGCATCCTGGACCGCATCCTCAGCGTCGGCAGGGTTGCCGAGAACTCGGTATGCGCTTCTGTAGAAGGACGGTAGGCTGGCTGAGAGAATGCCCCGCAATTCGTGGGCTGCCCCGTTAGGATTTGGGACTTCGAGGCGCGCGCTATCGTCGATGAGTGCATTTAGGCTTTGCATATTGGTAAATCCTCCTCCGTTACGTTGGTTGTTCTTATATTTCCCACTGAAACCGGGCAACGTGAGGTGATGAAATCAGATGTCAGGGAGGAGAACAATTGGACAATGGTATCGGCGATACCTTGGTCTCGGCGGTTCTCGTATCGGTTTCCTTGAGTTTGGTGAGGGGACGGAGTTTCAGGCTTGGGGAGGGCTTGGCGGATAGGAATGCCCGAGCCCCACCCGACAGCTTCGGGACAATCAGATCCCAACTTTCACGCTAGCTATGTGCGCTTGATGATGAACACCGTTTTGTCGTCGATGAGATCTAGCTCGCCATTCTGTTTGCGGATATCGTCTTGCCTCACCGCATGTTCGAGGAGGGCATTACAGAGGGCCTTGGCAGACTCGCGGTAATGCTTGCGGACGACTTCTTCGAGTTCTTGGTGTTCTCGTTCGTCATAGCCGTCATGAACGCCGTCCGTATAAAGGAACAGGATATCTCCTGGACTCATCAGCGTGAGTTCGGCCACGTCAGGAGAAGCAATCTTCGGGTCCCGCGGCTCCATCGAAAAGTATCTCTTACGGTCGGGATGGTCCTCCGGGATCTGTAATCCCAAAGCTAGGAATTGGACCATTTGACCCGTCGCGATCTTCATGAATTTGCGATACTCCGCCGAAAATACGAGCGGAGGCGGATGCCCGAAGTTCACGAAGCGAAAATACCCATGAGGATGGATCTCCCCATATAGCATCGTGGCAATCTCACGAGCATTTTGTCCTGTTGTTCTACCCAGAGCATTGCGCGCCGTAACCGATTGCGCCAGCCTGAGATTAATGTTTTGAAATAACTCCGGCGTAGTTCGGCCGCGTCGGTCCAGTTCGGCGAGCATGAGAGCGTGAAAAGTATCGTGTACCGTGGAAGCGATCTTGGCAGAAATGATGCCGTGCCCCTGCGCGTCCACCAATAGCACTCCCGCCATCGTGTAAAGCGCCTGCAAATTGTCCGCTACTCGTACCTGCTCCGAGCTTTTGGCCTCCCTATAGCAGGCTTCCAGCTCTGGCTTGTAATTCGGGTTCAATTTCAGCCATTCCACGTGGTCATCCACTGAATTACGCGGAAGCGCGCCCGGGCGGAGGGGTTCGAGAAATTCTTCCGACAGGGTATGAGCCCGTCGAATTCGCGCATCGATGTCGTAGCGCTGCTGAAAATTGATGTATTCGAACAGGTCGCCGCCGACGGTGCCAGCCGGTACGGAATTCCCGTACATCTCAATGCCTTGTATTTGCGGAATGGAGCCTTCCACAGGCATTAGTCGCTGGCGCAAATATTCGTCAATACTCGGTGCCGAAGGGGTTTTGTCCATAACAGAAAACTCTACAACACTTGCCCTTTTCGTGCGTCCTGATCCCAATGCGCGGAGGATGGAAACACAAAGACCTCTCTCGCCCCCCGAAAGTGGTAGCGCCTCGACCCACAATATGTTGATGCCCGAGAACAACCATTGAGGGTGGCGGCAAACGCCGGATTGCACGACACTCACCCTACGCACCAGAAACTCTGAAAACGACAGCGGCCCTTCACAGCCAGGGCGGTTGGTTTTGAAAGAGATCTTCAGGCAGGCGAACAAAGCGAGATTAAAGGAGTGGAGTATGAGATCAGGCGTAACAACGGCAATTCCTGCGGGAACCCCTATCAGTTTCGCGCACATACTTGGCCGTGCATTCCAGCCGCAATCTAGTTCGCCCGGTACCCCCATCGTTTTTGTGGTCGACGACGATATCTCAGTTCGAGAATCGTTGGAACTGCTGATCCGCTGCGAGGGCTGGGAGGCGGTGACATTCGCCTCCGCACAGGAGTTCCTCGACTGCCCACGAGCCATGGTTCCCAGTTGCCTGATCCTTGATATCTCTCTTCCAGACCTCACGGGCCTCGATCTGCAGAAGCGCGTCGCCGCCGAACGGACTGACCTGCCGGTCATTTTTATCACTGGTCTTCGCGACGTGGCCATGGCCGTCCAAGCCATGAAAGCGGGGGCGGTTGAGTTCTTGACGAAGCCATTCAACGACGAGGTACTACTGAGCGCGATCCGGCAGGCCCTTGAGCGCAGCCAGCTTGCGCTCGGTCATGAGGCGGAAATGCGGACGCTGAGGGATCGGTACGCCTCGCTCACCCATCGCGAACGGCAGGTGATGGCATTGGTCGTCTCAGGCCTGCTAAATAAGCAGGTTGGCGGTGAACTCGGCATCAGCGAGATTACGGTGAAGGCACACCGAGGGCAGGTAATGCAAAAGATGAAAGCAGGATCTCTCGCCGACCTGGTGAAATTCGCCGCTAGGCTTCGCCCTGAAAGAGCTGTCCCTCCCTCACTCGCGATTTGTTGACCCAGGTGAAATCAGAAAGATAATCGCGGTAGGTGATGTTATGAGTGCATTGAATACAGTATTAGAGCCAGTCGATCGGAACACGGGGTCGTCCGCAGAGTCGCGATCGGCAAAGGGGCGACCCGCTGATTGGTGCACGATTGCACGGGTCCAGGGGGTCGTTCTCGTTATCCTGCAGCACAGTGCGGCCGTGTTGATTGGGTTACTGTTCTCTCGAAACGCGCTGTCAGCGACTGTTCGTGCCCTCGTTTCGTTCTAGAGAAGCATTACGGATGTCCCTGCGTCGCTCGTTGAACACTTGTGCTTTGCCGGTCCGTACTGCACGAGAAAGCGCCACTTCCAGTTGGTCCGGCTTGAATCCAAAGGGCCCAGGCTTGCTCTTATACGCAATGCGGCCTTGCGAGTCGATTAAATAGATCCGGTCCGGCCAACCGGTGTACGCGCGTTCCGTCGAATTACCAAATTCGTCGAGCACAGCGGGAAACTCAATTCCAAGTTTTCGCACGCAAGCCCCGGCGATGAAAGCTCTTTCTTCCTCATTCTTTGGGCTGGCAAAGACAACCTTATCTTTAATATTGCTCTGCATCTGCCAGACATCGCTGGGGTGCGCTTCGGTGATATAGACGACCAGAAACGCAACGCGCCCATGATACTGCCGGTAAAGCTTATTCAGAGCGGGAACCTCCCGTCGAAATGGAGGTCAGGTGTAGCTGCCAAAGATCAGAACCACGGGCTGCTGCTGATTAAGCGCAGAAAGCTGAACGCGCTCACTCTTGTCGAGTTTTAGCAGTGAGAAATCAGGCGCCGGGTCTCCGACGTGAAGACTACCGGCGCGAGCGTGAATCCAAGCGGTTTCAAATGGAAAGATCAGGAAGGGAATAGGGCCAGGCATCCTGGCCATGACGCGCCCGAACGTCTCAGGAGGCTGATGCATGGCCCACAATATGTAAGCTCCAAAACAAACGTACCCGACCATCAGGCCGAGCAGCAGCCTAAGCAAGAGCCTTCGAGTGAACGGACTCAGTTTCATCAAAAAAGGAATTTCAGCGCGACCTGGATCACGCGTGGAGCAACGTCCGATTGGATCTGCCCAAACGTCTGCGATTCAATGTCGCTGACCGGCAAACGAAAATTGGTATGGTTTAGAACGTTAAACAACTCTCCCCGGAATTGAAGTTCTTTCGATTCCGTCAGTCGAATATTCTTGAATGCCGAAAAGTCCCAGTTCACGTATCGCGGCCCTATGAGCGCGTTACGGCCTTCGTCTCCGAATACCTCGAATTGCCCTAGAGGGTCCGGTTGGAGTTGCTGGAAGGCTTGGGTATTGAACCACTCCGCCGTGGTCCGCGGACCGGAGTTCGGATTGCCAACCACGTTCGGGCGGTTGCTGGAGAATCCGGAAATCTCCGGCGCTTGGCCTTGCAGCGACACATCATTGGAGTCGAACACGGTGAACGGCGTGCCGCTCATGGCTGTGAAAATTCCGTTCAATTGCCAATCGCCTAGAATTTTTCCGTACCAGGCCGTCGAGTGTTGGAGGAACGGAAGACTCCACTGGTAGCTCAGCACGAGGCGATGGCGAGCGTCGAACATGGACGGGCCCCGCTCGGCGGCGAGATTGAAGGGATTTTGCGCGAGATCGTTTTCGCCTGCAACAGGCTGCGAAGCCGACCCCGTAATGTTGAACGAAGAAACATCATCGATGGAGTGCGACCACGTATACGACGCGAGAAATGACAGGCCATGGCTGAAGCGCTTGCGCAGGCTGGCTTCCATGGCGTTGTAACTGGAGTTGGCGATGCTCGCGATCTCGCCGACAGAGCCGTAAACACAATTGTCCGGCTGAGCCAGCCTGCAACCCGAATACAGACGCCGTTGGTTCACGTTATTCTCGTTTGAGATTGGATTGCCGCTGCCGTCAACCCCGGGGACGAAGACGGCTGGATCCCCTTCAATGAATCGCGGCAACCTGACTCCCGTCGTGCCGACGTATCCGACCTGCAGCAGCCAGTCTTCGCCGAAGGATCGTTGAACATTCAGATTCCAATCCTGGGCGTACGGCAGATGCAGGTTGCGCGATGTCACCAGCAACGTCATCGGCTGTGGGAAAGGCACTCCGAACGGATCCGGCGCATAAAACGGGTTGGCAAATGAGTGGATGGGAAATCCTAACTGTAACGTCTTCAGGTAAGGCGGGGCGCTGACTGGATCTTGCAGCGGACCACCTTCGCCTGTGTAATAAGGCTCGTAAAAAATTCCGTAGGCCGCGCTCACTACGGTCTTGCCATTTCCGCGAGGATCCCACGCGAAGCCAATGCGCGGTGCGAAGGCCGTCGTCTGAGTCGCGATCAATCCCGCCGGCACGCCAGGGTCGCCTGGATATAGAAGCCCTGCCGGAGCGTTACTCATCACCTTCGACTGCGCTCCCGGAACAAATAGATTCACCTCATTCTTGTTCTCGGTAGTGGGGAAAGGCAGTTCGTACCGGAGTCCGAGATTCAACGTGAGGCGGGAGGTCAGTTTGTAAGTATCCTGCCCGTAAGCATTCAGCGCCCGATCGCGAATTTCTCGCGCGAAGTTCCCACCGCCTTGCAGGAAGACCACCGGATTCCCTGAAAGATAGTTGGCAAATCCGTCGTTGTAGAGGAAATTCTCGAACGATGGAATTCCGGCGAATACAAAGAATCCGTTGGTCGCGATGCCTTGCAGCGCATTGATCTGCTCGCGCCGATAGCCCCCGCCAAACTTGAATTCGTGGCGGCCATGGATCCAACTCAGAGAGCCGGATAGATCAAACGTATTCTGAACTGTGTTGCGCGGTCCCGTGATCGGGTCGCCAACCGACGCGTATCCGCCGACCTGGATAAATGGCGGGCCAGCAGCCGAGGGCAAGGTCGGGTCGTACTGGAAACCTAAGCTCGAAAGCGACTCGTGATTCAGGTGCTGGTCCAGCAAGAACGTATTGCGTAGATATGAAAAACGCGCGACCCCGATCGTGGTCGGCGAAAAGATGTGCGTCTCTTGCGCGACGAGGTTCTGCGCCCGGTTATACTCGCCCACAGGAAAGCCGGGCACATTGGCGCCCACCGGCGAAAGAGGATCGGTCGTGGGACCGCTGCTGAACATGTAGCGGAAATTCAGAGTGTCGGAGCGGGAAAGATAATGATCGAGGCGTAGACCGAATTGATTGTTATTTTCGCTCAGAGTCTGTGTGGCGATGAATCCATTCTCCCCAGCATTCGGCAGAGGGAAAAACGGCAACACACTTGAGGCCGTCGGATCGATAGGCGTAAACAGCGTCATCTGGTTGAACGGCACTGGCGTTCCAAAGAAAGTCAGTTGTCCCTGAGGATTGCTGCACTGACCCGTGGCTGGATCAAATGAGGCGCCGGGTAGATCGGTGCATTCGGCGCCAAAGTTGCCTTGTCGTTCCTCACTGGTGGGCACGGTTGCAGGCACGGTCTCACCCTGCCGGTTGCGGAAGCCTTCGTAATACCCGAAGAAAAAGGTCTTGTCTTTGCGAAGCGGCCCCCCGAAGGTTCCACCAAACTGGTTCTGCTTCAACGGTTGAACGCCATGCGTGAAGTAGTCGGACGAATCCATCGCGTCGTTGCGCAGAAACTCCCATAGGGAGCCATGAAATGAATTCGAGCCAGATCGCGTGACGATGTTCGTAGTCGAGCCGGTGTTGCGGCCGAACTCCGCATTCGCGTTATGACTAAGAATCTTGAATTCGGCAATCGCGTCAATCGGAGGCTTAAGAACAAATCCCCCATCTACTGAGCTGACGTTGTCGGCGCCATCGATCATGAAATTGTTCGATTCGGGACGCTGACCATCTACGGCGTAGGCCTGGTTCTCGCGCGCCGGACCACCTGCTTCGAGCAATCCGGGTGTCAAAGGCACGACCCCAGGCTGAAGCGTTCCTAACTGAGAAAAGTTCCGGCCATCGAGGGGCAAGTCGAGGATCTCGTGCTCCATCACTGTCTGTCCAAGACTGCTGACCGTACTCTGTACCAGAGCCGCATTCGCACTCACTTCAACCTGCTGCGTCTCCGACCCGAGCCTGAGTTGAATTGCGACTGTTGCGTTCTGGTTCACATCCAACGAGATGCCTTGCTGAACATACGTCTGGAAGCCCTTTGCCTGTACTTGCAGCTGGTAATGTCCGATCGGCAACTCGACCAGCACGTATTCGCCCTGTCGGTCTGCGGCTACGACGCGCGTCAAACCAGTCTCCACTTGTTTTGCGGTAACAGTAGCGCCCCGAACGATCGCTCCACTCGGATCCTGAACGGTTCCACGAATGCTTCCTGTGATTTGCTGTGCTACAACATTCAAGCTTGCCAGAACAGTGATCAGGAGTAACGTCAACGTTTTCGCGCTACGCATGCTTCTCCCCATTTGTCCTCGTGAATCACGATTGAGTTCCCAAAACAGCTTCTCGCACGCGTCTTTAGGCAACGCTCGCGAGAGTTCGCCCACAGATGAAGTGCGGCGATTATAGGGACGCTAAAACGCGAGTCAATAATCTGAAAGGAGTACTCGTTTCTGTAGTCGTTGAAAAGTAAAGAGGTCAGCGCTGCGTTAGCAGAATGATTGGAGGAACCGTGCTGGCAGCAGCAAGCGGGTGCGAGCGTTCAGCGTGGGAAGGGTAGGGGCCGTGCCGTGATCATCCCTTTGCCTTCCTGAACTGTGATGAATTGATTCGCTTTCACGTTAGGAATGGACTCTTTCCAGCCGCTCGGCCACGCAATCTCCACGCTAACCGTCTTGCCTGTCTCAGGCTTGCCCAACCCGAACGTGAGCGGGAGTTCGCTCTGCGATAAATAACTGGATCCCGTTTTCACCATCGCGGAGAGGTGCGTGCCACCGGCAGTCTTGACCGTGATTTTGGCGCCAATGCCATCGCGGTTCGAGCGCGTGCCGATCGTCTTGACACGCAGCATGTCGTTCTTGTTTCCGTTGTAGTTGCGCAGCAGGCGAGCCGGACCGTTGTTGGTGGTGATCACCAAATCGAGATCGCCATCATTGTCTACGTCCGCGTAAGCGGCACCTCGGCCGACAATGGGACGCGGCAATGCCGATCCCACCTTCGTCGTCACTTCCTCGAATCTATTCTTGCCGAGATTATGAAATAAGTGCGGCGGCTGCGCGTACTTCACGTTTGGTTGCACGACGCTGATGTCGTCGGAAACGTGGCCGTTCACCGCGAGGATGTCGAGGAGTCCGTCAAGGTCGTAATCGAAGAAGAACGTCCCGAACGTAAGCGACTTGTTGGACATCGTCGCGATGCCAGTACTGGGGGCTTCGTCGGTGAAGAGTCCAGAGCCGTCGTTGTGATACAGCGACATGCTCTCGTTCGTGAAGTTCCCGAGAACCAGGCTCTGCCAGCCCGAGTTGTCGTAGTCCGCGGCATCGGTGCCCATGCCGGCGCGCGCAGTTCCCGCCTCGCCATAGGCTAGTCCAGCGGCGAGCCCGACGTCGGTGAAGGTACCATTCCGATTGTTGTGGTAGAGCTTGTTGGGCTCGGTATCGTTCGAGACGAAGAGGTCGAGCCAGCCGTCGTTGTCGTAATCAAGTAGGGCAACGCCAAGAGCTTTGCCGGTCGGATCGTACAGGCCGGCCTTCTTCGTCACATTCTCGAACGTTCCATCGCCTTTGTTATGGAACAGCGTCGAACTCTGTCCTTTGTATGCTTGCGGCGTGCAGTACGACTTGTTCTTGTTGTCAAGCGTGCAATATTGATCGGTGTCGATGGACCACTCGATGTAGTGAGCGACGAAGAGATCTAGCTTGCCGTCGTTGTCGTAGTCAAACCACACCGCGCTGGCAGAGAATCCAGGATCAGCAACGCCTGCCTTTGCAGTCACATCGGCGAACCTGCCGTTGTGTAGATTCCGGAACAGGTGATTCGAGCCTACGGTCGTGATGTAGATGTCATCGTATCCGTCATTGTCAAAGTCGCCGACGGCGCATCCGAGCCCGTACATTTCAATCGCAAGCCCGGCCTGCCGGGTCACGTCCGTAAACGTGCCGTCCTTATTGTTGTGATAGAGCGCGGGGTAGGAGCTGCCCGACTTATGTCCGGGCCAGTCCATGGAGTTAATGAGAAGTATGTCCTGCCAGCCGTCGTTGTCGTAGTCGATAAAGCAGACGCCGCTGCCCATCGTCTCGGGCAGATATTTTTTTCCAAATGCGCCGGTGTTGTGCTTGAAGTGAATGCCAGCCAGCGCAGTGACATCGGTGAACTCGATCGGCCCGTCGCCGCGCGCCGGAGTGACACCGCCTGTGGCGGGTGCAACCTGCGCAGGTGCTGGCGAAGACTCTGCAGGCCGAACTGCAGGCACGACGGCGCCGCTCGGCGTCGAAGCCTGTTCGGTTGAAGGCGCCTTCTTACACGCTGCCAGCAGCGAAATACTCGCAAACACGCAGAGTGCCCAGCACGGCGCCGGGCCAAGATATTTCCTGAAGTAAGCGGCGCTCACTACGCGGCAACCACCTTTGCCGAATTCTCGCGCCGTGAATCCATCCAAATCTCGACCAGCATGGCCACCGGACCAACGATGAAAAGCGCATAGAACGGAGCGTAGACGACTTGTTCCAGACGCATGACCATTTCCAGCAATGCTACAAGAAACACCACAACGCATTGTCCGCGCTTCGAGCGCACCGTGGTTTTTGGATCAGTGATCATAAAAAAGATGAATAGCTGATACATCGGCCCGGTGATAGGAGCGACCTCCGACTGCCACGGACTGCCCGTCATCCAACTACGCAAAAACGCGAACGCTAGAAAGGACACAACGTAAATGCCCGTGATATGAAAACGATGAAGCCGCGCGATGATGATAGAGCCCAACGCCCAGATGACGAGCATCGGCCACAGATAGTTCCCCCATTGAATACTCAGGCTCGCAACCGTATCGGCGGCCAGAAACAACATCACCGAGATGCCGAAGTTCGACGGATTCCAGATGTGGCGGCCCTTCACGCGCAGTACATATTTCGATGTAATCGAGATTGCGGCGCACAGCGCGTAGGGCCAGTAGGCTGGAGAGCGAACGAGAATGCCAACGCTTATTCCGGAAATATATGCACTCGCAGGGTTCAACCACTTGTGCACGAAGATGCGCCCGAGCGCCAATTCCAGCCCAATGCTCGTAACGATCGCAAGCAACGTCTTCGGATAGCTCTCGAGGATTCCGAACGATAAGTGCCCAACCAGCAGGATGCACGTGATGAACGCAGGCGCAATATAGCGATTGTCGAGGCTGAACAACGGTTTTCGTCGAGCAGGCGCCGGCATCGGCGTGATTATTTCGGCTGTCGGACTCATACAGGCTCCTTGATCTTATGCAACTGCTTCGGAGCGGGTTGCTCGATCGTCTGGACTTTACCAGAAGGCCAGCGGATTACCGCTTTCTCGATCTTCGGATTCTTGCCCAGCCCGAAATGCAGGCGACGATCGTTCTGTGCGGCAAAGCCTGTACCACCGGAAACTTCCTGCTCCTGCTTCTCGCCATTCCAAAAGAGCGTAACCTTCGCACCGATCGCGCTACGATTGCTGGCCGTTCCTTCCAACTGAAACTCGACCCACTCGTTCTCGGGCGCAACAGTGTTTTTGTAAACCAGCAGCGGTCCCTTCTGATTGGCGACGACAACGTCGAGCACGCCACGATTCCAGAGGTCGGCGAAGGCTACGGCCCGGCCGTCATAGGTATCCGTAACGCCCACAGCTTGGGCAACATCGATAAACTTTCCGGCCCCATCGTTCAGCCACACGCGCTTGTTTTGATATCCCGACAAGCTGCGGCCTTCGAATGCCGGCCAATTCTTGGCGTCGCCGATAATCGTGCTGTTGCCGCCGGCTACTTTTGAGAAGTCATACCAGTAACTGCGGTTGCGATCGAGTGAAATGTAGCCGTTCGCCAAATAAAGGTCGAGAGTTCCGTCGTTGTTCAGATCGCCAAACTGCGCGCCGAAACTCCAGCCGCCGAGTTCCACGCCGAAGTCGCGCGCAAGGTTTTCGTATTGAAGCCCGTCTCCGGATGTGCCCGGCTTCGGCACCCACAAATTGTTGCCCTGAATCAGTATGCCGTCTTCGGAAATGTTCGAGACGTATACGGCATACTCGCCCTGATTCAGAATATCGCCGAAGGCGGCGTTCATCCCGCTCTTGGGCGCGAAGCCGATGCCAGTCTCTTTGCCGACTTCGTGGAATCTTTTGCCGTCGTTGAAATAAAGTTCTGAGACTCCGTAGTCGTTCGAGACGAATAGATCGGGATGCCCGGTGCCGCGCAGGTCCGCCGCCGATGCAGCCAGTGTCCAGCGATGGCTGTCGATGCCGACCTTTGCGCTGACCTCCTCAAACTTGCCGTTGCCAAGATTGTGAAACAGATATTTCCGACCACCATTCTTGGCGTACTCGAAACTGTCGGGCATGATGCGTGTGGTGGTGAGATGCCAAAGATCGATATCTTCCGAGTAATAGCCCCCAACAAAGAGATCGAGCAGGCCGTCGCCATCGTAGTCAAACCATATCGCGCTATTGGCGTTGATCCAGCGGGGAAGTCCGGCTTGTTCGGAGACGCGCGTGAACCCATGGCCTTGGTCGTTGTGATAAAGCTCGGGGCGTCCCCACTTGATCAGGAATAAATCTTCGTATCCATCGTTGTCGTAGTCTCCCCACACGGCACCAGTAGAGACGCCGGTGCCGGGCTGGTTGACATCGGCAATACCAAGTTCGCTTGCTACATCCTTGAATGTACCGTCGCCCATATTGCGATAAAGACAGTTCTTGCTGCCGATAGCACTGTTCACGACGTAGATGTCGGGCCAGCCATCGCGGTCGAAATCGACGATGGACACAGAAGCGCCCATCGACGCCACTTCCGGCATGATGGGTTCGAGTTTGGAATCAAGCGCCGGTGCCTGGTGAACAAAGTTGATTCCAACCGCGTGAGACACTTCCTGCAAGTATAAGCCGTGACGAATTAGGGCTGTTGCTGCATCGCCAGCCGAGTGGTCAAGATTGCGCCGCGCTGAGATTCGCTTGATCGCCAGCGGCGTAAGGATCAGACCAACAAAGAAAACCGCGAGCAGCACTCTCGCAATGCGATTGCCGGTCATTGTGAGTGTGTGCTCCCCGCGGGCTCGCTCGAATCACCATCGCGCAGCGCATTCTTGAAGACTTCCGGCGTCACATAGCGCGTGTGATAGTTTTTCCAGTCTTCCGGATGCCGGCGATATACCCACTCATCTTCGAGAGCGCCGGGGCGCACGGTGTACTCATTCTTCGCGTGGTAGGGCAAGGGCAGCACGGTTTTCGAGAACGTCGAATTGTAATCGCCGTCCTTGATCCAGCCATCTCCTTTGATAACGAAATCCCGCACCCACCCCGGCGGAGGCGGCGGCTGCTCAGCGAAACGCATGGAAAGTTCATCTCCTGAGTTCACGATCACGTAGCGGTCGTCAATCGTTTTCAACAGTTCGCGCACGTCGCCATAGCGGGTGTAGTACCCGATAAGATCGCGCCAGCGCTGCTTAGTCCCTTCGATCATGTTGTAGTCGGGAACTTCCGGCGCCCCCGCACCGACCGGCATATGCATCACCGAGTAACCGCGATAGTGCAGATCGGCCAATGCCGGATCCAAAGTGACCTCTTTCAGCGGCGTGTCAGGTGCACCTTGAGCCCACCGGATTGCGTCCCAGTAGATTTCCAGATTCGTGCGCAGGCGCACGCGACGCGGCGTCCCCGGCCGGAAAATATTCGTGAGATTGAAAAGGATCGTTTTCTTGCGGCCAGCGGGAAAACCCAAGTTGTCTTGCGCAGTGATCCATCCACCGTGGCCATCAGGAACTTCAACGCTCAATCCGTGGGCGCGCCAGCGGCTGCCCTGCGTAATGGCAACGTTCACCGACGATTCGGTATCGTGGATAGATCCTTGGGCAATCAGGTAGAGTGGACCGCTCTTTGGTGCGTCGTCGCCGAGATCGACTTCCAGATAGTGGTCTCGGGTGACGCCCTGGAATTGGCCGCGGCCAAAGCTGCTCACCGCCCTGCCGTCGAGATTGCGGACGAGATCAGTCACGTCCTGCCCGGTGTCGTCCGTGGCGCGGGCGATTTCATGTGGAGTTGAAACGACAGTAATGCCGAGCTTCGCCGGCGGAATCACGAATCGCTCATCAACGTAAATCTCCGTGCCTGCGGGGTGATCGACCGCAGTGAGCGCGAGATAGTCGTAGTAATAAACTTCCCAAAGCTCCGCCGTAACGCGAATGTCGTAGTAGCCATCGTGCGGCACGAGTTGCTCGCGTCCGATCTTGTACCACTCTCCCGTGGCCGCGATCTGTGCTGATCCAAGTGTGTTGATGCGCAGACCAATGGCCGAGCCCCACGGAACCGCATCTTTCACAAACTCCATCTGCTTTCCGTTGTAGGCGAACAAGAACGGGCAGGAGGCCTTGAGGCGCTGTTCGGTCACGACATCCTGGTCCGCCTTCACGCCAAATTCCGCGCGCACCGTGCCGTTTGGCCACACCACGCGCACGACCTCGGCCTCGGTCTGTTCCCCCAAACCAAAATGAAGCTGGGGTCCCGTGATGGGCTGCTTCTGCACCAACAAGCCGGATCGAACTTCAATTTCTCCACCAACGCCGAAGGGATTGATGCGCTGATCGCCGACTGCCTGGACAGCATGCGGCCGCACAACCTGCCAGTGATAGTTTTTCGAGCTGTGATTCACCGCCTGAACCGGTTGGCCGTCGGCAGTGAGGCCGAGCAGGTCGAGGTGCCCCTTGCCGCTAAGGTCGGCCGCAGTAAAGACCAACGCGGGTCCGGCTGGACCGCTCATCGGCGTGAAAGTTCCGTTTTCATTGCCGAGCCAAATCAGCGCCCCGTTGCCCGCGCCACTCGTCGATGAAAGTATGAGATCGAGCGCGCCGTTATTGTCGACGTCCGCGATATTCAGCCGAACACCAGCGGCGAGGTTGCGAGCAGCGTCCGGAACTCTCGCGATTTCGGCGGTCTCCCAGCTTTCCCCTTCGTTCTTGTCAGAGATTCGTAGGATCACGCCATCCGCTTCGACAGCCAGCAGATCGAGAATCCCGTCATTGTTCGCGTCCGCAACAGCGATCGCTTTTACGGCGCCGACGTTCGCTGGCAAAGGCCGTTCGCGAAACTGTCCCTGCCGTTCATTCATGAAGACGTGAAGATGACCCGTGCCATCGATGATGCCGGCGTCGGGATTGCCATCGCCGTCGAAATCGGCCCACCCGAAGCCGCTCACACCGGAGATCCCGCTGAAGGGATGAATCGCAAGAAACGTTCCGTCGCCATTGTTTCGCAACACAGTCGGAATGCCATCTTTCGATCCGAGCACGATGTCGAGGTCGCCGTCAGCTTCAATATCGACAGCCCAGGCTCCAGTGTAAGGAGCGTTCGTCACTGATTTCGGCAGCTTGCTCAGCGCCGTCACGTCGGTGAAGGTGCCGGGGTCCTCCTGGCGCATCAGGCGAACGCCGCCTGCCCCCGCGAGGACTATGTCGGTTTTGAAATCGTAGTTGAAGTCGACGGGCACAACCGCATCCGCTTGTGGCGGGACGGCGGAGGGACCTCCGGGGAAGGGAAACGTGGCACCGCTCGACAGTTTCACCGCGCGGCCATTAGCTTCTGCGATGACAGGAACGCCCGCACTTCCGAGCGGGATAGCTCCGATCCAATTCCAGTGAGCGCCGTTGGGATTCGGCAATGGCTGCGCATTAAACGCGAGCGCCAGATCGGCCGACGCTGGGCGAAAGACCGGAGTCTCAAGTAATACGAACCGAGTAAAGGGCTCGGCCTCTTCTCCCGGAGCGGCTTTAATCGTCCTGAGGCTGAGACGATATTCTGGCACGCGCATCAGCACGTTGCGCAGAAACGTGGTCTGTGTGGCCGCAGCACGAAGATCGCCGCCGGATACCGCCGACTGAAGAGCGGCCAACTGGTGCTGCACTTCAGGTGGCCAGTTGTAAGACTGCGCACTGATTCGCGCGACAGCCGATTTCACCGCGGAGGCGTCGCCTTGTTTCGCAGCGATGCGGCTTAACTCCAGCAACGCGGCGAGATTATTCGGTTGTACTGCTAGGATCTTTTGCACGAGTTGCTGAAATTCAGCTTCGCTATTGCCCGCCCCCTGTCGCTCGGTTTCCTCGGCAAGCTGGTAGAGAGCACGCAGATTGTGCGGATTCAGTGCGACGGCCTGCCGTAAGTCGGCCAGAGCCTGAGTCGAATTGCCGCGCTGGCTCTCGAGCAATCCCATAAGGCTGTAAATATGATCGTTCTTCGGAGCAAGGTCGCGAGCTTGTTGGAAACGCTGTGCTGCCGCTTCGTAATTTCTCTGGCGCAAGGCGAGGATACCCCAGTTGGCCCAGCCGGCGGGCTCTCCGGGAACCAAGTGCGTGACTTCGGCTA
>Ga0070735_10002224_pt1 | contig 17772 bp, 14 predicted proteins | sample Coa_R1_FD_66443 | JGI IMG/M metagenome (GOLD analysis project Ga0070735, IMG submission 66443) | Surface soil microbial communities from Centralia Pennsylvania, which are recovering from an underground coalmine fire - Coalmine... | ecosystem: Environmental > Terrestrial > Soil > Unclassified ... | reverse complement strand
GATCCTGTCGGCAATCTTTTGGGGATTTGCGCTGATCGGATCGTATGGCGGAAAGACACCGGTCAAGAGTTCGATCTCCGCGAGCACGCTGGAGTCCGTCGTGATCGCCGTGATCGTGACGATCGTGTTCCTCGTGTTCTTCGGGTACTTCATTGCGTTCGAAGCGTTTTGGAACGGACAAACGCCGGGCAAAAAGGTGCTAGGCATTCGCGTCGTGCGCGACGGCGGTTATCCGTTAGACCTTGCTGGGTCGCTGATCCGCAATCTGGTTCGCGTCGGCGAATTTGCGTTGGGGCTTTATGCAATCAGTGCCGCGGCGACGCTAATCTCGCCCGAAAACAAGCGGCTTGGCGACATGGCTGCGGGCACGATCGTCGTTCGCGACGCTCGCTCGCACAGTTTAGCGGCGATTCGCGAACGCGCCGACGCCGAGCAACCGCGCGCGGCAATGATTACCGATGAGGAGCACGCGCTGATTGCGCGCTTCATGGCGCGCCGGGACGCTATGTCGGCGCATTCGCGGCATAATCTTGCTTCGCAGATTGCGGATCGCGTGCGGCCGCGCATCTCGCGCGACTTGCAATATCTCGACGACGAAGCGCTGCTGGAGCGGCTTAACGCCGTTTCGTGAACCGCGAGACGACGTCGCGCGCGAAGGTCATCGCTTCGTTTTTCGTGTTTTCGTAGAGCGTACGCGCCTGGCCGCTGCTCATGTGGCGGCCGTGCTCGTAGTAAAACGTGACGCCTTCGCCGACGACGATCGTACCGGCATAGGCAATTGCGCCTTTGATCGCGATGCCCGCAACAGGAATGAATCCGGAAAGTTCGCGCGCGAGCGTTCGCCAGCCGAACCCGCCCCCGATGACCGGCAGCAACTGCCACAAACGCTGCACGTCCGGATCTCTGCCGTACGCCGCTTCGATATGCAGCATGAGCATCATCTGAATGCCCGTTATCGCCACCATGTCGCCCGCGGATGCGAACACACCCGCCACCAACCCGACGATCGGAATGTGATCGACCACGGCGCTCGCGAGCGAGATCTTCAGCGCGTTGTTCGCCGCGTCGCGTGTCAGTTTCGCGGCGACGCTCTCGCGCAGCGGCGGCAGGCAGCGGCCGACTGCAATCTCCACCCCTTTGCACACTTCGACGATATGCGGCAAGACGCGACCGCGCAGCGCATCGCGCGTGAGCGCAGGAACGGTGTATTCGGCGAATTGGCCGCGCGGCGGCGGCGATGACGGTCCGGACGGTTGCGCCTCTTCATCGACCGTGATCGCGATAATCGGCAGATTCAGCGCTCGAATCGGCGCGATTGTGGCTCCCGAGACCTCGCCGCCGTGGCCGAGAAAAAGCACCACGCGCGCTTCACTCGCGAACGTGGGTTGCGCGATTCCGGGGTTGATGGTCTCCAGACACGCCGCAGCTTCCATCGGGACGGAGTCGTCGGCGTGTCCGGAGAGCAGAAACGTGCGCATCTGCGCTATCAGCGCGGGATCGCCGCACAGGTAAAACCGGAACGGCTTGCGCACGTTCGCGTGCACCATCTTGACGTCGATGCCCTTACGAACGAGCCGCAGGATGTCGCCGGTCGCCGCTGCCATGTCTTACGCGTCGCTCCCTTCCGCCTGGCGGCGAGTCGTGCCGTTGGGATGCGCTTCAGTCTCGGGATTGTCGGTGTAGTCGAGATAGATCAATCCCAAAAACACTTCCAGCGCGAATGCATGCATGCCGCGGGCATTCGCGACGTCGACGACGCTGCGGTGCGATTCGTGCGCCTCGCGAAGGATCGATTGCGGCGTCGTCTTGGTATCCGCGGCAACGATTGAAGCGGCGGTCAATTCACCGGGCGTCACGTCGTCGTGCAGCATGTCGAGGTAGCTCAAGTCGTCGACGTTCCAGCGCACGTTGATCGCGTGCTGCAGCGTCGCATAGCGCTGCTGCGAGGTACCCACGCCGAGCATCGTAATCCGTGCTTCCAGCTGGCGGGACCGCGCCATGTTGTAGAGTTGCGTCGCTTGCGATGCGGACACAGCGGCCTGGCCTAGCGATTGCTGCGCCTTCTGCATGTAGGGCACGAGCGAATCGTAGTCCATCTGACTGATGTCGTTGAAGTAGTTCAGCTGCACTTCTTGTAAGCGCTTGATGAACGCGTCGAGGTCGGCGAGGCCGTCGTCGAGCTGCATCGCTGCGGCGCGCCCCGCATCGACTGCGCGTACCATGTCGCCGTCCGCGGAACTGAGTTCGTCGAGCATCTCCGGATACTGCGGAAAAACCGCAATCGAGTCGGACGGGATTGGCGTCATGTTCAGCGGCGACTGCATCTCGGAGAGAATGTCCGCGTTCTCTTTGAGCAGACCGTTGGGCTTATTCGTCTTCTGATCGAGCGACCCGACCTGATCGATCGCCTCCGAAGAATCCTCGATGGCGCTGTTCACCGAACGCGCCATGCCGTTCAAACTGCGCTCAACGGCTTGCAGACGCGAGCCCGGTTTGATTTGAATGCGGCTGAAATCCGGAATCTCGTATTCGATGGTCTGCAGGCGGTTTTGCAGCGATTGAAGCTGGCTGTGCCCTTCGTCGTGACGCGCGGCGATTTGCGCGGCCGCTTGCGACTGAACGTCGTTCGCATCTTTCAGTTTGTCGCGCAGCGAACTGAGATTCGGGCGCGTGAGATCGACGCGATGCACTTCCATCTCGCGCAGCGCCTCCATACGTTCTTGTACGACGGCTTTCACTTGCGGTGAGGTGCTTTGCGCGAGCTCGCCTAACGTCTGCTCGCTCTTGCTCGTCTGACCGAGCGCGAGCTGCGTCTGACCGAGTGCCAGCAATGCTTGCTGGTTGTTCGGATCTTTTTTCAGGATCGTATCGAGTTCGGAATTCGCGACGCTATAGCGCGCTTCGTCGAGATCGTGCAGCGCCCAAACCAAACGCTCCGGGTCGGTCGTCTTGGTCGGATCGAGTTCGGGATAGCCGAGCAAATGTGCAACGCGCGAAGCACCGCCGGGGTGATCCTCGAAGTATTTGGAGACGAGGTCGTTATGATCGGCGTCGACGGCCATCAAGTGCTGCTGCATCGTGAGCATGCCTTGCGGATCGTATCCGGCGCGCGACATCAGCAGCAGACCGTAACGGTCCGCCTGCAGCTCGTCCAAACGCGACATCTTTGCGAGCGCACCCGCTTGCAGCAGATTGCCGAAGTTATAGATGAACGGCGAGAAGAGCGATGCGACGCCGAGCAGCAGACTCAAGATGTTCGCTTTGGTCTGCATCGTAACGGCGTGCCGGCGCTCGATGTGGCCCGTTTCATGGCCGATGACGCCGGCAAGTTCGTCGTCGGACTGCACGAAGTCGAGCAGACCGGTGTTGACGTACACGTATCCGCCGAGCGTGGAGAACGCATTGATGTCGTTCTCCTTCAAAATTTTGATATTGTACGGGACGTCTTTACGCGCGGTCTCCGCCCAGAGTTTTTGCGAGACCTGCTGCACCCATTCGTTGAGCAGCGGGTCGCTTTCCACGACACTGCTCTCGACGATCTGTTGATCGTACTCACGGCCCATCTCGATTTCGCCTTGCGTTGAAAGTGCAAGCGCGGGTGACGGGCACATGGCACCGAGCATTGAGATGATGACGGCGATCGGGATGATTCGGCGGAGCATAGACGTCTTATTCCTCTACCCGCTGCAGCGGGCGGATGTTACAGGGAAAGGCACTCCAAGAACGCGCGGGGCGCTTCCTGCGTTACCAAGCATTCCCGGAACGGATTTGTGAACGATCTGTGGATAAGCGAAAGAACTTGTGAGCCGGCTGTGGAGGGCCGCAGGGCCCGGCCCCGCCCATTCGAACCCGGCGCGGTGATGGCGGTGTTGCGGGGCAAGGGGCTCGGACTGGAAATTGCGCTGGGAGGACGTGATTTCGAGGACGTCCTTGCCGAACTGCAGAGCAAGCTCGCCGAGCGTCCGGGATTTTATGCCGGGAGCCCGGCCACTGCCGCGCTGGGACACTCGAGTCTTTCGAACGAGCAACTCGAGCGCTTGCGCGGCGTCTTGCACGGCCATGGAATCGCCCTGGAGGCGCTGTCCGGCGGTCTTGACCTTGAACCGCTAGCGACTGCCGCGGGTTTGCGATTCATGGTGCTGGACGATGGTGGTGAAGAGCTTGCACGGCGCCGTGCGCTGCGTCCGAAACGCGAAGTTCAACTTTCGGACGCGGCGCGCTCGCTGGTCGCCGACTTCGACGGCGCGCGCGCCGACATCGCGGACCGCCGCAAACGCGGCGAAGCGAGCGTTCGACGCGCAATCATCGCGCAGCCGCAGCCCGCCGTCAATTTACACATCGAACCGAGCGCGCCGGGAACGTTGTATCACGTCGGTACCCTGCGCGGCGGGCAAGCGCTCTCGCACGTCGGCAATATCGTCGTCATTGGCGACGTCAACCCCGGTGCGGAATTGGTTGCGAGCGGCGATATCGTCGTCTTCGGCGCGCTGCGCGGCGTCGCACATGCAGGTGCGCAAGGTGATGCATCCGCGCGCGTTCACGCGATCGAACTCGCGCCGACGCAGCTGCGCATCGCCGCGTTCATCGCCGCGGATGCGGGAGATCGCGTGCGGACGCCGATACATCCAGAAACAGCGTGCGTTCACGACGATCGCATCGCCATCTTTCCGAGGGGGAGAGCACCGTCATGAGCGCGCGCAAGATTGTTTTTACCTCCGGCAAGGGCGGCGTCGGCAAAACGACGACGACTGTGAACGTCGGAGCGGCGCTGGCCAAGCGCGGGCATCGCGTGATCCTCGTCGACGCGGACATCGGGTTGCGCAATCTCGATTTGGTGCTCGGTCTGGAAAAGCGCATCGTTTTCGATCTGGTCGAGGTCATCGAAGGACGCTGCCAGCTGCGCCAAGCGCTCATCAAGGACAAACGCTTCGAGTCGCTCTCGATTCTGCCCGCGGCGCAGACGCGTGACAAAGACGCGGTGAGCGAAGTGCAGATGGCGGCCATCGTCGATGAGCTTGCCGCACTGTGCGACTACGCGCTCATCGATTGCCCGGCGGGCATCGAAGCGGGTTTCCGCAACGCGGTCGCCGGCGCCGGTGAAGCGATCGTCGTGACGACACCGGAAGTGAGCGCGATTCGCGACGCGGATCGCGTCATCGGCAAGCTCGCCGAGCGCGAAATGCCCGTTCGCCTCATCATCAACCGCATTCGGCCGGATATGGTGCGTACGGGCGACATGCTTTCCGTCGACGACGTGTGCGAGATTCTTTCGGCCGAACTGCTCGGCATCGTGCCCGACGACGAAGAGGTCATCGATACGACGAACAAAGGTGAGCCGGTCGTGCTGAACGAGACCAATCGCTTGCGCGTCATTTACGACAAGGTCGCGCGCCGTTTGGAAGGCGAGCTCGTACCGTTCACCAATTTGGACAACACCGGATTCTTCGGGCGTCTGCTCGGCGCGTTGAAAGCAGGCTAGCATGCATGTCCTTCGACAAGCTCAGGATGACAATCAGCCGGACTCTACTTCGCAGCAAGTGAGTCTGGGACGTGCGATCGTCATTACGTCGGGCAAAGGCGGCGTCGGCAAAACCACGACGACGGCAAATTTGGGAACGGCACTGGCCAAACGCGGCGCAAAAGTGGTGCTCGTCGACGCGGACGTCGGGTTGCGCAATCTCGACATCGTGATGGGCCTGGAGAGCCGCGTGAAGCATCACGTGCTCGATGTTTTGGAAGAGGCGGTCGGCCTGGACGAAGCGCTCGTGCGAGATAAGCACTCGTCGACGCTCTATTTGCTTGCGGCCGCGCAAACCCGCGAGAAAGACGACGTCGACACCGAGAAGATGCGCGCGCTGATCGAATCGCTGCGCGAACGCTTCGAATACGTGCTCATCGACTGCCCGGCCGGTATCGAAAAGGGCTTCAAGAACGCGGTCGTCGGCGCGCAAGAGGCGATCGTCGTGTGCACGCCGGAAGTCTCGGCCGTTCGCGACGTCGATCGCGTGGTCGGACTGCTCGGCAATGCATTTTCACCGCAGCTCATCATCAATCGCGTGCGCGCGCAGCTCGTCAAGAAAGGCAAAATGCTCTCCGTCGACGACGTCAATTCGATTCTGCGCCTGCCGCTGCTCGGCGTGATCGCGGACGAACCCGAGGTTATCGTCTCGACCAACAAGGGTGAGCCGCTCGCGCTGCGCACCGATTCGCAAACCGCGGCAGCGTATCACGCGATCGCCGCGCGCATTGCCGGAGAAGACGTCCCTGCGCCGACCGTCGAGTACAAAGAGTCGTTCATGAGCAAACTGGGTGCGTTCTTCGGAGGACGCAAATGATCGAATTCCTCAACAAGCTGTTCGGACGGCACAGCTCCGGCGCTACCGCGAAGGAACGGCTGCGACTGGTGCTCATGTCCGATCATCTCTCGCTTGCGCCGGAAATGATCGACGCGATGAAGCGCGACCTCGTGGATGTGATTTCACGATACGTCGAGGTCGATCGCGAAAAGATCGACGTGCATTTCGAGCATCAGGACAAAGCGCTCGCCATGCTCGCAAACATTCCGATCACCGGCGTCAATCGCAACGGCGGCAACGGCACGAAGAAAGATGACGAGGCCGCACCTAATGCCGGACAGCACCATGCTGAGGGCATTGGTCATGCTGAGCCTGTCGAAGCACGGCCGAGCAACGTCGAGGCCTCGCCGACACCCGCAAACGGCAACGGGCAGCGCCGGCGCAGACGTCGCAAATCCACGCAGCACCAAAACGGCGCCGCACCGCAAACCGGCTCCCCGGCACCGGCCACGTAAAAAATCAAAAGCCGCTCGAGTTCGAGCGGCTTTCGCTTCGTGTCATGCTGAGGCATCGAAGCATCGCCGAGCGTAGTCGAGGCGGCTAGTCTAGTTTGCGCAGCTCGTCGAACTGTTCACTAAGGCGGCGAAGGCGCGTTTTGGTTAGGTGAACTTTTTTCGAATGTTTAGAGCGTTCGCGCGCGGTTCGACCGTCCAGGGGGACGCTAAAGTAGATTTTGAACGGCGGCACCGAGCTCAACGCCATGAACTCTTCGGGCGTGTAAAGATCGAAACGCCATTCGCTTTCGCGCTGATATGCGATGACGAATCGGAAATGTACGGGATCTTGCGCCGCCGCAGAGCCACTGCTGCCCATCCTTCTGCGCCGACACGTCAGCCGGCGACGCGGCGACTCGCGCGTCGGAATAGCCATGTTCCGACAGCCATTGGCAAAATGCTGCCTTGGCACGCACATCGCTCCTGGCGTTTTCCCGAGGCGCATTCTCCACAGTGAAGGAGTAGCGTGCGCCGCCCGCGAGATCCTGGATCTCGCTTGCGAGGAGTGGCTCTATGAAACTTGCGGGGAAGGTCTTTGACTTTGGGGATCAGCCGTTGAGCGAACATTTGCATGATATCGCGATCGAACTTGGCGATCAGGCGTTTCTGAACGGCGAGGACGACGCGGATATCTCGCGAGGGCACCGCCCGCTTTACGACCTTTCTGACCTGCTCGAGCACCTCTCGATCGAAGCGCAAAAATTAGAACTACGCAGGTAGTCGAAATGGCCGCCCGGCAAGGCGGCCATTTCGTCACACCGGGTCTGAAACACACACAGTATCGTGCTCGACGCGGTCTTTTCATCCGCGCCGGTGGAGCGCGCGGGAATCCAGCGCGGAAAAGGGCCCGCGCCTGATTGTGCGCTCGCACAAGCGGGCAAGCGTGCCGCTTGAAAGGGAGATGTGCCGCAATCCGCCGATAACCGGGGAAATGGCCACCATCGCCCTGCCGTACGAGACGCGGCGATATCTCCGAAACGTCAATTGGTATCTGATTGCGTCAGCATTCGCGTTGACGCTCTTCGGCTTTATCGCAATTCAATCGGCGAATTTGCATTCACCCGGTGCGGGGTCGGAATACAAGAAACAAATGTTTTACTCGGTCGTCGGCGTTGGGGTCATGTACCTCTTCTCGCGCCTCGACTACCGCAACTTTCAAACATGGGCGCCGTGGTTGTACGGTATCAATCTCGTGCTGCTCGCATTCGTGTTGCGCGGCGGACATAATGCGCTCGGCGCGCAGCGCTGGATTTCGCTCGGTCCGCTCGGTGAATTTCAACCATCTGAGCCCGCGAAGCTGATCCTCGCGATCTTCGTCGCGTGGGGCCTGTGCAAATGGCCGTTCAACCGGCTCGAAGATCTCGCGCGTCCGCTCGTTGCGGTCGGCATTCCTGCGCTGCTCATCGTGAAGCAGCCGGACCTGGGCACGACACTCGTGTTGCTCGCAATCCTCTCGACGCAACTCTTCTTCGGTCTGGAGAAGGTGGGATATTTTTGGTTGTACGCCGCCGGCGTCGTGGGCACCGCGGCTTTCACCGTGGGCACGAACTTCATTCTCAAGCCGTTTCAGAAGGCGCGTCTGCTCGTCTTTCTCAACCCGAAGGCCGATCCGCAAGGCGCCGGCTACAATTTGAATCAATCGAAGATCGCCGTCGGCAGCGGCGAGTGGTTCGGCCGCGGGCTGCATCACGGCACGCAGACGCAACTCAATTTCGTACCCGAGCACTCACGCGATTTCATCTTCACGGTGGTCGCCGAGGAACTCGGCTTCATCGGTGCGCTCGTGCTGATCGTCTTCTATGTCGGCCTGCTCTACGGCGGCGTCCAAGCGATGCTCGCGGCGCGCGACAAGTTCGGCTTTCTGCTCGCGGCCGGAATCGTCGGCATGTTTGCGTTCCACATCATCGTGAACGTCGGCATGACCATCGGCATCATGCCCATCACCGGCATTCCGCTGCCGTTCATGTCCTACGGCGGCTCGGCGATCATTACCGACTTCGCCGCCGTCGGGATGCTGCTGAATGTCTACGCGCAAAGAGATCGCGGGATGCTAGGGAACGCCTAAGCGCGCAGCCGGTAAATCGCGCCGAACTCGAGATCGGTCAGGAGCTCGAATCGCGCGTGTTCATCCAGTACGGTGCGGTTCACAGGTGTGTGGTACACGACGACGCAAGCGTCTTCTCGCGCCGCCAGCCCTTCGATGATCCGTGCGAGCGTCCGTTCGCCGAACGGATTGTAAAGATAGACGACGAGTTCGCCGCGGCCAAACGCGTAGGACGCCGCATCGGCGCAAACGATACGCAGATCCTTGCAAGCCAAATGGTCGTGTGCGCGGCGCCAGCGAACCAGATTTTCGCGCGCCAGCTCGCTAAGCGCGCCCGAAACTTCGACCCCGACGATCTGGCGGAACGGCCGCAAACTTGCAAGCATCAGCACGCGTCCCATACCGGCGCCCACGTCGACGAACTTCCACCCGTCCACCGGCGGCAGCGCGTCGAGCAGCGCGCGGCACTCCTTGACGGGTGTCGGTTCATAATGCGTTGCATCGTCGATCGCGGCGCCGATCGCTTCGGGGTCGAGTTCGCCCAGGAACAGCAGCGCTTCGGTTACCACGCCGTGATCCGCGTCGAAGCGTTGCCCGCTTCGGCGTCCGGACGTCGAGCGCCGCGCATCTTTCATGACCAGAGTATTCGCGCGCGCGCGGCGAAGTATTGCTTATGAACCGAGTGTCGCCAGCCATCGTACTGACGGCGGTCGCCGCTATGGCGGCGGCTTGCAGTGCTCCGCCAAAGCGGCCGCTGCAGCCAGGTTACTACATTGTCGATGCACGGAGAATCGGCGTCACACGCCGGATTATCATCGTTGCGGGTGACCGGCGAGCCTCTTACGACGTTTGGCGCGTTTCGAGGACCGGCGACGGCACCGCAAAACACGCGCATTACGATTTGATCGCATCCGACGACATGCCGAGTTCCGGTGATTTCGCGATTACGCAGGACGGGAGCGACTGCGGTACGCTTTCCATCGAGCCTTACCGTAGCGGCGATCTCGTCGACGACAGCGTTCTCACCGTGCGCTCCGGCCTTGGCATCGAGCATTTTCACTTGCTCGGCCCCAGCGATACCGAGCGAGACCGGCAATACGACGACGCCGTGACGCGCGGCATCGTGGCAACGTCGTCCGACGACCCGAGCTTATACGAACATCTTTCGATCTTTACGCGTTTCTTCTATTCCGAATTGACCCCGCGATGCACGTACGATTAGGGCCTGATTAGTAAAAGTGCTTATGGCCGAAGGCCGGGGACCCCGCGGGCTTTGCCCGTGGGGGGGCGCGCAGCGCGTAGCGCGGATGTGCCCGTTAGAATGAAAAGACGGTATAAAACCGGCGATTGGATCCGCGTTCCGCTCGGCGGCGACACGGATGTGGTTGCGTTGATCGCCCGGGCCTGCCAATCGCGGCTCTACGGCTATTTCTTTGCAGTTCCATCGAGTCAAGCGGTAACGCATGAGCGGCTGCGCGCGCTTCGCCCGCACGATGCGCTCGCCGCGCTGCTCTTCGGCGCGGCGCCAATCGAACAGGCGCGCTGGCCGATCGTCGCGACGTCCCTCGGGTTCGATCGCGATGCGTGGCCCTTTCCGGCGTTTGCATCGCGCGGCGCGTTCGGCGATGCGTGGACGCAAGTGCGTTACGATCCCGCTACGCTGCAAATCGTCGAACGGCGCGCCATCGACGCGCAAAGCGCAGCGGCGCTTGCCGATGCGCGGTTCGCAAGCGCGCACGAAGCGGAAGCGCTTTTGCGGCGGCGGATCGGCGGCGAGCCGTCGCCGCGCGTGCAGAGCCTTTGCGAGCTCCGCTCGCCGATCGATCGCGAACGCTTGCGAGCAATCGAACGCGGCGGCCGCCTGCAGTTCAGCACGCCGCTCGATGCTGCGGATCTCGAGCGGCTCGCTCAGTTCATGGAGGCGTATCCCGCGGTGCAGCTTCGCGTACACGGGTTTCGCAGCGGCTTCGATGCGGCTCAATTAAAGCGCTTCACGTCACTGCGCGATCTCACGATAGACGTACACCGGCTGCAGCACGCGAGTACGCTTGCGACGCTGTCGGCGCTGCAGTCACTGCGGCTCGGGGCGATGCAGCTGCAATTGGACTTCGTTTCGAAGTTGCCGCAGCTGCGCACGCTCGAACTGCGTGGAACGCGCGGTTCGCTCGCTGCGCTCCAGGCGTTGACGCGGCTGCGATCGCTCATGCTCGAAAATACCCCGCCGTTCGATCTGCGGACATTGGCATGCGGCGAAAACTTGCAGTCGCTCGCGCTTGCGCACGGGAGCTACGACCTGCACACATTGGACGCCCTGCACGGTCTTCGCGAACTCGAACTTCGAGCGCTCGATGCGAGCACGCTCTCACCGCTGCGCGCGCTGCACAAGCTCGAGAAACTCCACCTGCACGGGCTCGAGCAGGTGTTCGAGCTGGACCCGCTTGCCGCGCTTCCACGACTGCGCGAGCTGCATATTACCGGTATGACGCAACTCAACGTCCGGCACTTCGAAACGCTGCAAGATTGCGCCGGCTTGCAGATGGTCGAGATCGACGTCGGCAGCCGTACGAAGGAGCGCGAAATCTATCGAATGCTGCGAATTGGGAATAGTGTGAAATCATGAATGTCTCGAACGTCCTCGAATCCCAGTCCTGGTTCTCGGTGCTGCAAACCGCGGAGCGCGCGCAAACGGCGGTCATGTCGATCGGACCCGGCGAAGCAAGCGGCGCGAAAGAGAACGAGCACCCCGACAGCGAGCAAGTGCTGTACGTGATCGAGGGAGAGCTCGTCGCGGAGATCGGCGAGCGTTCGTTTATCATGCACGCGGGGGATTCGACCATCGTGCGCCGCAACGTGCCGCACCGCTTCACAAACCGCGGCGAACGCGCCGCGCTGACGTTCAACGTCTACGCTCCTCCGGCGTATTAAACGAGCGTTCGCCGTGAGCAGGCGATTCAACGTCGGCGGTCACGTACGGTGGAAGCCGCAGTAGCAAATCAAGAGCGACAAGACGGCCGCGGCGGCGGACAGGGAAGGTCCGGCCGCCGGGCGGCGGGAACCTGAGCCCCTGACCCGGGACCGAGGCTCGCAGCTATGGTGTCGGCGAGGGTCATGAGAGTTTTTTCGAGCGCCAGGGCTGGCTAGCGTAGCCCGCTGGGGGCGCGGCTGCCGCAGGAAATCGAACCGTCCGCCGGGCTGCGGGCGATGCGATTGGATGCGAGCGCCGCCCTCGCGGAGGAGTTTACCGGTTGGAGTCCGGCGCCGAGCTGTAAAGGCTAGGTAGCTATTGTCGACCGAGATTTTGATCTCGAGCGATCCGTGGGAGAACCGGGTCGCAATACTTGAGGACAACGTCCTCGCAGAAATTTACATCGAGCGCGAAGAGAAAGTCATCGGCTCGATCTACAAAGGAAAAGTTCAGAACGTCCTGCCCGGCATGGGCGCGAGCTTCGTCGACATCGGGTTGGGGCGCAACGCGTTCCTGTACGTCGACGACATCAACAAGACGCCGCTCAACATCGGCGACGTCGAGATTACGCAAGGGCGCAGCGGCTGGACGATCAGCGAAAAGGTCAATCGCGGCGACGACGTGCTCGTGCAGATCGTCAAAGAGCCGCGCGGCCTCAAAGGCGCGCGCATCAGCACGAACATCTCGCTGCCCGGCCGTTACCTCATCCTGATGCCGACCGGCAAGTACAGCGGCGTCTCGCGCAAGATCGAGTCGGCGGACGAACGCAATCGCCTCAAGGCGATCATGAAGCGCATCCGCCCCGAAGGCATGGCGACGGTCGTGCGCACGGCGGCGTCCGGCGTCAGCGAAGCGGAACTTATCGCGGACCTCGGCGTGCTGATCCGCATGTGGCACGGCATTCTGGAGTCGTACAAGCGCGCACCGTCTCCCTCGCTTCTGCACAAGGACATGAATCTGGTCTACAAGGCGGCGCGCGATTTTATCACCGCCGACGTCGACCGCGTGTTCATCGACAACGAAGAGGAATACAAGAAGGTCTGCACGTTCTTGCAATTGCTCGGACCGCAGTATCTCGATCGGGTCGAATACTACAACTCGGGCCGCTCGCTCTTCAAAGACTACAAGATCGACGACGAGCTGCAGAAGCTCATGAAGCCGAAAATCAATTTGCCCGCAGGCGGGTCGATCGTCATCGAGACCACCGAAGCTCTCACCGTCATCGACGTGAACTCCGGTAAATTCACCGGTGGTAAGAATCTCGAAGACACCATCGTCAAAACGAACATAGAGGCGGCGTCCGAAATTGCGCGTCAAGTGCGCCTGCGTGACATCGGCGGCATCGTCGTCTGCGATTTCATCGACATGAACACTGAGGCGTCGCGCAATAAAGTGATCGCGACGCTGGAAGCGGGATTGCGCCGGGATCGGACGCGTTCGACGATACAGTCCTTCAGCAATTTGGGGCTGCTCGAATTCACGCGCAAGCGCGTAGGCAAGGATCTCAGCTCGCAGCTGCGCGGCAGCTGTCCGACGTGCTCCGGTCTTGGAACGGTGATGTCGTCGCAATCGGTCGCGATCGACGCGCTGCGAAAAATCCGCGCGCATCATCACGCCGATGGCGAAGCGGTGCTGGTGGAATCCGCACCGACCGTCGCGGCACAGCTCGAATTTTGGTACGAAGACGAATGCAAAGAGCTGGAAGCGGTGATGCGCGCGCCGATTCACGTGCGCGTCGACCCGTTGCTGCATCCCGAAAAGGTTCGCTTGCGCGACGTCGCGCACGTCAAACCGGACGGTGCGCTGCGCGTAGGTGACGAACACGAAGTCGAATTGCTGCCCGGGCGTCTGCCAAATGTGACGTCGGCCGCCACGGTGATCCATGGACGCATCGTCGAGGTGGAAAACGCCGCGAATATGTCCGGTCAAACGGCGCGTATCAAGTTGCTCGACGTCGCGGAAGATTCCGCGCTGGCCGAACTGGCCGTTGCGGCGCCGGGCGAGAAGAAGAAACGCCGTCGACGTCGAGGCGGCAAGGGCGAACTCACGCCCGCCGAGCAGACGCAGCAGCTTCGCGAACTCGCGGAAGAAGCTGCGACGTTCGCGCAGGCGCGCCCGCCGATAGGCATTACGACGATCACCGAAGAGGAAGAGCGTCAAGACAAAGCCGTCGCAGCCGAAGAGAAGGCCGAACGCGCGCCGGAAGCGATCGTCATCGCGGAAGGCGAGGTACGCCCGTCGGCAATCTCAGGACAAGCTGCCGGCGACGGGCGCCGTCGCCGGCGTCGCCGCCGGGGACGCGGACGCGGCGGGCGTGAGGAATTCGCGCAGGCGGCGCAAGCCGGCATCTCGCCGGAGAGCGCGCAGGCGCAAATGGAAGCCGAGGAGCGCGAGCCCGAGGAAGCGCAGCCGTTTCACCCGCATGAAGGGGAAGGGGGGCGGCATCGCCGGCGTCGCCGCCGCCGTCGCCGCGGACGCGGTGGTGCCGGAGTGGAAGGCGGAGCACCCGGAGCGCCGCCGAGCGCGATGCCCGATAGGCACATTTTCCGCGTCGGCGCAGACGGCAGTGCCGAGCCGACTGGCCTGACGGCGCCCCGCGAGCCCGTGCGCGCCATCGCTCCCTGGAATCGTAAGGCGCAGCCGCCGGCGGTCGAGCCTCCGCCGCCGCATCTGCGCGCACCCGAGGAGAATGCGAGACCGACAAAGCCCGCTCGGCGCCGGCGCACCGGCGCAGAGGCGAAGTCTCCCGCCGGCCGCGGCGGCGAACTGGCCGCATCGCGCGGTCCGGCCGCATTGCCCGCGCCAGAAACGCCGGAAAAGCCGAAGCGTACTCGCAAGAAAGCCGAACCTGCACTCGCCGCTGAGGCGCAATCGGAAAAACCGAAGCGGACCCGCAAAGCTGTCGCCACAACGCGTGCGCGCAAGACGTTGTCTGCCGAAGTCCCGAGCACGCCGGCCGAGGAGCCGGCGCAGTCGAAGGCGGTAAAGAAAACGCGCCCAGCTCGTAAGACTACCGCGGCGAAAAAAACCGTTACTACGGCGCGCAAAAAGAAAACGTAAGCGCTTAGGCGCGAACGATTTCCGCCAGCAGTGCGTCCGGCGCGGTTGCCGCGCCGGATGCATATGCGGCTTCGAAGGCGTGCGTGCCCAGGCGGCGACGCGCGCGCTGCACGCGGCCGTCGTAATGCCGCTGCGCACTCGGAAGACGCGGCACGCGTTCACGCTCGCGATATGCGTGCAGATAGCCGGCAATGCGCGCGGCCAAGTCGTCGCGTCTCAGATCGCCGGCTAAGTAGAGTCCGACTTCGAGCAACATCGCCCCGTATTCACGGTGGGGGTGCTCTTGCAGAATCGCATGTGCATTGCGCAGCGCGGCCGTCGCGCGTTCCCATTCCTGCCGCTCGATGCGATAGTGCGCGATGCTGACGAGCTGCCAAGCTTGTGCGCATGGACTCGAGATGCGCTCGAAGACGGACAGGCTTTCGAGCGCGTAGCCTATTGCCGTTTCGTAGTCGGACATTTGGCCCGCAATTGCGCCGAGGTTCGCCAGAGCGATGCCGACGTCCGATGTGAGCCCGAGCTGCTGAAAGATCCCGAGCGCCTCCAAAAAATACGTGCGCGCGCGCACAAAATCCAGATCGAGATCGGCGGCTGCAGCGCCTAAGTCCATCAGTACGACGCCGACGCCGCGACCCTCGCCGCACGCACGGTAATGCGCGAGTGCCGACGTAAACCACTGCACAGCAGCTTTGGCGTTTCCGAGATGCCGCTCGGCATTGCCCAATGCGTTGCATGCTCCGCCCAATTTGCTGCGCGCTTCCGAGCTTTCGGCGAGCGCGAGCATCTCGCTCGCATGCTCGCGAAGCGCAACGAAGTCCCCGTCGTACTGAGCCGTGCGTGCCGCTGCGGCAAGCAGTTCGATGCGGTGCGGATCGGTCACGCCGGCACAATTCAGTGCGCGTTGTATCCAGGCGCGAGCTTCGTTCGTGCGGCCCGACTGCAGCCACCAATCGCAGAGCGAGAGCACCAGCGCATATGCGGTGTCGAACTGCGCTTCATCGGCAAAACTGCGCTTGAGCGCTACGCGGAATTCCGCCCATTCGCCGGCTATCTGCTCGCTCAGCCGTTGCGCGCATGCCAAAAAGTAGCGCGAGTGACGTCCATACATGAGCGCGTCTTCACCTCGCTCGCGCAGCCGTTGCGCGGCGAACGCGCGCATCGACCCCGGCAGGACGTAACGGTGCTGCGGCATCGGTACGGGCGCAAGCAATCGGGTTTCGACCAGTTCGTCAAACGCGGCAGCGGCCTCGCCGGGACGCAGCGGCACGAAACCGCAGATGTCGCGTGCCGCGTCGCTGTCGAACGTGTTAGCGAAGACGCTCAAACGTTCGAACAGGCGCTGCGCGCGTTCGTCGAGCAAATCGTAGCTCCACGAGATTGCATCGTCCAGCGTGTGCGCGCGATCGCCTAAGTTCGCGGCGATTTGCGCGGGTGCGAGTCGCTGGATACGCGGCGCCGCAAGCTCGATTGCCAGCGGCACGTCGCCGAGCTGTTCGCATACCTGCCGAATCTGCATGCGCTCCTCGGCATCGAAGATCGTGCCGGTCGAGGCGTGCGATGCGTGCGCGCAAAACAGCGCTTCAGCGTCTTCGCGCGTCAGCGGGCTCAGGTGAAAGACGCGCTCGTGCGTGATCTTGAGCCCTGCGCGGCTGGTCGTCAGAATGGTCGTGCGCGGAGCGCGCGAGAGCAGCACTTCGCAAAGATCGGAAACCTGCGGGATAACGCGTTCGCAGCGATCGAACACCACCAGGCAGTGCTTGTGTGCGAAGAAGTGCACGATTGCATCCCGCGGATACCGGTGCGCGGCCAGACGCGCGTCGATGCCCGCACCGACGGCCGCATTCAATTCGTGCTCGTCGCGCACGAGGCTCAAATCGAAAAACCAGGCGCCGTGAACGTAGGCGTGCCGCAATTGATGTGCGACCGAAAGCGCACAGTGTGTTTTGCCGACGCCGGCGCGGCCGACGACTGTGGTCAGGCGCGAGAGCGCAAGACTGCGCGTGAGCGCGTCGAGTTCGATTCGCCGTCCGACGCTCTCGACTTCGCGCGGCGGCAGATTTCCGCTCAACTGCGGTGATTCGTCGGCGATTGCCGGCGTATCGAGCGCGACGCGATTCCCACTGCCCGTCTTTGCCATGGAAAGCGCATGCTCTGCGCGTCGAACCAGCGGCCGCGCATCGTCCAGAAGCGCGACCGAGCATGCGACGCCGAAGCTTGCCGTGAGTGTACCGCCCGCATGCTCCGAATGCGGAATCTGCAGCGCGCATACCGCGCTTCGCATGCGCTCGGCGATGGCAAGTGCGGCGGCGGCCGGCACATCCGGCAGAATGGCTGCGAACGCGCCGCCGCCGTAGCGCGCGAACAGATCGCCGCTTCGCGCAAAGCAGCTGCGTGCCGCTTGCGCGACCTGCACGAGACACGAATCGCCGGCGGCGCGCCCGTACGTTTCGTTGAGGGCTTTGAAGCGATCGATGTCCATGAGAATGACCGCGAGCGAAATGCCCGTGCGGCGCGCGCGGTTCCACTCGAGATTCAAACGCTCGTCGAAGTACCGTCGCGTGGCGGCGCCGGTAACGGGATCGACGGTGATGATTTCGTCTTCGCGCTCGTCGTTGGATTTGGTGAACTCCGGCTGCACCGCGACCGCCACATAGAGCGCACACGTTTCGAGCAATTGTAAGTCGTTCTCGTCGTACGCGCGGCGCTTGCTGCTTTGTACGGAGAGCACGCCGATCGGGCGCGGACCAAAGCGCAACGGAACGAAAATTGCGCTCGCCGCGTCTTCGTCGCCCGCTCCTGGGATCTGCAGCGGGACCGGGTATGCCGGCAGATCTTCCGGCCCACGCATGAGCA
>Ga0070735_10002223_pt1 | contig 17781 bp, 12 predicted proteins | sample Coa_R1_FD_66443 | JGI IMG/M metagenome (GOLD analysis project Ga0070735, IMG submission 66443) | Surface soil microbial communities from Centralia Pennsylvania, which are recovering from an underground coalmine fire - Coalmine... | ecosystem: Environmental > Terrestrial > Soil > Unclassified ... | reverse complement strand
TTTGGTGGGTCGCTGGCTTCGCTGACGGCCGCGGATATGGGGGTCGTGGCGGCCAAGGCTGCCATGGAGCGGGCGGGAGTTCGTCCAGAGCAGGTGGAGGAGACGATCTTTGGCAATGCGCGGCAGGCTGGCGGAGGCCCGAATCCGGCGCGGCAGATTTCAGTGCGCAGCGGCGTGCCGCAAGCGGCCCCGGCATTTACCGTGAACAAAGCTTGCGCTTCGGGGATGAAGGCGATTGCGCTCGCCTATCAGTCGATTTTGCTCGGCGATGCGACCTGCATTCTGGCGGGGGGTACTGAGTCGATGTCGCGCCTTCCTTATTATCTCGATGGTGCGCGCTGGGGATACCGGCTGGGTAATCAGGAACTGGTCGACGGAATGTATCGCGACGGATTCTTCTGTCCGCTGGCAAAGATGGTGATGGGCGAAACTGCCGAGATCCTGGCGGAGCAATACAAGATTTCGCGCGATGAGCAGGATGAGTACGCTCTGATGTCGCAGACGCGGGCCGCGCGAGCCATTGCCGCCGGACGCTTCGAGTCGGAGATTGCGCCGGTGACAATCGAAGGCAAGAAGGGAATTACGACGTTCGCGCGCGACGAACATCCGTTCCCCGATGCGAGCATGGAGAAGCTGGCGAAACTGGCTCCGGTGTTCTCAAAAACCGGGACGATCTCAGCCGGAAATTCTTCGGGTATTACGGATGGAGCGGCTGCCGTGGTTGTGGCCAGCGAGCACTTCGTGAAGCAGAACAATCTGAAGCCGCTGGCCCGGATCGTCGCCGTAGCTTCGGCGGGAGTAGACCCGAAGACAATGGGAATTGGCCCCGTGCCGGCGCTGCAGAAGCTGCAAGACAAACACAATCTCAGGATGCACGATTTTGGGTTGATTGAGTTGAATGAGGCGTTTGCTGCCCAGGTGCTGGCTTGCGATCGGGAACTGAATTTCAATCGCGACCGTCTCAACGTGAACGGCGGCGCGATCGCTCTGGGCCATCCCATCGGCTGCACCGGTACACGCATCACGGTCACCCTGCTGCACGAGATGCTGAAGCGCAATACGAAGCGTGGCGTGGCGACACTTTGTGTGAGCGGCGGCATGGGAATGGCGCTGGCGTTGGAAAATGTGGTGTGACTGCTGAACAATCCCGGGCAATTCTGCTATGCTTTTCCCGCCTCGATGGTCCATCAAGGACCGCGGTGGACGCCTCTTAGGAGATCGCCATGACTCGAGCCTTCTGCCGTACTTGCTGTTTGCTTGCGGTAATTCTCGTCGCCACGTTTGCCCTGGCCCAAACCGAATTTTCCGCGGAAGTAGTGGAGAGCCAAAAGGGTGACGCTCCACAGGCCAAAATTTATTTCGGGAAAGACAAGATGCGGTTCGAATCTGCGAAAAAAGATCCCCGAGGTGGCGGCGCGATGATTGTGAATCTGGCGACGCAGACGTCCACCGTGTTGATGGAGCAGCAGCACATGTACATGGAAATGCCCACGCAGATGGCGAACCAGCGCAACAACTACAACTTTTTCCGTACTGGCGACGTGGAGAACGCCTGCAGCGATTGGCTGGCCCAGGCGCGGAATAAGGGTGGAACCTGCCACAAGGTCGGCAACGAGACGGTGAACGGGCGCAGCACGGTCAAGTACGAAGGGACAAATGCGCAGGGCGAAACCGGCGCGGTCTGGCTCGATCCCAAGCTCCGCTTCCCGGTGAAGTGGCAAGGCAAGAATGGCGGCGGAGAACTGCGCAATATTCAGGAAGGATCGCAGCCGGCGAGTTTGTTTGAAATTCCCGCGGGGTACAGCAAGTTCGATATGGGTAGCATGATGCAACGCCCGCAGTAACTCGCTCGGAGCTTCAACACCACTGGGCGCCTTCGACTGCGTTGCACCGGGAAAAACGCACCACTATACTCAGCGTAGCGGTTCTCTTTCGCTTCCCGGAGCAACGATGTCGCTATCCGCGGTGATCGTCGACGACGAGCAGTTGGCCCGCGACGAATTGGCTTACCTGTTGAAGAATGCCGACGACGTGAATGTTGTCGCCCAAGGCAAGAACGGCCTCGAAGCCGTCAACCTGATCAAGGAGCACAATCCCGATCTGGTTTTTCTCGATGTGCAGATGCCGGGTCTCGACGGCTTCGGAGTCATCAAGAAGCTGCTCGATAAAAAGATTCCGCTGCCGAAAATTGTCTTTGCCACTGCCTTCGACCAGTATGCGGTGAAAGCGTTCGAAGTGAATGCAGTCGACTATCTGCTGAAGCCGTTCGATAAAAAGCGAGTCACGCAAGCCATCCAGAAAGCCCGCGCTAAGCAGGATGCCAATGACGCCCCGGCGGAGAGATTCGAGACGCTGGTCCGCATGCTCGAGTCGCAGAAACAGCCGGCATCAAAAATTCTGCTCAAGGCTGTGGGCCGGATGTTCCTCGTGGATCAAAAGGATATCTGCTACGCCTGGATCGAAGACGGCGTAATCACAGTCGTGACCGCCGGGGCGGCAGGAATGGAAGGACAATCCAACTGCCGGACGCTGGAGGAACTGCTGGAGAGTCTGGATCAGAATCTATTTTGGCGGGCCCATCGCTCGTATCTGGTGAATATTAACCGCATCCGCGAAGTTGTCCCCTGGTTTAAAAGCTCGTACCAACTGCGGATGGACGACAAAAAGCAGACCGAGATCCCGGTCAGCCGTGCCCAAACCAAGCGACTGCGCGAACTTTTCGGACTGTGATCCTCGCCGGGCTTGGCAGGATTCGCAGACTCGTTCCACGGTTTCAAACAAATCGTTAATTGATTACCCGTGTACATTCGGAATGATCTTGGCCCGACTTAGCAGCATTCAGGACTACACCGGAGGACAGCACCAACACCGGCCATCCTCCGGTCCATGGGGGGAAGTTAAATTGTCAGAGCCTCTAATCCAGAGCGGTCTCGAATGACCAGGTTGTCGCCGTCGAGACGAATCAAGCGCTTTTTTCTGAGCTTGCCCAACAGGCGGGTTACTGTTTCCCGGGAAGCGCCAATGCGATGGCCCATCTCTTCGTGAGTCATCAACGAGGGAATGGACGTTTCGTCCTCTGCGTCTTCCTCCTCAGATATTGTGAGCAGCAATCTCGCTAGTTTTCCGGTAGAAGAACGAGTCAGCACCAGATCGTGAATATCGCGATAAGCGGCGTGGTAATCCCGGCTCAGGCTCTGGGACGCGTGCAAACCTATTTCGCCATGAGCCTCCATGAGTTCCAGAAAATGTTTGCGGTCGACAAAACTGATCTGGCAGGGCGTAGCCGTCTCTGCAGTGGTTTCGTAACCCAACCCGGAAATGGCGGCGCTGAGCCCCAGCGCCTCTCCGGGCGCCGCCATCTTGAGGATTAAAGTCTTGCCTTCGCGCGAGGATGTCGAAAGGTTCACTTTTCCGGAACAAATGATGAATACACCGCGCGGAGTTTGTCCTTCCACGAACAGGATCGCGCCCGCGGGCAGCGTGCTCTTTTGGCTCACCTTATTCAAGGCGGCAAGCAGGGGATGCGAAAATCCGCAAAAGAACCCGGCGTTCGTAGTGCACTTGGAGCAGTCCTCAATGATTTCTATGTCATAAGGCGTATTCATGTCGCTCTCCACGGTGACGGACCGTCTTCTCGCGTTTCTGATTTCGGCATCTGTGCTCGAACCCATTCCCCAGAGATGCGGCGAACCTGACAGGAGGGCTCGGGCATGAGCCTGGGTATCCTCATCCGCGCTGTGAGCTGCAGAAATCAGGTCCCACCCGGCGCTGGGGTCCTCGTTTCGCTCCCATTCGACATGGCGGGCAAACAAATAGAACGCATCGATCTGCTCGGGGTGAGGTTCCTGCAATGGGGCAGGGTCGATGAGCGGTTGGTCCGGTTCGGCGCCGACGGCGGGAACTGGTTCGGCACTCGGCTTGCATGCCGGCGCAATCGGAATCTCTCTCAGACTGCGGCAACGGAAGGGGTGGGTCGCAACTGCTAACGAATCTACATTTCGAGGTAGGCCGCTCGGGATCAGCGTCTGTCGCTGGTTCAAGGACAACACTTCTGTGACTCCATTTAAGCTGCCCGGGGGAGGGCTACTTTATGAACTGGGACTAAGGATGTCTTCTGTGAGGCAGGTGAAATTCAGTTCGCCCGGCCAGAGGCAGAGGACTCGAAACTTATGCACGTGTAGTTCCGAAAAGGGCCTCGGCAAATCGGGGGCAATATCCCTGTTTGGAACAAGTTCCGAAACAGGACGGGCCGGCAGTCGGAGGCAAAATGCCGGAAAGTCGGCGAGCCTGCCGATTAGTCGTCAAGTCAGGTTGTATTCGGCATGTTAGCAATCAACGGTGAGGGCCCGAGTAGTCTTCGCGGGTGATTTTGAGGCGCTGCATCTTCGATTGCAGGGTTGAGCGCTTCAAACCCAGGCGGCGGGCGGCGCCCTCCGGGCCGGAGAGGACTCCACCGGTTTCGCGCAGCACACGAATAATATGCTGGCGTTCCGCATTATCCAAAGTGTGATCGGTGGGATCGTTGCCGGGGGGATTGTGCTCACGCAATTCCGATAATGGAACGCGCAAAGAGTTGCCCTCACTGAGGATGATCGATCTCTCAATCATGTTCTCCAGTTCGCGAATATTGCCCGGCCAATGCCACTGCTTCAGAGCTTCGGCTGTCTCGGGGGGAATGATTTCGATGTAACGGTCCATACGGCGGGTAAACTTGTGGACGAAATGGCGAACCAGCAGGGGAATGTCTTCGCGCCGGTCGCGCAGGGGAGGCAGAACAATGGGAAAGACGCTCAGCCGGTAGAACAGATCACTGCGAAACTGCTTTTGCGCGATGCTTTCGGCAAGATTGCGGTTGGTGGCAGCGAGGAGCCGTAAGTTCACTTTGATGGTGCGATTGCTGCCCAGCCGTTCAAATTCCTGATCCTGCAAAACGCGCAGCAACTTGGGCTGCAGTTCCAGGGGAATTTCTCCCACTTCATCCAGGAACAGGGTGCCGCCATCGGCCAGTTCCATGCGCCCGACCTTCTGGCTGACAGCCCCGGTAAATGCCCCTTTTTCATGGCCGAACAGTTCGCTTTCGAGCAAGCCCGTGGGAATGGCGGCGCAGTTTACCTTGACAAAAGGACCGTCCTTGCGCCGGCTAAGTTTGTGGATAGCCCTGGCGATCAGTTCCTTGCCCGTGCCCGTCTCCCCCAGAATTAGGACTGTCGCCTGGCTGGCTGCAACGGTAGCCACTTGATCGAGAACCCGCCGCAATGCGGGGCTTTCTCCCACGATCTCGGAGAACTCACCCTCGTTGTGGCTCTCGCCCTCCAGGTATTTCCGCTCTTCGCCCAATCGTTGTTTGAGGGCTTCAATCTCGGCGGCGGCTCTATGGTTTTCAATGGCCACGGCTAATTGTGACGCGACCTGTTCGAGCATGCTTAGATCATCGCTCTTAAACGCATGCTTGCGGGTGCTGCCGAGTACGAACACTCCAACCGCGCCGCTGGGGCGCAAAAGGGGAACACAACAGAGCGATTGCAGGCCTTCCGCCAGAAAACTACGGGCGATCTCTCCTTCGAGAGACTGGATTTCCTCTTTGGAAAAAATCTTCGGGACGCGGGCTTCCAGTGCGTGAGCCGAAGGGCTGTCGCCGGCGGCAACAGGAAGCTTTGAGATGAATCCTTTGCCTAGCGGAAAGTCCATCGCCTGGCGGACCAGCAGCCCGCTGCTGGAGTCGTGCAGGGCAAAACTGGCATATTCCTGATGCAACAAACGTCGGATCTGAGCCGAGATTTTGGGAAAGACCCGGGGCAGGTCCCAATTCGATGATAACAACCGGCTGATTTCCAGTAAGGTCTCCAGCCGCTTTATTTCATTGTCCAATTTCTTGTTGGTTTCGTGCAGAAACACTTCAAGAGCTTTTTGGGCGGTAACCTCGACCACCACGACCCCGACGCGGGTGATGCGTCCGCTCTCGTCCGGAATAGGAACCAGATGCTCGATCCAATGACCACTTTCACTTCTCAGCGGTAAGTTGGCGCGGATCTCAAAATTTACCGGCATTCCGGTGGTCAGCACTTTACGGAGTTCGGGCTCGAGTGTGTCCGCGACGTCACCCAGAACTTCGCCCGTCTTCTTTCCCAGATGCTCGGATGCGGGCAGGCCATTCATTCTGGCCAAAGCGTCGTTGATCGCCATGTAGCGCGATTCGTCGTCGAGGATGCACACACCCACAGCTGACGAACTGAAGTACTCAGTCGCGAGTTTCTCAGCTTGCGCGAAAGCGCTATCTTGAATTGATGACAACGGAGTGTCCCCTTTAGAGCCGGAGTCGCTAGGCGACATGGCAGGGAACCTCAGCGCGACGCTCGCCTCGGGTGAAAAATAAGGATGGGAAGAAGGCAGTGAGATGAACGTAGTTCGCGCCGTGGACCTTGGGGCGAACAGCCCTGAGTGCCAGGACATACAGGGGTGATTCGATCTTCAAGCGCAATGCGCCTGACGCCAGCGACACAAAAACTACTCCGCTCGCCTCCCCCTCAAGGGCGAATCCGTTTAACGACCTCAGATTATAGCCGTTGTGTCAAGCTGCGAAATCGGATTACCCTCCTTTTGCCCATCGGGTCACCCGGCAAGCCAACAGCCGGGACTATACTTAGAACGTGGCTCGGGGATGGGAAAGCAAATCGGTCGAGGCGCAGCAGGCAGAGGCGGGCGAGAAAACTACAAAGAACCGAACCAAGCTGACTCCGGAAGCCGCGGCGCGTCACCGGGAACGCGAGAATCTTCGCCTATCACGGCAGCGGGTGCTGCAACAACTGGAGGCGACCCAGAATCCGCTGCTTCGCAGCTCGCTTGAAGCCGCGCTTTCGGAATTGGACGAAAAACTCAGTCATTTCGAAAAGTGACGGGAGCCGGGTAGGGCCGTCTGAACCATCAGGGCCGTTTTCTCCATCACGTATAATCGTTTTTTATGACAGCCTACGTCTACGTCTCCCTCAAGAAGAGTGTTCTGGATCCGCAGGGCAAAACGATCCATGGCGCGCTGAAGAAAATGGGCTATAAGGGCCTCGAGAGCGTGCGCCAGGGGAAATATTTTGAACTCACGTTAGACGGCGGCCTGTCCCGCGAAGATGCCCAGGCCGAGGTCGAGCGCATTGCCCGCGAGGTGCTGACCAATCCCGTCATTGAAGAGTTCCGCTTTTCCCTGGCCGACTAAACGCCCCTAGGGATCCATTGAGGTTTTCACATGTGTGGCATCGTTGGATACGTGGGTAAGAAGAGTGTCGTTCCCGTGATCATCGAGGGTCTGCGGCGCCTCGAGTATCGCGGCTACGATTCGGCAGGCATTGCGGTATGTGGGAACGGGGGCGGTCTCGAGATCCGCCGCGCCGAAGGCAAACTCAGGAACCTCGAAGAGGCGATTCGCCAGAAGCCGCTGGAAGGCACCTATGGCATCGGGCACACCCGTTGGGCGACACATGGCCGTCCTACCGAAGAGAATGCCCATCCTCACCGCGACTGCACGGGAAAAATCGTCGTGGTGCATAACGGCATCGTGGAGAACTATCTCAGCCTCAAGAAGAAGCTGAGCGAAGAAGGCCACAAGTTCACGACCGAAACCGATACCGAAATCATTGCGCACTTGATCGAAAAATATTCCAAAAGCTCGGGAAACGGGAATCGCGTTTCGCTAGAAGATGCGGTACGGCAGACCGTGAAACAACTCACCGGGGTCTTCGCCATGGCCGTGATCTCGACCGATGAACCCAACAAGATTGTCGCCGCACGAAACGGCCCACCGGCAGTGATTGGGCTGGGCAATGAAGAGTATTTCGTCGCTTCCGACGTACCCGCGATCCTGCATCACACTCGCGATATTTTCTTCCTGGCCGACGGCGATATGGCTGTGGTCACACCGGCGGGTGTGCAGTTGACCGATTTCGACGGCAGGCCCGTCGAGCGAAAAGTGCAGCACGTCACCTGGGATCCCATCCTGGCGGAAAAGGGCGGCTTCAAGCATTTCATGCTCAAGGAAATCTATGAGCAGCCGCGTGCAGTTCGGGACACAACGCTAGGCCGAGTCTCGCAGGACACCGGCCACATTTTTCTCGAGCAGATGGAAATCAGCGAGGCCGAGTTTCGCGCCGCCGGCAAAATCAACATCATCGCCTGCGGGACAAGTTGGCACGCCGGGCAGGCCGGCAAATTCATGATCGAGTCGCTGGCGCGCGTCCCGGTGGAAGTCGACTATGCCAGCGAATGGCGCTACCGCAACCCGATTGTCGAGCCTAACACCATCACGCTGGTGATTTCGCAATCTGGTGAGACCGCCGACACGATCGCTGCTCAACGAGAGGCCAAGGCCAAAGGTTCGAAGACGCTGGCGATTTGCAATGTCGTGGGATCGATGATCACGCGCGAGGCTGCCGGCACGATCTACACCCATGCGGGGCCGGAAATCGGTGTAGCCTCGACCAAGGCTTTTACTGCACAACTCACCGCGCTCTACATTTTTGCAATGTATCTGGCGCAGGTGCGCGGAGTGATGGCCGGCGAGCAGGCGCGGGCGGCCATGCTAGAGCTGACGCGCATTCCCGGAAAGCTCGAAACCATTCTCACCCACGATGAAGCCTGCGACGAACTCGCCAAGCGCTACCAGAAGGTGCATGATTTTCTTTTCCTGGGGCGCGGCATTCACTATCCCATTGCGCTCGAAGGCGCCCTGAAGCTGAAGGAAATTTCCTACATTCATGCCGAGGGATATCCCGCCGGAGAGATGAAGCACGGCCCCAACGCGCTGATTGACGAGAACCTGCCGGTGGTGGTCATTGCCACGCGGGATGTCAATGATCCTGACGCGGTGCTGCGCTACGAGAAGACGATTTCCAATCTGAAAGAAGTAAAGGCGCGCTCTGGCGTGGTGATTGCGCTGGCTACGGAAGGCGATGAGGAGATCAAAGAGTCGGCGGATCACGTGCTGTACATTCCAGCCGCGCCCGAGGAGCTTTCCCCCATCCTGGAAATAGTTCCGCTGCAATTGCTCGCCTATCACATTGCGGTGCGGCGCGGCTGCGATGTGGATCAACCGAGGAATCTTGCGAAGTCGGTGACAGTCGAATAGTAGCCCTGGACTCAGAATCCCGCCACTTCTACATCTGTATGGTTGAAATCATCGCCCTTAAATAACAGCGCCTCCCCCGTTGCTTTTGCTAACGCGTAGGCGAAGCAATCCCCTAAGTTGAGCCCAGCTTTGTGACGTCCTTTGCCGAAATCGCGATACGCATACCGCGCAATCTCAGCCTGCCTGGGAGTGACCGACTCCACCTGAATTCGGGAATCGTGCAGCAAATCGTCCAAACGCCGACTGAGGACAGGGTTTCGATTGCTGTCTGTAACGACGGCAGTCTCAACATAGGTCACTGCGGACATCCGGCAAATGTCCGCCCGTTCCAGAGCCGCGGCGATTTCGGCCGCGTCCGATTCACCCCGCAAGACGGCAATGAGGACTGATGAGTCCACGATCATTTGGGTAATCCCTTTTCGTCGTATAACAGATCCCCGTGGTCAATAGAGCGGAATGGTTCCTTCCACAACGGAGCGCACTCTCGCGCGATTTTGAGAATGCGCTCTGCTGTACCTGTTCCCTGCTTGCGGCGCACACGTTCGAGCCGCTCGCGCACAGCTTCCGTCACCGCGGTGGCCATGCTTTCTCCAGTCAATTTCGCGAGCTGCTGCGCCATCCGATGGGCTTCTTCGTTCTTGATGTTAAGACTCATGTGTTCTACCTATCTACCGTATTATTATACCATTCTACCATGCCTCGCAGCAACGTTTCTTGTTCCCCGAACCTGGGAACGGCACTTAAGCGCCTTCCGTAAACGTGTACTCGTGCTGCCCATCGCGTATGACCAGCACCTTCTTGCCCTCGCGCTCTCCCACGACGAACTCGAATCCATCCGTTCCGGGATCGATGGTGATGAATGAGGTGGTGCCGTCATCGTTCTTGCGCGAGGCCACCGTGCTCTTCCACTCGCCGAGATCGAAGGTCGTGGTGCCGTCTTTGGTGAGCACTCCCAGATCTCCAAGTTCCTTGCTGGAATAGTGCTTCGCCAAGCCGGAGACTGCTGCGGGATCAGGGGGGACGACGAGGCGCTCGCGATCTTTAGCAAGCGCGGCCTTGTGAGTTGCGGCGCGGGAGGCGACGTCGGCGACCGCCTCGGGCTTGCCGTCGAAGAGAACCTCAAGCAGGCGCCGTCGGAAGGGTCCTTCTAACATGCCTCCGTTATCGGCGTTCGTGAGCAGCACTGCGCCCACGCCGGATTCTGGCAAGGCATACCAATTGCTCTTGAAGCCGGACATGCTGCCGCCGTGGCTCAAAACCGGGACTCCATAGGTGCGGTCGACGATCAGACCCATGCCATAGATCGCATCCTCGCCCAAAGGAACTTGGGGCGTGCGGCGCATCAACAGATTCTCCGATGAAACCAGTTGCTTGCCGTCGGGCAGCTTGCCCAGGTTCAGTTCATCTTGTACGTAGCGAGCCAAGTCGGCGGCGGAGGTCCAGACCGCGCCTGCGGGACGGGCAGGGTAGATGGAGTAATTGATGTCCATGCTGGCGACTTTTGGTTTGCCATCGATGTCGTCGCTATGCGGGGTGGCATGGTTACCGGCAAGCGCGCGGGCGTAATCGAAGGTCGTCGATTTCATTCCCAAAGGATCGAAAACCATTTTTTGCATGGCTTCGTCGTAGGCGGCACCCAGTTCTTTGTTGGGATAAACAATGTGGCCGCCGATGTAGCCAGCAGCCGCTGCCATGAGGTTGCTGTATTGAAAGACTTCGCCGAATTTGCTGGTCGGCTGCATGGTGCCTAGAAGCTTCAGTTCCGAGTCCGGCGTCGCGTTTTTGTATTCGAACAGCCATTCCAGGTCTTGCCGGGGGAGGCCGGTGCAGGCGCAGATCAGATTCTTGATGAGAACTTTCTTCGTGGTCTCGGCATCGCCTAACTTGAACGCAGGGTAAACGTCAATGACCGGCTCGTCCCACCGCAGCTTCTTCTGATCGACCAGTTCCGCGAGCAGCAGCGTGGTCATTCCCTTCGTGTTCGACGCCGCCATGAACAGCGTGTTCTCATCCACGCGCTCGGGCTTGCCGAGTTCGCGAACGCCGAATCCACCTTGGTAGACGATTTTGCCGTTATCAATCAAAGCGATTGACGCGCCCGGGATGCCGAGTTGCTGCATGGAGTTTTCGACGAACGATGTCAGCTCGGTAATTCGGGCAGCATCGAGCGGATGCGCTTTCATTCCGGCGAAGGATTCGCGCTTATAACCCTTGGGGCGCAGGCTCTGGAATACTAGCCCCACTGCGGCAGCGCGCTTCTCAACGGTTGGATCCGTGCCGTCGAGGATGACGACTGTCCAGGCGGTTCCTGCGCGAGAAGCGAGTGCTTGCACCGCCGCCCGTTCGTTCGGAGAAGTTTCGTAGTCAAAGACCTGGCGCTCGTCCCAACCTTCGCGCGCGGGGCGCGGAGTAACGAGCTTCACCGGCCGCTTGGAGTCGGGCTTGTAGGCGGCCCAGGCTGCGGCCACCGCGCCGGCCGCGTCGCCCGCTTGAGAATCAAAAATCAGAATGTGCGTATCGGGCTCCGGCGCTTCCAGAATGACTAGATTTCTTCCGGTGACGATCGACCATCCCGATGGAATGGTGAACGTTGCTCCGCCCGGCGTGACCCGCGGCGTGTCTGCCGATACGCGCTCGGGAGCGGATTTCTCCTGGGCTGCGCATGCGGCCGCAGCGCTCGCCCATGTGGCTGTGAGCGCAAAGGGAGTACAGAGAATGAGGACGATCAGGGCGAGACGATAGGAACGAGCCGGGAGAATCGACACGGGTTCACCTCTGGATTGAACATCAAGGGAAATACGGCACCAACGATATCGCAGCCTATCCGGGTTGTAAACGGGTCAGGCCGTCTGGAGAGTTTTTCTCAGCCGAAACAAAACAGCAGCCAGTGCCGCGAGTGCGGCGCCCCAAACGGCGAAGGCGGTGTCTACTACCCATCCGGGAGCGGCTCCAACATGGCGCAGCAAGAAAGGTAGGAAATTCCAGGTGGTGATGTGGACGTAGTCCCAGGGATCCTCGTGCATGGCCTCGGTATCGAGTCCCCAGGCATTCATCTTGTCCAAAGCGAAGGCGATGATGTTCTTGAAGCGCAGTGCGATTACGAACGTGGGATGGCCCACGGTCTCCATCTGATAAATCTCCAGCGGCAGCCAGAATGCGAGCGAAGCGAACTGAATGATGAAGCTGATCGCAATGAAGACCATGCCAACGCTCCACACCCATCGACCGAGATTCGCGCGGTGGCGCAGAAGGAGCGGCAGGCTGACCAGGGCTACCATTTGCACCGCGCTCGAAACGTAGCGATCCCCCCACGAGAAGTCGCCTGCCCAGTAGGTATAACGCGCGTAGAAACAGATGTAGCCGATCAAAAGCAGAAGCGAGGCGATGATGTAGGCGCGAACCTCCGTCCCCAGCCGCTTCCACAGCAGCGCCATCAACAGCAGAGTCAGCACGAGCAGTGGATCGAAGAGGAAGATTGATTTCTCCGGCTTGAACAGCGCGCCCATCACGCCCTCTTGAAACGGCGTGCTCCAGGGAAAGTTCGGAGGCAAGCTGGGATCCTGCTCGCGAGACACACGCGCAAAAATCGGAATGTACGTTTGAGTCCACGATCCGAACCGGTAGAAGCTGTAGGCGCGTTCAACGATTCCAAAGAAAACGTAAATTGGCACGGCGACTTTGCAGTACGCCAGCGCGCGCTCCCACAGTTCGCGTCCACGGACTCTCTCAAACCACAGTACCGCCACGAGAAAAATACCGGCCGCGATCAGGTCGAGAGCCGTGGTCACGCGAGTCAGCAGATTGAGTCCCAGCGCAACCGATCCGATCCACAGCGCGCGGGCCCTGCCGGTGCGCAGCCATTCATACTGGTAGGAAAATCCCACAAGCGTCAGCAGCATGATGTAGTTGTTCTCCTGCATGTTCTGGGTGTAATGCAGGTGTGTGGTGCAGAACATCATGGTGACAACGCCCACGACTGCTTCCTTCACTCCGAACGTCAACTGTCTCAGTAGCCGAAACGCGATTAGCGCGGTCAGAACGTTCAGCAGGATGCCGGTGCTGTAGCTGACGAAAATGCTTCGTACTGCGGGATCATCCTGATATCCGGAGAAAATGCTCCAGTGGGCGATCCACGTGCCCACCAGGTCCGCGGGCAGCATGAGCAGCGATTGCCCAATTCCGTACCAGCTGAAGATCTGGCCGCCGCGCCCCGGCAACCCGAACTCGGGATATTCATTCGGGAATACCTGCGGCTGCGAGGTCCAGATCCAGTGCGTGGTCTGCAGGCGGTGCATGGTGTCGGCAGTGCCCAGCTCGCCGGATTGCACAACGAAGGCGAGGAGTCCCGCAGTCAGGCACAACAGGAACAAGGGGTCGCGAAGCCGCGTGGCCCAGCGTGAAGTCATCGTTTTGGATGGTAACAAATCGGGGCGTCCGGCTTTCGGCTCCCGGCTTCCGAGTTCGTCACGCGAATCTCGTAGGCTCAAGTGGGAGGATGATCAATCCGGACGCCGGACGCTGAGACCCGGGACCCGGAAGCCGCCTTCGCGCGGTAGACTGTATCGGAGAATTATGTCCACCTGCTCGTCCTGCGGAACAATATTGTCCGTGAATGTGCGCTTCTGCTCGTCGTGTGGGAAGCCGGTGGCGGACACTGACGACGTTGCCACCATGGATCTCGGCGCGTTCGATCTTCCTACGGTCACGTCGCCGCTGCCGCCCCGCCCGCCTTCTGCCTCGGGTTCGCGAAGCTCATCGTCGCGCTCATCAGCGTTCCCAGAATACGCGGTGATTGAAGGGCGATTCCTTCCCGGCCGGTTAATCGCAGGGCGCTATCGCATCATCGCGCTGCTGGGTAAAGGTGGAATGGGAGAGGTTTACCGAGCCGACGATCTCACCCTGGGCCAGGCCGTCGCCCTGAAGTTTTTGCCGGATGCCGCCGCCAGCGACGAAGCTCTTCTCGAACGTTTCCGCAACGAAGTCCGCATTGCGCGTCGCGTTTCCCATCCCAATGTCTGCCGCGTTTACGACGTGGGAGAGGTCGATGGCCAGACATTCTTCACCATGGAGTACGTCGACGGCGAGGACTTGGCTTCCTTGCTCCGCCGGATCGGGCGGCTCCCCCAGGACAAAGCAGTCGAAATTGCCCGCCAGCTTTGCGCAGGGCTGGCGGCAGCACATGCCAAAGGCGTTCTCCACCGCGACCTGAAACCAGCCAACATCATGCTCGACGGCCGCGGGCAGGTCGTGATCACCGATTTCGGGCTTGCCGGAGTGGCCGATGATATTCGGGGGGCCGAAGTTCGCAGCGGAACTCCTGCCTACATGGCTCCGGAACAGCTCGCGGGTAAAGAGGTCAGCACCCGTAGCGACATTTATGCGCTTGGGCTGGTGCTGTATGAAGTCTTCACGGGCAAGCGCGCCTTTGTGGACTCTGCCGCCGATCTACTACATAAGCGCGGAGACCGCACCCCAAGCCGGCCTTCATCAGTGGTCAAGGATCTGGATCCGATTATCGAGAAGGTGATTCTGCGCTGCCTCGAATACGACCCGGCTGCGCGACCGGCAACGGCGTTGTCGGTCGCGGCAGCATTGCCTGGAGGCGATCCTCTGGCCGCTGCGCTAGCCGCGGGCGAAACTCCATCACCCCAGCTCGTCGCCGCTTCCGGCGAAACGGAAGGATTGCGTCCGAAAGCCGCCATTGCGATTCTGGCGGCAGTTCTTCTCGGCCTCTCGTTCAGCGTTTACTACTCCATTCATTACAACGCCTTCGAGAAGATGGGGCTGGAGATGACGCCGGAGGTTCTGACTGAGAAGGCTCATGAAATCATCGCCCGATTAGGATATGAAGGCCGGCCGGCGGACAGGGCGTATGGTCTCAAGATTGACGGCGATTTTCAGGACGCCGTGGAAAAAAATGACAAGCCCCATCCCAATTGGGACGCGGTGCTGGCGGCCAGACCATCGCTGCTGCAGTATTGGTACCGACAGAGTCCTGACGACATGGTGGCGAGCGACTTCAGAGACAATTTGCTGACGCCGGGTATTGTGACCGAGAGCGATCCGCCAACCGTATTGTCCGGCATGATTAACTTGCAACTAGATCCGCAGGGACGGTTAACCTATTTTCAAGCAATCCCACGGCAGAAACTGGAGACCACCGACGCCCTCACCCCCGCTACCGACCCCGTACCCGTTGACTGGAAAGTCCTGTTCGATGCGGCCGGGTTGGATCCTTCCAAGTTCCAACCCACTCGCCCGACCTGGAACTCGCTAGCCGCCGCCGACACTCGTATGGCGTGGGGCGGGGTGTGGCCGGGCACGACGCGTCCGTTGCGCGTGGAAGCGGCGTCATTCCAAGGGAAGCCCGTATTCTTCTCTCTCCTTGGCGACTGGAGCAAGCCGGATCGGATGGTCAGCACTGAGAAGAAATCGTTTGGCGAAAAAGCTCAGAGGATTATCGGACTGATTCTGCTGGTTTCAGCGCTGACCGGTTCGATCTTACTGGCCCGCCGAAATTACCGTCGCGGCCGGGGAGATAGGCAGGGAGCGCTACGCCTGGCCATTGTAATGTTCCTGCTGGAGATGGCACTGTTCCTGTGCCTGAGCCACCTGCCCACGATTGGCTACGCCGTCGGCCTCTCCATCATCGCAACGAGTACGGCTTTGTTTGTTTCCGGCGCGATGTGGATGCTGTACATGGCAGTGGAACCCTGGGTGAGACGCCAATGGCCCAAGACTATCATCTCCTGGAGCAGACTGCTGGCGGGGAACTGGCGCGACCCAGTAGTTGGTCGAGACATTTTGCTTGGGGTAGCGCTTGGGGTGGTTTGGATCCTCGTCTTCCAGATCCGCTACATTCCAATCATGCACATGGGCGCATCTCCCGGCATCGGGTCGACGGATGCCTTGATGGGAGGGCGGGTAGCCTTGGGAGCATGGTTGCGGCAGTGGCCCCAGTCCATACAGACCACCTTGGTATTTTTCCTGGTATTGCTGGCTTTGAAGGTTTTGCTTCGCAAAGAATGGATCGCAGCATTGGTGTTTATCGCTATTTTTGCGGTGCCGCGCGGGCTCAGCAGTTCTTATATGAAGATCGAGCTTCCAGCTGAGATCATTGTTTACGCGATTGCTGTGTTAATCGTGATTCGTTTCGGCTTGGTGCCGCTGGCTTGCGCCATCTTCACGATTGACATGACCTCGGGAATTCCCTTCTCCGCCGACCTGTCTACCTGGTACATGACCACTTCTATTTTGGCCTTCATGAGCGTGCTCGTCCTGGCCGGATGGGGGTTCTATCATTCCCTCGGCGGACGGCCGCTGTGGAAAGTGGAAATCGACTAATCCCGGCGCCGGACGATCCAAATTCCCGCAACCTCATGCCTCACAAGATCATCTAAAACTTGACAGCAAATGACTCAAGTTCTAAGATGAACATCGGCGCAATCATTCCATTGCTGATTACAAAGCACTTACAGAGTTTAGGAGGAACGTTTTATGGCAAAGATTATCGGAATTGACCTCGGCACCACCAATTCCTGCGTAGCCGTGATGGAAGGTGGAGAGCCCAAGGTCATCCCCAATGAAGAAGGAGGGCGCACCACTCCCTCGGTAGTAGGTTTCACAAAAACCGGCGAACGGCTGGTCGGACAAGTCGCCAAACGACAGGCGATTACCAATCCCGAGAACACGGTCTATTCGATCAAGCGGTTCATGGGACGCCGTTACGACGAAGTTCAGGAAGAGATCAAGATGGTCCCCTACAAGGTCGTCCAGTCGGGCGATCACGTAGCCGTGTTGGCCCAAGGGAAGGAACATACCCCGCCCCAGATCTCCGCACTCATTCTGCAGAAGCTGAAGAAAGCCGCGGAAGACTATCTCGGAGAAAAAGTGACCGAAGCGGTCATCACGGTGCCCGCGTACTTTAACGACGCGCAACGGCAAGCCACCAAAGATGCCGGCCAGATTGCCGGGCTCGAAGTAAAGCGCATCATCAACGAGCCCACGGCAGCCGCGCTTGCCTACGGTCTCGACAAAGGCAAAGATGAAACGATTGCCGTGTATGACTTCGGCGGCGGCACCTTTGATATTTCGATTCTCGAAGTCGGCGAAGGTGTGATTGAGGTCAAAGCTACCAACGGCGACACCCACCTCGGCGGTGACAACATCGACCAGCGCCTGGTGGACTGGCTCATCGACGAATTCAAGAAAGATGAAGGCCTCGACCTTCGCGGCAAGGGTAACGAGATGGCGTTGCAGCGTCTGCGCGACGCGGCGGAACGCGCCAAGATCGAGCTCTCGACCACGATGGAGACCGAAATCAATCTGCCGTTTATTACGGCGGATGCCGGCGGTCCCAAGCACCTGGTCAAGAAGCTGACCCGCGCCAAGCTCGAAGGCATGATCGAGGACATCATTCAGCGCTCGGTCGGTCCCTGCAAACAGTGCATGAAGGACGCGGGCGTCGACACCAGCAAGATCAACGAAGTCGTGCTGGTCGGCGGACAGACCCGCATGCCTCGCATCCAGGCGCTGGTAAAAGAGCTGTTCGGGCGCGAAGGCCACAAAGGCGTCAATCCGGACGAAGTCGTCGCAGTCGGAGCGGCAATTCAGGGTGGCGTGCTCAAGGGCGAAGTGAAAGATCTGCTCTTGCTCGACGTGACTCCGCTGAC
>Ga0070735_10002222_pt1 | contig 17781 bp, 13 predicted proteins | sample Coa_R1_FD_66443 | JGI IMG/M metagenome (GOLD analysis project Ga0070735, IMG submission 66443) | Surface soil microbial communities from Centralia Pennsylvania, which are recovering from an underground coalmine fire - Coalmine... | ecosystem: Environmental > Terrestrial > Soil > Unclassified ... | reverse complement strand
GGCGAAGCTCGGTGCAATCGTCTTCTGGATACGAACTGGCCGAGGCCAGCGCGAACTGCATCGCCTGAATAGCGCGCGGCGAGGGACCGAATGGATTTTCGTTGGAATCGAGACTGATCAGCCGCGATTGGACACCGGGGAGATTCTGAGTTCCGGGAAGCGAAGGGAAGTATCCTTCCATCTCGCGAGCGGGCTTCGACACCAGATCAAAAAAGCGGCTCATGACCCCGAATTTAACCCTACAGATTTTTTCTCGCGCGCGACCGAGTTAGTGGCGGACTTCAGGCGCTCGATTTCTTTCAAAGTAAGCGACCGGAACTCGCCCGGCGGCACATCGAGTGTGAGCGGCCCGTAACGCACGCGCTTGATTTTCTCGACGTGATGTCCGACGGCCTCGAACATTCGCCGGATTTGCCGGTTGCGCCCTTCGATCAGGGTAATCTCATACCACGGATTTGCAGACTCTTTGACAATCCGAACTGCTGCGGGGGATGTTCTGACGCGTTTGCCGTCATCGGTCGGGATCGAAACTCCGGCTCGCAGCTTCGCAATCGACTCTTCTTTCGGCGTGCCGGCAACTTTCACCAGATATGTCTTCGCCACGTGCGAGGCCGCTTTCATCAGGCGGTGCGCGAGTTCTCCATCATTGGTCATCAGCAGCAGGCCTTCGCTGGCGTAATCGAGACGACCGACAGGATACACGCGTCCTTTCACGCCGCGGACGAGATCCATGACTGTGGGGCGTTTCTCCGGATCGCTGACCGTGGTTACGTACCCTTTGGGTTTGTTGAGCAGCAGATAAGTGTGGCGCTGATTGCCTTGCAGAAGCTTGCCGTTGACGCGAATGTGGTCGGTCTCGGCGTCGGCCTTTGTGCCGAGTTCCGTCACAATCTTGCCGTTGACCAGCACGTGGCCCGACGTGATCAGTTCTTCGGCTTTTCGCCGCGAAGCGACGCCGGCAGCGGCAATGATCTTCTGGAGCCGTTCGAGGGGCATGGAGAGATTGTACGTGCGCCGCTAGTGATGTGGCGAAGGTGGTGTGAAAATTATCGCGTAACGGCCAAGTTTCGAATCTCTCGATCCGAAGCTAGCTGGCCTTTTCCCCGGCCGGAGCCTCTTCCGCCACCGTTTCTGTTGGCTGCGATTCGGAGGTTTCTGCAGCAACCGCGGGAACTGGCTCCTCGGATGCGCTTTCTGCGGGGATTAACTCCGCCTGAAATGATTCCGCTACCAGCTTTTCGAATTCTTCCATGCTGGGCAATTCGTTTACGTCTTTGAGCCCGAACCGCATCAGAAATTCTTTCGTCGTCTTGTAGAGGATCGGCCGGCCGATGACCTGCTTGCGTCCTCCCGTCGTGATCAGCTTGCGATCGAGCAACGTTCCGATGACGCCGCCGGAATCGACGCCTCGAATGTCATTGATCTCGGGCACGGTGACCGGCTGCTTGTAGGCGATGACGGCCAGAGTTTCAAGAGCGGGCAACGACAGGCGAATCGGCGGTTTCAGGCTTTTGGCGAAAGAGCGTACGACTTCGTGCTGCTCTGGCTTTGTGGACATCCGGTAGCCGCCAGCAACTTGCCGGATTTCGATTCCGTGATCGGGATTGCTGTAATCCGTCGCCAGCTCTTCCAGGCACGCACGCACCCGCGCTTTGATCTCGACGTCGTCCGAGACGCCTTCGGCAACGACGCTGTCCTTGACGAGCGCGGTCATTTGCTCGACGGTAATCGGCGTTTCCGCCGCATAGATAATTGCTTCGAGTTGAGCCTTTAACGGCATAGATTCAGTGAGTCGTGGTTAGTGGTCAGTGAATAGATTTTACTAATTACCAACAACTAGCCCCCGTTTTTTCATTTCCAATCGTCCCGCACTGCGGCGCGCTCGTTCATTACTTCTTCGAAATGCGTGTGCTTGCGGATGGCGATTTCTCCGAACAATTTTTCTTGCCGCACCTGAATTGCCTGCAACCGCACAAGTTCGAGGAGCGCGAGGAACATGCAAACCAGCGCCTGCCGGGACTCGACGCGCATCAGGATCTGCTTCAGGCGGATTGGCCGGTCTTCCAGCGAGAGGCGCCGCCGCAGATAATCGATCATCTGACCTACCGAAACTGTCTCCTCGTCTACGTTCAGGACTGGGCGCGTCCGCACTCGTTCCAATATCTGCTGAAACGTTTTCACCAGATCGATGACGTCGGCCGCAATTTCCGGTTCGGTTCCTTCTGCGTCAATGAACTCTTTCAGAGAAGGATTGGTCAGCACCGCATCTTCGATCTGCTGCTTTTGCAGGAGCATTTGCGCGGCCGACTTGAATTTCTCGTGTTCGAGTAGACGGTTGACCAACTCGCTGCGGGGATCTTCCTGCTCTTCTACCGTCGCCAGCGGATCCTTCGGCAGCAGCATCTTAGACTTGATATGAATCAGCACGGCTGCCATGTAAATGAATTCGGCCGCGACGTTCACATCGAGTTCGCGGATTTTTTCGACATAGGCCAAGTACTGCGCTGTGATCCTGGCGATCGGGATGTCGTAAATGTCGATGTCCTGCTTGCGGATCAGATCGAGCAACAGATCAAGCGGTCCTTCATAGACGTCACCGACGGCAACGGCAAAAGGGAAATCGCTTTCTTCTTTCTTGACGGCATCTTTCGAACTCTTTGGAGCAGGCGCAGCCGCGACAATTGCCGGAGCGACCGGACCACCGCCAGAAACGATCTTTGTTTCTTCTGTCATCTATTCTGCCGACTTGCTGGCGCTTCGTACTGCAGCGACATATCCATGGCTTCGCGGACGCAATCCATTGTTTCGCCTGCTGCCTTGCGTGCGCGCTGTGTTCCGTCCTCAAGAATATCCCAGGCCAGCTTTGGATTCTCCTCAAATTTCTTGCGGCGCTCCTGCATCGGATTCAGCAACTGAACCAATGCGTCGGCCGCCCAACTCTTGCACTCAATGCAGCCGATTCCAGCCGAGCGGCATCCTTCGTTCACTTTCGCCATGGTTTCTTTGCTGCTGAAGATTTTGTGGAGATCGCCGACCGGGCATACATCTGGATTTCCGGGATCGGATCTCCGCACGCGCGCCGGATCGGTGACCATTGTCTTCAACTTCTGCCTTACTACTGCTTCCGGGTCGGAAAGCAAAATCGTATTTCCGTACGACTTTGACATTTTGCGGCCGTCGGTGCCGGGCAGCTTCGCCGCGGGCGTGAGCAAACTCTGCGGCTCGGGGAAAACAGGCTTCGGTGAGCCATAGAACGAATTGAACCGCCGCGCGACCTCGCGCGTCAGTTCGACGTGCGCAACCTGGTCTTCACCCACCGGAACGAAATCTGCACGATACATCAGGATGTCGGCTGATTGCAGAAGGGGATATCCCAGAAAGCCGTACGTTGAGAGATCTTTATCCTGAATGTTTTCGCGCTGCTCCTTGTAGGTCGGAACTCGCTCCAGCCATCCCAGCGGAGTGATCATGGAAAACAGCAGATGCAATTCGGCATGGGCGGGTATGTGGGACTGCACGAACAGCACCGATTTCTCGGGATCAAGTCCTGCCGCCAGCCAGTCGAAAGCCACTTCCAGCGAATTCTCCTTTACGCGCGACGTGTCGGCGTAGTCGGTGGTGAGTGCGTGCCAATCCGCAATAAAAAAGAAGCACTCATATTGATCCTGCATGCCTACCCAGTTTTGGAGGGCGCCGACATAGTTGCCGAGGTGCAGCTTTCCCGTCGGACGCATGCCACTGAGCACACGTTTACGGGTTTTCGACGAAGCAGTCATTGTTCAGATTGCCCGGCGCGCGAGGTCACGGCAATCCCAAGGCTGCCAGTGCCAATCGACTGTTGAAATATCATGCAGGGCTGAATTTGATACTACCATGCGGAACACCGATTTCCAGGAGTCGACGGTTCATGCAAACGGACATCGGAGGCACCTCAGATGTTCGGAATCTGACAGTCGATCGGGGCACTGCCGCGGTTACTTCTGCTCGATTGCCTTCTTTAGTTCTTCGGGAGCAATCGATTTCACTTTGAGAGGCTTGGCCGGGATCCCGCCGACGATGTGATACGGAGAAACATCCTTCGAAACGACGCCCATCGATCCCACAATGCCTTGCTCGGCGACTTTTACGCCGCTCAAGACCGTTGCGTGATAGGTCACTCTTGCCCGAGGACCGATCTCCGTCTTGCGATTCTCAACGATCATCCCGTCGTTCAGATCGTGTGCATGCGAGTACACATTGGCATAGTCGGAAATCGAGGATCCTTCGTGGATGACGATTTCACCGCGATCATCGAGCAGAACGTACTTGTGGATCGTGCAATTGTCCTCGACCGTCAGGTTGTAACCGAAGGAGAATTCCACGCCGTGGAAGATCTTCACATTATTCCCGCAATGGTTGAAGATGTGTCGCGCCAGCATCGCGCGGAGGCGGAATCCGAGCCAGTGATTCAGCCCAGCTGGCGAACGGTCGAACATCATCCAGAACCAGATCAGCGGCTTGCGCTCGGCATACTTCACGGCGTTGACATCGCCGTAATACTCGGGCTCTAGAGTCGTGTTGCGCGGATCGAACGAATGCATCGTCACTCGCTCTGCCAAGCCGCCGCCCGGCGTCGCGTATGGACGACCCCAGAAAAGCTGGTGCAAGGCATCGCGCACAACGTCGCTGCGATGCTCGGGATCGCGATTCATGAATTCCTGGTCGAGTTTGTCGATCCATCGCAGAAAGTCTTGTTCGGCGGAGGGCGTAGGATTCAGCACGCGATATTCATATCGAGGCATGGATTATCTCTTCAAGAATTGCGAAGGAGTGCACAATACCCAGCAACAGGACAGCTTCCCAACATAGCACACCAAAATGCTTTATAATTCGCGCCACTCCGCCAACGGGACCTCGTGAACACCCTCGCCCGCAAACTGCGCGCTGCCGACTACTTCACACTGGGATGGGGAACCATGGTCGGAGTCGGGTGGCTGGTCGTGATGGACGACTGGTTGCTCCGCGGCGGAGGGTTGGGAACGCTGCTCGGCTTCGTGATCGGCGGCGCGCTGCTGCTTCCAATCGGATGGGTCTACGGCAAGCTCGTGATCGCCATGCCCGATGCGGCGGGTGAAATCGCCTACACTGCCGCCGTTTTTCCGCGATCGGTGAGCTATGCCACCGGATGGATGATGACGCTCGCATACTTCATTGTCTGTCCGTGGGAGGCGGTCGCGGTCGGACGTATCGCTGCGTACATTGTGCCCGGGCTCGACTCGATGCCGCTTTACAAAGTTGCCGGGCGGCCGGTTTTTCTTCCGCATCTTGCAGTCGGCTTGGGCCTCACTGCGCTGCTCACGATCTTGAATTATCGCGGTGTTCGACTGAGCGCAACGTTTCAGAACTGGACCAGTTTCGGCACGCTCGGGCTTTTTGCAATCTTTGTAGGCCTGGGCGTGAGCCGGGGTTCTACGGTTAATTTTCCACCGCTGTTCACCCACACTCCTCTGGTTTCGATTTTGCTGGTGATCCAGATCGTGCCCTATTTCATGACCGGATTCGAATCGGTCGGCAAGGCGGCGGAGGAGGCGAGTCCTGAATTCCGCTCGCGCGGCTTTCTGCGGGCGATATGGATGGCGATCTTCATCGGCATATTGTTCTATGCGAGCATTGTTGCCGCAGTGGCATTTGTGGCGCCATGGCATCGGCTGATCGGCGAGAAGTTCATGACGGCGGTTGCGTTTCAGCAGGCGATTGGATCGAGGTGGATCGTAAATATCATTCTGGCCGCGGCCCTGCTTTCGCTGTTCAAGTGCTTCAACGGAAATTTCGTTGCCGCTAGCCGTTTGTTCTTCGCACTTGGCCGTCGCGAAATGGTCGATCCTCGTGCCGGGACGATTCATCCGCGATTTCAGACGCCTTCGATTGCCATCCTGTGCGTCGGGATCGCGACCGCGGTGTGCATGCTGCTGGGAGACGCGATTCTGGTCCCCATCACGGAAGTCGGATCGGTTGCCTGCGCGATCGGGTGGGCAGCGGCGTGCGCATCGGGCCTTGCGCTCGCGCGCCGTCGCCCGGAATTAATCAGGTTGTCCGCCTTGGAAAAACCTGTAGCAGCGTTGGGATTGGTCGTCGCGATTGCGATGGCGCTGATGAAGATAGTTCCACTCGTCCCGGGGCATTTCAGCGGGTACGAATGGATTGCCCTGGCAATCTGGATTCTCTTGGGAGCAATCGCAACTGTAGCGCCGGCGAAGTCCCGTCGACTGTCCAGCGGGAGTCTTGCCCGCTGACTTAAAGAGGTGAGCATAAGAGATGAAAATGGAGAACTCATTCCCGGTGAAATCAGCGATCTGTCTTTTGTTCTTATTAGCCATACTGGCAGCTTTCGCCGGTGCGCAGTCCGCCCCACCATTCGACATCGTGATCACGAACGGTCACATCATTGATGGCACCGGCTCTCCCTGGTATTCGGGCGATGTTGGCATTCGCGATGGCAAGGTCGCCGCGATCGGCAATCTCTCGGCTGCTCCTCGCAAGCGCACCATCGATGCAGGCGGAAAAGTTGTTGCCCCCGGATTCATCGACATGCTCGGCCAGTCGGATTTGACAATTCTGGTCGACCCGCGCCTACCGTCGAAGATTTATCAGGGGATAACATCTGAAATCACGGGAGAAGGTGGTTCAGCCGCGCCTTTGAACGACGCCATCATTCAATCCGATCGCAGCGGCTACGATCATTACAAAATCGATCCCGACTGGCGAACCTTCCGTCAATATTTCGCACGCCTCGAAAAGCAGGGCATGGGAATCAATCTTGCCAGCTACGTCGGAGCAACGCAGGTTCGCCGCATGGTTCTCGGCGATAACGATGTCCAGCCCACGCCGGCGCAACTGGATCAGATGAAAGCTCTCGTCGAGCAAGGGATGAAAGATGGCGCGGTTGGAGTTTCTACCTCTCTCGAATATGCCCCGGCTCCATACGCCAAGACCGATGAGTTAATTGCGCTCGCCAGCGTTGCGGGAAAACTCGGCGGCATCTACGCGACGCACATGCGCAACGAGAGTGATTCTGTTCTCGAATCGGTTGACGAAGCGCTGCGGATCGGGCGTGAGGCGCACATACCGGTCGAAATCTGGCATTTCAAGGTCGCCGGCAAGAATAACTGGGGACGAATGCCTGAATTGATTGCGAAGGTGAATGCCGCCCGCGCCGCGGGCAACGATGTTTCCGCCGACACTTACGCTTACACCGCCTGGTACAACGACTTCTCGGCGTTCATCCCGGCGTGGGCCCATGACGGCGGCACGACGAAGCTTGTCGAACGATTGAAAGATCGTGCGACGCGCGCTCGCATCCGCGAAGACATGCTCACCCCCTCGCGCGATTGGGACAACGAATGGCAGGAAATTCCTGGCCCGGAAGCAATCATGATCGGGGCGGTCGAAAATCCGAAGCTGCTGCCGCTGCAAGGAAAGCGTCTTTCGGAAATCGCCAAGCTGTGGAATGAGGATCCCATGGACGCTTTGTTCGATTTCCTGATCCAAGATCCTTCGACAGGAGTGGCGGTTTTCGGCATGTCACAGCCGGACGTCACTCTCGCCTTGCAGCAGCCGTGGGTTTCAATCGACAACGATTCGGAAGGCACTTCTCCGGAAGGCATACTGGGGCAGGCGCATCCTCATCCTCGCGCCTACGGCACGTTCCCGCGCATTCTCAGAAAGTATGTTCGGGAAGACAAAGCTCTTACTCTGGAGGATGCCATCCGCAAGTTCTCGGCGCTTCCGGCGCAGCGCATGCGCTTGGCCGATCGTGGCGTGATCAAGGCCGGGATGTGGGCGGATGTCGTCGTCTTCGATCCGGTGACTGTGCGCGATGTCGCGACCTTCGACAATCCGAACCAGCTTTCAGTGGGGATGGAATATGTTCTTGTGAACGGCGTGCCTGTGATTGATCAGGGCGTGATGACGGGTAAGCTTCCAGGAAAGGTTCTGCGTGGTCCGGCGTATCAGCCGTAGAGATTAGTTGGCCGGCGCAGCTTTCAGACGAGCCTGTTCGACTCTGGTGAGAGGTGCCACGTGTGGAGCAGTGAGCGTGCCGGTGATTGCATAGCCAGCATGAACTCCGCTATCGCGGGTCAGCTTGAGCTCGATATCTTTTTTCAGCGAGGCGGTTCCGCTCAATTCGTACGTCGCATCGGGAGAATCCACCTTCGCGTCTTTAATCTCAATCTTGCCCGCGTGTAGATCGGCTTCGCCGCTGAGATCCGTCACGCGAAGAGGGTCGTCGCTGTCACCGACCGAAAGGTGAGGAAAGACGCCGTTGCGCATCGCGACTTGCAACGTTCCGTCGGCTGACGGCCAGAACCCGGCGGGACAAGGTCCAGTTACTTCATATGTTGCATTGGCCACCCCGGTGACCCACTTGTCTTTCATCTCTGCGGCCAATCCAGCGAGCGAGATTCCCGAAAACTTACCGCTGCCTTTGCAGGTTGCGGGCTTCACGCTGAAGTCAGCCTTCCACTCGCCGCGATGTTTCCCTCCGAGGAAATCCGCCTTCAATTCGGAGATCTGGAGTTTTCCGCGATCAAGAGCAATATTTGCCGAAACGCGCTTGGCTGTGAGGCCGTGAACAATGAGTTGCCCTGCGCTAATGCTTCCTGAAGCTCGAATGCTCGCCAGAGGCGAAGGCCCACTTCGCGTGCTAGCCGTCAGGACCCGGTACCACGGACGTTCCTTTGGGGTCGGATCGGCCCATGCCGTCAGCTGGGTGAGAACAATCTGACTCGCATCGAGCGCAAAGTGGACGGGGCAGGTAATTCCGCAACCCCTCGGCATCTCAAGAGATCCGGTCCAGATCGTTCCCTCAAGTTTGGCGTTCAGCTTGGTGACACGGGTCTCGGCGGGCAAAAGTTGCATGTCGGCCGCGACAATCTCAACCGGCGCTCCTACGTTGTGTGGCGCGACCTGTACATTGCGCAGCTTCACTGTTCCGGTCGCCCTTGGCCCGACGAATCCGCTCGCGTCAGCCCATGTGCCGGCGATCTGCAGATCAACCTGTGCTGCTCCTTCCGCAGACGTCACCAGCGCCGGGACCCCAATCATCTGAGCTAGCCGCAAGGTCCGCGCAATCTCCGCCTCGCCGGCGATGGCAATGTCATATCCGCCGTGATTGATCCATCCACGAACGGACGCATTCGTGGCACGACCTGTCCCGATCGCAACCGGACCGAATTCGAGACTTAGGCCCTCAGGAGCAGACAGACCCGTTCCAGCGCGACGATTGTTTTCGCGCACACCCGCACCGGAATTCCCTGCCACAAATGTGAAAGGCAAATTCTCGGGACCGACTTCTGCTTTATTCGACGGAGACTCAAGGCGGAGATTGGCGATTTCCCCATGGCCGCGAATTCGCAGTTTCTCGCCTGCGGCGACATCTTCCTGTATCGAGAAATCGGCGCGAACGGTGCCATCGGCAGTCAGATCATCGGGCAGATTTTTCTTGGCGCGCGCAGCCAGCATCAGAGCCCCGCTTGCTGGAGCGTTCTCTGCTCTCAGCATCACGGCAAAGTGGTGACTTCCGGGAAGTCCCATGTCTCCCGTAAGCGTGATTAGTCCCGATCCCACTGGCCCACTGCACAGCACTTCGTGAAATTCATGGTTGATGGTGCTGTATTCCCCATCGCAGGTTCCGGCCAGATGCAGCGCGTTGCCGCTTGTAATGTCATAGCGGCGGAAGTCGTCTATCGAACCGCTGCTCGTGAATTTCAGGTTGGCGGGAGTTCCTGTCAGGGCTACATCCAACTGGATCGAACCCCGCCATCCTTTGTCGCTTCCGGTGAAGAGCTTCGTGAACTGCCCCAGTTGCGCCCGGTTCCATTCCACGCTGAGTTGCAGCGGCGTATCGCGGAAGGTTTCGGCACGCTGCCATGTACCGTTGACCTGCAACAGGCCGAGATCGTTCAGATTGAGGTCCGTGCGGAACGGTTGCGCCTTCACTCGCACTCCCCAAGTGTTCTCAGAGTCTTGCCACAGCGAAAAATCAGCGTTGGTCAGGGCATATGGCTTCTTTTCCGCGCCGTGCTTGAAATTGATTCGTGCAGAAGATGCCTCGATGTACGGGAACGCCGGACGGGGCTCCGTCTTCGATTTGCCTGTCGGTGCGAGCGGCATGTGAGCGCTGCGCTCGAGCAATGCTTCGAGGTTCCATTTGCCGCTGTCGCTGTGGACGAGATTGAGGCTCGGGTCAGAGAGATCCAACCGGGCGATCTCGAGACGTCCTCTCAGCAATGAGGTCAATCGGAGCGCGGCTGTAACCTCGCTGGCCCGCAGAATGGGTTCGGCACCAAACGCGGGATCGTCGTATACGACAAGATTCTCAAGATCGAAAGCGGGCCGTGGCAGAAGCTGAATGTGCACTGACCCAATATCGACAGGCCGCCCCACTCCCGCGCTGATGGACGTAATGATTCGCGACTTTAATCGCGAGGCTCCGGGCCTAAGCAGGAAAAGCGCCAGCACGATACATGCTGCAAAGGTGGCGATGCGCTTTTTTGAGGAGAAGATCCTCACTGCCCCCTCCCTGGGATTCCGGGGGATTTCATCGAACTATCCGGAACGTTCTCTTCCAGCGAGTCTCGTCGAAGAAATGCAGCACCTCGTGGCCCAAAATGAATTCCAGGCGGTCGCTCCATGCGGTCTTGAGGTATTGATCGTCGGGAGTCGGAAACGACCAGTAGATGAACATCGGCCGCCCAATGATATTTTCCTTCGGGATGAATCCCCAGTAGCGGCTGTCGAGGCTCACGCCGCGGTGATCGCCCATGGCGAAATAGTGATTCGGCGGCACGACCAGATCCTCACCTTGAATGTAGGAAGGAAGATCGACAGCCCAGTTGCTCCAGACGTTCGGGTCATCGTCGGGAGGAACCGCCGGGAAGTTATTGCGGTAGGAATCCGAGGGCCGGTCAGCATCGTGCAAGACATAAGGTTCATCGAGGGCGACGCCGTTGCGGTACACCACGCCATTTCGGAGGTGAATGCGGTCGCCGGGTACGCCGATAACCCGCTTGACGACATAGAGGCCGGGCGTTTCCGGAGAGAGGAACACAACGATGTCCCGGAAGTGCACGTCTCGATAACGAATGATCGGCCCGATCCAGTTGGTCTTGGGAGCAAACTGAACTCGATTGACGAAGACGTGGTCCCCGATCAGGAGGGTATCTTCCATCGAACTCGACGGGATTTCGAAGGCCTGCACGATGAAGGTAATGATGAACAGTCCTACGACGAGGACCGCTGCCAGAGACGCCAGAAATTCGACGGTTGTCTCTTTCGGCTTCTCGTCCGGCGCTTTCTTGGCCAGTTCAGCGTCTTTTTTCGGCACTGTCGTCTTTGTTCCCATTCCATGTCTCGCCGTCGGGACCGACGGAATATCCTCGTAGAAAATCGCTTCTTCAGTGTACCAGCCGTAGCGTCCGATCCCAGCGGGTGATGCCGATGATATGGGTAAACGCATAGGCAAGATGATGCAATCTGCCTTGTATTGAAGGATCCGGATTCCGGTCCCAATCCTTTACGGACCAGTAGATCACCAGCGGACTGCCAACAATATTTTCGCGCGGGACGAATCCCCAATAACGGCTGTCCTGGCTGTCGTCGCGGTTATCGCCCATCACGAAATAGTTCCCTGCGGGAATGATGAGCTGGCCGTCCTCGACCATCTTTCGCATTTCCAGCCACCATTTGCCTTCAAGTCCATAGGCGGGAATGTCAGTGCGAGGAAAGTCGTCGCGAAACAGGTTATTCGCAGGCTCCAGAAAGTGGACATAGGGCTCGTCCAGCGGCTTGCCGTTGATGAAGACTTTCTTATTTACCAGCCGCAAGTGGTCTCCGGGCAGACCGATCACTCGCTTCACAAAATGCTGAGTCGGATCGACTGGATAGTGGAACACGATAATGTCGCCGCGGGCGATCTTGCGATACGGCATGACGTGGTTCCAGAAAGTGCCTCCGCCGTAGCAGAGTTTGTCTACCAGAAGGTAATCACCCACCAGAAGGGTTTTTTCCATCGATTCCGACGGAATCTGGAACGCCTGCACGATGAAGGTGATCACGAAAATCGCAATCACGACCGTCCCCACGAGGGATTGAAGCGAACTGATGAGATCGTTGCTGAAACTGCTGACCGCTCGCTGTGCGGGAGCGGATGGCGCAGCTTGTGGCGGAATGACCGGAGCGTCCGACGGACCGGCGGTGACTGGTGGCGGTGGGGCTACGACGGGCTGGTCGGGAAATTCCATGAACTTTACTTGTCTACGTTTGCCGGCTGCGCAGCCCGCACCATTGGTTTTTCTTCGGTTGCTTTCGTGCGCGATGCAAGAAACGTCAGCAGTTGCCGCGCCGCATCTTGTTCGGCATTTTTCTTTGTCGAGCCCTGCGCCCGTCCCACGAATTCTGGAGTTTTGCTGCTTCTCGGATACAATCGCGCTTCCACCGTAAATGTTTTGCTATGCTCCGGGCCCGCCTCTTCCACCAGCACGTAAGCAGGCTGGGGGAATCCGAGACTCTGCACTGCTTCCTGGAGCGCAGATTTAAAGTCCGTGATCGGCAGCGTTCCGCCTCCGCGCTCCATGCGTTCCAGTTCCGGGGCGATCACATTGCGTAGCACAAACTCACGCGCGACTTCGAGGCCGCCATCGAGGTAAATCGCCGCCAGAATTGCTTCCAGAGCATCCACCAAAAGCGCCGTTTTGCCCCTGCCCCCGCTTTTCTCTTCACCGCGTCCCAGGCGGAGATAATGGCCCAATTCCAGATGTTGAGCCACGCGAATTAGATGCCGCTCGCTGACCAGGTGCGCCCGCAATTTCGAGAGTTCGCCTTCGCGGAATTGCGGGAACCGCTGAAACAATTCCTCACTGGTGACAAGGGCCAGGACAGCATCTCCCAAAAACTCCAACTGCTCGTTGTCGCTGATCTTGTATTTGCTCTCGCCGGCCTGCTGAGCCTCTTGTTCCCGCGCCTGAGAACTATGGGTTACGGCCTGTTCGATCACCGATCGACGCCGAAAGTGATACCCCAGCCCTTCTTCGAGCGCCGTGATTTCCCTCTCTTTCATAATGAATCTGGGACAGCGGGGCCGATGCGGGAGCAGCCGTTACGGCCGTCGGACGGGTGACTCGGTGGGCGATCCTTCCACGGTTTAGTTTTTCTGCGGGGTTGGCTGTCCGGGCGCCGTCCCGCTGCTTAGCTTCGTCAACCGGTCTTGCTCGGCTCGCGCGGCTTTACCCGCTGGAGAATCCGGACGATCTTTCGTAAGATCCACAGCCTGGTTGGCGTACTTCAGAGCATCCGGAACCTTGTTCTGCATGTCGAGCGCGACCGCCAGCCGCAACACCGCAACCGAATCCACCTGTTCCGGGAAGACATCGATCGACTTCTTCAGGTCCGTCTCCGCGTCAGGCCAGTTTTTGGCATTGGACGCCAGCGTACCCAGGATGGCATACGCCTCCGACTTGATGTAGCGCTTGAACTGATCGATCTTCTCCGGAGGATATCCTGCCGTCGGGACATCGGTGTCGACAGTTACGAGAGCGCGCTCGGCATCTTTTTTGGCCTCGTCGATCTTCTGATCCTTGTCGAGATCAGTGTCGTGCGTGGTCTCCGCTAATACCTGCGACACCCCGACCAGCGCCTCGGGATCGTCCGGATCGAGTGTCAGGGCCTTGCGGGCCATGGTCTCCATTTTGTCGGCGTTGTTCGCCATCTGGTACTTCTGCATCGCCAACTTGTACAGCACGACACGGAGTTCGCTGTCGGGAAACTTGGCGGCAAAATCATCCGCCGCCTTCTCCACGGCGGCCGGATCCGTCAGCGCGATCGCTGCTTTGTATGCATCGAATTCGGGCTGTGTCTTTGCCTGTGGCGGACGCTTGCCCTGCGGCGCTGCCGCGGCTTGTCCTGCAGGCGCAGTCTGTCCTGCCGGCTTGTCCTGAGCCCACCCACACACGCACATTCCCAGCACTGCGATCACAACCGCTGCTCGCTTCATGCGTTCTCCTCGACTCTCAACCATAAGTTCAGACGACTTGCCAAATCTGCAAACGTGCATTTTATCTCACCGGGCGTCGGGCTTTGCGACCGTTGGGCTCATTGAGGCTTCGCCGGAGGCTCGTATGGCTGCTGCAAGCCGCGTTCTGCTGCGGCCTTTACGTCCGGCAACGCCGAGCCTGTGGTGAGCGCAGCGCGATATTCGTTCATTGCGCCTGCACGGTCTTCTTTCATGTCAAAAATCCGTCCGAGATAGACATGTGACCAGGCCGCGACCTGCGGATCCTTCGTTGCTTGAATCGCCTTCTGGAAGTTTTCGACGGCCCCATCGCGATTCTTGTTTGCCACTGCAACTTCCGCCAGGATGAACAGCGCCCGGCCCTCGTCTCCAACCTTCTTATCCAGAGCCTGCTGTGCCAGTTCCTGCGCGCCCTTCGGATCGCCCGCCGCCAGCCGTTTCTCGGCCGTTACCAGAAGCCGCCGGTCTTCCAACCGAGAGAGTTGGACCAATTCAGGCGCCGTGCGCTCCGCAAACTCCACTTCGTTTGCGGCCTTTTCCTGCTGCCTCAAATCAATCCCTTCCAGAATATCCAGATACGCCGACCTTAGACCAGCCGGATCTTTTTCGAAAGCGATCAGCGCCGTATAAAAATATCTGGTCAGGATGTATCCCTGCTTCACCGCATCATCGACCGCCTGCAATCGAATCGGTTCTGGCGTGTGCTTGTTGCCCATGGTGCGGATTTCGATCGCCCGTATCAGGCATTCGGTCACCAGAAGCGAAATGTCGGTCTTGAAGCTCTCTTCCAGTGGAGCCCTTTTTACCGACTGCAGCAGCGGCTCCAGCCGTTTCATCGCCGTGAAGTGCTTTTCGGCCATCGGATCGAGCAGGTAGTGCAGGTAGGTATGCCGGATCTGCGGCATCTTCAACGGATCTGTGGCAGCCGGATTGGGGGAAGGAAAAACTACCACGTAGTAGTCGGAGCCGTAGTTGCGGGCGTTCGCCTCGTTCGGGTCGCCCATGAAGTCCAGAAGAATCGTGAACGCGCGCCCCAGATATCCACCCGACTGAAGTTTCAGGTAGATATCGTTGTCGAACACCATCTTCGCCAGCGGCACGTGATAGCGCTCTATCAGGGCTGCATAATTTGCGCGATGCCGCTCCCAGATCGAATGCAGGTCCGCCTTATCGTAGAATTTCTCGAGCTGCGCGCCGAATCCTGACAACTGCGCCGCATCGGGAGGCATATCGTCCTCCTTGACCCGCGGCAGGAAATGCGGAGGTCCTTGCAGGTACAGCGCAAGTGAGATGAACTGCGAAAGATCGTGTTGCGGATCCTCTCCTTTGTGTCCGACGTACCAATCGCACATCGCCGAGACCACGGCTTGTCCTTCTGCAGAGTTGCGCAAATTGGACTCTACTTCGGAGCGGATTCTTATCCGCTGCGGATCCGAGATGTTCAGATCAGCGTCATAACCGCACGCATTCATTGCTGTCAAAACGGTGAACAATGTCTCGCTGGTGTCGAGGGTGATGGGCGTCTGATTCTGGGCCGCGCACAACGGCGCAAGCAGCCCCAGACAGGCCACAAGAATAGATGCTCGAAGTCCCAAATTCCGGAAACGCCTCAGGGAATCCTCCCGCAGGATTAGCCAGCGGGTTTACATAACCCGGCAGCCGCGAACGAAACAGGCGGAGAACATCCCTCAGTGTAAGGTCTTACGCGCAGAGGGTCAAACCCGGCTCGCGCTTGCGCAGACGCGAACTCAACGGCCAGGGGCCGGATCGTAATTGTTCAGCAATAGCTGACAGTCTTCGCAGACGTTTTTCTCAAACTGCTGGCCGATCTCGGGGAAGACCCCGCAGATCTTGCACTGCCAGCCGCTTTCCTGACACAAGTTTTGCCATGCCGATTCCCGGCTCGGATTTACGCCTGGTGAAGTCATGTTGGCTCCGTTCGAACGCTGGGGCCCGGAGTCTTCGTTCGAGATTGTGGATTTTATTGCGGGGCCGATCGTCGCCCGTAATTAGGACGTGACGAATTGCGAAATGAGTCTCTTCCCGCACCAGAAGGACCCTCTCTGCTTAGCATGCTTATAGCACTCGGATTTAATCGGGTCGATGACGACCTTGATGCCGCCGCAGTTGGACGTTGTCAATGTGCCCAAAGAGAGGGCGCCAACTTGCGAGACGCGACTTCCGAGGGACCTGCTCTGCCCACCTGCAATTCTGAATATCAAAAAAGCCACGTGTTGTGGGGATTGTCGAGCATCACGTTATTGGTGTTCAGGCTGTATCCAAACGGGGCATGGTTGGGCCGTTGTACATGGACTGGGATCCAACCTGGGCCATTGGAAGCGATTTGCGTCGCAGAAGTGTTTGCCCATACAGGAGCATTCGAAGGGTTGTAGAGACTCGAAAGAACTCCGCCTGCTGATTATTCGCTTCATAAGCCGATTCAAATCAGAACTAGGGTGATGGGAATCACCGTTGCCGATCGAAAGACTGCCGTAGCGATTCTACGGAATCATCGATCGGCAACGTTTTCCCGAATCGAAGGGAAGAATCAGGATAGATGAAAGAAAAGATTCTATGCTTTCTTCAGATTCTCCAGCACACCGGCTAAGTCGTGCATGCGCTTCGAGTCCGCGGAGTTGTTTGCACTCTTCGAACTCTTCTCGAGTAACGGAGCCATGTGCTGCAGCTTTGCCACTTTTTTCGCGCTCATGTGCGAACTCTCTGCGCTTTTGATCGCCTTCTCGATTTTTGAGATTTGTCCAGCCGACAATGCTTGTGATCGAGACAGCTGGTCGAGATATGCCTTGGCCACAACCAGCGTAGACGGCCACTCGATTTTCTGCTGATCCTGCACGTTCAGTTCGTTCACCTGAACCGACTTGGCGGCGTCGATTTCGTTCTGGGTGAGATTCTTCGTCGGGGTCAGCTCAAAGACGTCTAACCCGCGGGCAATCTCTGAGCCGTAGATGTAGCCGTTGTACCAATATGCCGACCAATCTCCTCCGAGTATGAGCGTCTTCGGATCGATCGGTCCACGATCGAAGTAGGCAATCTCATACGGCTTCGAAGGATCGGTGAAGTCCATGATCGAGATTCCGCCCTGATACCATGCCTGCACTTCGATATCGCGTCCGGGGACCGGGATCAGCGAGCCGTTGTGCGCGACGCAGTTTTCCGTGTCGCTTTGCGCCGCCGGCATTTTGTAGTAGTCGGCAAATGTGAGTTTGTCGTCCTTCAGGTGAAAGATTGCGTCCGCGCCCCATTTGTTCGGATCATTCGGTCGGCACCGCGCTCCCAGGCCCCCGCCCCATTCGTCGGTGAATACCACTTTGCTTCCGTCGTTGGAGAACGTGGCCGAGTGCCAGTACGAGTAATTCGGATCGTTCACTGCGTCTACGCGCTTCGGGTGGACCGGATCCTTGATGTCTAGGATCAATCCGTTCCCGGAGCAGGCACCCGCCGCCAGGCCGATCGCGGAGTAGGCTGTGATGTCGTGGCACTGATTCGTGTCGACAGGCTTTTCGGCGCCTTTCCTGCCATGCGTGCCGCCATTGTTCAGACCGTTGATCGCGCCCGTGCGCGGATCCACAAAGACTCGAGGACTGGAAACAATTTTCGCGTCCTGCGGCGCTGCGAGAGGAACTTTGATTACATCGATCTTGAAGAGTGCCGTATCCGGATCCTTATCCGGCTTCTCTCCTGAGCATCCCGGCAGTTCTTCCGCCTGGCGCACG
>Ga0070735_10002219_pt1 | contig 17786 bp, 6 predicted proteins | sample Coa_R1_FD_66443 | JGI IMG/M metagenome (GOLD analysis project Ga0070735, IMG submission 66443) | Surface soil microbial communities from Centralia Pennsylvania, which are recovering from an underground coalmine fire - Coalmine... | ecosystem: Environmental > Terrestrial > Soil > Unclassified ... | reverse complement strand
TTTCTCCGTGCCGGAAGCGGTGAACCGGCCGCGATACCACACGTCGCCGTAATGAAAGTCGTACGGGTCGACGTAAAGGGTGCCGCGATCCGCTTGCATCCATGCAGTATCGTCGAAGCTTGGGTCGCTTTCCGGCGATCCGGCGTGAAAACGCCAGTTCGCAAGCGCCGGAAGCGATACCGGTTTCGGTCCGGGCAGTTCAGCCGCAAGCGTTTGGTCCGCTGTTCGATGCGCAGCGATCGGCTTGCCGTTCCACGACACGGATGTGGTCGAGAGCGGCGCAAAAATTTCAATCGCCGTCGGCGCAGTCGTGTCGCCAGTGAGCGCAAGGTGACTACCCGCTATCGAACAGCTGCGCACCAAATACGGCCCGCGCACGAGAATTGTTGCGATCGCAGTCGTGCACGGCCAGAACGTTGCCGCAACGGCATCGGACCCAATCAGCAACTCCAGCGCACGCTCTCCGCGTCTCGCGGGTATGATCATGATGCGCTGCAGCGCACCGTGGCGATAGTTCAGCACGCGATCCGCGCCGCCGGGAAAGCGCACGACCGTGCGCCCCGACTCGCCGGCTCTACCGAACAGCAAAGCCACGTCCCGATCGCCAAGTCGAGTTAGCGCAGCGACCTCGGACGTCGAGTAGATCAGGCTTGCATCGCCGAGCGGAAATCCGGCCACGATCATTTTCGAGTCGCGCCCTTCGATGCGAACGGGAATCTTGTAGCGGCGTCCCTCGATCGTCGCCGCAAATGTCGCGGAATCGTCCAGGGTCGACGCGACGTTGGCATGCCGCACGATGAAGAACTGCGTCTTCGTGCGCGGGTCGATACGCGCGGTGACTTCAAGGGCACGGTTCGAAATCGACGGCGCCGTTTCCAAGGTGGAGAACGTCAGCGGCCAAAGCGTTCGAACCTCGTTCGCAAGCAGCTTCTGCTCGCCGTATTTCGAACTCAGCCGCCGCCCCTCGTCGATGATTGCGGCGTAATCGTACGATGTGTACACCGCACCCGGAGTCGGCAGCCATCCCCAACTCGTCCCGCCGTACGTCATGTAGAAGTTCTGGAGCGTCGCACCCTGTGCCACGTTGAACTCTTCGAAGACGCGTTCGAACTTCGCATCGATGAGTTTGCGGCACGCATCGTAGCCCGGACCGCCCCACGGATCGAACGATCCACCCTGATATTCGAGCAAGAAGAACGGCTTGTTCGGCCCGGCGGCTTCGCGTGCGCGCCGCATCGAGCGCTCGTAGAGCGGCGACCAGCGATCCGGATGCGTACAGTCAAAGCCTTGCGGGTAACTGTCGTAGCCGTTGATGTCGACTGCGCCCACGCCTTTCGCCCAACGGCCCGGATCGCCGCAGCAACTGTTGTGCGTGAGCGGCACGGTAATACCATCGGCGCGCACCTTGCGTTCGAGCGCAGCCATGTAGGTGCGATCGACGCTATTGCCCGTGTATTCGTTTTCGACTTGGTAGAGAATGACGGTGCCGGTCCCGTTCGTGAGTTGATGCCGCGCTATGATTGGATCGATGTTGCCGAGCCATTCCAAAGCGGCCGACAGGTAATCGGGCGCGCTGGTTCTGGCATGCCCCTTGACGTTTTGCAGCCAGCCCGGAAAACCGCCGGAGTCGGTTTCCGCGTTGATGTACGGTCCGGGGCGCGCGATTACATAGATGCCGACTTGCGAGGCGATGTTGAGCAGTTTGTCGACGTCGCGTACACCGGTGAAATCGTACTTGTGCGGCGCCGCCGAATGGTATCCCCAGTCGAAATACATGGATACGGCGTTGAACCCCGCCGCATGGATCTTCTGCAGCACGTCGCGCCATGCGTCGGGGCTCGGCAGGCGCCAGTAATGAAACTCACCCGACCACACGTACACGCGTTTGCCGTCGATCAGCAGCGAATGGCTGTCGTACGTAACCGTGTGCGCGCGTGCCGCCGCGCTCCCGCCGAACAGCGGCGCGCACAGCAGCAACGCTGCGGCAAGACCGCTGCAAACGCCGCTACGGAGCGGCTTCGGCGCGCGGCCCATGTCCTCGAACCTCTATTATCACGGTGCCGTCGCGGAGCCCGGCGGCGTGGGCGGTCAAACGGATCTCGCCGGGCTGTTTTGCCGACTGCACAATCACTTGCGCCAGCCCATTGAACGCACTGCGTTTCCACGTTGCCGGGACGGCTTTACCACTCACGTGGACGTCCCGCTCATGCGAAGCGGGATCGCCGTTTGCAACGCCGATGATTTTGCCCGGCCCGCTGATCGCAAACGTCACCAGGTTATCGGCAACGGGAACCACACGCCCTTGTGCGTCCAAAATGGCCACCGTGACCATGCTGAGATCTTCGCCGTCATGGTTGATGGTCGCTCGGTCGGGCGTGAGCTTCACGGCTGCGGGAGCACCGGTCGTTTCGACCTTTTCCTGGGCGACGAGCTTACCGGTTCTATATCCCCGCGCCAAGAGCGTTCCCGGCGCATACGGTACGAACCACTGAAGATGCGAATTCCTCGGCATCGTCTTTTCACCGAGGCTCATGCCGTTTAGAAACAGCTCGACCTGATCGGCGTCGCTGTAGCAACGCACGTCGATTCTCTGTCCTTCTTTGCCGGGCCAGTTCCAATGCGGAAGCAGGTGCAGCACGGTCTTGTCGGTCCACCACGATTGATAATAGTAGTACGTGTCCTTCGGAAAACCGGCGGTGTCCATAACGCCGTAGTTGGAATTGACGTCGGGCCAGTCGTTTTCACCGCGATAGTCAAAACCGCTCCACACGAAGCCGCCGGAAAGCCAGGGGCGAGCGGCGTAGTATTTCCACCAGAATTCCGCGGTGCTCGTGTCGTCGCGAGCCGGAACGTCGTCGTACGCACTTCGGTAGCCCCGCGCGTCATTCGTCGTATAGATTCCTCGAGTGGTGAGCATGCTCGCAGTTTCGGTGCCGAGGTTCGGCTGATTCGGGTGCGCAGCGTGGTACGCGTCCATGTCCGGCCCGACGCGATAGTTCCAGCCGCGCACGTCAATGACGCGGTTTATTGGAGTGAATTCGTTTCCGACGCAACATTCTGCATAGGTTACCGAACGCGTGGGATCGAGCTGATGAATCACCGTTTGCATCGTTCGTGCTACACGTCCCGCAATCGCGGTCTTTTGCAGCGGTTCTTCGTTACCGATAGACCATAAGAAGACGCTGGGATGGTTGCGATCGCGAATGATTTGGTTCTTCAGCAGCTCCAGATCTTGCGCGTCGCTGGCAAACGTGCGGCTTTCGTCCAGCACCAGCATCCCCAAACGATCGCAGGCCTCCAGCAACTCCTCGGCCGGCTCACCATGCGCCGTTCGAATTGCATTCGATCCCATCTCCTTGAGTTTTCTGACGCGGAAATAGAACAGCGCGTCGGGGACCGCCACGCCCACTCCGCCTGCATCCTGGTGATCGGCGGTCCCTTTGATGACGTATGGCTTATCGTTCAGCAAGAACCCGCGCTGCGGATCGAACGCGAGGGTGCGGATGCCGAACTCCGTCTCGACCCGGTCGGCGATGGTGCCTGCCGATCGAATCGTCGTGACGAGCGTATAGAGCTTCGGTGTTTCGGGAGACCACAAGAGCGGTGAGGCGAGCGGAATCGTCGTCTTGACGTCGCCGCTGCGCCACGCCGGCACGATTGCCGCAATGCTGCTCGCTGCAAGAGCCTTGCCGCTTGGATCGCGGATTTCGTAGGAGACGGCGGCGTGCGCCGTATCGTTCAGATAATTCGACAATCGCGTCTGGACATGTATTTGCGCCGCTCCTTGCGGCACGTTGTTCTTGAACCGGCTGTAAACGACCGTTCCGTCGGGCGCGACGGCAAGCGGTCCGGTCTTTATGAGCCACACGTGCCGGTAAATTCCCGCGCCTTCGTAAAACCAGCCTTCGAATTGCGAGGCGTCGACACGAACCGCAATCGTGTTCCGACCTCCGTAATGAACGTCGTCGCTGATGTCGTAGCGGAACGAACTATATCCTCTGGGCTCGCGTCCGACCAGAATGTTATTGACGTACACGAGACTATCGCGATAGACGCCGCCGAACTCGATCCATATGCGCTGCCCTTCGTCGCTCGCGGGCAACGTGAACGTGCGGCGATACCAGCCGACGTCATTTTGAGGGAAGTTCGGTCCTATCGGCTTGAATCCATGATCCGCCGGCGCCTTTTTATCAAGCGGCAGACCGACGACCCAGTCGTGCGGCAAGTTTACGGTGATCCAACTACGGTCATTGAAATCCGGTCTGGCCGGTCCGGTGCTGACGCCCAGATTTATCGGTCCTTCGGCGGTGCCCCAGTCGTTCCCAAGATGGAACTTCCAACCGAAATCCATCAGCAATTTTTGCCGCGGTACGGCTTGCGCAAATGCCGAACAAAGACCGGCTGCAATCGCCATGCATGCCGTAAGCACCGCGAGCGATAGGGATCGCAGTATGACCACTACCGGTACAGTTGTACGCCGGCAACCTCGGGCGTATCGCGCGATTGCAACACGCGCACGCGAACCTCCGAGGCGGTAACAGGACGGGGTAACTTCAGCAAGCGCTTATAGCCGATCGTCGTCCCCTGGGCGATTTGCTTCCACGCGCCGTGCACGTTTGCTTCCACGACGAACTGCTCCACGCGCTGTCCGTCCTCGATGCGTTCTTGCAAAGCGACCGATCCGAACGTCACCGGCTTTGGTGCGTGGATCGCGACACCGTTTGCGGCAGCCAGAGGCCGACCGAATTCGTTGCGGATCCAGGCGCCGAGTTCATGCAGCCGGGCCACGTCGCGCACATCCAGCAAACCTTGCGTGTTCGGCGGAACGTCGAGTAGCAGAACGCAATTGCGGCCGACGGAATCATAGTACATCGTTTGCAATGCAGCCAGCGTCCTGGGATAGTCCGCCGGATGCCAGAACCACACGGACCCGTTGTCGCTCGGATCGGAGTGGTGTTCGATGGTCGCATCACATTCGGACGGGTACCAGCGCAGCTGCCGCGTTTTCGGATTGGTCAAGTCGCTGCGGCCGCCGAGGTTCGCCGCCGATTCGTCGGTCAATTTGCCTTGGTCCGGCGTGGGTTGCCCGGTGGTGGTAAACGCGACCACGCTCCACTGCGTTTTCCGCGCGATGCCGTCCTCATTGCCGACCCAATTGACGTCCGGCCCGTTGAAGATCACCGCGTTCGGTTGCAGCGTGCGAACGAGTTCATACCAATCCGCGAACGCGTACGGCTCGGAGCGATTCGTCGGATTGGCGCCGTCGAACCATACTTCTTGAACTGGCCCGTACTGCGTGAGCAGCTCGTACAGCGTGTTCAGATAATACCGGTTGTAGTCGTCGAGCGAGAAACGAAAAAAGCGCTTGGGACGCCGGTCGTCGCCTTTGACCAGCGTCGGAATCAGCGTCGGGCGGAATTTGCTGCCGTTTGCGTACCGTCCGCCCGGAAGCGCTTCGTGTATATCCGCCGGCGACAGATAAAAACCGACGCCAATGCCATATTTACGCGCCGCCGCTACGAAACTGCCCACGATATCGCCATGCCCGTTGCGCCAACGCGAGTGTTTGATAGACTGCGTCGTGTAGCGCGACGGCCAAAGCACCATGCCGTCGTGATGCTTTGCTACGAGAACGACTTTGGTTATACCGGCATCTTTGAACGCGCGCATCCACTGATCGGGATCGAACTTCATCGGATTCACGATCGACGGTGACTCCTTGCCCGTTCCCCACTCACGGCCGTCATACGTATTCGGGCCGAAATGAATGAAGGCGATGAAGTCTTGCCGCTGCCACGCGAGCTGGCGGGCAGTCGGCGCAACGTGCGCGGCATTTCGCACGACGGTTTCCGCGTTTTGCCCTGAAAACACAGCGATTGCGGCAACGGCGAGCAGTGCAACGAAGCGAAGCATATGGCGACTCCTACACAGCGTTTGGCACCGGGACCGTGAGGCCCCAGGTGTAGTTCGGTTTAGGTCCCAGCGTAAACTCGAGCGTGCCGCCGGCGACGATTTCAGCGTGCGTAACCCAGGCGCGATCTAGAGGTTTTCCGTTGAGCGCTGCCGACTGAACATACATGTTTTCCGGCGAGTTGTTCGGCGCAACAATCGTAAAGCTTCCGCCGCGGTAGTACGCCGGATCGAGCTGAATCGTGGCTTTGCGAAAGAGCGGGGCGCCGATAACGTAGACGTTGCTTCCAGGGCACACTTGGTAGAATCCAAACGCGCTGATGACGTACCACGCCGACATTTGCCCAACGTCGTCGTTGCCGCAGATGCCGTCGACGCCATCGTGGTACGCTTGGTTGAGAATGGTGCGCACCCACTTTTGCGTCAGCCACGGTTTACGCGCGTACGCAAATAGATACGCCATGTGATGAACCGGCTCGTTTGCATGATTGTAGTAGCTGTTCCAGCCGAAGTTCCGCGGTGATTTCTCGAACGTGTCCTCGAGGACGCCGACGAAGCGCTCCGCACCCATCAACTCGATGAGCCCGTAGACGTCGTGCGGCGCAAACCAGGTCGCTTGCAACGGATCGCTTTCCGACGTGCCGGAACGATCGAAGTCCAACTCGCCATGCCAGGGAATGAAGCGCCCCTTCTCGTCTTTGGCGCGCATGAAGCCGACGGCTGGGTCCCAGACGTTCCGGTAATTTCTGCTGCGTTCGAAGAACATCCGTGCGTCTTCATCTCTTCCGAGCAGCTGCGCAAAGCGTCCGCAGCACCAGTCGAAATACGCATCGTCGAGCGTCCACGAAAGTTCGCCCGGCACCCATCCGTGCTTCATGTAGAAGCCGTTGCTTTCGCGGTTCGTGTGCTTGTCATCGCCGCTTGCCGTTTGACGGCATGCTGCATACGCGCGCTCGGCGTCGAAGCCTCGGATGCCCTTCGCGTAGGCATCGACGATCACAGCGGTCGCGGGATCCCCGTCCATCACGTCGCTGTACGAATTCAAAAATTCCCACCGCGTGAGGTAGCCCCTGCCGCTTGCGCGCGCGAGTTCGATGAGCGTGTTGATCTCGTCGTTGACCATGCTTGGTCGAAGCATTGTCATCAGCGGAAACTCTGCGCGAAAGACGTCCCACCCGCTGAAAATCGTTCGGTAGCTATAGCCGGCGGCGCGTGAGATTTTCCAATCCGCGCCGGTGTACAGCCCGTCGACGTCGCTGACGATCCGCGGGTCGATGGACGCGTGGTAGAGCGCCGTGGTGAATATCGCGCGTTCCCGCGGCGTCGCGCCGTCGATTCCTGCGACGGAGAGCGCGTCGTTCCACAAGGCATACGCGCCGTTGCGTACCGCGTCGAAATCCCAACCCGGAATGTCGCGTTGCAGATTTTTACGGGCGCCCTCGATACCGACGAACGAGATGGCCGCCTTCACCAGAATCGCTTCACGCGGCGCAGTTGCAAATTCCGTGAAAAAGGTGCCGCGCCGTCCTTGCCAGCCGTTCGCACCGCGCAACACCTTTGCATTGGCGACCCGTTCGTAGAAGTCCGCGGTGCTGAAATAGTCGCCGGTGCAGTTGTCGTAGCCGGGAATATTTCCAAACTCTTTGTTTTCGACTGTCCGCATGTAATCGCCGCTCGGCAGATCGATGCTGATGATACCGACGTTCTCGAGTTTGCGCGAGAACTCCATCCGGAAGTAGACGGTATAGTTGCCGCCGCCACCGCCGTCGCCCCAGCCGCCGTCGGCGTCGGTGCATTTCATCCACCCTTCGATCGAGTGCGGATCGACGACCTCGACGTATTCACTGGTCGCGCTGCCCGCCACGCGGTGGCCCAGATCGACGTGGATACGCGAGAGATCCGATTGCGGAAACGTCATGCGGAGCATGCCGGTGCGCGGCGCCGCAGTCAGCTCCGTACGAATATCATATTTGTCGAGTGTAACCGCGTAATACCCGGCCTTCGCAACTTCGCTCGCATGACGGAAGGGCGAACGCCACCCTTCGCCCGGATGCGTGACGCGGCCGGCTGCGTACCGTAGCGGCCCGGTTGACGGCATCACCTGCAAATTCCCAAGGTCGCCGTACCAGCCAACCCCGCTCATGTGCGTGAAGCTGAAGCCTTCGATCGTCGGATTGTCGTACGAATATCCGGGACCGTTGTCGCCGCCGGTGATCGTGTCCGGGCTCAGCTGCACGAGGCCAAACGGTGTTGCAGCTCCGGGAAACGTTTTGCCTTCGCCGAGCTTTCGGCTCGTGCTGGCTCCGATGATCGGGTTGATGAACGATGCGGCGTCGCCCTCGATCGCCCAAGCGTCCGGCGCACGAAAAGGCGCCGCTGCGGCGGTGAACGCTGCGGCGGCGGAGAGTGCGGCAAATTCCCGTCGGTTGATTTTCAAGTCTATTCGGTTGCATATGTCAGCGGCGACAGCGTGATGTCGGCCTGACCGCCTGCTCCCGTAATCGCCGGAGCCTGCGACTTGTTTCCGGGCGGCGACGCTTCGAACATATGGTAGTCGAAACTCGCAGCATAAACGTCCACCGTATTTCCCGTGCCGCCTGACGATAAAAGCGTCGGCCTCGAGGTTGAACTCGACGTCTGGCACCCACTGCCGCTGCACGGACCCAACGTGTCGGGCACGGTGTAGGTCAGCGTGCCGGTGCCTTTCAACGGGCCAACGGTGTAATACGTGGACTGCTGCGTGTCATAAATGTACACCATCGTTTCAACGATGCGCGGATCGCTTGGAACGGTAATCGTTCCACTGCCTCCACCCTTGCCGTCGCTCGTAAATGTCGGCGCGGACAGGTTCGGCAGCGGAGTGGTGTTGTTGAGCGAAGCCGTTGCGCTGTACGACGCCGACGACGCGTTGGCGGCTTGGATGTTGACTTTCAAGGTGTAGCTGCCCGCAACCGGCGTCACTTCAAACGCCGTAAATCCTTGCAGATATCCGGCGAATCCGCTCGGGTACGTGCCGTCGTTAAAAAATGGATATGCCGGCGGACCGCCGAGGTAGACGGGCGGTCCGCTCGCACCCGCGACGGCACTCGGGAAGATGTTCGCCTGCGAGTAAAACGGCTCCGGATAAGCGGGGTAGTTCGGTGTCGTAAAGCCGAGTTTGTATGTTCCGCAAGCCTCATTATCGATGGCACCCGCATAATATGCCGGCGCACCTTCGGTTTCGTTAAGGGGCTGGATTCCATACGAAAACACGCCGCCGGACTGTCCGAACGTCAAGGGCAGCGGAGTGCTGACGGGATTCGGATTTTGCGGATTGCCGCTGATGTGGTTCGTCCCTGCGTCCCCTCCGGCCGTAAAGACGCCGTACTGACACTGCGGCGTAACGTTCGGCGGCGTCGAGCCGGCCGTATCGGTGAAACCCGACGGTCCCGTGATGACCGGCGTGTTAACGAGCGTCGCGGAGTCGCCGTTTGATTGACGGAACGTTTCGACGGTGTTCAGGCCGATTTTGTTGCCGTCGAACCCGACGTTCATCGTTCCGACTGCGAATTGCAGTTTGCCGATCGAGGACAGTGGGACTTGGCTCGGCGGCGTCACTTGAGAGATGCCGTTGGCGTTGCAAGCGGACAGTACTAGCGTCCCCACGATGGCGGCGAGAAACGGATAACGCTTCATGATCATAACTCCCATTATTCGTGGATTTTCAAGTACAGGTAGTACGTCCGCCCAACGTTATAGGGAATGTTGAAGTACGGGTCGAGCCCGTGGAAAGCGGCTGGATAATTGTAACTGCCTTGATTTCCAAGGAATGTGCCGCGGTCGATTCCCGTGTACGGTCCCGATATTCCGGTGGCAACCGGTTGATAGCGGTCGTTGAGCTGCTCGTATCCGTAGGTTGTGTCCAAAAGATTGTTGACCGTAAAGCCTAAGGTAAGCTTGCGCGACATCATTTTTTCAAGCGTCAAGTTTGCGCTGGAACTCGGCGGCGTCCATTGGCTCCACGGCTGTGCGCCCTCCGGCGTGCCGCTCGTCGCGGCGATGTTCGGATGCGCAATCGGTCCGGGATTGCCGGGATCGACATATTGGGTTACACACGCTGAACCGCAACCGTACGAGGCGTTGGTCTTTGGTACAAACGTATAATTGTTGTTCAGAAGAGTAGGAGTAAGGAGCCCAGCGCCGGTGGGATAACCTTTGTTCCAAAAGATCTGAGTCGCGATGCGCCAACCGCTATGCGTGGTGTAAGACAGATCCCACGTCGTTGCGAGCGGCGTAATCCAGTCTTCAGGATAAAACTGCGGGTGGAGTACGGTAAGATTGTCAACACTGTTTCCGGTGAGCTCGTTTCCGCCATTCTGCCACGACATCGCATGCGTAACGGTAAACGCGAACTGCACGGACAGGCCATAGGGAACGGTACGCGTCAACCGTCCTTCAAAGCCGTTTGCGAAACTTTGCCCGACGGCTTGCTCGAATGCCGGCAAAAAGACGACCGCGCCGGCAGCGTTCCGCTGCAATTTGCCGTTGACGTAAAGCGGCTGCGAGATGTAGACGTCCTCGTTGTTTGACGTGCGGCCCCAATTCGTAACGGAGAAACCGAGTCCGTGAGTGAGAGACTGAATGAAGCCTCTGCCAATACCGTTTGCAAACTGGTGCTCATAGGTAAGCGACCACTCGTTGTAGGTCGTCGGCGCGACCGGATTGACGATCGCACCGGTACCTTGCTCCTCGTACCAGAGCTGCTCGGCATAGTTCACGCACGGTACGTAATGTCCGGAATTTCCGCACGTGTTCGACATGCCGGACGGATTCTGCACGCCCGCAGGCGGGAACGGGTAGTTGGGATTGCCGCAAGGCGGATTCGGGTTCGACGCGGGGCAAGGGAACGGATTGCTCGCGTTGTAAAATCCGACGCCGGCGTTCGGCTGCGGATTTGCCAAGAAATTCGAGCAGAACGGCGTTCCGACACCCGCGCCGGAAAGGTTTGGATCGCAGTAGTTGCCGGCGCTAAAGAACGACGGAATCTTTTCGAACTGACTTGCGTAACTGTCCGATAACGCGTAGTACACCTCGTTTTGACCGAAGTTTTGAAAACGAGCGGTGCGGCCGGCGTTTACGCGAAGCGCATCGTCCGGAGAGAACTGGTATGACGCGCCGAAACGGGGTTCGACGATGTGCGGATTGACCGTGTCGTGGTTGTATTCCGGGAAGTCCGCCGTCGGGCACTGCTTGCCAGGAATGATCGGCAGCGGATTACCCTTTGCGTCCACGGGATCTTGGTAGTTGAACGGCAGATATGCGGTCGTACATGTCGCAAGATCGAATCCCGGGCTTGGAATTACGTAGTTCGCCGCGTCGACATGGAGGCCCAAATCCACCGCCAGCCGCGACGTCGGCGTCCAATGATCGTTGATGTAGTAGCCCAGATCGTTGCGCCGGCTGTGGAAGCCGCCGATGTACGAAGGCAGCTTTATCTGCTTGGCGCCAGGGAAGTACTGATACAAATAACCGCAAAGGCTTGGACTGTTCGCCGGTAGGCGGAGATCGGAGTTCATGGGGCAGGGCTGGCTCGGCGGCAAAAAGTCATACAAGTTAAACGCGTTCGGATCGCTCGCCCACCAATTCGTGAAGACGGAATATGGAACCCACGATTGGTTCCCGTAGTCCTGAGTGGGAATGACGTCGTCCGTACTGAAGCCCACCTTCACCAGATGCGACTCGCCGAATTCCTTCGTAAAATCCAACCTGGCTCCGTTGTTGAAGCCGCCGTTGAGCTGCTGGATGCCGGCATTCACATAGTTCGCGTTGTGGCTGATGTACGTGTGGTAGCCGCTGAGCTGCAGGGTCGTCGAGGAATTGATGAGATCGGTGAAGCCCAGACTCTCTATATTTTGCCCGTAGATGTCGGCGCCCCATGGCGAGAGCTGCGCGAGCTGCGTCTGACCCGGCATGAGTTGCAGCATGTTTTGAAATTGCTGATTCGTCAGCCCGCCCCAACACGTAGAATTCAGAAACTGCTGTTCCGTTTGTCCAGGCGTATAGCAATAGTAGCCTTGGCTGACTGAATTCTGCGGGCCCAATCCGTCGTTCGGATTGAAGTAGTTATAGTAGTAGATGGGGACGGTGTCCTGGCCGCCCAGAGCCTGCGTCAGATTGTTCACGTACAGTGCGCGTAACTGATACTTTTGGCCGGGACCCCAGCCGTACGTGAGTTTATCGGTGAAGTTCCGGATCTCGACCAATTCACGCTGGCCTACTTGCCCGATCATCGACAACGGATAGCGGTTATCCCCGTACACCGGTGAGATGTTGAGCGCGTTGAGCGACACGTAATTGGACCAGCGATGGTTCGGCGTCGCAATGCCGTATTCGGCATCCAGCGAATGATTGAACTGACCGCCGCCTATGGCCAGGTCGGCGTTGAAAAAGCTCGGGTATGTGCCCATTTTCACGAGCTCATTCACGTCGCCTTGGCCGCTGTTTCCGAAGGAGGCGTCGGAAAGTCCCGGCGTAACCTGCAGCTGCGAGAGCGCCTGGATGTTGAAATTGAAGTCGCCGCCGTCCTGCGGAACGTTGTGGTACGCGTCGTTGAGCGGTACGCCGTCGATTTCATAATCGACGGCATCGCCTTTACCGCCCCGAATCACCGGATACTGCCAATAGCTCGGCGTCGAAACGCCGCCGCCGATAATGACGCCGGGAATTTGTTGAAGCAAATTATCGGCGCTCGTCGTCAGCGTGTTGCCCGTCATGTCCAGAACTTGCTGCGACGTTACCGTGTACGTGTCGTGCGTTTGGTTCGGCTGGAATGCGCTTCCCGCCGATCGCGCCTGCACCGACGCGATCGTTTTGAGCGACCGGCGCATCGACGTGTTGACGGTCGCGCTTTGATCCGCGTAGACTGAAACGCCCTCGATGGCGACCGGCTGGTATCCGTTCAATTGGAACGAGACGGTGTACGTATCGGGAATCACGCCCGTCATTGCAAAGAACCCGCGCGCATTCGTCGTCGTCACGCGCGTGGCGGAAGCCGAAGCCGCCGCCACGCGCACGTCGGCGAGCGGCGCGTGTGTCTGGACGTCCGTGATGGTGCCAGAAATCGTACCGACCGTACCGGCCGACACCGGCGGCGCCATTGCCCATGAGAGCGCTGCGATGAGTAGGACTACGCAAAATCTCTTCACCATGGCCTAGCCTCCACTGGACATTTGCGACGGTCGCGGCTCGGCAGAAGGCGCCCGCTTGCCTTCGTGGGGCCGTCCTTTCCTTGGAAGTCTATTGCACAGGCAGCTTTACTCCTGCTATTCATCCGATGTATTTGAGCGCGAGAAGGCCCTTTTGGCCGTTGGGCCTGTGCGCACACGAGGAGAGGGAGCCGTTTGTCTCATCGGATGTCGGATGACTAGGGGGCACCGCGCCGAAAGCGGCGAACGGCCGGTCATGGAGTTTTCGCGGAAATCGTTCATCGCGGGATGCGCTGCGTGCGGCGCGCAAGCCGCCCTGCTGGGGAAAGCAACCCGCGGCTCGGAAATGGCCGGCGCATACAGAGGGACATACGGATCGCTTTCAAAGCATCACGTGCCGCAGTGGTATGACGACGCGAAGTTCGGGATCTTCATTCACTTCGGTGCCTACGCGGTGCCGGCGTTCGCGACACCCGGGGGCGGCGCGGAGTGGTACTGGTACGCCCTCACGCATCCCGACGACGACGACGGCGCGACGCTGCGTCACCATCGCGCGGTTTGGGGCGAGCACTTCGAATACGACGAGTTCATACCGCGGTTCAAAGCGCAGCGCTTCGACCCGAACGCCTGGGTCGAGTTTTTCGAAACTGCGGGCGCGAAGTATTTCGTGCTGACCAGCAAGCATCACGACGGTTTCGCGAATTTCCACACCCGCCTGACCAACCGCAACGCATACGTCATGGGACCGCGGCGCGATATACTCGGCGACCTTTTCGCCGCCGCACGCGCGCGAACGCACCTCAAATGCGGGGCATACTACTCGGTCGGCGAATTTTTCAATCCGTCGATTCCGCGTCCGCCGTACAACGCCTACACGCACGTGCCCGTACCGTACACCGGCTACATTCCGCGCACCAACTACGTCGACTTCATGCACGCGCAGATGCACGAGCTCATCGACAACTACGATCCCGACATCCTGTGGGGCGACGGCGCGTTCCTTGCACCCGACAATACCGACGCATACTGGCACAACGAAGCTATCATCGCGTATTATTACAATCACGCACGGCAGCGGCAGAATCCGAAAGAGGTCGTCGTCGACAACCGCTTCATGATTTTCAGCCCCGACGGCAAAACGTGGGGCGACTTCGGTACGCCGGAACAGCAAACGCTGAAGAACCTGGAAGCGGCGAAATGGGAGACGTGCCAAACCTTTGCCGGCTCGTGGGGATTCAACGCGCAAGAACCGGTTTCGAGTTACAAGACGACCGCGGATATCGTACGATTATTGGTCGACGCAGTCAGCAAGAACGGCAATCTGCTCTTCAACGTCGGCCCGATGCACGACGGGACGATCTCGCAGCCGATGCAGGAACGTTTGCGCGGTGTCGGCGCTTGGCTGCGCATCAACGGCGAAGCGATATATGGCTCGCGATACTGGAAGCAGGCCGAAGACGGCAACATACGCTTCACCACCAAGCCGGGCAAATTCTACATGACGGCGCTGAAGTGGCCGGGACGCGACCTTCGCACCACTGCACCGATTCCGCTTTCGGGTGATACGAAGGTGCGCCTTTTGGGTTCGGACGGCCCGGCAATTGCGTGGAAGCGCGACGGCGACGCGCTCATTCTTACGATGCCGCAGGCCGGCCCGAACGCAACAACGAGTAAAGATGCGTATACGTTTGTGTTTGACGTTGCTTAACGCCCTGTGCGCAATGCTTTCCTTCACCGAGGCAAACGCGGAATCCGCGCAACCCTGCCCTGTGACTTCGTTCCAGCGCGCTAACGGAATGCAGCTTCTAGAGGGCCGCGGTGCGTCATCGGGGGAAACCGCATGGGCGCTTCTCTTCGGCTTTCCCGTTCGAGCGAAACTCGAAGAGAAGATCGTGATACGCATGACCGGGAGGAGTGATCTCAGTGTGTACGCCCGCAGATCATCGGGCACGGTTGTTAGATCTTCGTGGGGACCCGTAAGGCATCTATCGTCCAAATGGCATCGTCCGGGTGACGAATGGGGTATGGCTTTCACGTTTCCAAACGCAGGATGCTGGGATGTGCACGCGACGCGTGGGAGCGCGTTTGCCGATTGGCGGTTACAAGTCCAACGAATGTGAACAAGGCAATTGATGTCGCATAGGCTCTGCGTGAAATTTCTCCTTGCGGCGAGGCCTCTCGCATTGTGGCCGGCATATGGTGCCGCGGGAATCGCGAGCCATGTCGCTTAGAACGGCCGCTGTAACGCTCGCGCTCCTCTTGCCGTGGAGCACTCCGGCGCTTTTAGGGGTGGCTGATCCGGCAAACGGCGTCGGGAAACCGGTGATCGCGGTGCCGCGCGACGACGCGTGGTGGCGCGCCAAGCACGCGGCAGTCTTGGCCCGAATCAAATGCGACCCGGACACCGATCTGATCATGATCGGCGACTCCATCACGCAAAATTACGAAAAAAGCGACCCGCCTTACGAGAACTTTCAACCGATCTGGCAGGAGTTCTATGCGCCCCGAGACGGGCTGAACTTAGGATATAGCGGAGATACGACTGAAAACGTCCTATGGCGATTGAATCACGGCGAGGTCGATGGTATCGCTCCGAGAGCGGCAGTCGTGATGATCGGCACGAACAACATTCCAAGTGACAGCGCCGCCGAAACGGAATCGGGAATCGATGCGGTAATCGGCACGATTGAACGCAAACTGCCTAGCACGAAAATTCTCTTGCTCGGAATTCTGCCCAGCGGCAGAGCGAACCCGATCGAAGAGCGGCGCCGCGAGGTAAACGGGTATCTTGCAGGTCGGTACGCCGAAGATGATCGGGTCACCTATTTGGACGTCGGATCGATCCTCTACAAAGACGGCGTCCTGCAGACGAACCTGTTTTACGATCCGAAGGAATACGGCGCGCCCGCGCTTCATCCCGACACGACGGGACAGCGGTTGATGGCGGAGGCCATAGAACCAACGCTGACTCGTCTTTTCGATGACGGCGCGCGAAAGTATCTGGCCACTCTAGGTGACGTCAACACGGCAGTGATACCGGTCCCGCGCCTGGAGATGGACTCATACGATTGGTACGCCCGCCACCGCGAAATTCTGGCGATCGAGAAGCGGGTCGATCCGCAGATCGTTTTGATCGGTGATTCCATCACTCACTTCTGGGCCGGCATGCCAACGGCGCACCGCGCAAGCGGCAAGCAGGCGTGGGAGACGGCCTTTCACGGCCTCTCCGTCTTGAATCTGGGCTTCGGCTGGGACCGTACGCAAAACGTGCTATGGAGAATCGCGCATGGTGAACTCGACGGCATACATCCCGCCGCTGTAGTGCTCAACATCGGCACTAATAATCTCGTCGGGACCGACCACGCGCGCGCGAACACCCCGCGTGAGATTGCCGATGGCGTCCTTGCGATCGTCGATGCCGTCCGCGCCAAACTCCCGAACAGCCGGATCATCGTCATGGGAATTTTTCCGCGAGGGCACGGCGCGTGCTCGCCGTTGCGGGAGCCCATCAAACAGGTGAACGAACTGCTTGTGCGCTCGTTGCAAACCAAAACCGGCACGGTGTTTCTCGACATCGGTAATCGCTTCTTGGAACCCGACGGCACTCTGCCCACCGGCATGATGTTCGACGGTACGCATCCCACCCAAGCCGGTTATGAAGTATGGGCGAAAGCGCTGCTGGACGCAGGGGTTCGTTCAAAAGATTCGCCCCCGCAGCCGGACGAGCGAGCGTCGCTCATCGAGCAGCGCATGACGACTGCGCAGATGCTGCAGGTCGTCGATGGCAAACCGGGCATGTCGTTTGGCCCTAAGCAGCGCAAGCCGGCCGGAGCAATCGGTTCAGCCGGCTTTATTCCGGCGATCGCGCAGCTCGGCATTCCTGCGCTTCAAGAATCCGACGCAAGCTTGGGCGTGGCCGATCCCGCGAACGATGCCGGAAAGCCGGTGCGCGGCGCAGCGGGATATTCTACTGCATTGCCTTCGCAGCTTGCCACTGCAGCGACGTGGAATCCGCAACTGGCGTATCAAGCCGGCGCAATGATCGGGCACGAAGCGCACGACGAGGGCTTCGACGTCATGCTTGCGGGTGGTGCCGATTTGACGCGCGACCCCCGCAACGGCCGAAACTTCGAGTACGCCGGCGAAGATCCGCTCCTCGCGGGAACGATTGCGGGTAACTCGGTGGCCGGCATACAGAGTCAGCATGTCATCTCGACGATGAAGCACTACGCGCTCAACGATCAGGAAACGAACCGGCAGGGCGTGAGCTCGGACATTGCCCGGGGCGCAGCGAGGGAATCCGATCTGCTCGCGTTCGAGATCGGCATCGAAATCGGCAATCCGGGCGCGATGATGTGCGCGTACAACAAGGTCAACGGCATTTACTCGTGCGGCAACGATTATCTGCTGAACCAAACGCTGAAGCACGATTGGCGCTATCCAGGTTTCGTGATGTCCGACTGGGGCGCCGTGCACGGCGTCGGCGATGCGAACGCCGGCCTCGACCAAGAATCCGCTGACGTCTTCGACCGCGAACCGTATTTCGGAAAGGCGCTCGCGCAAGCGGTCGCACACGGTCGCGTTTCGCTCTCCCGCCTGCACGACATGGTACACCGCATCTTGCGATCGATGTTTGCAGTCGGCGTCGTCGACAGTCCGCCGGTCGTGCGGCCTATTGATGCAAGTGCCGAC
>Ga0070735_10002218_pt1 | contig 17793 bp, 18 predicted proteins | sample Coa_R1_FD_66443 | JGI IMG/M metagenome (GOLD analysis project Ga0070735, IMG submission 66443) | Surface soil microbial communities from Centralia Pennsylvania, which are recovering from an underground coalmine fire - Coalmine... | ecosystem: Environmental > Terrestrial > Soil > Unclassified ... | reverse complement strand
CAGCCTGGTGCTGCCCAGCCTGGCCGGGCTGAGCGTGGACGCCGTGGCGGCCCTGGCTGCCTGAGGCCTACAGACCGTGCTTGCCGAGCCAGGCCAGGCAGGTGTCGGCGACCTCGCGCCAGCCGGAGTCGATGATCAGCGAGTGACCGCGGTCGAATTCCTCCAGGTCGGTGATGGCCAGCGAGTGCCGGTACTGCTTGAGCGTGGACTTGGTGATGACCTCGGGCACCGTGTGGTCCTGCTTGCCCATGGTGAGCAGCAGCGGGCCGCGGTTCTCGTTCCCGGTGTTGACCGCGGCGGGCGAATGCAGCGTGAAGTTCGCGGCCGCCGCCTCGAACAGCGGCTTGGCCGGGGCGGGGATCGCCCAGCGCTGGTACAGGTCGTCGGACTCCTGCTCGGACAGCGCGTTGCCGAAGCTGTAGGCGAACTCCTTGGCCGTCAGCGATACGGCCCGGTGCAGGTTGGCCGGGTTCTTGAACACCGGCAGGGTCGAATGCAGCGCGGACAGCGGCAGCGGCAGCACGCCCTTGATCTGCGCCGCGTCGATGCCGATCGCCGCGGCGGCGTAGTCCAGGCCGAGCAGCTTCTCGGCGATCATGCCGCCGAAGGAGTGGCCGATCAGGATGGGCCTGGCCGGCAGCTGGTCGATGAAGGCCGCGTAGTGGTTGGTGACGTCCTCGATGCCGTGGTCGGCGATTGCTTCCGGGTCGGCCCGGGCGGCCTCGACCGTGTCGGGGTCGCCCGGCCAGCCGGGCGCGAACGACTCGTAGCCCGCCTGGGCGAACAGGTCCTGCCACGGCCCCCACGACGTGGCGTGCAGCCACAGGCCGTGGATGAACACGACGGGAGCCTTGGTGTCGGTCATGCTGGCGTTCCTCCTTGTGTGATCAGCTTCGTGGTCATCGTGTCATGGGCGGACCTGGCCGCAGCACGACGGCCGAACCGTTCGCCCCGTGCCGGGCACAGGTCAGCGCGGCGTGGGCCTGCCCGAGCGCAAACTGCCGGGAAACCCGGACCGCGAGCACCTCGCGGGCCAGCAACTCGACCAGGGCGCCCAGCCGCCGGCCGTCCGGGATAACCTGCACCGACCACATCGCGATGCCCCGTTCGACCGCTGGCAGGTCGGCCGTGATGGTGGCCAGTCTGCCGCCGTCCCTGACCGCTCGCACCGATGCGCCCGACCCCGAGCGCGCCGCATTGGCCGCCGCGTCGACCCCGCCTCCGGTCAGGGCCCGCACCTGCTCGGGCCAGTCCGCCTGGTGGTAGTCGATGACGGTGCCGGCTCCCATCGCGCGCGCCCGGCCGGCGCTGTCCGGGCCCGCCGTGGCGATGACCGCCGCCCCGCGGTACGCGGCCAGCTGGACGAGCATCCCCCCGGTGACGCCGCCGGCGCCGTTCACCAGCACCGTCTGCCCGGCCCGGATCTCCAGCGCGGCGCCGATGACCTGGTCGGCGGTGAGCGCCGGGACCGGCAGCGCGGCGGCCATGTCGAACGGCACGCCGTCCGGCACGGCGGCGATGTGCTCGGCGGCGGCGATGAACCGCTCCGCCCAGGCGCCCTGCTCGCGCAGCGGTACCGCATGCGTGGTGACCCGGTCCCCGGGCCTGATCCCGGTGACCCGGTCTCCGACCGCGGCAACGAGCCCGGCCGCCTCGACGCCCAGCGCCATCGGCGGGCCGATCCCGAGATCCCAGCTCCCGGTGCGGACGAACTCATCCCAGTTGCCCACGCCGGCCGCCCGCACGTCGATCAGCACCTCGTCCGGGCGCAACGTCCGCGGCTGCGGCAGGTCGAGGACCTCGACCGGGTCGCCGAACTGGCGTACGCCGGCTGCTCTCACGGTTCACTCCCTCGTGCGGGCCACGACCCGGGCTCGTGCCCGATAATAGAGGGGTGGGGCTGCGCAGTGCGCTGGTGAAGCCGGTGAGGTGGATCTGGTCGATCCGGGGCGTGATGCTGGTCTGCGGCGCGCTGCTCGTTCTCGCCTTTCCCGACGTGAACTTCGAGTTCCTGGCCTGGTTCGGGCTGGTCCCGGGACTGGTGCTCATCGTCAGGGCGCCGACCGCGCGTGAGGGCGGGGTCCGTGCCTGGTGGCTGGGGGCGGGCTACCTGATCGCCGCCCTGTACTGGATGGCGCCGGAGATCGGGCCCGCCGTACTGCTGGTCGGCGCGGTGGTCGGCGTGCTGTGGGTGCCGTTCGGGGTGGCCGCGCAGAAGCTGCTGCGGCCCCCGCTCAGCTGGCCGCGCGCGCTGGCCGCGCTGGTCGTGGTGCCGAGCTGCTGGCTGCTGACCGAGTGGCTGCGGTCCTGGCAGGCGCTGGGCGGCCCGTGGGCGGTGTTCGGCGTCAGCCAGTGGCAGCATCCCGCGATCCTGGCCCTGGCCGCCGTGGGCGGAATGTGGCTGATCAGCTTCGTGCTGGTGCTGACCAACGTGGCCGTCGTGCTCCTGCTGCAGTCCCTGCCCAGGGTCGGCGGGGCGATCCTGTCCGGGGCCTCCCGCCGCTGGGGCCTGGCCGTCCTGGGCGTAGCCGCCGGACTGGCCAGCATCGGTGCGGGGCCGCTGGCCTTCGCGCTCACCCCGCCCAGCCCTGCCGTCCGGCAGGTGACGATCGCGATGGTGCAGCCGGGCGTGGTCACCGACACGAACCTGCAGGCCCACGCGTCGCAGACCCTGACCGCCGAGCTGAGCCGGGGCGGCACGCTGGACGGAGCACGGCCCGACCTGATCGTCTGGGGCGAGAGCAGCATCGCCGTCGACCTGACCCTGGCCAAGAACGCGGCCACGCTGCGCCAGTTCGAGGCGCTGTCCGCGGCCGACGGGGCCGACCTCCTGGTCAACCAGGACGCCACGGTCCCCGCCAAGGGCCACGAGAAGTGGTCGGTCCTGGTCAGCCCGGCCGGGATCAGGGGCATCTACGTCAAGACCCGGCTGGTGCCGTTCGGTGAGTACATCCCGTTCCGCCAGCAGCTCGGCTGGCTCACCAGCATCAGCAAGGCCGCATCCTCGAACATGTTCCCCGGCCCGGGCGCGCACCTGCTGTACGCGACCGACCGGCAAGGCCAGCCGCTGCCGCTCGGCGTGCTGATCTGCTTCGAGTCGGCGTTCCCCGACATGGCCCGGGTCGACACCGACGCGGGTGCGCAGCTGATCGTGTACCAGTCGGAGACCTCCACCTTCCAGGGCACCTGGGGACCGGATCAGCACGCCTCGCTCGGCGCGGTGCGCGCGGCCGAAACCGGCCGCCCGGTGGTCCAGGCCGCGCTGACCGGCGACACGGTCGCCGACGACGCCCGCGGCCGGCTTGTGGCCTGGATGGGCCAGGATCAGCACGGCGTGGTCACCGTCCGGCTCGGGCTGCCCGCGGCCTCGGCCCGGACCATCTACGACCGGCTCGGCGACTACGTGCCGTGGGCCGCGGTGGGCATCGTCGTGCTCGCGGCTCTGGTCATGTTTGCGAATTCACGTGGTCTTCCTGGCCGGAGAGCTGGTGTTGGCGGCGGGCATGAGGCACAATATGTAGGGCAGTCCGTGCCGCGTTGATGAGGCCGCTGGGGAAGGCGAACCTCGTCTTAGGAGGCACGGTGTCCGCACAAGGTGTTCTGTACGTTCATTCCGCGCCCCCGGCGCTCTGCTCGCACATCGAGTGGGCAGTTGCCCGGATAGTGGGGGCGCCTGTAGTCATGCCCTGGGTCGGCCAGCCGGCCTCCCCGGGTTCGCTACGGGCCGAGCTCACCTGGCACGCGCGCCCCGGGACGGCGGGAGCCATCGCGTCAGAGCTGGCTGGCTGGAACCGGCTCAGATTCGAGGTCACCGAGGACAGCTCGCCCGGCTGTGACGGCGTCCGGCACTGCTACACGCCCGACCTCGGCATCTTCACCGCGGTGACCGCGGCCAACGGCGACGTCATGGTGCCGGAGAACCGGCTCCGCGCCGTGCTGGCCCTGGTCCTGCAGGGCGGCCGCGCCTCCCTGGAGGACGAAGTCGACCGGCTGCTCGGCACGGCCTGGGACAACGAACTCGAGCCGTTCCGCCGCGCCGCCGACGGCGCCCCCGTCCGCTGGCTCAACGCCACCGGCTGACTCGCACCTACCAGCTGGTCGGGACGGGCATGCCCTCGCTGTAGCCGGACGCGCTCTGCACGCCCACCACCGCCCGGTCGGCGAACTCGGCCAGGTCCCGCGCCCCGGCGTAGGTGCATGAGGAGCGCAGCCCGGCCACGATCATGTCGATCAGGTCCTCCACGCCCGGCCGCACCGGGTCCAGGTACATGCGCGCCGAGGAGATGCCCTCTTCGAACAGCTCCTTGCGGGCCCGCTCGAACGGGGAGTCACTGGCCGAACGCAGCCGCACCGCCCGCGCCGAGGCCATCCCGAAGCTTTCCTTGTACAGCCGTCCCTCCGCGGAGCGGAACGTGTCGCCCGGAGACTCGTAGGTCCCCGCGAACCAGGACCCGATCATCACGTTCGAGGCGCCCGCGGCCAGGGCCAGCGCCACGTCCCGCGGGTGCCGGACCCCGCCGTCGGCCCACACCGCCGCGCCGAGCCGCCGCGCCTGCTCGGAGCACTCGAGCACCGCGGAGAACTGCGGCCGGCCCACCCCGGTCATCATCCGGGTCGTGCACATCGCGCCCGGCCCCACGCCCACCTTCACGATGTCGGCACCCGCGGCCACCAGGTCGGCCACCCCGGCCGCGGTGACCACGTTGCCCGCCACCACCGGGACCGCGGGGCCCAGGTCGCGGACCGCCTTCAGCGCGCAGATCATCTTCTCCTGATGCCCGTGCGCGGTGTCCGCCACCAGGACGTCGGCGCCCGCGTCGAGCAGCAGCTTGGCCTTGGCCGCCACGTCGCCGTTCACCCCGATGGCGGCGCCGACCCGCAGCCGTCCCGCGGCGTCCACGGCGGGGGAGTACAGCGTGGCGCGCAGCGCTCCGGTCCGGGTCATGATGCCCAGGCAGCGGCCGGTGCCGTCCACCACCGGGGCTAGCCGGTGCCGTCCCTCGTGCAGCAGCTCGAACGCCCGCTCGGGCGGCGTCCCGGCCGGCAGCGTGAACGGGTCGGCCGACATCACGTGGCTCAGCTGCGTGAACCGGTCCACGCCCAGGCAGTCGGCCTCGGTGGCCACGCCCACCGGCCGCCCGTCCTCGGTCACCACCACCGCGTTGTGCGCCCGCTTGGGCAGCAGGCTCAGCGCGTCGCCCGCGGTGTCGGTCGGCGCGAGCGTCAGCGCGGTTTCCACCACCCGATCCCGGGACTTGACCCAGGCGATGACGTCGGCCACCACGTCGGCCGGGATGTCCTGGGGCAAGATGGCCAGGCCGCCGCGCCGCGCCACGGTCTCGGCCATCCGCCGCCCGGACACCGCGGTCATGTTGGCCGTCACGACCGGGATGGTGGCACCGCTGCCGTCCGTGGTTCCGAGGTCCACGTCGAGCCGCGAGGCGACCCCCGACCGGCTGGGCACCATGAAGACGTCGCTGTAGGTCAGGTCATGCTCGGGGACCGTCCCGTTAAGAAATCGCACGTAGAGATTCTTCCCGAAGCGGGCGAGTGCTATAGCCTCCAGCGGTGGCAGAGCACTTTGGCGGCTGCGCCGCGGGCCCCAGCCCCGCCGAACCCCCCAGGACTCTCCGGCTGGGCACCCGGGCGTGGCACTACGGCTCGTTCGCGATCATGGCCGTGGTCAACCGCACGCCCGATTCGTTCTTCGACCGCGGGATGACCCGGGAGTTCGGCCGCGCGCTGGACGCGGCCAGCCAGGCGGTGGCCGACGGAGCCGAGATCGTGGACATCGGCGGGGTGAAGGCCGGCCCCGGCGACGAGGTGAGCCCCGCGGCGGAGATCGACCGGGTCGCGGGCCTGGTCGCGGCGGTGCGCGAGCGGCACCCCGACGTCGTGATCAGCGTCGACACCTGGCGCGCCGAGGTCGGCGAGGTGGTCGCCCAGGCCGGCGCGGACCTGCTCAACGACGCCTGGGGCGGCGCCGACCCCCTGCTCGCCGAGGTGGCGGCCCGGCATCGCGTCGGGCTGGTCTGCTCGCACGCCGGCGGCCTGCCGCCCCGCACCCGCCCGCACCGGCCCGCGTACCGCGATGTCGTGCGCGAGCTCACCGGCTATGTCACCGACTACGCCGAACGGGCCGTGGCCTCCGGGGTCAGCCCGTCCGCCATCCTCGTGGACCCCGCCCACGACTTCGGCAAGAACACATGGCAGTCGCTCGAGATCACCCGGCGCCTGGCCGACCTGACCGGGACCGGCTGGCCGGTGCTCGTCGCGGTCGCGGACAAGGACTTCATCGGCGAGAGCCTCGCCCTGCCGGTCGACCAGCGCGCCGAGGGAACGATCGCCACCCTGGCGGTCTGCGCCTGGCTCGGCGCCCGGGTGTTCCGCGTGCACAACGTCCCCGCGACCCGCGCCGCCCTCGACGCCGTCGCCGAGCTGCAAGCCGCGGGCTAGGGGCTCAGACGGTCAGCCCGAACGCCGCGAACATGATTTCCGCGATACGGTCGGCCATCTCCTCCTCCGGGAGCGGAATCTCGGTGCTGACCAGGAAGTTCACCCGTTCGAGCATCATCAGGCAGGCGAAGGCGGTCAGCTCGGGGCTGTCCTGCTGCCGCCCGGCCGCCAGCGCGGCGGCGGTCATGCCCGTCGTCATGGCCTGGGTGATGCTGAAGAACAGCCGCAGCCCGTCGCCAAACATCTCCCCGGGCGCGTTCGCCGAGCTGAGCGTGCGGAGCACCGTCCCGTGCGCGGCGTAGGCCCGGAAGAACTTGCGCACCCACTGGCGCAGCACCTTCAGTCCCGTCTCGTCGCTGGTGACCACCGGGAAGTCACCGGCCACGATCTCCATGTCGTGCAGCGCATCCCGCATCAGCGCCTTGAACAGGTCCTCCTTGTTGGAGAAGTACAAATAGAACGTGCCGTGCGAGATGCCCGCCCGGCTCACCACGTCATCGACGCGCACACCCTGGAAGCCGCGCTCCTCGAACTCGATCATGCCCGCCTCGAGCAGCCGGCGGACGGTCTCCCGGCCTTGTGCTCGCAGCTCACGGTCCTGGGCCGGGGCACCGCCGCCGAGCGACGGTCTGGCGGGCGGTTTCCTCGGTGGCCGCCCGGTCCCGCGGGGCGCGGCGCTGGCGGGACCGCGGCTTGCCTCCTGGTTCATAGCAAGAGCGTAGCCGTCCGCGTGGTAGCTGCCCTACATTCGGCCCGAACGTCACCGCTGCTACCCTTCCAGCGGTGAGCAGTGAGGCGGTCCTGAGCCAGCGGGCGCTCAACCGGGCCCTGCTCAGCCGCCAGCTGCTGCTCGATCGCGTTGAGCTGCCCGAAGAGACCGGCAGCCGTCAGGCCGCGGTGATCGGGGCCATCGAGCATCTGGTCGGGCTGCAGGCCCAGGCGCCCTTCCCGCCTTACTACGGCCTGTGGTCCCGGCTAGGCGGTTTCCGGCCTGATGACCTGGCCATGCTGATCACCGGCCGGAACGTGGTCAGGATCGCCGTGATGCGCGGCACCATCCACGTGGTGTCGGCCCGTGACTGCCTGCCGCTGCGCCGCCTGGTCCAGCCGGTGCTCGATCGCGGCCTGCGCGGCTCGTTCGGCAAGCAGCTGGCCGGGCTGGACCCGGCCGCCGTGGCCGTGGCCGGGCGGGCGCTGGTGGAGGCCGAGCCGATGACGTTCGCCACGCTGGGCGAGCGGCTGGCCGAGCGCTGGCCGGATCATCCGCCGGGCGCGCTCGCCCAGGCGGTACGGGCACACGTCCCGCTGGTTCAGCTGCCGCCGCGTGCGGTCTGGGGTCGCGCCGGCCAGTCGCTGCACACCTCGGCCGAGCACTGGCTCGGCGCGGCGGCGCACGCGGCTCCAGCGGGTCCGCCCACGATGGCCGGGCTGGTGACGCGGTACCTGGCCGCGTTCGGTCCGGCCACCGCCCGGGACGTGACGGCCTGGTCCGGGCTGACCGGGCTCCGTGCCGTCATGGACGAGCTCCGGCCGTCGCTGGTCGCGTTCCGCGATGAGCAGGGCGGCGAGCTGTTCGACCTGCCCCCGGCTCCGCGCCCGGACGGCGACGTGCCCGCGCCGGTCCGGCTGACGGCCGAGTTCGACAACCTGCTGCTCTCGCACGCCGACCGGTCCCGGATCGTCCACCCCGGCCACATGCAGCGGTTCTACACCATCAACGGGATCTTCCCCGGGGCGGTCCTGATCGACGGGTTCGTCGCCGGATTGTGGCGGCTGGCCCGCGCCAAGGGCACCGCCACGCTCACCGTCGAGCTGTTCGGCCCGGACCGGGAGCGAGATCAGGTGGCCAGCGAAGCCGAGCGCATGCTGGCCTTCTGCGCCCCGGAGGCGGCGCACGACATCCGGTTCGCCCCCGTCGCCTGATCCGGCCTCACCGATCCGCGAGGCGCTTGCGGACCTGCTCGGCGACCAGCTGGTACGCGGCGACCTGCTCGGGAACCGCGCCGGTAACCATGACGGGCCGCCCCTCGTCGGCGTCGCACGCGGCCTGGTAGCTGAACGGGATGCTGGCCAGCTTCGGGATCAGGCCCCAGATGCTGTCCTGGTCCGGAGCGGACGGGTACAGCGGCGTGGTCTGGCCGCAGCCGGGGCAGATCTGGCCGCTCATGTTCTCCACCCCCGCCACCTCGGTCCTGGACGCGGCCGCGCTGCGCCGCGGGGTGAGGTGGGCGAGCAGCCGGCGCGCGTCCTGGTGCGCGATGACCTGCGGTGTCACCACGACCAGCACGTACAGCGCCCGGCCGGAGAGGGCGAAGACGAACTGCTGGATATCGGCCGTGCCCGGCGGGAGATCCACCACCAGGTAGTCCAGTTCGTTCCACTCGGTGTCGGCCAGCAGCCGCCGGGTGAGCAGCTGGGCGATGCCGCCGGAGATGCCCAGGCCCTGGTTCTCACCGAGCAGCAGGGCCGCCGAGGCGAGCTGGACCCCGTGCCGGCTGATCGTCTGCAGCCGGGAATCGGGTGCGCCCGGCCGGGCGAACAGCGTGACGTGCCGGGCCTCGGCCTGCCGGCGCAGGCCCATCATCCGCGGCACGTCGGGCCCGTACAGGTCGGCGTCGACCAGACCAGCGCGCTGCCCCCGGGCGGTCAGGGCCAGGGCGAGGTTCACCGCGACCGTCGTCTTCCCGACGCCGCCCTTCCCGCTCGCGACCGCGATGACCGGCACCTGTTCCGGGCTCTGCGCCATGAACCTCTCCCTGGTTGCGGCGATCCTGGCGAACCGTTTAGCAAAGCTGAAGATCTCTTTAAGAACTCGTCCCGAGGGTTTCTGTTGGCGAAGGCTGCCTTATATCGTCATATACATTGTGCTGTCATTGTCCCTGCGCCGGATTGTCCCGACTGCCGCCGCCGCCGCGGCCGCGCTGGCCGTGAGCGTGGCCGGATCGGCGGTCCAGGCCGCTGACGCGGCGGTGGTGACCCGGGCCGGCGGAATCCCTTCCTCCCATGTCTCGTCGGCTTCGGTGCCGGGATCCTCACCTGCCGCCGGGTCTTCGAGTTCGCCCGCGCCGGGCGGCTCGGGGCCCAAGCAGCAGTTCGTGCCGGACCTGATCGCGGCGGTCCCCGGCGGGATCACCCCGGCCCAGCTGGCCAAGATCCGCAAGCTGGGCGGCGTGGCGGCGGTGCTGCCTGTCGACGGCGGGAAGGTCACGGTCAACGGGAAGAGCGCCAACGTCCTCGGCGTCTCGCCGCAGGCCTTCCGGCCCTGGACGCCGCTGGCCACCGCGGCCTCGGCCACGATCTGGGCGGACCTGAGCCAGGGCCAGCTCATCAGCACCGCCGCCGCGGCCAAGAAGCTTCACCTGACCGCCGGGCAGTCATACCCGGTCTCGGCCGCGGTCCTCGAGCAGGTGCCGTTCGGCAGGCCGAGTGAGCTCAGCGTGCCGGGCGCGGACGCGATCGTGGACCTGACCCGGTCCGCGCAGCTCGGTCTGGCCAAGAACTTCGCCGTCCTGATCAACGCGCCGCGAGACAACCTCGCCTCGCTGAAGGCGCAGGTCGAGGTGATCATCGGCAAGGGCGGTCAGGTCGTTAACCTGGTGGCGTACACCCTGAACACGGCGGGCAGCCTGCCGGTGGAGGCGAACGCCCCGACGGGCGTGCCGGCCAACTGGATCGACCTGTTCAAGGCCTCCGCCGCGCAGTACTGCCCGGGTCTGTCCTGGACCGTGCTGGCCGCGATCGGCGAGATCGAGAGCGGCGACGGCGCCAACGAAGGCCCGTCGAGCGCGGGAGCGGAGGGGCCCATGCAGTTCCTCCCCTCTACCTGGGCCATGTGGGGCACCGACGGGTTCGGCCAGACCGGTATCCCGGACATCTGGAACCCGCTGGACGCCGTGCCGTCCGCGGCGCGCCTGCTGTGCGCGTCCGGCGGCGGGAACACCGCCACCCTGCCCGGGGCGATCTTCGCCTACAACCACGCCACCTGGTACGTCAACGAGGTGCTCGCCCTGGCCGGCGAGTACGCCCAGAACAACCCCTGATCCGGCCGCGGTCAGGCCGGGATCTGCGGTGACCGCAGCCGCCGCAGGCCAGCCAGGCAGGTCGCCGCGCTCGCCGCGCCGCAGCAGGCCGCGAACACGTACCCCGCCCGCGGCCCGTGCGCGTCCAGGATGAAACCGACCACGGACGAGCCGATGGCCAGGCCGACCCCGATCCCGCTGCTCAGCCACGACATGGCCTCGGTGCGCCGGCCCGGCTTGGCCTGCGCCTCGAGCAGGCTGAACCCGGCGATCAGAGTCGGCGCGATGGTCAGCCCGCACAGGTAGATCCCGCAGGTCAGCGTGACCAGGTTCGGCTGGGCCCAGAACGTGGCCACGCCCAGCACGGTCACGACGAGGGTGACCGCGAACCGGGTTTCGACCGGGGCCCGCCACTGCCGGGACCCGTACCAGAGCCCGCCCGTGGCGCTGCCGAGCGCGTACGTGCCCAGGATGAGCCCGGCCAGCGGCTTGTGCCCGAAATGCTGGGCAAACGAGACCGTGCTCAGGTCGATGGACACGAACATGGCGCCAAGCAGCAGGTACACCGGAGCCAGCACGACCAGGCCGGGAGCCGCGGCGCCCCGGACCCGCGCGCTTCGCCGGACGCCCTCGGTGGCGCGCGTCACCGCGGGTTCGGTGCGGCGCTGGGCCGCGAACCACAGCGTTCCGCCGAGACACAGCAGCGCGGCGACGCCCACGCCAGCCGCCGGGAACACCTCGGTGGCCAGCAGGGTCACCGCGGCGGGCCCGATGACGAAGCACAGCTCGTCGGCGACCGACTCGAACGAGAACGCGGCGTGCAGCCGGGGCGAGCCCGCCAGCAGGACGCTCCACCGGGCCCGGACCAGGGTGCCCAGCGACGGCATGGTCGAGCCCGCGACCGCCCCGGCAAGGAAGAATGCCCAGGTCGGCGCGTGCAGCTCGACGGTCACGATCAGCGCCGCGGTGGCGGAGGTGAACACCGTGAGCAGCGGCAGCAGCACCTGGCGCTGACCGCGGGTATCGATCAGCCGGGCGATCTGCGGCGCGGAGACCGCGTACCCGAGCGATCCGACCGCCGACACCGCGCCGGCCACGCCGTACTTCCCGGTCGCGGCCGAGATGAGCAGGACGGTGCCGAGCCCGAACATGGCCATCGGCATCCGCCCGATGATCCCCGCCGCCGAGAAGCGCCAGGCCCCGGGGACCCGGAAGATGTCCGCGTACGGTCGTAGCGGGCCGGGCAGCCTGCCTGCCGAGGAGCGGCCGATGGTCTCGCGGGTGTCGTCGACCCCCGTCATCGGTCGCTGGATCCCATGATCATCACGATATCGGATCGTTTCAACCGGTTTCTGGCGCCGATCCTGGGTTCGTGCCCGCCGGTCATTTCAATCCGGAGCCCTGGTTGGATGGTGGCATGCCGGCTTACGACGCGTTCCTGCTCGTCTCGTTCGGCGGTCCGGAAGGCCCCGAGGACGTGCTGCCGTTCCTGGCCAACGTCACCCGCGGCCGGAACGTCCCGCCGGAGCGGCTGGCCAGCGTGGCCGAGCACTACTACGCGTTCGGCGGGATCAGCCCGATCAACCAGCAGTGCCGGGACCTGCTGGCCGCGGTCCGGGCCGATTTCGCGGCGAGCGGCCTGGACCTGCCCCTGTACTGGGGGAACCGGAACTGGACGCCCTACCTGGCCGACACGGTGCGGGACATGACCAAGGACGGCGTCCGGCGGGCCGTCGCGTTCGTGACCTCGGCCTACAGCTCCTTCTCCAGCTGCAGGCAGTACCTGGACGACATCGAGCGGGCCCGTGCCGCCGTCGGTCCTGGCGCGCCGCGGATCGACAAGATCCGGCGGTTCTTCAACCACCCGGGCTTCATCGAGCCCTTCGCCGCGCATGTCGACGCGGCGCTGGCCACCCTCCCGGCCGAGGTCCGCGAGGACGCCCACCTGGTCTTCACCGCGCACAGCATCCCGCTGGCCATGGCTGAGGCCAGCGGACCCGCCGGGCACCGGGGACGGTACGTTGCCGAGCTGACCGAGGCCGCCGGTCTTATTGCCGAACGGACCGGCGCCGGGGCGCACCGGTGGTCGCTCGCTTACCAGAGCCGGAGCGGCCCGCCGTCCCAGCCCTGGCTGGAACCTGACGTGCGCGATCATCTCGGCGACCTGGCCAAGTCGGGGACCCAGGCCGTCGTGGTGGTCCCGGTCGGGTTCGTATCCGACCACATGGAGGTCCGGCACGACCTGGACGTCGAGGCCGCGCAGACCGCCGACGCGCTCGGTCTCGCCTTCGCCCGGGCCGCCACGCCGGGCACCAGCCCGCGCTTCGCCTCGATGGTCACCGGGCTGGTCCGCGAACAACTGGCCCTCCCCGAAACCCTGACCTGCCCGGCGGACTGCTGCGGCGGCTCCCGGTGAGCGACCCCGAGGCGCTGCTGCGGATCGCGGTGGAAGCGGCCGGCGAGGCGGGCCGGCTGCTGGCCTCGTGGCGCGGTGACGAGCGTCCCGAGATCGTCGACACCAAGTCCAGCCCGACCGACGTGGTGACGGAGATGGACCGCCGTTCGGAGGCGCTGATCACCGAGTGGATCCGCGCGGTGCGCCCCGGCGACACCGTCCTGGGCGAGGAAGGCGGCCAGACCCTGGGCGGCCCCGGCGCTACGGATGCCGGGGGCCACGCCCGGGTGCGCTGGGTGGTGGACCCCCTGGACGGGACGGTCAACTACCTGTACGGCCTGCCCGACTGGGCGGTGTCGATCGCCGCCGAGGTCGACGGCACGATCCTGGCCGGGGTGGTGGAGGTGCCCAGGTTCGGTGAGAGGTTCACCGCGGTCGCGGGTCGCGGGGCCTGGCTGCACCGCGGCGGGAGCGCCATCGCGCTGCGCTGCAATACCGGCGTGACCCTCGGTCAGGCGCTGGTCGGGACCGGCTTCGGCTATGACGCCGGCCGCCGCCAGGTCCAAGGCGAGGTCGTGGCCGCCCTGCTGCCACATGTGCGGGACATCCGGCGCGGCGGGTCCGCCGCCGTCGACTTGTGCTCGGTGGCCGCGGGCCGGATGGACGCGTTCTTCGAGCGCGGCCTCAACTACTGGGACTACGCGGCCGGCGGCCTGATCGCCCGGGAGGCGGGCGCGCTGGTCGGCGGGCTGGCCGGCCGGCCGGAGAGCACCGCCATGACCGTCGCCGCGGGACCGGACCTATTCCGGCATCTGGATACCTTCCTGACCAGGCTGGACCCGGAACGCGACACGCCGCGGGGGTCGTGAGCCAAGCGCTTGACCAGCCCGTATTAGGACGCGTCAGGAGTTTCGGCGTGGCGCGTGTGCGCTGGGCGCGAACGTGGCAGAATTCGCCGCCGGAATCGGGCACAACTAGGGCCTTGAAAGCGTTACAACCGCGCAGCGATTGCGCACTACGGATGAAGGGGGATGGAGTACTCAGATGGCTACCGATTACGACAGCCCGCGGAAGACGGACGACGACCTGACCGAAGACAGCCTTCAGGAGCTTCAGGCGCGCCGGATGGACAAGTCATCGAGCACTATCGATCTTGACCCCGACGATGTTGCCGAATCCCTGGAACTGCCGGGGGCAGACTTGTCGAACGAGGAACTCTCGTTCCGGGTGATCCCGCGTCAGGCGGATGAGTTCACGTGTTCGAGGTGTTTCCTTGTGCACCACCGGAGTCAGCTTGCCGAAGATCGCAACGGCCAGCTTGTCTGCCGGGAGTGCGCGGCATAGCCACGGGGGGCGACCCCCGTGGCACCCTCCGGTCGTCTAGCCGTCCGCGGCTTTGGCGCGCTCGCAGTCCGGACCGCTGTACGTTCTGCGTGCCGCAGCCCGGGTCGCGAGCAGCCTCGCGGCCTCGACGGTGACGCCGGTCAGCAGGGACCAGCCCAGCGCCTCGCGCAGCGCCACCTGCGGGTCCTCCGGATGAGTGGGTGGCTCCTTCCCGGTGGCCTTGGTCCACGCGACAGTGATCACCTTGCGTGCCACGAAGGCGGCCACCATGGCGGCCACCGCACTGGTGATCTTGGTGCCGATGTCCACTTTCCTGTCAGCCATCCCGCTGCTCCTCCTTTTCAGCCCGCCCATTGACCCACCCTTGCCCGCCCATTGACCCACCCTTGCCCGCCCGCTGCCCGGCGCTCGCCCCTTACCCTCGTCCGCGCAATCATGCCACTGGCTCGTGCCCACCTCGAATCCGGCATCGTTCGAGGGCTGCGGCCAGTTGCGCCGGGTGCCTGCTGCCGACCAGCCAGTAGGGCGCCCGGGCGGCCTCCGAGGGGCCCGTATCGACGGCCAGGTACACGGATTCCTTGAGGTAGGGTCGCGAATAAAAGCGAGCCGCAGGGTCGGCTCGCGGGCCGCGCAGCCGCGCGGTCTGCCTCTCGTCCAGCGCGACGACCTCGCTGACGGCCGCCAGAGGCAGCACCGCGGTCCCGGCCCGCAGCATCCCGTCGCCGACCTCGACCGTGCCCCGGCCGAAGGCGATCAGCAGCGCCGCGCATCCCACGGCCAGGCCGCCGATGATGACGACCGGCCAGGGCCAGGGGAGGCCGGCATACAGTGTGCCGCCGAGGATGAGGACGATTGGGACGGCGAGCAGCCACCAGGCGAGCGGTACGTAAAGCCGTTCGCGGTAATCGCGCATGCAGTCGAGGGTAGTTGGTCCGATGGAATCGTGGCGGGGAGGAGTATGGCGGGCCGCCCGGGAGGCCAGGGGATGGCTGGCCGCGGCCTGGCGGACAGGCACGAGTACCGGCGATACCGGAGTAAACGGCCCAGAATGCGGTAGCCGTCCGTATGTGGCTGACAACGGGGACAGGGAAGAGGAGCGGATCGCCCGCGGCACCGGGGTGAAGGAGCAGATCGCCCGGGGCGCGGCGGTGCGTGAGCTCGATAGCGCGGGCGCGCCGGTGCGTGAGCTCGATAGCGCGGGCGCGCCGGGCCGCAGGCCGGGCAGCGGTCTGGATCGGCGCAGGACCGTGCCGGAGCAGACCCGGGTACCGAGCTGGCTGGCGACGGCGTCCGCGTGGGCCTGGCGGCTGCTGCTGCTGGCCGTTGTCATCTACCTGATCGCACGCGTGCTTGGCATCTTGTACATCGTGGTCGTGCCGTGCATCGCGGCTCTGCTGCTCACTGCCGTCCTTCAGCCGCTGACGTCCCGGTTGCGCCGGGCCGGGCTGCCAGCGATGGCCGCGACCTGGGTCACCCTCCTCGTCGCGGCGATCGTCGTCGGCGGCTTGATCACACTGGTCGCCAACCGGGTGAGCGCTGACTACCCGACCCTGCTCGACGAGGCCAAGCACACTACCGCGCAAGTCCAGTCGTGGCTGGCCGGCCCGCCCTTCCATGTCAAGAACAACAACGTCCAGAAGTTCCTGAACAACATTCCCAGCTATCTCAGCAAGCACAAATCGCTGGTCGAGGGGACCGTGGTCACCGGGGGCAAGATCGCCTCCGAGTTCTTCGGCGGCCTCGTCCTCATGCTCTTCGTCATGTTCTTCCTGATCAAGGACGGAGAGCGGATCTGGAACTGGCTTTTGGGCGCGATGCGAACTGGTACGGCGCGCCGCGTGGACCGGGCCGGGCACGCCTCCTGGCTGGTACTCGTCTACTACATGCGCGGCACGGTGGTGGTGGCCGCCATCCACGCGATCGTGGTCGGCGTGGCCCTGTGGATCATGGGTGTCCCGCTGGCCGTGCCGCTGGCCGTGGTGGTGTTCGTGGCCGCCTTTGTCCCGCTGGTGGGCCTGCTGGTGGCGGGCACGCTCGCCATCGTGGTGACGCTGGCGACCAAGGGCTGGGTCGACGCCGTCATCCTGCTCGGGATCCTGGTCGTCGAGGACCAGATGGAGGCCCATCTGCTCCAGCCCCAGGTGGTCGGGAAGATGATCCGGCTGCACCCGCTGGCGGTTATCCTGTCGCTCGCGGCCGGTGGTGTCCTGGCCGGCATCCCCGGGGCTGTGGTCGCGGTGCCCATCGTGGCCGTGATCACCCGGGCGCTACCTGAGCTGCGCCGCACCGAACCCGAGGATCTCGGTCCGGAGGACCCATAGACTGGGCCTAGTGCCCGGATGTCGCGCCATCCTCACCCTGCGTGTCGCATATAGGAGTCTTCGTTGCCGCGTTCCGAACCCGACGTGCTGATCAAGCGGCTTGATCCCGGCGTCCCGCTGCCCGCTTACGCCCATCCCGGGGATGCGGGCGCGGACCTGACCGCGGCCGAGGACGTCGACCTGGCCCCTGGTGAGCGGGCGCTGGTGCGGACCGGGCTGGCCATCGCGCTGCCCGACGGGTACGCGGCATTCGTGCACCCCCGCTCGGGCCTGGCCGCGAAGTACGGGGTGACGCTGGTGAACGCCCCCGGGACGGTGGACGCGGGCTACCGGGGCGAGATCAAGGTGACCCTGCTGAACACCGACCGGGACCAGGCGGTCAGCTTCAAGCGGGGCGACCGGATCGCGCAGCTGGTCATCCAGCGGGTCGAGCGGGCCGCATTCCATGAAGTAGAGGTGCTCCCGGGATCGGTCCGGGGTGACGGCGGCTTCGGTTCCACGGGTGGCCATGGCCGGACCGACGTCATGAGCGAGAACCATAAGGAGCGTGTGTAGTGTTTCGTCGGCGTCGCAACGAGCCCGAGGTCGATGACCACGGGCTGGCCGATGATGAGCTCGACGAGGAGTGGGCGCAGGACGAGCAGTTCGCGGCCAGCCCGGCGGCCGGCAGCGGCCCGTGGGACTCGGCAGAACCCTTCCCGCCGCGGGAGCGGGTCGACCTGGGCAGCCTGCAGGTACCGATGGGTCCGGAGCACGAGATCCAGCTCGTCATGGCCGACCAGCACGGCGCGTGGGTGACCATCCGGCACGACGAGAGCGAGATGCAGATCCAGGCGTTCGCCGCGGCGCGGCGAGGCGCGCTGTGGGATGACGTCCGGGCCGAGATCGCCAAGGAGGTCCGCGAGGCGGGCGGGGACAGCCAGGAGATCCAGGGGTCGTTCGGCACCGAGCTCATGGCCCGGGTACCGGCCGAGCCCGGGCAGCCCGCCTCCGGGATGCGGCTGGTCCGCTTCGTCGGCGTCGATGGCCCGCGCTGGTTCCTGCGCGGCCTGTTCACCGGCCCGGCGGCGGACGCCGGGGAGCCCGCCGCCCTGCTCGAGGAGGTCTTCAGGGACGTCGTGGTCGTGCGCGGCGAGCACCCGGTGCCGCCGCGGGACATCCTGGAGCTCCGGCTGCCGCCGGAGGCTCAGAAGGCCTTCGAGGAGCAGGCTGCCGCGGCGGCCGAGGAGAACAGGTTCCAGACCGACCTGAACCCCTT
>Ga0070735_10002217_pt1 | contig 17794 bp, 18 predicted proteins | sample Coa_R1_FD_66443 | JGI IMG/M metagenome (GOLD analysis project Ga0070735, IMG submission 66443) | Surface soil microbial communities from Centralia Pennsylvania, which are recovering from an underground coalmine fire - Coalmine... | ecosystem: Environmental > Terrestrial > Soil > Unclassified ... | reverse complement strand
GCTACTGGTGATGGGAGCCAATCCACACGAGCGCAAGATTGAAATCCCCAACGAGGGCGACATCACCATCACCATCCGGCGCAACAACCCGGTGCGGACCAACAGCCTCGGCACATTTCTGGGCTTCAGTCCGAAGACGCCGACGAAGAAAGAATTGGCGGAGTCGCGGCGCAGCTTCAAGCGCAACGTGCGCGAAAAGGTGAAGGAAAACGACCGGGAGTTTTCGCGGCTGCGCAAGTCGGCGCGCGTCGGACGCAGCAAAAAGCTGGAGACACTCTTCCACGAGGTGTACGGAAAGAATCCGGCGCCTACCTGCGGGCACATGATCGGGGGCGAGCCCTGCACGCGCAAGCCGGGACATCGCGGGTCGCATCTGCCGCAAGGGGCGACGATGCGCACGCAGTCGCGCTTGCGCCACAGCTGGAAGCCGCGGGGCAATCCGACAGCGGGCGCGCTGCGAGAGAAATTCACGGGCAAAGAAGTCGACCGGATCAAGATCTATGACGAACCCCACATGCCGGCCGGGGACTATGCGCAATTGGGCAAATTGCTCTCGCTCTTCGTGAAGCCCTTGAAGGGCGGACAGGTGCAGGAGATTCGAGCCACGGGCGTGACTGTGGTGTCGGATGAAAGCGCGCGACAGATTTATTTTGTGGGCGGTGATCAGGATGTGAGTGCAGCCTTGGCGATGTTTGGCGCCGTCGATCGCGGAGCGGGCCTTTATGAATTGGGCGAAGCCCGCCGGATCGACTACAAGCAGCGCAAAGAGCACGTGCCGCAACCGGACATGGACAGCTGGCGGCATGAGTTCGGCGAAGAGACCGGGGTACGACCGACCGTGCTGTTCGATGTGGACGCGAAACGGTTGTTACTCGAAGGCGGGGAGTATGTCGTGCGAGAAGAGGGCATCATCAATTAAGTTTCAACGTCCGGCATTCGCTTAAACGCGACAACCGGACACAGACGAAAGGCTCCAAGAGAGGGCCGTAAAAGAATGGCAACTGCTTCCATCGTTACCCGCTCGACGTTCACGCTGGCCGACCGGCTCAAAATCCAGCAGGAGACGGCGCGCTCCAATAAGCACATCGTGATCGGCCGCCTGACGGCGATCGTGTTCGAAGCCCAGCGCTCGACCGTGGGACTCTCACAATCGCACGCGCGCTGGCAGAATGCGCGACAGGCGCGCGAGTTTGAAGGGCAGCCGGGCATGCATCCGATGTCTGAGATGCAGGCGAAGCTCTGGGCGGGCATCTCGCTTGACTGGCTCACCCACGACAACGCGCCGGTGATTGCCATCTCTTCCGACCGACAGGATTTGCTTCTACCTTTCGGCCTTCCCCCGTTGCCTTCGATTCCAGATCCGCGCTGGATGCCGCGGCACGCGCGGCATGCCTGCCCGAAATCTGCAATCAAGGGCTGTAAGGGCTGCGTTCCCCCACGCATCCCGCAGTTGCTCACAGGTTGCCCAGTGGTGGGCGATCGGGTGCGCGACATGATCAAAGACCGGACCGGGCATGTCTTCGGCGTGCTTCATCCCATCACGGAATTGTGCGTGCTGATGGGCGGGGCGCAGGGTGGATTCGGACGCATCCGCGGGCGCGTCGATCCGACTGACGGCACGCATTTGAGTTTATTGATTGACGACTCCAACCCGGAGCAGCTTGAGGGCTACTTCGTGGGGGGTCGATTCCAGCTGGGGAGTTGAGTTTTATGGCGCATCACAAGTTCAAAGTAGGGCAGCGGGTGAAGTTCTTCCGCACGCACGACAAGCACACTCCACTGACGGGCGAGATTGTTGCCATTAAGAAAGGCTCAAACCTGGTGGAAGTGAAAACTGACGCGGCCAACGGGGGCATTTCACGAGTCGAGGCTGCGGACGCGTCCGATGTGCAGATTTTAGATCCAGTGAATCCTGTTCCGGTTCGCGATGAAACTCCGGTCGAAGAAGAGACGCGCGAAGCAGCTGAAGAGGCGGAAGAGGATCAAGAGGACAAGCAGTAGCGGTCCTCTCGGGGGTGAATTTTGGCACAAGTTCGGGTTTTCAATCCGTCCTACACGCCGCGCAGCTACTTCGCGGACGAGGGCGAGAGAGGAGGTAAAAGCAAAATGGCACACAAACGTCATCACAGACGGCGCCGCCACAATCCCTTTGGGGTGAATGGCTCGCTCGTAAAAGATGTCGCGTTCAACGCAGCGGGACTGGCGGGGGCGAACTGGGGAGCAAGCTTCCTCGGTCAATCCGGCTGGCTCGATGTCCTTGCTACCGCCGGGGCAGCCATCGCAGTGTCCTACGCGGGCAAAGCTGTCGGTGGGGCTGGAGCCTCCGAAGAGTTGCTCAAGGGTGGCATTCTGGCCGCGATCATCAAGGCGATCAAGCAGACGGGCGTTTCCGTACCGGGCCTGAGCGGGATGGGGCTTTATGTCAACAGCTACTTCTCGGCTCCTACCAACTCGGATGCGTACGGCCGCGCGACTGCACCGACTATCATGCTGCCCGCGCCCAGTAAGGGCAGCGGCATGGCCGGACAGCGCTATCGTTCGCGCTATCAAACGCGTTTCTAACTGGTGCTTTGCGTTTTAAGAAGCGCCATGTGTTGAGAGAAGGATTCTGACCTGGAGGGAGGCGAAAACAAAATGGTCAAAACGAAATTTGCAAACACACGGTATCAGTCGCGCTTTGCGCAGTGCCGCGAAATCTCGGAGCGGGAAGTGGGCCGCCCCAGACTGGAGTCGCTCCGCAAGAATCCCATCATTGCGGGTCAGCTCGAATATCTGGTGCAGCCGATTTACGACTTCTACGGTGTCGCGGTGGCCACGGCGACGACAAAACAGAGTATGTTCGCGCAACCTGTCGGAGCTAGCTACACTCCGGCCGGCGGCTCGGCCTTCGTGAAAACCTTGTACCACACCAATCTGGTGCAGCCCGGCATGCTGGACGCACCCAAAAAGATGCTGGTCAAGGCAATCTCGGTGGTTCTCCGCGGTGACGCAGCGCCACAGGACGGCGTTGCATTCCTCGGCCAGACTCTGGCGCAGTTGCAGATCAGCGGCAAGGATTACTGGACAGGTCTTGTGTCCAAGTGTCCGCAGGGAGGTGGTCCGTTCTCGAACAACATCTCCACGCAAACGCTGGCTGCAGGCGGAACCATGGCCAATGCTTTCAGCAACGGCTATCCGCACTCGCTGAACGTCAACACGATTACCGATGACATGCCACAGGTCCCCGGGCTTCCAGCAATGGACCCGATTCTGGGGCAGCTGATCGAGCAGCAACAGAACTTCTTTGTCACGCTCGATCCGACGTTGACGGGCTCTGCGGCGTTCACCACGCTGGCAGCCGCGCCCGCGACGCAGTTTATCGGAACCGGCATCAACGCGCACGTGTACCTCGAAGGGGTACTGATGCGCGCAGTACTGTAGAGCGTTTTTGCTGTAGCTGCTGGGACGGAAGGAGAGAGGCGGAAAAGCTTCCATGGGGGAGGCGAGTCCCGTTGCTATCAATCTTTCCCAGCGGCTACGGCAGGAGCACTCTGCACGCGGTGAAGTTCATTTTCTGAAGACAAGAGAGGGAGCGTTTCCCATGGCAACGGACTCGACGCAGAGCGACAACTTTGAGCGGCAGTATTTCAATTACGTGCTGGATCGCGTTGTGCCCGCGAACGCCGTGCAAGATCCAAACCAGCTGCAGATTCTGACTGACGCGGACTTCGAATTGTGGTGGCTCGGGGCCTCGCGCACGTCGAACCTGCTCAAGATCCTCATGAAGGAAGCAGCCACGGGGCGCGACTTCATCGGCACGACGGCCTCGACCATTTCGGGCGCGGGCGCCTTCAACGGCATCAACATCGATCTGCTGTGCGGCACGGCACAGGCAACGGCGCTTTTCCCGCTGGCGGTTCCCTTTGTCATGCCGGCGACGCGCACCTACACCATTCTTTTCACCGACACATCGGGCGCGCCCAACACGGTCGAGATGGTGTTTTCTGGCTTCAAGCTGTGGCAGAAACCGGCGACGAGCTAAGGACGGGGGAATGCAGCAAGCCAACCTCAAATCGCTGCGTAAGGAATTCATCAATCCTTACGCCCGCATGCTGCCCTTGCAGCGCGAGCAGGCACAGGTCTATCACCTGGCGGACAAGAATCCGCCGGGGCTTGAGGGCTACCAGCCGCGCTGGGAAGTGGTCAACGCGGTGCTCGGGGCGCAACAGCAGATTCAGGCGCGCGTCGATCTGATGACCGACTACAACCTGCTGGCGCTGCTGTGCTCGTGCACGGCGCATACAGTGGGAGGCTTCCGGGTTCAGATCTACGACCAACTGAAGCAGCGCACCTTGCAGGATCGCGGGTTGCAATTCGCTTTATTTGGCGGGGCGCTCTCGGGCAACGCAGCCAATGCGCCGGTGTTTTTGCGTGAGCCCTACGCCTTCGATCTGCCGCGCTCACAGGCGCTGGTGATTCTCACCAACCTTGAGCCCACGGCGAACACGGTGCAGATTGCGCTCTACGGGTTGGCCGCGCCGTTTACGGGGAGGCTGAGCAATGAGTAGCCGCGGGCAAATCGCTCCGCTCGTCATTCCCGGGCCATCCGGTGAGATGCAGGTCGTGCGCAAGCCCACATGGATTGATCCGCCGGCGCAGTGGCAGAACATCGACCAGTTTGCCTACGTGGCATTGCCTGCGATTGGGGCACAGGCGAACGTGATCAGCTTCTTTGTGCCGTCGGGTTACAACGGCATCATCAACAAAATCGCCAACAACTTCGTAGGCGGAGGATGGACTGAAGGCAGCGGGCAGGTGACCTGGCAGATTCTCGCCGACGGCGCGCCGCCGCAAGGCGCTTCCAATTACGACCTGATTTTGGGGTCGCTCGGATCGCCCGCGAATCCGGTGGAGATTCCCGGGTTTCGCATCTTCGAAAACCAGACCATTACGTTGGTGGTGAAAAACGTAAACATCGTGGTGGCGGGGCAACTTTCCGGCGGTCGGCTGATCGGCTATCTGTATCCGCGCGAAACGGAGGACGGGAACGCATGGAGCTAAGGCGCATCGGTTTCGTGGTCACGCTCGCGCTGGGGCTGCTGGTCGGCTGCGCGCGTGCGCAATTTATCGGCTACACGTCTGCGCAAAGCACCACATCGACTCCCTACAATGGCGTGACGTGTACTGCTGCCCTGGCAGCAAGTCCCGCATTGGTTGCCAACATCGGGCAGGGTGGGCACTGGGTCACGGCAACGACATCGACAGCTACGGTGCTCAATTACACCATCGTCGGCTCCTACGATGCGGTCACCTACTTCGATATTTCGGACGTGGGCACGACGCCGGTCAACTCAACCGACATATCAAGCGTCACGGGGAGCGGCTACTATCCGGTAATTGGCGTAAAGGTTTCGGCTTGCGCTCCAGCAAGTGCGACGATCACGCTGAAATATTCCGGCATTTCTCTTCCGCCTGGTACTCCGGTCGGGGTCAGTCAAGCCGGACAGATCAGCAAACACATCGCCGAAGGCGCGGCAGCCAACACAACTTTCTCCAGCGCGCTCCTGCGCACGCCTTTCGGCAGTACGGCGGGAACAATCACGTTCAGCTATGCCGGAGTGGGCTCTCCAACTGGCTCCACGGTAACCGTCACCTGCAGTCCGAGTGCGCTTTATACCGGCGTGGTGATCTTCACGGCGGCGCTGCAAAACACGGTGGGGCTGCAGCAGCAATTCAGCGTGCCAAACTTCTCCTGCCCGCTCACGCAGGTGACGTACACAAGCGGCGGGGCTGGCGCGGCGAGCTATGCGCTCGATTACGCCTTTGCTTTGCCGGGAAATCCGCCGGGGGCGCAGCAATACACCCACGTCACGGGCACCACGGCGACGGTGGTCAAAGGCACTCCCGGGTACCTGCACACGGTCAGCGTTAACACTGGCGGAGCGGGGACGTTCTCGGTGTTCGATCTGCCGGCGGCGAGCTGCACGGGCACTCCAGCCACCAATACGATCGCGGTGATCACAGCGGTAGCGGGCACGCTGCAGACTTTCACGTTCGACGTGGCGACACTCAACGGGATCTGCGTCAAGGCATCGGTGGCGATGGACGTTACCGTTTCGTCGCAGTAAGGCGCTGACCCTGTGACGAACCTATTGGTGTCGTTCTGGATGGGGGAGAAAAACGTGGGCGTGCTCTCAGCCACGGATGAGCGCTTTGCCAATCAGTTGCGGGAGTGGGCGAAAGAAAACGGGTATCGCACCACCACTAAGCGGCAGAAAGTGAGCGAGCGGGATGAATCCTAGCGTGTTATCGGTGATCGTTTTTGCATCGGGTTGGTGCCTGTTCGTGGCCGCGCAAGCCTTCAACTCAGTGCGCTCGTCGGCTAACGGACTCTCGGGCTGGGCGGGCTTTCAGAAGTGGCTGCAGTTGCAGGCGATCAACTTACTGACGCGCGCATTCTTCTCGGCCGTCTTCTATGGCTGGGTGGTGCAGTTTGTGGATCAGAAGCTTACCGCGGCGGGCCTGAGCCTGCACGCCACAGCCATCGCGGGCGTCGCTGGGTACGCTGCGAATGCCCTCCTCTATCAAATTTTCGGACTCATGCCCTGGCTGCGAGTGGAGGTGCAGGAACTCGCGCCGCCAGCTAACCCTCCTGCGCCTCCGAAAGGCACATCATGACCTGGCTTAAAAAGATCGGCACAGTTGTTTTGAAGATCATCGGCATTGAAACCGGACTGCTTCCGCTCATCTCGCCGCAGTCTTCGGCGGCAACCGTTCCCATGAGCACCACTAGCGGAGCATCGCTTCTCGACAGGCTGAAGGCTGCTTTTAACGCCATCATCACCGTCGAGCAGATCACGAGCGCGATCAATGGACCGGATGCGAAAACCGGCTCGGCCAAACTGAAAGCAGCTACGCCTTACGTGGGAGCGCTGGTGCAAGACGCGCTCAAAGAAATCACGGGGAAAGCTTCGCCCAAGAATCCGGCGGAGCTGGAAGCGGCAATCACTCAGATCACAAGCAGCCTGGCGGACGCGCTCAACGCATACGGAGACTAGATGGAAGAGCGCGTCTGCGATGTGTGCCGGCTGGTTCCGCCGATCGACAACCGGGTGAAACTCTGCACCTACTGCCCGGTGTGCGATGCGTGGATCTGCGAAGAGTGCCAGAACGACTGGGGCCGCCGGGCCCGGGCGAGCGCGATGCGACTGCAGGAGAGGTGGGCGTGATGGCTTACGTGCTGGAAGTTCACATCGTTGACCCGGGAGACCGCACGATTAAAGTCAGCCATTTCTTCTGGGGCCTGACGGAGCGCGAGTGCGAGACCTACAAACGAGAGCATCTCGCCTCTTGTGAATATTTCCGCGCAGCGGAGCAGGCGGGCAACACGCTCGAGGAACTTTCGAAAATTGATGAGAGCGAAATTCCTGACCCGGACGAGTTTGAAGAAGAGGAGGAAGAAGCGCGCTGAAGTTACGAAACGGAGGTAGTTATGAAATTTGCATATTTGGCAGTGCTGTCGATCTTGTTCGCGCTCCCGGTTTTCGGACAGGACGCGACAGTTGTCGAATTATCCAAAGATGATGCGGCGCAAGCGAAGCAACTTTACCAAGCGAAGCAGGTTGCAGACAAGGCATGGGACGACTTTTTCTCTAAGACAGATAAGAGTCATCCCGAGTTCGCGACGATGGGCGGATTTGAGTTTTCGAAGGACTTCCGCTTTGTGGTGGCGAAACATTATCCGGTCACAGGAAACGGGACGTTCAGTTGGAGCGCATGTCCTATTACCATCTCGCCTACGAGTACCACCCTCACGGCGCCATGGGTAATCAACGAAACAGGGACAGGTCCCACGATAACCGCGGTTAACTAAGATGGATCTGACGACCAATGACGCGCGAATCGCCCTGGTGAAGAAGTGGGCGACGAAGTACGGACTGGATCCCTACATCGTGTGCGCGGTGTGTGAGCAAGAGAGCTCGTGGAATCCCTGGGCGGTGCGCTTCGAACCGGGATTTCTGGCGCGCTACGTCAAACCCGCGAATCCAGTCGCGCCCACAACCCACGAAATCATGCAGGCCTGTTCTTTCGGGCTGATGCAGATCATGGGCGGCGTGGCGCTCGGGCTCGGCTGGCGTGGGTACTTCCTGACCAACCTGTGCGACCCGGATATGGGCGTCGACTACGGCTGCCGCAAATTGCAGCAGTGCTTTGAGCGCTACCCAAACGAAGACCCAGAAAAAGCCCTGCTCGCCTACAACGGCGGGGGCAATCCCGATTACGGCAAGCAGGTGCTGGGACGGGTGGTGCACTATCTGCCCGTCACAGGTGCGGTCTGATGAATCTCGCCATTCCTCAACTGCTGGGATTGGCACAACAGGCGGGCTTTTCCGGGTCCGACCTGGCGACGGCGGTGGCGATCGCGCTGGCGGAGTCCGGGGGGAATCCGCAAGCCTACAACCCGGAAAGCGCAGCGGGTGCGCCACAGGGGCAAGGATCTTTCGGGCTGTGGCAGATCTACCTCAAGGCGCATCCGCAATTTGCGGACGTCAATTTATTCGATCCGGCCACGAATGCCGCGGCTGCTTACTCGATTTACTCCTCTGCCGGCGGCTTCTCTCCCTGGGCGACGTTCAACAGCGGCGCGTACCAGACTAATCTCGCGGCAGTGAATGCAGCCATGCCGCAAGCGCCGATCACGGTTGCGAGCGACGCAACAGATACAACTGATGGGACTGGTGACGCGACAGTCGCGAACGGGCTGGGCGATGGCGGAATTCTGGCGCTGGTAGCGCTGGGCGGTGTGGTGTTTTGGGCGATCTCTGAATTCTTGTGATTTTTTGCGATTAGACCCCACGAAGAGGGGGAACGATTATGCGAGCTTTACGCTGCAAGCTTTTACTTTTTCTGTGCCTGCTGGTTTCGGGCTCGGCCTTTGGCCAGTTCACTTTAGTTTCGGGCACGGTCACCGACCCAAACGGGCTTTTCTATTCCTACGCGACCATCACGGCGAAACTGGTGATCAGCGGCACGCCGGTCTTTACCAGCACCAACCTGCCCTATACTCCCCCGACGCAACCGGTTGGATTCACGAGCGGTGGCAGCTTCACCATGCAGCTGGCCAGCAACAGCGCTCTTTCGCCCGGCGGATCTACGTGGACCTTTCAGGTGTGCTCGAGTGCGGGCACGGTGCCTCCGGCTTTCGGCAATGGCGCGGTCTGCTTCACGGTCACAGGCATCACCATTGCAGGGAGTTCCCAGAGTCTCAGTTCCACTTTAAGTGCAGCGGCACCGGCGCTCACCGCTGCTTTTGGCGGTTCCAGCACGGGCTGCACGATTGCCTCTTCCACGGCCAATGCGGTCGTCTTCCTTAATGGAAGCACCAATTGCACGTCTTCGTCGCAATTCACGTTCATTCCGCAAACCGGCGGCAACCCGACCATTGCGACCATCACGAATCCAACCTCCGGGGCCACGGCGGGCGATGATCTGAAGCTAGCAACGGGTTCCACAGAAGTCGATCTCTGGGGCGGGTTGACGACTGCGAACGATTCCACGGTTGCGCCGAAGTCGGGCACGTTGCAGATCACGGGCGGAACGAGCGCGGGGACATGGCTTGGCGGCGGGGCCAATGGGGAGGTGGTTTTAAGCGGGGACTTCTCTTCCCTCTCGCGGGCCAGCAACGTGGTCACTGCGGTGTGTACCTGCTTTTTTACAGTGGGGGCAGCAGTCAACGTCAGCGGAGTTACGGATTCGAGCTACAACGGAAACTTCACGGTCCTGACTTCGGTGCCTTCGGGCTCGCTCAATCAACTCACATGGGCGCAAGCCGGATCGAATAGCAGCACAAGCGGCGGGCACATCGGACTAGCTACTCTGCATTACAACTTCTTCGCGGATGCAGGGCCGTTAAATTTATCCAGCTACGGCGTCGGACTCTTTGGTCAAAGCACAACGGATGCGAAAGGCAATCCGGCCGGCATGCTGTTTATGGTCGCGGGCACAAGTGCAATATCGAGCACTGCGGGCGGGCCGATTTCTTTCTATGCCGGTGACAGCGGAGCGGGCGCGGGGTTTCCGGGCGGCGACATCAACCTCACGGCTGGCAGTTCGCGCGGGGCAGCCAACAATAACGGGGGAAATATCAACCTGACGCCGGGCTCGGGAACGGGATCAGGAACGGCGGGCGCGGTCGTCTTTAAAAGCATCACTGGATCCATCCAGTGTCTTCACGTCAACAGCGCTGGGGCTCTGAGCGGCACGGGGTCAGATTGCGGATCGGGCACTGGCGCCGTGTCTTCAGTGAGCGGCACAAGTGGAGTGTCAGTTAGTCCCACAACGGGCGCGGTCGTTGCTTCGCTGGTCAATCCGGTCAATCAAACTCTCGAAGACAACGGCACGGGCGGGACAACGGCGACGCCGGGACAAGTATTCAACATACTTTCCTTCGGAGCCGATCCCACCGGCAGCAGCACAATCGACACTGCTTTATCGAATGCCGTAGCCAGTTGCGTCGCCCACACCTTCACAGGTGGCTGCATCATCTATTTTCCGCCCGGTCGCTACCTCATCAGTTCTGCAGGCTACGTTCTTTCCGCGAACAGTGTAACGCTCATGGGTGCGAATCGCGGCAGCACGATCACGCAAGCCGCTCCCACTGTGGGCACGGCCGAGTACATGATCCAGAACATCGGAACGAATAACCGAATCACGGGGATGACCCTTGCAGGGCAATCGACTCAAGCAACCGACAACACGACCTATCAGTATTGCATTGAGAACAATGCTGGTTCCAGTTTCGAAGTTGATAACAATATTTTTACGGGCACGACGCCTGGGACGAACGGTTGCAACGTAGCCTTTTTCGACATGGTTGGTTCTACGGGCACGCAGTTCGTACTGAACAATATCGCGGCTCCGACTATTGGCACGACAGGTTCCAAGGGGTACGGAGTCCTACTATCCGGCTCGGAAGGCGCAATTACCAATAACGTCAGCGTGTTTTCTGCTACCCAAGGGCGTCACCATATCTACCTCTCTCAGAGCACGGCTGGCTCGGCAACGTACTATGTCATCTCAAATAACAACTTAATCTCCGGCACGAACGTACAGATCGAGTGCAACGCCAGCGACACGGGTGGTCAGCCTCCGGTGATGTACAACATCATCGACTCGAACGAACTGGTTTCTACCGCATTCACCAATGGCTCAGCCGATACCGGAGCCATCGACATGAATGCTAACTGTAAGTTCAATAAGGTCACAAACAACAAGATCACGACGCCAGCGCAGGCAGGCATCTCGCTCACCGGAGACTCGGCCACGACCGAGACGGGCTCTCCGTGGACGATTACCGGGAGCTGCGTGCGCACCAACAATGTCGATGTGATCACGTCGACGGGCATCGGGGCGAATCTTCTACCTGGGCAATGGATCACAGTATCGGGCACCACGGGCGGGGCGGGAGTTCCGGCCACCTGCAACGGCAGTCAGTTCTTGGTCACCTCCACCACGGCGAACACTGTGAGTTTCACACAGTACGGCACTAACACCACGACGACGGCTGCCGCGGGGACGGTCACCTACAATCCAGCACGCGCAGAAGACAATCAAATCTCAGGAAACAAGATCACACTGCCTGGCGCTACCGGCATCGTCTGCGGGGCGTGCTCGCGGGACGCGATCGAGAACAACACCATCTATGACGCTGGAACGAGCGGAACCTACAAGCACGGCATCTGGCTGGCGGCGCTGAATACCGGACAAGTCGGGGCATCCTTCAATCGAGTCACAGGAAACAAGGTCTCAGGACCAAACTACTTCGACAATCCGCTCGTCATCGATGCTGGCAGCGTCGTCACATCGAGCACGAATTACGTAGATGGAAACTACTTTCCCTCCGGCAACTCCGGCTCCATCCTTGACAACGGCACGGGCGGCGCGACGGTATACGGCACGAACTACGTCAACGGAGCGAATGCCATCAATGGAGTGCTGGGCGGAGCACTGGAATCCTACCCCAATGCGGTCACGGTCAGCGGATCAAACATCATCTACACCGGCGCGGACCTGTGCGCGGCAGTCGAGGCAGCCATTGCGGCAAATGGTTCCGGTCACGTCTACAACGCGCGCGGCTTCACCGGGAATCAGGTTTGCCTGCAGAGTCGCGCCTACGGCAACACCTCCGTCATGCTCTACGGCGGCGCAGCCATCGGCACAGAAGTCGATGGAACCTTACTGCTAAGTTCCTCGCTGAACCTTTACATCGATGGCGTCGCTACCTTTTTCACAGATGGCGTATCGAACTACGGCACTCCAGCCATCATCGTGCCGTGGGGCTTCAAGATTGAGTACAACTCACCGATTGGGCACTTCGTTTCGCCGTGCACGGGAACCAACACGCCGGTCACGGGCTGCACGACGGCCTTTCCGGTTCGCAGCTTCTCGGTCACGAGCACCAGCTACAACGCCGGGACGCACACCTTAACCGGAACCACTTCGGGCATTGTGAATTCGGGCGGACCGGGAAACAACCAAAATCTGTACGTCAAGGAACTCGCGGCCCTCACCAGTCCCAGCTGCGTAAGCAACAATTTGCTGCGCACCATCCAGACGATTCCGGGCGCAACCTCGTTCACCATCGCGGCGCCTTCCGGTACAGCCAACTGCGCAAGCACGGGTACCTTGTATTTAGTCACGCCGATGTTTGGCTATGGCCTGCAAAATTCAGGCGTCGGATATGAGCCTGTCAGTGCCGGGCAGCAGGCTTTCGGCACACAACTCAAAAATGTGAACGTGGATCTGCTCTCAGTTCTCGGGCTGGTGGGCATTCAGAACGTCAACCAAGGCGAGCAAGCAAGCGTCGACGGCTTCTACTGTCGGCATCCGGCAATGGGATGTCTGCAGGTGAGCGGCGGGGCGAACGACAGCGGACCCTACGACAACATCTACATGCAGACGCTGGCAGTGACGACCAACGTCAACCCGACAACCTTCGCCATTCACAACAGCGCAGCCACTGCAGGCTATCGGCGCTTGACCGCAAACGTCGCGGCTAGTTTAAACGGCACAGCTTTCGAGCCCAACGCCTGTGTCTACAACGATGGCAATGGCGTGGCCTTCACGGGAGAGTTTCACTGTGAAGGTCCGGTCGATCTGTTCGAAACGGGCATGGATAACAATGTGGGCGCCATGCACGTCAGTGTTTCTCTGAGTGCTCCGTCGGCGAATCCCAACGTTAACCAAGTACACGTGGTCAACGATGGCTTCACGGTGAGCGGCACCATCTTTGAAATGGTTGGCACGCAGCCTAGCGGTGGCACCAATGCGATTTTGGACGATCAAAACACAGTCACAATCACGGATTCGGCGCTGACCTTCTATTCACTGACTAACAACGGCACTCCGGTTTACATCAGCGGAAACGGGAACGTCACGGCAACCGGCGGGCTGAACGGAAACAATCTTAATATCACTGGCACCAACTGCGTCGCGGGTGCACTTCCCTTGGCAACCGGCCAAGGCTGTCTGGCTGCGGGGGCGACGCAAGGTGTGTTCGTCCCTACGCGGACCAACACAACCAGTGCAGTAGCGGCGATTACGGAGCAGCAGACTGGGGATTGTGCTTCACCCACAACCATCACTGGATCGGGGTCAACGGCGACGGTGCAATGGAGCGACGCGGTGGGCTGCACAATCCGGCATGATTTTGCGGGATCAGCCGGGGCGACACTTACAATTCCAACTCCAACGACGCTAAATAACTCACATCCATTTTTCACGTACTGCAATGACAGCACGCACGCGGACACACTTACTCCCACGACCTTCACGATTCGGCTGAATGGTAGTTCGGCAGCCGCATCGCAGACGGCAGCAGCAACTTCCTGCTACAAACTGACACTCGATCCCACGAATAGCAGTGTATGGACGGCCAACAGTTTCAGCGGGACGGCTGGCGGCGTCACTTCTGTCAATACTCTGACCGGAGCAGTGGTCATAGAAGCGGCGACGGCTGGACAGATGGCGGTATCTGGCGGTTCCGGCGCGGCTTTGACGGGCGCTGCGGACATGACTTACTCGACGCATACCTTCGCGACGACGGCGAACGGCATATTCGATTGGAGCGCGGCGACGGGAACGAACTCTCTAAAGTTTCCGGCAGTCGTCGGCGGAACGTTATTGGCAGGAACCTCTACAGCGAATCTTTCGGCTCCGATTGTTCTCAAGAATACGAATTCCACCAACAACAATACCTCGATCACGCTAGGCGTGACGGCTCCCGGTACATCAACTGGACAGACCGTGCTCAACGTCAACGGCGCTTCTACAGGCTCTGATCTGATCGATTGGGGCACAGGCGGAACGTGGACGAATGGAGTTCTCTCAAGTCAGACGCTTTTAGGCGGCGTCAAGATCAGCGGGGCTGGTTATTTTGGCGTTGCTCCTACTTCCGGTATTCAGACATTCGGCACGGCTGGCGGCGTAGGCGCGGCGGAAGGTACGGCACCAACCAACGTTGCTTCCTATGCTGCTGCCTACCCTGACTCCACAACGCACGAGTGGGAGGCGACAACGAACGGCGGTTCTATCTTTGGAGTCATCAACCGGACGCAGCCTGCTCCGGCCAACGAAACCGGGAAGACGGCAACGGACAGCGCGAAGGCAATTTGTACCGCTTCGGCAGGTGGTTGCAACGTGGCCGGACAGTACACCGTTTTCCTGAATGTCTGGGGAAGTGGCACGGCTTGCTCGTCGGTCACGGCTGGCTCAGTCGTGTTCACGATCACATGGGTTGATGAACAGGGCACAACTCACACCGCCGTCCCGATGGCTCCGTTCTATGACTTCAAGAGCGCAGCCGTAAACGCAACCGGAACATTCAATTTCAACACTTCACTGGCTACCGAAGGGGCAAGCGTGGCAATGGTGATTTCTACCAACGGCAGTGCGGCTCCCACTGTGACCGGAACTTATACAGCCTGCACGACAGGAACAGGCACCTTTAATTTCCGCGCAGCGATGACGAGGCTGCAATGAGACGGCTGCTGCTAATTCCATTGCTTTGCTGTCTTGCGTTCGGGCAGACAGTGCTTGCACCCAAGACCGTAGCTGCACCAAAGACGGTGGTCATCGGGCAACCTGCGGCAGGGGGCGGGGGCACCGCTCCTACCATAGTGCAAGCCGGAGCCTGTACTTCAGGTGGAACCAGTTGCACGATCACAATGACCACCACAACAGGGCATGAACTCTATGCCGCTGTTTCTTCCTATCAGGCAGGCGTCAATTCAATCTCAGGAACCGGAGCTACGTTTAATCAGGCGAATGTCCAAAAGACACAGGGCAATTTAGGGCAAGAGACATTTCTAGCGTCGGGAATTACAGGCGGAACGAATGTTGTGTATACATGCGCCACGACCAACGGAGCTACATCGCTCAGTTGCATTCTCATCGAACTCACGGCGGGGTCAACTCATTCCGTCGATCAGGTAGCGGCTGGGTCAGGCGCATCCGGCACAAGCCTAAGCAGTGGTGCGACGAGTGCGACTACACAAGCCAATGAACTCGCCCTCGGCTGCGCCGTTATCGCTGGAGCACAAACATTCACTGCTGGTGGTTCCTATGCATTGGTAACGATCAGCATCGGCAGTACGACACTTCAGGCGTGTGAAAGCCTCGCCCTAACTTCCACCGGAGCGCAGACGGCAACCATGACCATTGGAGCAGTAGAAGATTGGATTTTGCAATTATCGACGCTTAATTGATATGAAGCTACGACTCGCACTAGCGTTTCTCCTGCTCTCGCTGCCAGCGATGGCTTCTACCGTCTATCTCTCTCAGAGTGGCGGGTCAGTCAATTGCGGCGCGGATGGCACGCAATCTACTACTGCGGCATGGCCGACGCTCACAGCAGGAAATACATACAAGCTATGCGGCAACATCACGACTCAAATCATTCAGTCCGTCCCCGGAACTTCTGGGAGTCCGGTTTCGATTATCTTCGAGTCGAACGGAGGCGTAAGTCTAGCAGTGTGCCCGAGCAACGGCTGTTGGGATCTAAATGGATCGAGTTACGTCACGATTGACGGCGGAACGCCCTGTGGACCGGGGACAGCCTGTGCATCGGCTATCTCTGGGTCTACTGTTGTGAGTGGAACGGCGAGCTTCACCAACACCGCAAACGGAACCGGATTAGCAAATCAGTCTCCAAGTCAAGCGATCTATTGCACAGGATGCAGTCACGTCGAAATCCGCAACCTGCTATTTCAAAACCTTTACGTCGATACCTCAACCAGCGACGAGTTCAACAGTCACAATGCCGTCAACGATGTCGTGATGGGCGGAAGCAACAATTCAGTTCACGATACAGCAAGCCATGACATCGGATGGGCGCTGGTAGATAGCTTCCAAAGCGGGGATACAAACGTCCAGTTCTATAAGAACTTCATCACTCGAATAGATCATGGCATCGTATTCTCGGGTCCGGCATCGCAGGTTTCAGCAGGATCGTTCTATTTCTACAACAACCAAATTTTCTACTTCTCCAACTGGGACGATGCCAGCAATTTGCACCACCACGATGCCTTTCATTGTTACTCAGGAAACGCCAGCGGTCAGAACTTTGCCGCCCTTTATCTCTACAACAATAAATTCGGGAATGGCGTTTCTGGATCGAGTGGGGCAAACATCAACGGATTTGTTTATCTCGAAGGCTCTACAGGGCCACCGTGCGCATCGAGCACTGCACCAATGTACCTGTTCAATAATGTTTTCCTGATTGACCACTACTCTACAGCAGGGCATAGGTTCGTTGGTTCTGGGAAACTCTACGAATACAACGACACGCTTGTCAGCACAGACTCCAATAGCGGCGGTACGTGCTCTACGACTACCGGAGGTTATGGCGGGATCGGCGCTGCGACGATGATGAACAATGCCGTGGCGGGCTGCTTCATCCTAGAGTCTTATACGGCTGGATCATGGGCTTCTTCTAATCCTGATTACAACACTTACGGTTACCTCTCAGGGAACAGCGCGACGACCTTCTATTGCAGCGGCCAAACTAGCTTTAGCGGTTGGAAAACTTGTGTAGGAAATGAAACACATTCCACGGCGCAATCGGGAAACCTGAACATCGGAACCACGACTGGGATACCTGGAACTGGCTCGCCCGTAATTGGGGCAGGAATAAACCTATACTCGACGGCTTCATGTGCATCGCCAGTCGTCCCCGGTATAGGAGCATTATGCAACGATATTAACGGTACGGCGCGACCATCAAGCGGAAGTTGGGATACGGGCGCTTATCAGGGAACTCCGCAGGCTGTGGCTCCGTCCTTTAGCCCACCGGCACCTTATACTGGCCCTGCTACCAGCGTCACAATGACGACGCCTAGCTCCGGCGCAATCATCTGCTACAACACATCAGGCTCCCCGGCCACGAACGGCGCAAGCGGCTGCACGACCGGGAGCCTCTACTCGTCGCCTGTCTCAGTCAGTTCGACAGAAACTCTCTACGCCGTCGCTGGCGGAACAGGCTACACGGATTCCACGATTACGTCTGGTTTGTACACCATCACAACCTACACCATCACCATCTCCTCTATCATCGGAAACGGCACAGTTACGAGCAGCGATTCTGTAATCAACTGCACCACAGGCACAACGGGAACATGCTCCGATTCGACGGCCAGCGGCACGATCACTCTAACGGAGACTCCTTCCGGTGGATATACCTTCGCAGGATGGGGCGGCGGAACCTGTTCGGGAACGGCCAGCACTTGCGCAGTGACGACGACGGCGACAGTGACGGCAA